>Ga0307489_10002281_pt1 | contig 12833 bp, 21 predicted proteins | sample SB12metaG_FD_202247 | JGI IMG/M metagenome (GOLD analysis project Ga0307489, IMG submission 202247) | Sea-ice brine microbial communities from Beaufort Sea near Barrow, Alaska, United States - SB 1.2 | ecosystem: Environmental > Aquatic > Marine > Coastal | place: USA: Alaska | collected...
AGGGTCATTGACAGCCAGCACTCGACCGAGATCGGAGCATGACTCACCATGTTGAAAGGTTGTACAGATGTGTGGAGGAAAAAGTGATACAACGTCAGTCGAGTGCCGAGTGCTTGTTCTCAGTTCATCATGACCCCCCTGCCTTTCCGGTATCAGCATTGACGGGCGAGCACCCCACAACAGCTGTCTCGCCACCGGACACAATCGTCATCTTCACCTGTAGCCCGTCGGTCGCGACCTGCGGCCGGCCGGCGGCGTCACGCAGCGTGTACACAGTCTCGAACGGCTGATTGACGTCATAGTACACGGTGGATGACCGCAGGATCAAATTCGCCTGAGCAGCTGACCCGCGCCGGGTGGTGAACTCCTGCTGCGCCCCAGTGAACGCTGCCCGGGGCAAGGGTCATTGAGAACAAGCAGTCGACCGACATCGGATGATGACTTACCGTACACACTTTTCGTACAGAAGGGCTGAACAAGATGAGGAGTGAGGAGGAACAGGAGGGAAAGAAGGAGGAGCAGGAGGAGGAGGAGGAGGAGGATAGGAGAAGGAGGAAGAAGAGGAGATTCAACGTGGGTTGAGTGCTTGTTATCAATGACCGCCCTGCCGGGGGCGCCCCGCCCGTGGTCAGCGACTGCGAAAAGTAAACACCGAAGTTGCCTGTCGTGCCCGGGGCCGCCGACGAGAAAGCCTTGAAATCGCGGCTGTACGTGCCATTGCCCATGTAGGAGACGGCGCCGAGGTCGAAAGCGCCGACGCCGTCGTCAAAGACGGTCGTGGCGGGAAAGCCGGGCCCGGCGACTAGGGACTCATGGATAGTGCTTGGCACGTCATCACACGCATTTTACTAGTGTTCGCAACGTCTTAGGATGCCACACAACTCAATCCACGAGGGTTACATGCGTGTGATGATGTGGCGAGCACTGTCCATCAAACAATAAACGAGGGTGCAAAGTGCGTTTGATGACGTGGCGAGCACTATCCATCAGTCCCTACCGGCGACTGTCCGCAGCACGGGTCGCGCCGTAGCGAGGAAGGAGTCCTCCGTGAAAGTTGGCGCCGGGGGTGACAAAAACGGCGCCGAGGGCGCAATCACCACAGGCACTGCCGGCGGCGGCATCGTCGACAGCGCCGGTGTCGTCACAAGCACCTCACCGTAGCGGCGCAAGTTGAAATTGAAAGCAAAGTTCGAAAGCGGGTCATCACGTATGGGTTTCAAGCACTTAACTCCAGGCGGTTTTGACTTGGGTACATCACACTTTAGTTTCAAGCGCTTAGTTCCAGGTGGTTTCAACTTGGGTTTCGTAGGGTCAACCTGCACCGCCCTACCTCGCCGTTCAACACGGTGATAATAAAGGTTCCGACGCTACCTCCGCCGAAGTGTAGCGGCACAAGTTGGATTTGAAAGCAGAACTTGAAAGCTGTTCATCATATTGCAGCTTCAAGCGCTGACACCAAGCGTGGTCGACCCGGAGTCAACCTGGGTTCATCATGCTCCAGCTTCAAGCACTGAAACCAGAGGCGCTTTCAACATGGGTTTGATAGGGTAAACCTGCACTGCCCTACCGAAGTCCGGCTCCGCGGCGAAGAAAAACTCGGCCGGTCCGGTCCCCGTCAAGCCGTCGTATAAGGTCTGATACAGATTGTGCTCGCCACGTCAAATACTAACAATTACCTCAAGATACTAGGGGGATGATGCGTTTGATGACGCGGGAAGCAGTATCCATCAACCTGCTCTTAGAATGTCATTTGACTCATGACCGAGGGTTTGGAACGCGTTTGATGACGTGGCAAGCACTTTCAATCAGGCCCTGCCGTCGTAAGTGACCGCGGCAGTTTCACTGTTCAAAAAGTACAAGGAGATCGAAACTTGCGTGCCGGATCCGGTGACGTCGTAGACGAGGTTGATGACAATGGAGGCGACGTCGATGCCGGTGATGAGGGAGATGATCTGCCGCAGGTTGGTGCGGAAGATGGTCTGCTCGGATGGGAACTTGGTGCCGTATGCAAGGGTCTTACACTCATCCACTCTTCAGCTCACCTTTTTGTGGGACACGTTGGGTTGTCTCAGTGACTAAATTGGCTCAGGTTGACCAAACGAGTGGACGAGCGAAAGCCCCTACACAGTCGTCCACTGTTCGGCTTGAACGAGGACGTATTATAGAAAACGTTGGGTTGTTCCAGTGACCAGAACGGCTCAGATTGAGGCGAAAAGTGGACAAGTGCAAGGTCCTGCCGTAGACGTAGTTGGGGAACACCAGCGTGAAGCTGAGGACTGTGACGAGCACAGGCGGTGGTGGCGGCGGTGGCGGCGGCGGCGAAAGCGCGCGCTTGATCCGCGCCGAAGGCAAGGGTCGAGCAGATATTGCTCGCGTCGTCTTTATTGCCACTTGGAACAATATAAACGAGGATCTTAATGCGTTAGTGAGGCGAGCAAGGAGTGCGCTGGGCGTGTAAAAGGGGCGTGTTAGGGGTATACTAGGGGTATGTCACGGATGTAATAGGGGAGTATTGCGGGTCTATTAGGCCTTACCGGCGGCGGCGGGCTCGGCGGGGGTTTCACCCTCCTGTTCCTCGGCGGCGGCTCCTTCCTGAAAATGAGCAGCTCGTACAGTTGCGGCGCGGCGCCGTCGTCCGGATCCACCTCAATCTCCACAAGGTTGAACCCTACATCCAGCATCACCGGGGGAGAGGCGGCGCCACTCCTCACAAAAGGGACTAAAGATTTCCACTATTCACATTAATGTAAGCACCTTTTGACCTGAACACGTGAGCATCTTTTGTGCGATGTATTGGATGGCTCCATACAGTTAAAAACACGAAGAGAGGACAGCACAGGAGTATCTGGGAATTGGACGGGCCCCCTGCCTGACGGTGAAACCGTTGACCAGCACCGGTCCGCCCATCATGGACACCGCCGACACGTTGACCGTGGTGCTTTCGAAGGGCACCACTGCGCTGTACTTCAACCAGGGCCTTACGCCTGTCCGCTTTTCAGCTCAACGTCAGCACTTTTTCGGCTTGTCTGAAGCACTTTGTGTGTCACGTTTGGTGGTTTCGGGTGAGAAATCAGCTGAGGATTTGCTGAGGAGCGGACGGGTGGAAGCCCCTCCACACTTCTCCACTATTTAGCAAGATGTGAGCAAATTTTGAGGGCAAATGTGGGGGATTTCTGTGACAAAACGGCGCAGGTTGAGGTGAGAAATGGACGAGCGACAGCCCCTGCCTTGAAGGTGGAGGGCTCGAACGGCGGGTCCAGCTCGTACGCGGCGTTGTCGATGGCCAGGACCGACAGCGCGGCGCTGCTGATGGACTCCATCAGGACGTACGCCGTGATGACGTACGTGCGGGTGGTCAGGCGGTTGGAGCTGGTCACCGTGATATAGGGTCTGGCAGATACTGCTCGCCACGTCATAAGATGGTATTTGACCAAACAAGCGTGGGCGATTAATGCATGTCAATAACGAGGCCAGAAATGGGCCAAGCAGAAAATGCTTGCCACAAATGCTTGCCACGTCATAGAATGGCATTTACTTTCGAAGCGAGGCTGATTTACACATGTCAATGATGTGGCGGGCAATGATACTGGCATATAATGCCATACACGTCATAGGACGCCTTGAACTCAAGAGATCGGGGCAACAGTTGCGTGTCGATGACGTTGCGGTCATTATCTGCCAGGCCCTACCGTGACCAAAATGCGGTTTTCGCCCACCCGAAGCGGGAAGGAGCGGCTCAAGCGCCCGCTGCGCACCTCCTCGCCGCCCACGCGGATGGTCACACCCTGATGGATGGCTGTGGCCAGCACCTTCTGCGAGGGCCTCAGGGGTATATTAGGGATATATCAGGGCCATATTAGGGGTGTATGATGACAAAGTGCGTGAAACCACTTAGACACTTAGCAACAAGTAGTACTAAGTCGCCCAAATGGAGCGTTCTGACTGGTCGTGCGGGCACTAAGTCAGACTAAGTAGCACGAAGTCAGACTAAGTGTCCAAGTGGTTACACGCACTTTGTCATAGGAATAGGGGTGTAGCAAGGGACTCTAAGGGTAATTGAGGTGGATAAGGGTGTACAAAGGGTGCATTTTAAGGTGCATCAGGGGAGTAATAGGGGTGCATCAGGGATGTATTAGGGGTGTAATAGGGGTGTGTCAGGGGCCCTTCCTTGAGCAGCATGTCGGGGGTGGTGTCCGCGCTGAGCAGCACGTAGTACTCGTACGTGTCCGGCTTGAAGTCCGGCACCAGACAGCAGGGTCATTGAGAACAAGCACTCGATCGAGATCAGAGCACGACTTACCTTCACGGTGAATGCTCATACAGACGCGCAGAGTATACGGAGGAGGAGGAGGAAGATGGGGTGGAGGATGATGAGGAGGAGACAGGAGGAGGAGGAGGAAGAGGAGAAGAATGAGGAAGACGAGGAAGAGGAGGAAGAGGACGGAGGAGGAGCAGAAGGAGGAGCAGGAGGAGCAGGAGGCGGAGTTTCAACGTCGGTTGAGTGCTTGTTCTCAAACCCCCCCCTGCCAGCGACCCCGTGGTGATGTCGAGTTCCTTCAGGCTGGTGAAGTCGCCAACCTCGAAGTACACGCAGTTGTCGGGGCTGAAGGGCAGGTAGTCGTACACGCTCTCCAACCGCTGGTTGCCCATCGCCGCAATATCCGCCGGCGACTTGCCTCGCAATAGGGTCACTGAAGACAAGCACTCGACCGAGATCAGACTTGACTTACCTCAAGCGTTCATACAGACGCGCGGATGAGGAGTAGAATCAAGGTCGGTAAAGTGTTTGACCCAGTCTCCGACTCTTCGAAGGGTCTGAAGACCCTCATGTGATTGGTCCACGTGGCGGCTCGGAGAGCTGTGATTGATTAGATCTCCTCGACCAAATCTCACCAAATTTGATCGTAATCGTTTGTGGCCTCTTATTGGTCAATGGACATAGCATCATCTCTCCTCGTCCCTGATTGGTCGAGAGGCTCGATTCGGGGGAATCAGGGGGTAGTCATAGCGGAGACTGGGATTAATGACCGAAGAGGAGAGGTTCAACGTCGGTCGAGTGCGTGTTCTCAACAGCCCCCATGCCTGGGATGGGGGTGGACTCCCCCGCGGATGTGGACCCCAGCAACCGCGGGTCGAAGCCGATCACCTCCGTGGGAACCCCTGACAGCGCCAGCTGTGCGCCCTGCTTGCTGGCCCGGCAGCAGGGTCGTTGAGAACACACACTCGAAGGAGATCAGGCAAGACTGCATGACTTACCTACTGGGTGACTGTTCATACAGACAAGCGGAGTCTGCGGAGGAGGAGGAGGAGGAAGATATTTAGAGACGGTCGAGTGGTTGTCCTCATGAAATCCTTTCTGATACGGACACGCGAAGGATGACGAGGTGGATGAGGAGAAATAGGAGGAGGAGATTGAACGTGGGTAGAGTGCTTGTCCCCCCTGCCTCGCCCAATGCCAGCTCGTAGTCCTCCAGCAAACTGCGGCGGCCCTTCTTGGCTGTGCGGCCGTTGATGCCGCCGACGAAGCCGTAGCGGTAGATGATGGTGTCGTTGGAGTATATCTGGTAGCAGGGTCATCGAGAACACGCAGTCGACCAGGTCTAGGGTTTAGTGTTGTAGGGTTTAGTGTTAGGGTTGAGAGGTCAGGGTTTAGGGTTACGGGGACAGGCAAGATCGGAGCACGACTTACCGGGTGCCTTAAGTGAGAATGCTCTAGCAAAACTTGGGAGACGCGGGGGAGGAGGAGGAGATTCGAAGTCGTCGTGTGCTGGTTGACATGACAACACCCCTGCCTGGCCGTTGAGCGTGACGCGCATCTCCACCGCCGCGGCGCGGTCCACCGGGGGTGACACGCACGTCACCTGGCTCGATGCCCACAGGTACTCGCCGGGTACCTCCACGTCGCCGAACGCGCAGCCCGCGGGTACCGTGTAGGAGGGTCATTGAAATCCAGCACTCGACTAAGATCGGGGCATGACTTACCTTCAAGGTGAATGTGGGAGGAGGGTAATTGGGATCAATCATTCGACCGAGTTAAGAGCATGACTTGCGATCATCATTCTGGGTGAATGTGAGCATGTAGATGCGCGAATTCGGCTCCTCGATTCAACGGTGGTCAGGCGCTTGTACTCAATACCCCCCCCTGCCGTCGTCTGCTCCGGGTCGAAGGTGGGCCCAAACAGCCCTCCTGCACTCTCATAATCGAGCTGCACCGCCACCTGCAGCCCCCCACCCAGGGGAGATGCAGGGGACTCCGGAGAAACCGCCAGGAACGAGATCGGCGCGTGGTAGTAGAAGATCGCGCCCATGATCGAGAACAGCGCTCCGTGTAGGGCCCAGCAGAATATGCTAAACAGATCAGGTGGCTGAAATATGGTCACCTGCCCACACAGAGATGCGGCGATACGGTCACCTGACCGAACATATACGTGGCTGATGGTCTGCCGACCCAATAGAGATGTGGGTGATATGGTCACCAGACCAAACAGAGACGTGGGTGATATGGCCACCTGACCAAACAGGGACGCGGGTGACGTGGTCACTTGATCAAACAGAGACGCGGGTAATATGGTTATCTGACCAAATAGAGACGTGGATGATATGGTCACCTGACCGAACAGGAACCCCTACCTCCGTCGAGGGACAGGCGGACCAGTACCTCGCGGCCATCCCGCGCAGACTGCGGTGGCGCCACGCACACCACAGCCAGCGACTGCGAGCCCGGCAGCGTGTAGTGGCTCACCGCGCGGACCACCTCCTCACCGAACACTAGGGACTGATGGACAGAGCTCGCGACTTCATCGAATGCACTTTTGACCGTCGTTTCTTGAGACAAATGACATCGTATGACGTCGTTAGTACTGTCCTTCGATGGGAGGTGCTCGCCACGTCATCAAATGAAACGCACCTCTGACCCTCCGAGTTAAATGGCATCATATGACGTGGCGAGCACCATGCATTAGTCCCTACCGAACTTGCAGAAGAACGTGGTGTGTCCCGGATGCACCTGGCCCGCGAGCTGCAAGGTGACTGCCGTGCCGCCGCTCTCGGGGCCCACGGCAGGTGAGATGGCGATCATACAGAGCTGCATGATCGCCGCCTCCCCATCGGACTGCGGCGCCGTCTCGTAGAATAGGTCGTAGAACCGGAAGTTCTGATCCATCGACTCGAAGGAGGGTCATTGAGAACAATGATTCGAAGCGACATCAAACCATGGCCGCATCACTACGTTGAGTGTGAATGCTCAAACAGACACATATAGGGGAAGGAGGAAATTTAATGTCGTTCGAGTGCTTGTTCTCGATAGCCCTCGTCCAGACCCGCTGAGGAGGAGGAGGAGGAGGAGAAGGATGAGGTGGAGATTCAAAGTCGGTCGAGTGATTCTACTCAATAACCCCCTCATACAGACGCGCGGAGGAGGAAGGGATTAACGTCGGTCCAGTGATGGTTATCATTCTCAATGATCCCCTTGCCTTGGGCAACTCAGGAAGGTCCTCGTGCTCCTCCATGTAAAAGCCATAGAAGCCGTAGAACTGGTAGAACTCGTAGAAGTGGTAGAACGAGTTGCCCTGACCGTCGTTCACAAAGTCCGACTCAGGGTCGAAGCTCACCGCATCCTGGTCCTCAATGTAGTGCCGTAAGATTAAATTGTAAGCACTGTTTCAAAGCGGTTCATCATATTTTGGATTCAAGCGCAGAGACCAGGCGCAGTCAAGCTAAGCTGGGGTCGAGCTGGGGTTAAGCTGGGGTCAAGCAGGGGTCAAGCTGGGGTCAAGCTGGGGTGAAGATGGGGTCATGATGGGAACAAGCATGGGTCAAGCTTAAGTCAACCTTGGGTCAACCCGGGGTCAACCTTGGGTCAACCTGGGGTCAATCTGCACCACCCTACCTCGATGAAGCCACTGCTGTCCATCGCGCCGCCGTCGCCGCCCGACGAAGACCCCGACATCACTGACGGCAGGGTGTCCTTTGCCCCGCGGTCGTGGAACGCCTCCTCGCCCTCAGAGTGTTGCGCTCCGTGACGCGCTACCTTATACGGCCCCAGCAGCCCCTGGCAGGAGGGTCATTGAGAACAAGCACTCGACCGAGATCGGAGCATGAATTACCATCAGGGTGATCGCTCACACAGGCACGCGGAGTATACGGAGGAGGAGGAAGATGAGGAAGCCGAGGTTCAATGTCCTGTGGTTATTCTCAGGAATCTCCTTGCCTCCGGCCGGTTCTCATGGCGCGCCTCGGCTGCGGCAAACGCCCCCGGCGCGCGCGCATCGAACGGCTCGTCGCCCATGTCGATCGTATCCACCCCGAGCGACGTGGTGTAATCCTTCATGTCCACCGGTTCGCTACCGCCCACGCCGTTCACGGCCCCCTCCAGCAGCCGCCGACCGCCAGTGCCGCCCTCACCTTCGCCGTCAGCCTCCTCAGCGCCCCCCCTTGCGCCGGCGCCGTACACATCAGCGAAGGTGTCGCCCCCGCCCAGGGAGTAGAGGCGCAAGTTGAGATGGAAACACAAAGTTTGAAAGCTGGGAATCGTTTTTTTGTTTTTAGCTTCAATCGTAGAAACTGAGCGCGGTCAACCCGGGGTCCACCCAGGGTGAACGTGGGGTCAAACAGGAATCAGCCAGGGGTCAACCTGCACCACCCTACCAGGGGCTCCAACTTCACCGGCGTGAACTCGATGTCGACCGCGTTATCGCTGTACTCGTGACCATCCAGAGATACTGTGAGTGGCGCGGTGAGCGGGTGGTCCATCGTTGGCGTCACGCAAACAACAGTCGCGCCTTTACCGCTCACGCTGGCAGAAGTGAACTGGCCATCGACCACCACGTCTCCGAACTTGCACGTCGAAAACGCGGCGCCCGCCTCGCGGTCCGCATCCACCCAGGTGGAAGGGGCATTGAGAGCAAGCACTCGACCGATATGTGAGTTTGACTTGCCGTCAGGATGAATGCTCATACAGACACACGCAGTATGTGGAGGAGGAGACAGAGACTCAGCGGCGGTGGAGTGCTTGGAGTGCTTGTTCTCAAACCCCCCTTGCCTGGCCAACCTCACGGTGATTGCCGTCCCGCCCGCCATCGTCGCCGCCCTTGGCGATGCGCTGCGGATGAAGATCCCCTGGCCCGGCGTGACGAGGGAAGCCCCGTCATGCCCTTCCGCGCCCCCATCCAGCGCGCCGGCGCCGGGAGCTCCCGCGAGGCAGATCACCGCCAGCAGGCAGGAGGGTCGTTGAGAACAACGACTCAACCGTCAACTGGACGAACAAAAACCAAATTAGTAAACACAGGCTATGCGTTCACCCTGAATGCATGTGCTTGCTCAATCTGGGATCGAGTCGCTGTTCTGAATCCCCCCTGCCAGGAGCGCCGTGAGGGCCGTCCGCATCGTGCCCGTCCCCATGGCCATCTGCGAAGAGGAGGAGAAGACACGCGAATAAAAAGTGAGCTTTGAAGTCGGAAGGGCGGGAGGAGGGCAAAAAGTCAGCTGAGGGAAGGGGCACGGGCGGGGCGCGAGAGCTTCGTGGGAAGCCGGCCAGCGGGCGCGCGGGGGTGGGGTTTGAAGGGCGGCGAACGTGCGAGGGTCGCTACGCTCGCCGCTTAAGCTGTGCCGCCCTGGGCGGGGGTCGTCGCGCGCGCCGCCCGCGGCCCGGTGTGCACTTTCAGCAACAATGTTACTGTTTGGCATCTCCCAGACAATCCAATCCGATCGCTGTCCCGGGGGGCCCGCACCCGTGATACGGCCAAAACACGGGAATAGCGCGCATAGGCGCGGCAGCAACGCATGTTGCGCGCAAATGCCAGTAATATGGAGCAGTGCCAACGCCCACAGTGTTCCCCCCGCGCGCCCAAAAATCACTGCGTTTCCAGTTGCTGCCCTCGCATGCCTTTGGGCTGAACCAAAAAGCCAAAAGCTGAGCACGCGTGCTATGCGGCGTCGGGTGGGGCGGTCGGAGTATCGGAGGGGGGGGGTGACAGGGAAAATGAGGGGAGGCACAAGTCGCACCTGCGCCTGGGTGCGCGTCCGCGCGATCGGATATCGGCGGCCACACGCGAACGCGCGGTGGCGGGCAGTTGGCACACCCCCCCGGCTCGCCCGCGGCCACACCCAAAAGTAGAAGTGCCAACCTCGGGTGCCAACCCCACCACTGAACGCTCCGGCGAGAGCAGCTCCCGGAGCTCCCTCGCGTGCTCGCGACCTGCTGTATGCACGCGCGCTTCCTCCGACCTGATTAAGTATGAACACCTCCGCGCTGGTCGCCCCTAGCGGCGCACCAGCGGCGTGGAATGTGTCGCGCATCCCTGAATTCAGATTACAACTTGAAAATGGGCCGCGGGCAAAATGAAGCGGCGTGTTGCAATAATATTGGGTTCCGCTCCCAGATGACCCACAAAATCCCAAGAGACAATCCAAGAGTCCAAGAATATTCCACGGTGGTCGTTGTCTCGTTGAGCCGCGTGTGGCCGCGGGGGCAACTCAAGCAGCCAGTATCCGTCGCGCACGTCCCCCGACAGCACGGTAAGCACTCCTTGACCGCGACAATCCCCACACACCTGGTTGCAACCTATCGCCCGCCAGCGCACGGCCGACCGACGCCCACGCGATCTCGCTCGCTGTCGGTACTGGGTGTTTCGTTATTTTCACTCTCCTCTCTCGTCTCGCACTCGTACACGTGAAAGCTCCGAAGCGGGTTGTAGTGATCGAGTGTGGAGGCTGCGATGAAGCACGAGCCGCCGAAGGGCCCTGATTCGGTCGGGGACGCGGGAAAGCGTGTCAGGGACGTTGGCGCCTAGTAACGCGAGGTTCAGTCGAGTATTGTGGGGAGGGTGGATGGTGTGATGGGGTGAACGCACTGTTCAACTGTCGACGACACCGCTCCGTGGCTGAGTGCCTTTTTTACCTGCGACCCCCTCCCGCAGGCGCCAACGAATATCCGCATGGGCGTTGCATCTCTCGTTGAGAGCTCAGGAGGCGGCGTTAAGGACGTCAGCGGTACGCGCCGCCCCATGCCCTAAGCGCCTGCCTCCCAGTACTGTCGAAACGTTTTCATTTTTGTCCGACGTACCGAATAAAACCAAGAAAATAAAACAGCATGCCGCGGAGCCGCACGCGACGACAGCGTGTATTACACGACGACTTACTGCGACGGGGAAGACATGTGCATATATGTGTGTGTCACGGTGCCGCGCGACACGATTGACCTTGGCTTCATGGTCTGGAATCACCTGGCCACGGCGCTAAGATCTGCGCCAGAAACTTTTACCATCGGCAAAAGTCGCCACACTGCAGTTCGATTTAGAGGCGACTAGATCGAGGGAGCGTGCGTAACAGCCCAGCACCGACGCGCCCAGCACCGGCCGGTATCAGGTGCCTACCCCCCAGCATGTCGCTTACCGGTTCCGCGCCCGCCCGCTGCAGAGGCGCTCATGGAGGCCGCTAAGGTGGACGCTAAGGCGAACGCCGAGGCTCCGGCGCTCTCGGCCGAGGCCGCGGCTGCCGAGGCGGTGGCGGAGGCGAAGGCCGCGAAGCGCGCGGAGATTACGGCGAAGGTGGCCGAGATGAGGGCGCAGCAGGACAAGGCGGAGGCAGGGGCATACACTCCTCCCGTCTCAAATTGACCCAGGCACTCTTTGTGGGATGCGTTGGGCGTACAGGGTGGTTTCAGTGACAAAAACAGCTCAAATTGAGCTCAGAAGCGGACGAGTGCACGCCTTATACTCGACCACTTCTCAACTTGACCTGCGCACTCTTTGTAGGATACATTATTGGGCGCACTGGCTGCTTTAAGTGACAGAAACAACTCAGGTTGAGCTGAGAAGTGGACGAGTGTACTTCTCGACTTGACCTGGGCACTCTTTGAGGGATACGATGGGTGTAACGGGTGGTTTCAGTGACAAAATCAGCTCCGGTTGAGCTGGACAAGTGGATGAATGTAAGCCCCTGGGTTGAGGCTGCTGCTGCGGCGGAGGTGAAGGCGACGGCGGACGCGGAGTGGAAGGCGGAGTTGGAGGCGGTGGCCAAGGTGGAGGCGGAGGCAAGGGCTTACACTCGTCCACTTCTCAGCTCAACTGAAGCCGTTTTGGTCACACCTCCCCGTGTTCCCCTGTCGAATGGACTGGGGGGAAATCATGCACCCGACGTATCCAACAAAATGTGCTCACGTTGAGCCGAAAACTGGACGAGTGTTAGCCCCTGGGCGGAGGCAGTGAAGGCGGCCGTGGCGGCGGTGGCAGGGGCTTACACTCGTTCACGTTTCGGCTTAACTTAAACCCAGTCTCCGCTTTTCAAAATCAGTGGCTGAACGCCCTCGTATGATTGGTCGAAAGGATACCGGTACGCTCTCGACCAATCATACGAGTGCCTTCAGCGACTGATTTTCAACAGCGGAGACTGGGTTTAAGCGCTTTCTCTGGGATAGGGGGTGCGTATAGGGGTTCTCTACGGGGTGTGTAGTGGGTGTTCGGGGCATCAGAGCGTGTTTAGGGGGTGCTTTTGTGACAGAAACGGCTCGCGTTGAGCTGAATAGTGGACGAGTGTAAGCCCCTGGGCGGTGGCGGAGAAGGCGGCGACGGAGAAAGCGGCGGCGGAGGCGGCGGCGGTGGAGGCATGGTCTTACACTCGTTCACTTCTCAGCTCAACCTAAGCCGTTTTGGTCACACCTCCCCATGTCCTCCTGTCTGATAGACTGGGGGGAAATCATGCACCCAATGTATCCCACAAAATGTGCTCACGTTGAGCTGAAAAGTGGACGAGTGTAAGCCCCTGGGCGGCGGCGGCGGCGGCAGCGAATGCGCGGCGCGCTGAGGTTGAGGCAGAGGCGGCGGAGGCGGCGGCGG
>Ga0307489_10002282_pt1 | contig 12826 bp, 8 predicted proteins | sample SB12metaG_FD_202247 | JGI IMG/M metagenome (GOLD analysis project Ga0307489, IMG submission 202247) | Sea-ice brine microbial communities from Beaufort Sea near Barrow, Alaska, United States - SB 1.2 | ecosystem: Environmental > Aquatic > Marine > Coastal | place: USA: Alaska | collected 2017-05-06
CAAGAACTTTTTGAAGGTCGTGATCGAGCATCAGGTAATGTGAAATGGATCGGTACCCGTGCTGATCTGGTTTTCGGTTCAAACTCAATCCTACGTTCGCTTACAGAAGTGTATGCAGCTGACGATGCAAACGATCAGTTTGTAAATGACTTTGTAGCCGCCTGGACTAAAGTGATGAATCTTGATCGGTTTGATTTAGCTTAATAGTTAGATTTTGTTAGACAATGGGGGCGCTGCATTTGCAGTGCCTTTTTTGTTTCCATAATATGTAGGCCGAAAAATCGAAACGCCTTCCGGCAGGTTCTCAACAACTTGCTATACACTCGATAATCAAGATTATTTTTTCATCAGCTACTTGGTTGTATTGCCAAGTGGGTCACGCCTGATGGCGCTTTGGCTTATCAGACCTACGTTACTTTCCCCGATTAAACTGTATTTTAATCCCAATAGCTTTAAATGTACTTTATCAACCACTGTCCCCTTTGTTGTTGTTTGGAGTTGCTGGGTTAAATGGTTTTACTCAACAATCCTTTGTGCTGATACGAACAAAAGTATCCAGGCAACAATAAAACACACACCACCGATAGGTGTAATGGGCCCAAACCATTTAATTTGGGTTAGTGCCAGTAAGTATAGACTTCCACTAAATAATACAATACCAGCTAACATAAACCAGGCACTCCAGATAAGTAAAGTTTGTGACTGCTGCCGGTACAATAAAACCAGTAGAATCAATCCTAAACTGTGGTATAGCTGATATTGAACACCTGTTTGAAAAGCGCTCATCATTGTTTCTGACAAACGCCCCTTAAGTCCATGCGCGGCAAATGCCCCGAATACCACTGCCAGCATGGCACTGAATGCTGCTGCACTTAAAATTATTTTCATTTCTGGATTAGATTCCTTATGTTTTTAGAGCGTTATTAAGATGATTCAAGATCAATACCATACTACATAAAGAAACGATTAACGGTGTTCATCATTGGTTTAGGTTAGGACTCACCTTTTCCCGCGAGGAGAGAAGCCATTAACAAGGAGTCAGAATGTCTACAGGTGTAATAAAAATGAATTTGAAAAATTAAAATTAAAATCGAAAAAAAAGAGATGGAAGCCTTAGATAGCTTTTATTGGCTCTGATATTGGTGCTAATACTTTATCACTTTGCAGGTCTTCCTGTTTATGGGGTTTTTTCTTATATCAATGGGGCTAATTGGATTGGCTGAATATAGAATAGATAAACTTAACCAAAGAATCGAGCTACTATATTCGTTAATAGAAACTAAAGAAAAAAATAGCTGACTCAAGGTGCCTTACATATAAAACTAAGTACCCACTAAATTTAAGGTACTCTGACATATTTAATTTTTCAAAACACAATAAAACGCTACAATCTGATTGCCAAAAGTATGATTTCTTTTGTAAAAAAAACCACCACTTTTGGCATTAGTTGAATTCAGAGTTTGCATTCTTAGTGGTGAATTCAGTGAAGGTCATATCTCTTAGTAAAGATCAGAATCATCTTTTTTCTAAAAAAATATGTAACTCCTTGTTGTTTCTTGAGGGTCATGGAATTGAGGGAAACGCGCATTGCGGAGAAACTGTTACGCACAGGTCACGAGTTAAAGTTGATCCAACGCAGCCGTAATTTACGGCAGGTACACTTAATTCATTCGGAGCTCTTGTCTGAGCTTAGATTGCAGGGGTTTAGTGTTAACGCTGGAACAATGGGAGAAAATATACTTACTCAAGGAATCGACTTACTTTCGTTACCAAAAAATACGCTACTAAAAATGGGCAATGATGTGGTTTTGAAAGTAACGGGATTAAGAAATCCATGTGTCCAATTGGACAGTTACCAGAAAGGCCTTACACAAGCAGTTTTAAGTAAAGATTCAGAAGGGAATTTAATACTAAAGGCAGGAATCATGGCAGTAGTAGTAAATGGAGGTACTGTTAAATTGAACGATTTAATAAATTTAGAATTGCCAAATAGCCCGCACGAAAAACTTAAAAGAGTGTAGTGCTAACAATTACTGCATAAACGATTTGCTTGGGACTCAAAGAATACAAAAAACTATATCTAGTCATTTACAACTGTAAATTGGATTGATCAAAGTTTCTAACTTGATCGCGGCACTGTTGTACCGCTTACTCAAAGCTCAGGCGTTTGCCAGTTAGCTGGACGTTTTAAGGCGCTATAGCTTTTTAAGGTTTAGCAAGTTTGTTCTACTCGTTGGCAATCCGGCATTAAAAATATGACCTGTGACACGACTAGGCTACGTTGTGCTCTGCCGTGCGCGCCGCGCTGAAATAAAGCTTTTAATATACACAAACAGGGCGAACAGACTGGCAGCCATCATAACACCCACTCGAAATATGGCATCCATATCTTCGCGACCGATGGAGCCTATCATCGGCATGATTAGGGCTAACGAAATCAGTAGTGTTACCCCGGCGACAATGTGAGCAACAACCTTATTTTCCTTTTTAAGAGGTAGAACCAACAAGGCAAGGACAACGCCAAAAAATACCGGTATCAATATCGTCATAGAGCGCGATTCTGCGGCCACATTCATATACGCCCAAAGGCCGAATACCACCAAAACGGCGGAGTTAAGAATAGTTGCTTTATATGGCTTCATTTTTCTCTCAGTTTCTCAGTGAATAGAAGAGTGTTGGAATCGATTAAATGCATGCGTGCGAGATGTTAACGATCTTACGGACATAACTCATTTGTCGAAAATAATGTTGGTTTAAACTGTTAACCTAAAAGGCGCGAATAGTGTTTGAAGGCTAGCAGATTAATATAACCCGATAGCACCATCAAGCGATTATTTGCCGAGCTCACCAACTGTGCTTTATTGTGTATCGAGTTATAATAACCTAATCAACGCTGAACTGGGTAAGCTGTCTGCTTTTTACAGAGCAAAAAAGACCAATTCACCACGATGGGTTATTAAATCGCTATAGTTTTAAAGCGCTAAAGCAACGTTACCAAGGTTAAAAACTTAGTAATGAAAGTGTTGTTCTTCACCGGCTTCTAGACGCTAAAAGGAATTTAGGGAACATGGGATTTGAATAAGGGCTAAAAATTAGGTTTTTTCAAATCATTTTTTACTTCCATAAGTCGCCAAAAAAATATTTTCCTAACTTTTCTTTTGCTTTAAGACTACCGAGAATTTTGGGATAAATCCAAGGCTTGTTAATGAATTGGCGTCTCAGTTAGTTTTATTTTGCAAATAACTCAGTTCCAATGTTTTTGAATGCCTTAAATTCTAGCGAATTACCCGAAGGATCGGAGAAAAACATGGTGCCCTGTTCACCCGGCTCACCCTTAAAACGAATATAGGGTTTAATAATAAATCCATCGATAAACCCTTCAACTCTTTCAGCCAATGAATTCCAATCTTCAAAGGTTAGAACCACACCAAAGTGAGGCACGGGTACTCCATGCCCATCAACCGCGTTGTTGACAGCATTAATCTTGCCCTCTTTTCCTAAAGTTTTATTACAATGCGTCACCATCTGATGGCCGAACATATCCCAATCAATCCAATCTTCTGAGCTACGTCCTTCGGGGAAGCCCATCTTGGTGCCGTAGAAGTCTCTTGCTTCTTCAATATCTCGAACTTGAATCGCTAAATGGAATGGTGTCAAAGTCATTTCAGTTCCTTATTTTAATCAATATGAGCACTATAATAGATTCAAAATTACTAGACACCCAATTATTTGAAATATCCAGTTCACTTGAAAATTGTTTCAGCTTTACTAAATAGAAGTTGGATTAGAAAAAAACACAGGCGCTCTTCATTTGCTTTTTAATTGCGTACCATTATTTGTTTTCTAAAAGCGGCAGTTTTGTCAGTTATAAATTAGGTTTTTTAAAGAATGCCGGTTCTCATTCAGATGCTATCGGATGAGCTTGGAGCAGGTTTTTGATTTAAAAAAACGGGTAGTCAAAAAATCTTGAGTTTCACATCAAGTTTGATTTGATCAGAAAGTTTAGACGCCACAAACGGCTTTTTAGTCTAGTGGATTAGTTTTCATTATTGTAATCGAAACGTCTGGACTTATTGATTCAATTTCAATTAAATGCAGTTATGAAACTACAATTTTACACCCATGTTTTCTTGCTTGCGTTTGCCAATATTGCAATTGCCGCCCCAAGCCTGGTTAAAACCCAGCCATTAGCTGAGCTTTTAATTGATAGGCAGTTTACTTCTCCAGCCACGGCTATTGCTATTAACCAGAGTCAAATTAGTGCCGAACTATCTGCACGCATCACTCAGATTAATGTTCGGGTCGGTGATCTAGTTGAAGCGGGTGACATTCTCATTAAGCTCGATTGCCGTAACTACGACAACGCATTAGCGAATACCGAGGCCCAGAATCAGTCGTTGGAGGTGCAATTGAAACTGGCACAGCAGCAATTGAAGCGAGCCCAAACACTGCAAAATGCAGGTAATATTGCGGCTGATATTCTCGATCAGCGAGTGGCTGAAGTTGATATTGTCCAAGCCAGCTTAAAGTCTCAGTTAATGGCTATAGCGGATGCAGAGTTGTCGGTACAACGCTGCTTAATTCGTTCGCCATACCGTGCAGAAATTACTCAACGTTTGGCAGGCGAGGGCACTTTTGCAACTCCTGGTTTACCGTTGGTTGAAATAATTGGGTTAGATAATGTAGAGCTATCGGCCCAAATACCGGTTGATCTGGCCGGCTCTGTACTCAATGCGAAGTCACTCATCTTTGCCACAAACAAGCAGAACCTAAAGGCTAAAATTCGTATTATGTCCCGCATAGTAAACACTGCTTCGGGCAACCGAGAGTTACGCTTAACACCGGAAGCTATAGTCGCACCAGGCGTCAGTGGTCGGCTGGAATGGTATTCAGAGCCTATGTTGCCTGCCAGTTTACTGTCTCGTCGAAATGAAATACTTGGTGTTTTCATTGCTACTGTGCTGGCTGATCAAGCAGATGACAATGCAGTTGCTCGTTTTGTTGAATTAAAATCAGCACTCGAAGGTCGGCCATCTCTCATTGAGTTACCGATCACAACTCAGATCATTGTCGAAGGTCGTCATCAACTGTCTTCTGGTGATGCCATTAGACTAGTTAAAACTAATTAGAACTCAATGTACCAACGTTTCATAGAAAATGGTGTTCTGGCTAATCTGACTTTTTTGTTGGTATTGGTTATCGGCACAATGGCTTATTTTTCGATGCCGCGTGAGCAAGATCCGACAATCAACTTCAACTGGATTGACATTACTACAATCCTACCGGGTGCCACAGCACAGGATGTCGAAAGTCTAGTCACCGATCCGCTTGAAGATGCTATTAAAAACATCTCTGATACTAAATTTGTCAGCAGTACCAGTCGTGAATCTATCTCTCGTATATTAGTGCGTTTCGAAGAGATTGATGAGCGTGCCTTTGATAAGCGTCTGGCAGATTTGCGTCGTGAAATTCAGGCGGTGGAAGACGAAATCCCAGAGCAGGCTTTAGCTTCAACAATTACTGAAATCACCACGGCGAATGCCTTTCCCACTGCTATTCTAGCCGTTGTAGGCCGAGCTGATGATGAAAACCTTAGGCGTCAGGCTGAACAAATAAAAACGGGCTTGGAAAGTATAAAGGGTGTTTCGACCGTACTCACAACGGGATTACGAAAGCCCGAGTTAAAGGTATCGTTTGAAGTTGACCGCTTGCAAGAACTCGGCATTTCACCCGCTGATATTGCGGATACAGTTGCAATATATTACCAGGACGTGTCGGCTGGGTCAGCTGAAGTTAATGGTCAGCGCTGGCTGGTCAGGCTAGACGGTACATCAGCTAATCCTGATTACCTTGCTAGCTTACCGGTGGTGCGAGCACAGGGAGAAGTATTATTGGGTGACATTGCTGATGTTGCTCGCAGTCGTGATCGTGCTAGTCAACTGGTGAGCTATAACGGGCAGCCCGCTGTAATGTTATCAATTACCAAAAAGGGCGGGGCCAATACCTTAGAACTGGTCAAATCGGTTAGTGCTTATTTGCAGCAAAAAAATGTTAATGCAGACATCTCTGGCGTTGATGTCGTGTTGATCGATGATCAAACCGAAATCACGCGTAGCGCACTGAACGTGATGGAAACCAACCTGCTGCTGGGCTTGATTCTGGTGCTCATTGTGACCTGGCTGTTTTTAGGTACGCGCATGGCACTGCTCACCAGTGCGGGAATTCCTTTTATTCTTGCCGGTACTTTTTGGTTTTTGCAAACGGCAGACCAAACCCTGAACGTCTCTGTATTGCTGGGTGTGGTAATTAGCCTGGGCATGTTAGTCGACGATGCAGTGGTCATCGCCGAAGGGATTTCGTACCGAATGCAGCGCGGTGCGGAAGCGGTAGTCGCTTCAGTTGAGACCGTAAAAGAACTATTCCAGCCAGTGACAACCGCCGTATTAACAACAATAGCGGCCTTTTTACCGTTGATGCTGTTACCCGGTATTCTCGGAAAATTCATGTTCATTATTCCTCTAGTTGTAACCACTGCTTTGTTGCTGAGTTTAGTCGAGGCTTACTGGATGTTACCTTCTCACACGATGGGTTGGGCCGTACCGAAAAAAACAAAGATTGCTCCAGTGAATAGCCTAGGATCTCTCATAAAATTGCCGTTCAAATTACTTATTATGCTCTTCAAACTGCCATTGATCTTCGGCGACTGGGTGGACGAGCGTGCCAATCCATTACGCCAGCGTTGTTTGAGATGGCTCCGCCGAAGTTATACCCGGCGTCTGATTAGCGTATTGCGCCATCCGCTGCTGACACTATTCTCGATTTTTCTAGTAGTAGCTTTGTTAATGTCGGTCGCATTGAAGGCACAAACAATTTCTGAATATTTACCGCAAGCACTGGCTGAAAAAGTAGCCAAGCTAGAGGTCAAGGTAGATTTCTTTGCCAGTGACCCAATTCGTCTCTATTACGTTAATGTGCAGATGCCTGTAGGCACACCCCTTAAAACCACCTTGAGTCTAGTGGAACAGATTGAAAGCAAAGTAAGGAGTCATATTCGGCCCGGGGAAGTACGTCAGCTCATCAGTTATAGTGGCTTACTATTTACCGAAACATCTCCGTTCTTTGGCGATCACTTTGGGCAGGTAGTCGTTGCCTTAAATCCAAAAACTGGCGGCCTGCGAGACGTCGAACAAATGATCGAATCAATGCGGGCTGATATAGTTAATACAGCTGGCCCCGATGCCATCTATTTTCTAACGTTATCCGGCGGCCCACCGACTAGTAAGCCCGTGAGTATCAAGGTCAGAGGTGATCGTTTCGAAGACATTCGCCCTGCAGTAGAAGCATTAAAACAGATGCTGGCAACTATCGCCGGCGTGAAAGATATCAGTGATGACGACGCCAGTGGACAGCGCGCATTAACACTTCGAATCAATACCGATGCCGCCCACCGCGCGGGTATAACCCCGTCACTAATTGCTCGAACGCTAAGACTTTTAGTCGATGGTGAGATAGTTACTAGCCTGCGAGACCGGGGTGAAGAGCTCGACGTCCGGGTGCTCGCCAAGCAAAGCAAACTGAGCAGCATTGATGAGTTATTGCAAATTAATCTGTCCTCTTCCAAGGGCGACCCCGTTGCATTATCTACTTTGTTAATAAAAGAATATGGCGTAGGCCAAAACAGTATTCGCCACTATGATTTTCGTCGCACCATAACGGTAGAAGCTGACATTGATAAGGATGTAATCAACACAGTCGAAGTTAATCAACAGATTAAAGACGCCTGGAGAGATGAATTGCAGCGCCAACATTCCAGCATCAGCCTCGATTTCTCTGGCCTACTGGATGACATCCAAGAAAGTATCAACGCTATGGTGATTTTATTTGGGTTCGGCATTGGATTGATTTACGTCATACTAGGTACTCAGTTCAAAAGTTATTTTCAACCCTTAATTATTTTATTTACGGTACCCATGGCATTCACTGGAGTCACCGCAGGGTTACTATTAAATGGCAACCCACTGAGTTTGTTCACCCTCTATGGTGTGGTAGCGCTTGCAGGCATAGCGGTGAATTCAGCGATTGTCTTAATCTCTACTGCAAACAGACATCTTGAGAATGGTATGACAGTCAGGCATGCGACGCTGTTCGCCGCTAGAAGACGAGTGGTTCCGATTTTAATTACATCATTGAGCACCATCGCTGGATTGTTTTCGTTAGCGACAGGGCTTGGTGGATATTCGCTTTTATGGGGACCGGTAGCAACTTCGATTGTATGGGGCTTAGGATTTTCTACTTTTTTAACTTTATTTTTGATACCACTGTTGTACAACGCTTTCATGCAGCCAAAATGATCGAGTCGATTCGTCGATTAACCTATATTGACAACCATTGGTAAACAATACATATCAAAACGTTGGTTAAGCTGCTCTGTATAGACCAACTTTCGGTGATCCTCTCGAGGCGGTGCAATAGATAGCAACTCATTTATTTTATCTTGAAGGGCTAGTCATCAACAGAGTCTAACAACTACTCCTCTTTTTGAAGCGCCTTATTTTAAGTTTGGCTATGACACAGGAGCGTTATGTGGTGAGTATGGGATTATTGAAATATTCAACGCTGACGGTGAAGTGGCCGAATAAGTTAATGCACCACTAAACTTCCTATTCTATGCGGGGGCGTAATCGATCTTGGTAATATCGCCCACTGACTATAATGACTTATTAATAATTGACTACTAGGAGTCTGCCGGACTTAGGTAATCGTAGCGAAGGAAAGTTATTTTGAGTTAAATTTTTTGATCGAATGAGAAGAATAGTGATTCTATTCAACGAATTGGATCGAGAAATTTGGCCGCAATGGCTTTTCCGCAGTAGATTTATCCTAAGCCCGACAGACTCCTAGAGTAATTTAATCTTATCAGCTTGAGCTTGAAAACTGGCTAGAGCTGATTTAGCTTCGCTTAGTTTTTCTTTCTCTTTATTGATGACGGCCTCTGGGGCTTTTGCAACAAATCCTTCATTGCCTAGTTTTGATTCGATTCTCTTTACCTCTTGCTCTCGTTTTTGGATGTTTTTGTTGAGCCGTGCAAGTTCGGCGTCTTTGTCGATGAGTCCGGCGAGTGGAATCAATAGGTTTAGGTCACCGACGAGTGAGGTGGCTGATTCGGCCGCCTGTTCGCCTTCGTTAAGCCAGCTGATTGATTCGAGCTTTGCTAGTGACATTAATAGGGCTTTATTTTGCTCCAATCTTGTTTGATCTGAATCACTACCATTTTGGCACAGGACAGGTAATGGCTTTCCTGGCTTGATGTCCATTTCGGAACGAATTTGGCGCACGCCCATAATGAACTGTTTAACCCACTCAAGATCGGTGATAATCGCTTGATTGATTAGACTGGCATCTGATTTTGGATACTTACATAGCATGATGGTCTCTTCATCGACCTGTGCTAATGGTGCTACTCGTTGCCATAACTCTTCGGTGATGTAGGGCATGATTGGGTGCAGTAATCGAAGGATGGTTTCGAGTACGTGGACTAATGTATGACGCGCAGCAGTCTTTTGAGCGGTGCTATAGTTGTCGGAATAAAGCACTGGTTTTGATAATTCGATATACCAGTCGCAGTAGTCATTCCAGACAAATTCGTATAGGTCGCGTGATACCAGATCAAATCGATAACACTCAATATGTTTAGTGGTGTCGGCCACAACTTGTTGCAAGCGAGCCAGAATCCACTGATCAGCTAACGACATTTCACCTGCGCTACAGTCCTGGTCTTCGGTGTTTTGCAGTACATAGCGAGTCGCATTCCAAAGCTTGTTACAAAAATTACGATAGCCCTCGATACGACCCAGATCGAACCGAATATCACGCCCACTGGTGGCCAGTGCGGCAAAGGTAAAGCGCAGAGCGTCAGTACCAAAAGCAGAGATGCCATCGGGAAAGTGCTTTTTAGTGGCAGCAACTATCTTTGGCGCCATGTCGGGCTGCATCAAACCTTTGGTGCGCTTTTCGACCAGGGCGTCCAATGTAATACCATCGATTAGATCGAGTGGGTCGAGCACATTGCCTTTCGACTTCGACATTTTGTTGCCTTCGGCATCACGCACCAGACCATGGATGTAGACTTCTTTAAAAGGCACTTCATCCATAAACTTTAGGCCAAACATGATCATGCGGGCAACCCAGAAAAAGATAATGTCGAAGCCAGTCACCAGAACGCTGGTTGGGTAAAAAGCCTTTAACGCTTCGTCATCGCCATCGGGCCATCCTAAGGTACTGAAAGGCCAGAGTGCTGATGAAAACCAGGTGTCGAGTACGTCTTCGTCCTGCACTAGTTCAAGGTCGGCGGGTAGGTCATATTTAGCGCGAACGGCGTCAATATTTTCTGCAACATAGATATTGCCATCATTGTCGTACCAGGCTGGGATTCGGTGTCCCCACCAGATTTGGCGTGAGATACACCAGTCCTGAATATTGTCCATCCAGTTGAAATACGTCTTCGACCAGTTTTCGGGCACAAACTTAATGCTGCCATTTTTAACCGCTTCGATAGCAGGCTTTGCCAATGGCTCTACTCTTACATACCATTGATCAGTGAGATAAGGCTCGATGACTGAACCCGTTCGATCACCTCTGGGTACCATTAGTTTGTGGTCGACTATCTTTTCGATTAAGCCAAGTGCTTGCAGATCTTTTATGATTGTTTTGCGTGCAACAAAGCGATCCATGCCCTGATATTTTTCCGGCGCAATATCATTAATCTTGGCATCGTCGGTCAGAATGTTAATCATTTCAAGATCGTGTCGCTTACCCATTTCATAGTCATTAAAGTCATGGGCGGGTGTGATTTTGACGCAACCTGAACCAAACTCTGGGTCGACATAATCATCGGCAATGACAGGAATGGTTCGGCCCGTTAGCGGTAGCTCGATGCGTTTACCGAGTAGGTGGGCATAGCGTAAGTCATCAGGATGAATGGCCACAGCGGAGTCACCGAGCATGGTTTCAGGTCGTGTGGTGGCTACGGTGATAAAGCCCTCTTCACCGGCAATGGGATAACGCATATGCCAGAGGTGGCCGTTTTCTTCTTCGGAGAGTACTTCAAGGTCAGATACGGCGGTGTGTAAAACTGGGTCCCAGTTGACCAGTCTCTTGCCGCGATAAATCAAATTCTCTTCATGGAGTTTGATGAATACTTTCTGTACTGCCTCCGATAAGCCATCGTCCATGGTGAAGCGTTCTCGACTCCAGTCTGGTGATGCACCCATGCGGCGAAGTTGTTTGGTAATCGTACCACCCGATTCTGCCTTCCATTTCCAGACACGGTCTATAAATGCGTCTCGACCTAAATCATGCTTGGTTTTGCCTTCAGCACTGAGTTGACGTTCGACCACCATCTGGGTGGCGATACCGGCATGATCGGTGCCCGGTTGCCATAACGTATTGTCACCTTTCATACGGTGATAACGGGTTAGCGTATCCATGATTGTGTCCTGGAACGCGTGGCCCATGTGCAGGCTGCCAGTCACGTTGGGTGGCGGGATAACAATGCAATATGGATTAGCTTCGTTATCAGTTACGTTATCAGCTTGACCTTGTGCTTTAAAATAACCTTTATCTTCCCAGTGCTGGTACCAGGTTTGTTCGATAGCTTGAGGGTTATAGGTTTTTTCCATGGTAATGCAGATCAGTCAAAAGGTAGGCGGCGATTATACACAGGGCACCTCCAAGAATGAATGATGAATACACGATTTCGTAAAAGCTATGCGACTAAAGCCGATTTAAAGTTTGGCGGCTAAAGCCATTGTCATTTCAGCCGCAGAAATTTCCTTGCAACCCGTTGCATTTTGTCCACACCATAAAGACGAAAAGTCCCCAATACCTGCACTTTCGGCCTGTTTTTTAACTGCGCTAATAGCGGTTAAGGCGAGTGGGAATGCAGAGGTGTTTGGGTTGATTGGACCAATCTCTCGCATGATGCGATTAACAATACTACGAGCCGGTCGGCCAGAAAAAAGGTTGGTAATCGCGGTGTGCTGTGATGCCTCACTTTTTAACGCATTGCGGTGTATCTGGCTGGTGTTAGTTTCAGTACAGAGTAAATACGCTGTGCCGACTTGAACTGCACTTGCGCCAAGCGAGAGGGCAGCAGCCACACCAGCAGCATCGGCAATTCCACCAGCGGCAATGACGGGCAGTTTAACCGCTTTAACTATTTGTGGTAATAACGAGAAGGTGCCAACTTGAGTGGTTAAGTCTTCTGACAGGAATATGCCACGATGACCTCCGGCTTCCAGACCTTGCGCAATAATGCCATCGGCACCATTCGCTTCCAGCCATTGCGCTTCTTCCACCGTAGTCGCCGATGCTATGATAGTCGAGCCCCAACTCTTGACTCGAGCTACCAGGTCGGCTGATGGTAAACCAAAATGAAAACTGATCACCGTTGGCCTGTAATCTTCTAACACATCAGCTATTTGATGGTTAAATGGTTCGCATTTTGGCTTCGTTGGGATGTTATCGACATCAATACCAAGCTCGTCAAAATAGGGTTTAAGTTCTGCTCGCCATCTTGCTTCTCGCTCAGCGTCGATTTCTTGGGGCTTGTGGCAGAAAAAATTTGCGCTGAAGGGTTTATCGCTTTGTTGTGTTACTGCATTCAGCTCAGCACGAATTTCATCGATACTCTGTAGCGCACAGGGCAAGGAGCCCAGGCCTCCAGCCGAAGAAACCGCAATAGTCAGTGTACTGTCATGAACGCCAGCCATAGGTGATTGAATAATGGGTAGGTCTGCTCCTAAAAAATCATTCATATTTTTTTCCT
>Ga0307489_10002283_pt1 | contig 12825 bp, 14 predicted proteins | sample SB12metaG_FD_202247 | JGI IMG/M metagenome (GOLD analysis project Ga0307489, IMG submission 202247) | Sea-ice brine microbial communities from Beaufort Sea near Barrow, Alaska, United States - SB 1.2 | ecosystem: Environmental > Aquatic > Marine > Coastal | place: USA: Alaska | collected...
GGTGAACCTGGGGTGAACCTGGGGTGAACCTGGGGTGAACCTGGGGTGAACCTGGGGTGAACCTGGGGTGAACCTGGGGTGAACCTGGGGTGAATCTGGGGTAAACCTGGGGTCAGCCAGGGGTCAATCTGCACCACCCTACCAATGCGAAGCGCGGAGCCCGGGGTGCTGGCGCGGAGGAGCGCAGCGACAGCGGCGCGGAGGTGACGCGCCGCCGCCGCCGTCCGCGGCGATGACCCCCCGCCGAATGGCCCACCCCCGGCCCCGCCGCCCCCGCGACTGTATTCGCCATCACCCTCGTACCCCGCCTCCTCCGCTGCCCCCGCTGCCGCCGCGCCCGCCGCCGCACCCGCGCACTCAGCCCGTGCCGCTCCGTCCACCGCCACCGCGACGCTGGAATACAAACAATTGCCGTCACGAGAAACCTGCACTGGCTCCAGCGCTCCGTCTCCGTCTTCCGCGCCAGCGCCGTCTGCGAGCCCTCCGCCACCGCCGCCGCTGCCTCCCAACGCACCAGTGCCCTTGCCAACGACCCCCCCACTGGGTCCAACATGGTCCCCTCTGCTTCCGTCCACTCCGTTAGTGTACCGATCATCCTCACCGAACCACGGCCGCTCCGCCCCCGCCGCGTGCAGCAGCCGCTGAGGGTGGCGCGAATCGGCGTCAGTATCAACCTCTGACGCTTTGTTATTGTTCGCCAAGGTGCAGGGGCCCAAGTTGCATTTTAAAGCAAAGTTTGAAGGCGGTTCATCAAATCATAGTTTCAAGCGCTTAGCTCCAGGCGCTGTCGACATGGGTTTCATCGGTTCAACCTGCACCGCCCTACAAATGCCGGCAGCCAGGGCGGGGAGAAGGAGGGATGGGTGTCGTGGCGAGGGGTCAATGTCGACGGTGAAGGTGGAGTTGGCAGCGCGGGTGTTGGCGGCTCCACTCCAAGCCCAGACCGCGGGAACTCCTGCTCCTCCTCCTCCTCCACCCCCTCGGTGTAGCGGCGCAGGTTGACATTGAAAGCAACGTTTGAGACCAGTTCACAGCGATTAGTTTCAAGCGCTGAAACCAAGCGCTTTCAACACAGGGTTCATCTGGTTTCAACCTGCACCGCCCCACCTCGGTCCGCGAGTTCCCGCCATAACCGAACGAGCCGTCGTACGCCCCATACTCACCTTCTTTGACATCAGGTTTCTTGTCTTCTGCATCGTTGAGAGCGAACAGCGTCTGCGCCCCCGCCGCGCCCTCGGAGGAATTCCATTTGGGCGCGCGCAGAGACTTGGGCCGCCCGGCGAGGCTTTTGGACTTGGACATGGCAGCGCGCGGCGGCTCGGCGGGTGAGGGTGCGGGTGCGTCGTCTAGCGCGGACCAGCCTTTGCGTGCGGAAGGGAGCTGCTTGCCGCCACTGCCGTGAGGCTTGGGCGCACTCTGGGAGTTGCCCCAACCTCTGGACGGGGAGGGGGTGTGCGGGGGGGAGTCACGAGTAGCGTCCCGGACCCCGTCGCCGCTGCTGCCGCCGCCGCCGGCACCGATGCCTCCGCCGCCGCCACTCGGCCCGCGCCGTCCACCCTGCGGGCGGGCGCGGGAGGAACGGGCGCCCCCCGTGGGCCCTGCTGGCGCCGCATCCTCCGCCTCGCCACGCCTCGCCTCCTCGTCCACAGAGCCATCCTCATTCCCGCCATAACCGAACGTGCCATCGTACGCCCCATACTCACCTTCTTTACCGTCCAATGGCTGATGGTTATCCGCCTCGTTGAAAGCGTACTTCGCCTGCGCCCCCGCTGCGCCCTCGGAGGAGTTCCATTCGGGCGCGCGCAGAGGCTTGGGCCGCCCGGCGAGGCTTTTGGACTTGGCACCGCGCGTCTCCCCATCGTAATTCCCGTCGCCAAGTCCCCCCCTACCGCCCCCGCCCCCGCCGCCGGCGCTGTCCCCGCCGCCACTGCCCCCGCGCACTCTCTCCGTTGTCGATGGCTGCGAGTACGCTGCGCCGTCCGCACGGCCACGGCACACGCCCAACGCCCCTCCCATGTATCCCTGTGGGTTGGAGGCGGCGCCGAAGGGTGCCGTCTACGTCTCGAAGTATGGCGAAAATCAGTTAACGCATTTTGAAGCGTCCGTGCAATTTACAGGAGCCAAGCGGCGCTGTCGTCTTTCGCTCGGCGCCCCCCCCCCCAGGGTGCGGGGGTTGGACGGAAAGCCGAGTTGCGACACCGCCACCACGCGTTCAAAGAGTGAGCCGACCAGCAAGAGCAATTACCAACAAGGATGAAAAACGTGCGCGTGCCCACGTTTTCCAGTGTGCCCACGGTGTCCTCCCGACCACACACGACATAGTTCGGCCGCGGCCGGCGGTTGTACACCGTGGCTCGTGCCTACTCTCGCTCCTCCCTCGCGCATGCCCACAGCATCGGAGCGCCATTGGCCACATCGCGGTGCGTACGGCCAGACTCGCGCTCGCATCCTCCCGCCCGATGTGCACCAAAACCGTGTCTGTGCGCCTACCGACCCGGCGGCGACGGTTGGAAGACTGCGGTTGGCTACCCGATGTTCTGCGCTTCGTTGTTTATTCCCATAACCAACGCGGCGCGAGCGAGAGCTCCCTCGCCTGCTGAGCGCAGGCATCATTACTGACCCTCGCCTCGCAACCCCGGTACCTTGCGGCGTGTATCAAACCACATGATATCTCGCCAGGAGCGGCGTAAGGCGGAGCGCGATGCGGCCAAGCGCGCGCCGGCCAAGGCGGGCGCCGCGGGAGCCGCGGGCGCCGGGGGCGCTGCAGGCGGTGAAGGCGGAGGAGGAGGCAGACGAGGAGGAGGAGGAGGCGGAGGAGGAGGAGGAGGCGGCGGCGACGGGGGAGGAGATGGCCGAGGAGGAGGAGGAGGAGCAGGAGCAGGAGGAGGAGGAGGAGGAGGAGAAAGAGGAGGAGGAGGAGGAGGAGGCGGAGGAGGAGGAGGAGGGGGAGGCGCCCGAGGAGGAGGAGGAGACGGAGGAGGAGGTCAGGCACCAGCCGCACGAGCAAACGTGAACCCGCTCGGTGACTGGACCACGCAAGTCCAAGATCCCAACCCGTTGATTCAAACGCTCGGTGTAGACGGCGTGAGGCGGAGGGCAGGGCTTCCGCTCGTCCACTTCTCAGCTCAACCTGAGCCGTTTCTGACATAACATACACCCAAGACACCACCTAGTACCCCGTGTTAACCCCCTAAACATCCCTAAACAACCCCTAAATGCACCCCCTCTCCCACACAAACCGCTTACGTTGAGCCGATAAGTGGACGAGTGTAAGCCCCTGGCAGAGGGCGGCTGCGGGCAACAGAGATGCGCTATACAGCCGGGGCAACCAGATAATAACCGACGCGGGAGGGACTGCGGCAAGCAGCTCGCCAATGGTGGAGGTAGGATGTGCACTGTTCACCGCAAACCGTCCGGTCGCTCACCAGACTGCCAGACTTGAGACGCGTTGTCCACACTGTCAGGGGCTTACACTCGTTCCCATTTCACCTCGACTTGAGCTCTTCCGTCCACCGTAGAACCCAGATTAACTCATGCATGTGTCCTGGAGTTGCTCAAGTTGAGCTCTAACGTGAACGAGTGTGAGCCCCTGCCGTCCACGCGTTCCACCAAGTGTTTATTGCGTTCTTGCGGGTGCCAACCCTGGGCGGAGGAGGGCATGGGGCTTCTGGAGAAGGCGGCAGTACAGGGTAGGGCAGCGCAGGTTGACCCCATCAAACCCACATTGAAAGGGGCTGGAACCAAGCGCTTGAAACTGAACTATTATAAACTGCTTTCAGATGTTCCTTTCAATTCCCACTCGCGCCGCTTCAACAAGGGCACGTGTACGCTATGCAGCTACTGGGTTTCTTTTGTGCTGAGAGGGGGGAGCACGACCGAGCCATGGTGTGGTATACCAAGGCAGGGGCTTACACTCGTCCACCTTTTCAGCTCAACTTGAGCGCTTTGTATGGGATGGGGTGTGCGCGTAGGGGCTGTGTGGCCCGTGTTAAGGGGGTGTTAAGGGGTGTATAGGACGTGTATGGTGTTTTCTTGTGTCAGACACGGCTCAAGTTGAGCTGAGAAGTGGACGAGTGTTAGGCCCTGCAACAAGGGCGCCGAGACTGGGATGCCGAACGCGATGTTCGTCCTCGCCGTTTGTCTCGAAAAGGGGGAGGGAGAGGCAGGGGCTTACACTCGTTCCCATTTCCGCTCAACTTGAGCTTACTTTGCCCCTTTTCGCTCAACTTCAGCTTACTTTGTCCCTCAGTGTCCAAAATTAACCCGTGGATGTGTCCCGAAGGTGCTCAAGTTGAGCTCTAACTGAGCGATGTGTCCCGAATGTCCTCAAGTTGTTGAAGTGAGCGAGTGTAGCCCCTGGGGAGAGGCAGCGCCGGACTTCCCGGCGGCGGTGGGCTGGTATAGACGCGCGGCAGACGCCGGTAACGCGAGCGCGGCGAATAATCTGTTCGCCATGTACACTGTCGGCCGCGGCAGGGCCTCGAAGACAATGCCTATGCATGCCCCGTCATCCTTTACATCAAGACCCTCGTCTTTTGAGTTGAAAGCTGGGTTGCCGACTTCCATATTTGGGGTCCTGAAAGCCGTCCGAATCCGTCCGAATCCGACTCTCTACCGAATCCGTCCGAATCCGGAACCCATTTCTGGAGGGTCGAAATGCCCATACAGACTGCCAAATACCGCCAAAAAGTCCCCTGCGGGGCCGCTCGGAATCCGCCCGAATCCGCCCGAATCCGCCCAAATCCAACCCTCTACCGAATCCGTCCGAATCCCGAACCGGCATCCCAGGTTGAAAGGTATCACGCGACGCGGCGAGCAATATCTGCCAGGCCCTAGGACGCGGCGTCACGCGCAGCAAGCGGCAGGCAGTAACGTGGCTGCGCAGGTCCACTGAACTCGGCCACGTCAACGCGTGCCTGAGACTCGCCGATAACATGTACGGAGACGCGCCCTACGCACGCGAAGATGGGCGTGTGGAGGATCCAGCCGCGGTCGCCACGTTGGCCGGGGGCATGGTAGGGCGGTGCAGGTTGACCAAATTTTGTGCCCTGGTTGACCGCGCTTGGTTTCAGCGTTTGAAGTGAAATTATGGTGGACCACTTTTGAGTTTTCCTTTCAATTTCAACTTGTGCCCCTACAGCTTGGAGGGTCACGACGTCCCCCCGGATGTCCTGATCCATGTGGTTCATTGGTTGCAGAGCGTAGGGCTTGGTGGATATTGCCCGCCACGTCATAGGATGCCATTTTACTTAATAGTCGCGGGTTAAATGCGCATCATTGACGAGGCTAGCAACCTCCGCCAGGCCGTAGCAGACGGTGCTTAAGCCATCTGACGTACTCGACTGTCTAAACGGGCTACGTATGCAGGCGCTGGAGGGGTATAGTTGTTGCTTCAACGAGGGGTGCGAGGTGGTGGGACATCTGAAGCAGTTCAAAGTGTGCCCGCAATGCAAGACCGCCCGGTACTGCGGCGACGCATGTCAGGCACAAGATTGGACAGCGGGTGGGCACAGGGCGACGTGTGGCAAGTTCGGTGACAGACGAAACGAGTAAGGTTTTATACAGTCTTCGCGTTATCGGTCATGGGAATGGGAACAAGCCATATACATGTCTTACCTCACATCACATTTTCGCGGTGCGGCACATTGAGAACAAAGAACGGTGAGATGATGTGAACGTGTTATACAATTTAGACGATATGGCATACAATAATACCAGGCATCGGCCCAAACGTTTGCCAGCGACGTCGCTCGACGGGTCGTTCCAACGCCACGAGCATTCGTAGATTTGAACACCCACTACGTGTGCGAGAGTCTCATTTGTGCGAGCATTTGTGCGAATGTAATGTGTTATGTCTGCGAGTGTGTGTGTGTGTATTCACAAGCAATTTGGGCTGAAGGATCTGCTGAGCCACCTAGACCACAGAGCAGAAACTGAAATGCAATGCCATTTACCAAGCAACGGTGCCTAGGCTGTACCACATTTACGCGCTCGTTGCTAGCTAGCCGCTTAGTCTCCACCTCCGCTCACGTACTAAATATGTAACGCATCCCACACCCTACTGAGCGGGAGCGGCGAATTTTCCACACTTCTCCTTGTGCCCACCCGTAGTCCAGGCCTGTTTCTGACACGCCGCACCACAGTATCGGGCAGTCTTGCACTGCGGGCAAACTTTGAATTCCTTCAGTTGTCCCACAACCTCGCACCCCTCGTTCCAGCAATATGTACCCCCCTTCAGCGCGCCTCTGCGGAACGCATTGAGCTCGGCGATAGGATTATGTTCCGCCTTGTGCAACCAGTGTAACACGCCGGTGAGGACATCCGGTGGGACGTTGTGACCCTCCGTGGTCCCAGCCGACGTGGCGACTCCGGCAGCCTCCCCCACGTGCCCAACCTCGCGGGCGTAGGGCTCGTCTCCGTACATGCCAGCGGCGAGTTTCCAGCCCGCGTTGGCCTGGCCGTTCTCAGCGGCCTTGCGCATCCATTCCAGCGCCCGCCGCTTACTCCGCGTGACGCCGTGCTCTAGAGCCTGACAGATATTGCTCGCCGCGTCACGTGACGCCAATTAATTCGGGACACGAGGGTCTACAATGAGGAGGAGGACGAGGCAGGCATTATCTGCCAGGCCAAACCGCGGCCAACAGAGAACATCCGGCTGAGGTTAGCCGCCGCTTCCCCGTTGCCTGCGTCTGCCGCGCGCCTGTACCAGCCCGCCGCCGCCTGGTGGTCTGGCGCTGCCACGCCCTCCCCCGTGTCGAGACAGACGGCGAGGTCGAACATCGCTCTCGGCAACCCGGCCTCGGCGCCCTTCGTGGCCCAATTCACGGCTTGCTCATATTCCTTCCTCGTGTAGTGAACACTTCCCAACGCGCTCATAGCGTACACGTGCCCTTGCCCCGCCGCCTTCTCCAGAAGCGCCATGCCCTCCTTCGCACAGGGTGAGCACTCGCAAATATATCATTTGGTCAGGTGACCGCGTCGACGCGTCTGAGTCTGGTGAGGGACCGAAACTTGTGAGGTGCGCACTGCCTATGCTTGTCAAACTAAGTTAGTGCTGGCGATGGGGGGGGTTAAACTAAGCTAATATAAGCTAATTTAGGGGCTAGTGGTTAGTGGGTTAGTGGTTAGTATTGGGAAATACAGTGGGCGAGTAAAATAGGGGGGCTTAAACTAAGCTAGTGTAAGTTAGTTTAGGGGCTAGTGCTTAGTAGGCTAGTTTAGGGGCGACAAGTATACCTACATCCGCCTTTCGCGATCTGCCGCCTGAGCCCAGCCCGTTCGTGCCCGCATCCAGGGGCTTACACTCGTCCACCTGTCAGCTCAACTTGAGCCGTGTCTCACACAAGAAAACACCCTACACACCTTAACACCTCCTAACACCCCCTTAACACGGGCCACACAACCCCTTACGTACACCCCCTATCCCATACAAAGCGCTCAAGTTGAGCTAAAAAATGGACGTGTGTAAGCCCCTGCCCGCATCCCCGTCCGCTTCACTCACAAAGACGAAACCTAGGCTAAACTGCGCTTCCCCCTCCCCCTTGGGGCAGCGGCGCAGGTTGAATTTGAAAGCAAACTTTGAAAGCGGTGTATCATACTTTAGTTTCAAGAGCTTGGTTTCAGGCGCTTTCAACATGGGTTTGATAGGGTCAACCTGCACCGCCTCACCTTGGCGGCCATCTGCATCACGACCTCGGCGCCGAGCGAAGCAATCAACGCCGAGGGCTCAGGCCGGGCAGATATCGCTCGCCACGTAATCTACCGCACTTCGATCGCCCCGTCTCGTGACGTCAAACGAGGGTACATGACGCGGCTATATCCATTGGGCCCTACGTACCGCATGTGCACCCTGAACCCTCGTCTCTTGAGTTAAACGGCGTCCTATGACGTGGCGAGCAAGGCAATATCCGCTGGGCCCTACGTACCGCACGTGCACCCTGAACCCTCGTCTCTTGAGTTAAACGGGTTTCTATGACGTGGCGAGCAAGGCAATATCCACCGGGCCCTGCGTACCGCACGTGCACCCTGAACCCTCGTCTCTTGAGTTAAACGGGATCCTATGACGTGGCGAGCAAGGCAATATCCGCCGGGCCCAACGCACGGGTCTTCAGCCTGAGTGGTCCAATCGCCGAGCGACAGGGGCTTGCACTGGTCCACTTTTCGGCTCAACTTGAGCGCATTCTGTCGAATAGGGGTGCATTCAGGGATTGTTTAGGGGTTGTTTAGGCGGTGTCAGGGGTAAGTAAGGAGTATTAGTTAATTAGGGGGTGTTCAGGGTGTATTTTGTCTCAGAAACGGCTCAGGTTGAGCTGAGAAGTGGACGAGTGTAAGCCCCTGCCGAGCGGGTTCACGTTTAGGTTCGCCAGAGCGGCCGCAGCTCCCGCGGCTCCGCCGGCTCCCGCCCTGGCTGGCGCGCGCTTTGCAGCATCGCGTTCCGCCTTGCGCCGTTCCTGTCGCGACGGCGCCATCGCACGTTACAAGCAACGAACGGCCGCGTCCTGGCGATGGCGTACGAAGGCTCTTCGTCAGATTTGATGACGACCAAGGTACACCGGCGGGTTTCACCCACCACCCTTCGCGTCAAGGAACTGGCGATGGGCGGTCCGACACGCAGACTGACACGCCCAATGCGGGGACTCCGTCGGCGAGGTCACGTGTGTTGCGCGTACGCGGGGCGCCGCGCGAAATGCTCGGGCCGTCGAGGATGCCCAACCCTGCAAAGTAATACTTCAAGGGTAGTCAAGAGTAACCCTAATCGCTACTCGTAAAACTAAGCCCTAAACTGCAAACCCAAAAGCAGCAGCCCAGCTCAGTGTGCTCCGGCGCTGAGGACGCCGCCCTTCCACACGCACCTGCCGATATCTGTGATGACGCGCGTCCAGAACACGTCGACGATGCTCCTCAGGAACCGCCTCGACGCTCGGCAGCTCCAGACCAATCCGCGCTTGTGAGCGAAACACCCAAGCACCCTCGCTAAGATATTAAAGCTAAGCCTCGCTCAGTGAGTGTTAAATCTGAACCTAGCTCAGCGTGTCGTATGTGTGTGTGTGTGTGTAATCAATAGCAATCTACGTTGAAGGGTCTACCGACTCACCTGGACTACAGAGCAGAACACAAATGTGGAGCCCATTACTAGGTCGGTCCCCGGGTCGAAGCGCACTCATGCGCGCGTTGCTAGCTATTCCCTAGGTCGAGGCGCATTGACACGCTCGTTGCTAGCTAGCCGCTAGGTCTCCACCTTCGCTCAGGTACTAGCCATGTAACACGTCCCACGCCCTACTGAGCGGAGGCGGATAATTTGCTGTAGTCGTTCCTTACTCCGCATATGTGCCACACTTTCCCTTGTGCCCACCCGTAGTCCAATCCTGTTTCTGACACACGTTGCCGCAGTACCGGGCAGACTTGCACTGTGGGCAAACTTTGAGGTCCTTCAGATGGCCCACAACCTCGCGCGTTTCGTTCTGGCAATACCTAGCTCCCTCCAGCGCCTCTCTGCGAAAATCGTGGAGCATCAAGGATGGGTTATGCCCTCCCTTCCGAAGCCAATAAAACACCCCGGCCAAGACTTCCGGGGGGACGTCATGACCCTCAGCGACCCCAGCCGAGGAGGCCAGCCCGGCAGCCTCCACCACATGCCCAACCTCGCGGGCATAGGGAATGTTCTGGTACACATTACCTGCGAGTTTCAAGCACGAGGCGGCGTGGCCGTTCTCGGCGGCCTTGCGCATCCATTTCTGCGCCCGCCGCTTGCTCCGCGTGACGCCGCGCCCCAGGGTCTGGCAGATATTGCTCGCCAAGTCATGTGACGCCATTCAACTCAAGAAATGAGGGCATAGAGTGTTGAGTGGCTGGCATACAGTGTGGAGTGGCGGGCACTGTATGACAGGCCCAGCCGCGGCCGGTATAATATCCTGAGGTTAGCCGCTGCGTCTCCGTCGCCGGCTTCGGCCGCCTGCCTGTACCAGTCCGCCGCCGCCGGGTAGTCCGGCGCCGCCACACCCAACCCCTGTTCGATCAAGGCCCCGATGTTGAACATGCAGTCGGCAGCCCGGCCTCGGCGCCCTTGGTGAGCCACACGATGGCCTGCTCGTACTCCTTTCGCGTTTCATAAATGTCCCCCAACGTAGACATAGCGTATGCGTGCCCTTGCCCTGCTGCCTTCTCCAACAGCGCCGTGCCCTCCTCCGTCCAGGGTCGGCACCCGCATGTCAAACAATTTGTCATCTTCAGGAGACCGCGTCGACGCGTGCCCGTTGGTAAGCGACTGGAAACAGTGGGGCACAAAGTTCCAACCCTACGTCCGCCTGTGGCGATCTGCCAGAACCGCCAGAGACACATCACCCCCATCCGCGGCGATCACTAACATGAAACCCAGGGTGAACTGCGCTTCCCCACCCCCCTTGGCGGCCCTCTGCATCACGACCCCGGGTCCGAGGGCTTTAAACAGCACCGAGGAGTAAGGTCACGCGGGGATATCGCCCGCCTCTTCATTTCGCATCTTGAACACTCGTGAGTACATGACAGCCTATGACGTGGCGAGCAGACTCGAATCCCCCAGCCGTACCATGGGGTCTTCTGCATGTGTCTTCCAGTCCCCAAGCGGGAACACGTTTGAATTTGCCAGAGCGCTGGCAGCTCCTGCGGCTCCCGCGGCTCCCGCCCTGGCCGGCGCGCGCTTGGCGGCATCGCGTTCGGCCTGGCGCCGCTCGTGCCTTGACGGCATCTGACGGAATGAGCAACCGAGCGGCCTGGAATGCGAGTCACGTCCACTTCGGGGACTCCGTCGAGGAGGGCACGTGTCGTTGTGCGAACACGGGGCGCCGCGCGATATGCTCGGGGAGGCCCATGCCCAACCCGCTCAGACTACACACGCCCGCCAGTGCTGGAAAGCGAATAAACCCGAGAATAACCCTAAACTAACCCTAAAAGCTGAAGCCGAACGCCGGATAACGATGTCAAATCTGCGTAGTCCGGAACCATCTTTATGCGTATTCTGAGGTGTTAGTGAGGAGGAGACTCAGTGTGCCTTCGGCGCTGAGGACGCCGCCTTCCACACGCGCGCGCGCGTTTTTACCAGGTAGATACCGCGCGCGTCGAGAACACATCGCCGCTGAATCTAAACCTTAGTCTCCGGGTGTCGCGACACCCTGAAGGCCCTCATGTGATTGGTCGAGAGAGTGGCATGCTGAGATGGTTGGATAACTTGGATTTTCTTGCCTGCTCGCGCCAATTCTGAGACACACGGTTTATATGGTCCCTGACTTAGTTTGTCATTTGAAACACTGTAAATTACCTCGCGGTTCACGATTGGTCAAGAGGCTGAATTCGGGGGGTTCAAGAGGTAGTCATAGCGGAGACTGGGTTTAAGAGCCGCCTCGACGCTCGGCAGCTCCAGTCCAATCTGCGCTTGTGAGCTTCGGACATGTCAAAAAAAACAAGCATAAAGCTGAGCCTCGCTCAGTAAGTGTTATCTGTGTGTATGTGCGTGCGTGTATTCAAAAGCAATCGAGCAAGACCTCAAAGTGGAAACAAAAATGTAAAGCCATTTACTAGGCAACGGTGCCCGGGTCGAAGCGCATTCACGTGCACCTTGCTAGCTAGCCGCTGGGTCTACATCTTCGAGCACGTATTGCTATGTGACACGTCCCACACCCTACTGAGCGGAATAAGCGGAGAGTTTGGCTGGCACTCCGCGGTATGCGGATGTGCGGCACTTCTCCTTGTGCCCACCCGTAGTCCAGTCTTGTTTCTGACACGCGTCGCCACAGTACCGGGCGGTCTTGCACTGCGGGCAAACTTTGAAGTCCTTCAGATGGCCAACAACCTCGCACCCCTCGTTGCGGCAATACATAGCGCCTTCCTGCGCGGCTCGGCGAAATGAGTCGATATGATGGACTAGATCAAGCCCCCCGTTCCGCAACCAGTATACTACGCCCGTCAGGACATCATGGGGGACATCGTGGCCCTCCATTATCCCAGCCGGCGCGGCGACCCCGCTGGCCTCCCCCACGTGCCCAACCTCGCGGGCGTAGGGAAGGTCTAAGTACATGTTGTTGGCGAGTCGCCAGCACGCGCCGTAGCAGCCGTCATGGGCGGAATGGCGCATCCATTGCATCGCCCGCCGCTTGCTCCGCGTGACGCCGTGCCCGAGGGCCTGGCATCTATTGCTCGCAACGTCATGTGACGTCATTCAATTCAAGACACGAGGGTCTGCAATGTGGAGGATGACGTGACGGGCGCTATATGCCAGGCCCAACCAAGGCCGAGAGTGTACATGTGGCTGAGGTTCTTCGCTGCGCCTCCGACGCCGGCGTCAGCCGCCCGCCGGTACCAGCCCGCCGCCCAAGGGCTTACACTCGCTCACTTCTCAGCTCAACTTGAGCCGCTTTCTATTTGATAGGGGATGCGCGTAGGGTTTCTGTAGCCCGTGTAGATGGTGTGTTAGGGGGTGTCTAGGGGGTGTCTAGGGTGTGTAGGGTGACTATTTGTGTCAGACATGGCTCGAGTTGAGCTGAAAAGTGACAAGTGTAAACCCCTGCCGCCGCCGCAGGGTAGTCTGGCGCCGCTACGCCCTGCCCCGTGTTGAGCTGCACCGCGAGGTCATACATCGCTTCGGGCAACCTAGCCTCGGCCGCCTTAGTGTACCACGCCACGGCTTGCTCGTAGTCCTTCCGCTCGCGGTGGACACTTCCCAGCGTCTGCATAGCGTACACGTGCCCTTGCCCCGCCGCCATCTCCAAAAACGCCGTGCCCTCCTTCGCCAAGGGTGGGCACCCACGAATAAACGTTTTGGTCAGGTGACCACGTCGATGCGTCTGGTCGGGG
>Ga0307489_10002284_pt1 | contig 12823 bp, 24 predicted proteins | sample SB12metaG_FD_202247 | JGI IMG/M metagenome (GOLD analysis project Ga0307489, IMG submission 202247) | Sea-ice brine microbial communities from Beaufort Sea near Barrow, Alaska, United States - SB 1.2 | ecosystem: Environmental > Aquatic > Marine > Coastal | place: USA: Alaska | collected...
AATGCGGCGGGAGGTCGTAGAAATGGAGGTGAAGATGGCGGTGGCGCGGGCGGGCCTGGAGCGGAGGCGGGCGCGCCGGCGGGATGCGGGACTGCCGCCGCTGGGACCGCCGCGGATGCGGGACGGGAGCGGGGGGGGCGGGGGTGTCGGGAGCGCTGGCGGCGGGGGAGAAACATTTTCCAGGGAACCGACACCTCCGCTGGGGCCGCCACCGGGGCGGGACCGGGGCAGGAGGTTGGACGGCGCCCGACATCGTGGGCATTCAGCCAGTCACGGGGGGGATGATCCGGCGCAGAACGACATTTAATATTAGTAGGGGGGCTCATCGGCGAATGGGATTAATTAAGGGGAAAGACGAGGCGGCGGAGGACAAGTAGCAGGTGAATTATTGAAGGTCACATTGTCATTAGGATAGAGATAGTTTACAATTTACAGCGATTATTCGATGTACTGGTACTCGTACAACCTGCGCGCCCCGATGCCCGATGCCGCTACCAAAGTCATGCGTGTGCACGCACTGTCCCGGTCTTGTCAACACCGGGATCTCCCCGCCGGCACCCCCCCCGGGGCGACCCCCCACGGCACCCCCCCTGTCAGCACCCCCCCGCCCCCGCCGGAACCCCCACCGCATTGGCGTCACCACACATCCCCCACCACACGCGGCCGGATGGCTTGACCTCGGTGGATGGCTTGACCTCTGCTCCGGCCTTCCACTGCGCCCACATCATTTGTTTTCATTGGGCTAAAAAAACACCCTGAGGCGGGATCGGGGCAGGCAGGCGGCGGCGGGCGGGTCAACGCGTCTTCGCTTGTCAGCACAGCGGGTCGTAGCGGCGGGCAGTCGAACGTACGCACGTGCGCCTTTCGGTTGCGGCAAAGCGGCAGCCGCGCGCGGCGAAGTGACGGACAATTGGGCATTATCTCTGCTGACGCGACGTCTCCTGATCCGGATCCTGCTTGACGATGTGCGCCCCCTTTGCCAGCGCCCCAAACAAGGGCCTGGCAGACATTGCCCGCCACGTCGTATGATGCCGCCGCATAACTCATGAAACGGGGGTTATAATACGTGTCGATGACGTGGCGGGCAATGTCTGCAGACAGTGCCTGCCACGTCATAAGATGCCAGATATTTCAGGAAACGAGGGTTTAAATGCGTGTCGATGACGCGGCGGGCAATGCCTGCCCGCAACATCTGCCCGGCCCTACCCCGAAGAGGTCCTTGACGTCTCCGAAGAACCCGCCGCTCTTCTTCGATGTGCTCTTCGCGTCCATCCGCCCCCCGTTGGACAGCTGGCTGAGGTCCTCGTTGAAGCGGCGCAGATTGAATTTGAAGCAAAAGTTGAAAGCGGTTCATCATATTATGGTGTCAAGAGAGTAGTTCCAGGCGCTTTCAACTCGGGTTTGATAGGGTCAACCTGCACCGCCCCACCTTGTCATTCAGCGACCTCCCGGTCAGGTCGACGTTGGTGTTGATCATGTCGGCGAAAGCCGCCTCGGCCTGCGCCTCCGCGTCCTGGAGGCCGGCCCCGGGGGACAGCCCGCTATCCGTCGACCATGGCCATGCTCACAGTTCCCAGGCAGCTCAACTTCTGCATCTCGTTATATCGAAGTGCAAGTAGAGCTATGGATATCTGGGAAACAACGGGCTGCGGATAGCGCTGATAGACGGGCTGTTGACACTAGCTAGACGAGCACACCGAGGAGAAGCGCAAGGTGCTACAGGGCATGTTTGAGCCTCACCCCTCACACGTCACCCATGCCCCCCAGACACCCACCGCCCCTCAAGACACCCGTGCTTCGCCCGGTTGGCAGTTGAGATGAAAGGTGGACTACGTGGTCAGGCCCTGCCTCACACGCCTTCGCCGCCGCCATGGCCTCCGCAAACTGCTCCCCCTCCGTCGCCGTCGCGAGCTTCTCCGCCTCCGCCCCGACCGTCTCCCCCTCTGTCGCGCGCGTCCTCATCGACCCCGGCAAACGCCGGGGTGCCCAGCACTCCACGCCCATCTTGCGAGCAGTGCAACCACTCGCGCGCGCCGAGGAGGGTCTGCGGGTCGCCCCGGCGCCCGGGGCCGCGACGGAGACGCGAGCGGCTACACACTGCATGTCGGCGGTCTGGCGGGCGGCGGTTGTCAATCGGCGCTGGTCCCGCGATGATGGTGAGGCTGAAGAGGGCTGATAGAGGCTGAAGTGTGAAAGGATACGGATATGGGATAACAACCTAATTCTGCGCAGATGCGTTGGGGGGATTCGACCATGCCGCGCTCCGCGCCATCCCCGTTTGACCCCCCACCGGATGCGCACCAGGGATCTTGCTGACGTGGAGGAGGAGCTGAATTGGTGGTTGCCTCGGACGTCACGACGCCACGAGGTCATACCGGTGCGCGCGCGGACGATTCCCACATACACGTTCATCATGTCCGTGATCTCCGTCGTCAGATTGGCGCCCGCGGCGGCGGTAGCGCGTCGCGCCTCCATCCCCGCCTCGGCCTCCGCCTCCGCCTCCCCTTTTCTCGTCGGAGCCTCACCGCGGGGTGCCCTAAAGCTCCCTGCACGATTCAACGCGCGCGCCATCCCCGGCGGCGTTGCGTATGCGGCAGCGTCCAGCGTCAACGACTTCAACGACTTCAACGACCCCCGGCAGTCCCCCATCGCGCGCATGGCCGCTGGCCTGGATTCGCCCACGAAGGCGCCCACGCCCAACCCCTTCTTGTGCGGCCTCAAGGGCTTCGATGCCGTGGTGGCGGCAATCTTGGAGTGGCGCAAGGGACTGGCGTGCGCGGCCTTCGCGGTGGTGCTGGCACTTTCAGACTGCGGCGCAGCTCAGGCAGGGCATACATGGCGTCCCAGCTGCAGCCCAATCTGAATGTTTGATCATAGTGCGGCGTGTGTGGATCACACCACTAGACTATGCACGAGACTGCACGAGACGGTGAAGTTGTGCTGAAAGCAGCTCCAAGCTGAACATTTCTCAAGTGCTGCTTGTGTGGCGGGTACACCGGCAGACCATGCACGGACAGTGAAGTTGAGCTGAATGCACCTCAAATTACATGTTGCTCACAGTTTGGCGAGGTGTGGCAGTGGCGGGTACACCGTTAGACCATGCGCGGACAGTGAAGTTGAGCTGCAAAGGGAACCACTGTGTGAGGCCCTGAGCTATGGCCGGCCGCGGCGGCGGGGGGCGCTCCGGCGGGCGCATGGGCGGCAGCTCATTCCGCGCACCCTCATCCGGCATAGGCGGCGGAATGGGGGCTGGCAAGGGCATGGGTGCCGGTGCGGGGGCCGGCGTCGGCGCCTCTGGTCAGGGACCCCGGATGGGCATGGGCATGGGCATGCCCTCTATCTTTATGATGCCCTCGTACGGCATGGGGATGGGCGGCATGGGCATGGGCGGCGGCAGGGGCTTACATTCGTTCCCATTTCAGCTCAACTTGAGCGCCTCTGACTACCAACTTGAGCGCTTCTGACTACCGTATAACCCAAGTTAACTCATGACTGTGTCCTGGAGTTGCTCAAGTTGAGCTCTGACATGAACGAGCGTAAGCCCCTGGGCGGCGGCATGATGATGGCCTCCGTGATCCGCTCGCTCGTGATGATGTTCGCCTTCTACATGATCTACCAGTACATGTTCGGGCCCCGCGGCGGCGGCGGCAAGGACAGCGAGAACAACAACAAGAACGCCTCCGCATAAATCTCGCCACCGGCGTGGAATTCAACATGCTTTTGACATAGAACATCCGCAAACTGTTCCAGCATCTGCTCAACTTGACTGTTTGTTCATAGTATACCGGCAGGCGCCACAAGGCTTTGTGGGCCCAGGGATGGACAGCCTCAAGCGAGGCTTCGGGTGAGTGAACTCTGCGGTTGAAAGGTTGAATTGTGAAATTTCAAGGTTGATAGAGCTCTAATGTAATAAAATAATATTCTTTTTCGGCAACGGGTGGTGAGGGCGCGCGCTTCTTCCCATTGACGTAACAGGCGCGGGGGAGCCGTGACTTTGGGGTTTTCCTCGGATGCGTGGGTTCCCTCCAGCTGCAGACCTGGTGATTTGATTAATGTTACAGAGATCTCAGATATTTATACACTATGCTGCTGCCGCTGTCACTTCCACACTTGACGGCAGTAGTCGCGCCCGCTGTTGTATCGGTACACTATGCTGCTGCTGCTGCTGCCGCTGCTGCTGGTGGTGGTGAACCGGTACACGATGCTGCTGCTGCTGCTGGTGGTGGTGTACCGGTACACTATGCTGCTGCGGTCACTTCCACACTTTGACTGCGGTGTCGCGGTCACTGGACACCAGCAATGCGCTGCATCCCCATGTCCAAACGTGCACCGGTACACTATGCTGCAGTTGACACTGCTGCTGCTGTCATTTCCACACCTTGACAGCTGTGTCCCGCCCGCTGGTGACCAGCATGCGCTGCATGCCTACGCCCACCACGGCCAGGGACAGGACGGCGTCGCGGTGGCAGTCGTGCCGCACCGCCGCCGCCGCCACGCTCTCGCCCACGCCGCCGTCGCCCGCCATCCCCGCACTCTTCGGGGCCTTGCTGTAGCGGCGTAAGTTGAATTTGAAAGCAAAATTGGAAAGCGGTTCATCATATTCTAGCATCAGGCACTGAAGCCATACGCGCTTTCAATGCGGGTTTTGATACCGCCACCTGCACCGCCCTACCTTGCCACCGCCGCCGGTGCCGCCGCCGCCCCGGCCTGGTTGCTCCCCATCCCCGCCGCCCCCGCCGCCGCCGCCGCCGCTGCCGCCGCCGCCACGATCACCCGCCGGAAGCTCATGTTGCACCGGCGGCAGCGCGCCCCCGCCGGGCCCGGACATGGCGGTGCCCTCCTCGTAGCGCGGGCGCGCGCCCGGTGCCAGTGGCCCCGCCACCAGGGGCTTACACTCGTCCACTTTTCAGCTCAACTTGAGCCGTTTTGGTCACACCTCCCCGTGTTCCCCTGTCAGATAGACTGGGGGAAACTCATGCACCCAACGTACCTCATGAAATGTGCTTACGTTAAGCCGAGAAGTGGACGAGTGTAAGCCCCTACCCGCCACCACCCGCGACCGCGCCGGCTCACCGGGGCACCACAACCGCACGCACGCGTCCGACCCGCCCGCCAGCACCGCTCCTGATGGCAGCGCCACCGGATATGGCCCGGCAGATATTGCGCGCCGCGTCATCCAACGCGTTGTGGGCCCTCGTTTGTTGAGTCATACGGCACCCTATGGCGTGGCGAGTAAAAGGGGGTTAAGAGGGGGTTATGAGGGAGTTGAGAGGGGGGCTAGAGGTGGGTATGAGGCGGGTATGAGGTGTATATGACGTGTGTATGAGGGGGGTATGTGGGGTGTATGAGGGGTATATGAGGGGGGTGTCAAAATCTGCCAGGCCCTACCAGCAGACACCGCGCGCCATCCAGCCGCGGCGGCGCGTCCCGCAGTTCGCCGATGCGGAAGTCGTGCTCGTGCGGCGGCAGAAGCTCGGTCGATGCGGCGGCCGCGGCGTGGCGGTCACGGTCGCCGAGCTGTAGCAGCGCAAGTTGAAATTGGAAGCAACGTTTGAAAGCGGTCCATCGCGTTTTACTTTCGAGCGGTGACACCAGACGCGCTTTCGACTCGGGTTTTGAGACTGTCAACCTGCACCGCCACACCGAGCGCGGCCCAGTCCGAGCGGCTTCCGGGAGCTGGCGCGCGCGCCAGCTTCCCTCCCAGGGAGAGCGCCGCGGGCAGCTCCCGCTCTGACGGATGCAGCGGCGGGCGCAGCACCCGCAGCACGCGGCGGCACGCGCCCTCCGCCACGTCCCACAGCGCCACCTCGTTGTAGCGGCGCAACTTGAAATTGAAAGCAAAATTGAAGCAAAATTAATAGCAGTTTATCGTATTTTAGCTTTCAGCACTTAATTCCAGGCGCTTTCACCGTGGGTTTGATAGGGTCAACCTGCACCGCCCAACCTCATCTCGCCCCGCCGCTGCCCACACCAGCGGCCGCGCGCCCCCGCCCCCTGAGTGCCCGCCCCCGCCCCCCGCGCTCCGCGCCATCGCCAGGCTGTCGATGGGCGCGGCGGCGCCCGCCGGGTGCCGCCACTCCGCCACAGAGAGGCCAAAGCGGAGGTCCACGAGCGCGAGGGCGCCGGCCGTGGTGCCCGCCACCAGCCAGCGCGGGTCCGTCCCGCTTTCGGCGGCCACGCACGTGATGACGCCCAGCTGCGGCGGAACCCGGATGCGGTACGCCTCGCCCGGCGCACGCAAGTCCCATCCGTGAATTAGGGCAAGGGCGGATATTAACCGCCACGTCATCACCCGCATTGCAAGCTCTTGAGTGGCAGTGGCATCCTATGACATGGCGAGCACGATAATCATGTCCCCGGCCCTGCCGTGCAGCCCCCCGCGCTGCGTGGCGTAACACAGCACACCCGGCGCCGTGCGCCAGGGGCTTACACTCGTTGACGTCAGAGCTCAACTTTAGCAACTCCAGGACACATTCATGAATTAAGTTGGGTCATGCGGTGAACAGAATAGCTCAAGTTGAGCTGAAATGGGAACGAGTGTAAGCCCCTGCCGTGCGCACCAGCGCCGTCACCGCGCCCTCCCCCACCGCCGCCTGCCGCACCTCGGCAGCGCCCGTGTAGCGCTCAACGTTGGGCGGCTTGCGCCCCCGCCCGTCGCCCCCGCCGCCCCCGCCGTTGGAACCCTCCGATCAGGGGCTTACACTCGTCCACTTTTCAGCTCAACGTAAGCACTTTCTGTGGACTACAGACGTCCACTTTTCGGCTCGACGTGAGCGCTCTTTGCGAGCTATGTGCAGTGGTCGCATCGGCAAACACGTCTCAGGTTGAGCTGAGGAGTGGACGCTGGCTGTGGCTTCAGTGACCAGATACGGCTTAGGTTGAGCGCTGAGAAGTGGACGAGTGGAAGCCCCTGCCTCTGATGCCGACGACGTGGCGGCAGCGGCGGACCCCGGCGGCGGCTTGCGCTCGACGTACTCAACACGCCAGACGTGCACGGAGCCATTGTCGGAGGCGGAGGCCACCGCGTGGTCGTCGTCCGCCACCGTGTGGTGGCGCAAGTTGATTTTGAAAGCAAAATTTGACAGCAGATCATCATATTTTGGTGTCAAGAGATAAGTTCCAGGCGCTTTCAACTTGTGTTTGATAGGGTCAACCTGCACCGCCCTACCACGGACGCCAGCGCTGTGATCTTGCCCCCCTGCGACTAGGGCCAGTCAATACTTCCCTTCTCAGCTTAAACTCAGTGTAGGGGTGACATGTCACCCTTATCTCCTCGAAATCGAGGGTCTATTTACTCAAGGATGGCGACCCGGTCGGACAGTCGGCGAGTCGGTCGGTGGGATTTTCGAAATGGACAGTTCTGATTGGTCGAACGGGATTCGATAGCATACCTTCGATACCAGACCCGACACTGAGTTTAACGTTACGTATATTTTGAGGTGGTAAGTAACGAAACTTATTCGTCTGGCAGTTACATATTTGTCCGTCTTATATTTCAAGTCTAACAGTCAAGCTGAAGAGGCAGCGAGTGGCCAGGCCATGGAGGAGGATACGACGAGTGTGTACGGGTACACCGGTACAATACGAGCAAACAGTCAGGGTGAGGTTCCATGGGAAGCAGTGGGTACAGCATTATAGGGGGGGAAATAGGGGAGACAGGTGCCCATTATAAGGGGGTCACGAGCCCATTATAGGGGGGTCAGGTGCCCTTCATAGGGGGATCAGGTGCTCATTACAGGGGGGTCAGGTGGCCTTCAAAGGGGGGTCAGGTGCACATGATAGGGGGCTCAGTTGCCCATGACAAGGTGGTCAGGCCCGGCCTGCGAGGCGTAGGTGAGGCGCGAGCGGAAGGACACGTCGCGCAGGTTTAGGGTTTAGGGTTCAGGGTTTAGGGTTATGGTTCGGGGGTGTGGCCCTGCCTGCGACGCGTAGGTGAGGCGCGAGCGGAAGGACACGTCGCGCTCCAGGCGGCTACAGTCCCACAGCTTACACGCGCCGTCGTCGCCGCCCGACACGAAGAACAGGCCGTCCGTGGACACCGCCAGGGCGCGCACCGGCCGCCGGTGCTCCAATCAGGAGGGTCATTGAGAATAAGCACTGAACCGAGATCAGATCGTGACTTTTCTATGTTCTTTCAGGGTGACTGCTCATATGGAAGCACGGGATCGGTACCAGAACTTCAAAGTTCCCGAGCAGTCAGGGAGTGATTGATTGAATGACTGATCGCCAGTGGATTCACCGGAATGAAGGAATCATGAATGGTTTTTAGCCTGGGAGATGGAGGGAATGTTTGGGGAGTGATAATCGCCTCGAGATAAAAACGGAGGGAATGAATAGCCATATTCCTTCGGATGCCTGGAAAACGGTACATCGATTCAACGTTGGTCGAGTGATTCTTCTGAACGTCCCCCCGTGCCTGCAGGTGCGCTACGAGCACCCCGCGGGGCGCCCACTGGTCGCCGCCCGCACCCGACCCGTACCCCCCGACCGCCGCGCCGCCGCCGGCCCCGGCGTACGGCCACGCAGATCATGCTTGCCACGTCCTGTCATGTGATGCCATTCAACTGGAGAAGCGTAGGTCTGAATTGTGGAGAATTAAACTAGTGTCGGATCTGGTATCGAAGGTATGGTATCGATTCCCGTTCGACCAATCAGATCTGCCCATGTCGAAAATCTCGCAGATCGAATCGCCGACAGTCCGACCTGGTCGCTATCCATGAGTTAATACAACCTCGATTTGGCGTGGCCGGCAATATCTGGCGGGCCATACCCCGGAGGCCCCAGCGGCGGCGGCCGCGGCGTTGGTGGCAGTGGTTCGCCCGGTGCCTGACACCAGATCCAACCCTTTGGCCATGGCCGCGGACAGGGCGTCGGTCACGCTGTCGGGGGCGCTCATCGCGCGGAATGTAGCGGCGCAAGTTGAATTTAAAAGCAGAATTTGAAAGGAGAATGTCACACTGTAGTTTCAAGTTCTGAGTTCCAGGCACTTTCAATGTGGGTTTGATAGGGTCAATCTGCACAGTCCTACCGGGACAGCGGCGGCTGCGATGCCGACACCGATGCCGATGATGTCCCCCCTGTCGCGGACCGACCGACCAGGGAGGCAGTGGTCCGCGGACCGGTGATACCAGTGGCCAGGGGCTTACACTTGTCCACTTCTAGGCTTGACGTAAGCACGTTTCGTGGGATACTCTGTGTCTGTGTGCGGGGTCAATGACAAGAAACGGCTCAGGTTGAGCTGAAAGCTGGATGAGTGTAAGCCCCTGCCAGTGGTACCGGCGGCGGCGGCGGCGGCGGCGGCGAAAGGGTGCTCGAGCGGCGGCGGGCCAAGAGGCGCGCCGGGGGGAACCAGCATCGGCGAGCGCGCCCCGAACACCGCCGCCCACGCGTCCTCCGGCCAGGGGCTTACACTCGTTCACTTCTAAGCTCAACTCGAGCTTTTACGGGATAGGGGGTGCACGTAGGGGTTGTGCAGCCTGTGCTAAGGGGGTGTGTAGGGGGTGTTTAAGGGGTGCTTAGGGGGTGCTCAGGGTGCTTTTGTGTGTCAGACAGGGCTGAAGTTGAGCTGAAAAGTGAACGAGTGTAAGCCCCTGCCTCCGGCGGCGCCCCGCCGCCGCCGCCCGCCGCCCCATCCCCCGCTCCCGCACCGTGGTGGTATATCCCCGGGTCACGGCGGTGGGTTCCGGCGGGAGCGGAGGTCGATGCCGACGACGACGACGGACCGGACCCCGGGCCCCCCGCCCCTGCACCCGTCCCCGTGGCGGCAGCAGAGGCGGCGGCTGAGCCAGAGGGCGCGCCACGCGCCAGAGGGCTCATGCCCATCATCAGAGGCTTACACTCATTCACTTTTCAGCTCAATCTGAGCGCTTTGTATGGGATAGGGGGTGCGCGAAGTGGTTATGTAGCCCGTGGGTATGAGGCGGTGTTTAGGTCGTGAAGGGTGTTTTCTTGTGTCAGACACGGTTCAAGTTGAGCTGAGAAGTGGACGGGTGCAAGCCCCTGCCCATCATCCCCTCAAGAGGGTTCAGTGACCCCTCCTCCACGCGGTCACGAACCAACTTTGGGTTGGGGGGGGACCCGGGCGCCGCAACCGGGAGCGACCTGGACACACCTCCGCCGCCGCCCCCTCCCCCTCCCCCAGTGCCGCCGCCGCCGCCGCCGCCGCCGCCGCCGCCGAAGACAAACGTGGGTCCCATGATGCGCCCCGCGCGCAGGCCCATTGCCAGGGGCGTACACTCGTCCGCTTTTCAGCTTAAGTTGAGCTGTTTCTGACACAAAACATACCCTAAACACCCCATAATAGCCCTAAACACCCCGTAATCAACCCCTAAGCGCACCCCTTATCTAACAGAAAGCGCATATGTTGAGCTGGGAAGTGGACGAGTGTAAGCCCCTGCCAATGGCCCCGCGCGGCGCGGTGTATTGCAACGCGGCGGCGGCGGCAGCGGCGGAGGCGGCGGCAGAGGCCTGCATGCAGGGGCTGACACTCGTTCACATTTCAGCTCAGCTTGAGCCGTGTCTGACACACAAAAACACCCTACACACCCTAAACACCCCCTAACAACCCCTTAACATGGGCTACACGACCCCTACACGCATCCCCTATCCCATAAAGAGCGCTCAAGTTGAGCTGAGAAGTGAAAGAATATAAGTCCCTGCCTGCATGGCCACCGCCGCGGGAGTGAGCCCGCCGGCGACGAGCGAGCGGGACGCGGCGTGCCCATCGCGGTCAGGCACGCCGCGCACGGCGAGCGTGCGGATGTAGGGCGCCAGCGCCACCAGCGTAGCAGCCTCCTCCTCCGCCGCTGCTGCCGCTGCCGCTTCCGCTGCCCAGGGGCTTACACTCGCTCACTATTCAGCTCAACTTGTGCCGTGTCTGACATATAAAAACACCCAACACACCCTGAACACCCCCTAACACCCCCTGAACACGGGCAACACAATCCCTACGCGCACCCCCTATTGCATTCAAAGCGCTCAAGTTGAGCCTTGAACGAGTGTATGCCCCTGCCACCGCTGCGCGCTCCGCCTCGCCAGCGGCGGCAGCAGGGGGGAGAGCGGCGGCGACGGAGTCGGCGGCGGCGGAGGAGAGGGCGGCAGCGAAGTCGGCGGCCGCGGCGGGGAGAGCGGCGTTGGTGGTCGTGCCGTGCCCGTGCCCGTGTCCGCTCCGGTCCTTCTTGTCATTCCTCTCGCCCTTGTTGTAGCGGCGCAAGTTGAAATTGAAAGCAAGATCTGAAAGCAGCCAGTTTCAACTCCCTTGATTCCAGGCGCTTTCACCGTGGGTTTGATAGGGTGAACCTCCACCGCCCTACCTTGTCATTCGCCACGTGCACGGGCTTGGGAACCACGAACGATGGCGCCGGCACGGATATCGCCGCACAGACGGCAGCAGCAGCGGCTGCAGCGGCTGCGGCTGCGGCGGCGGCGGCGGTGGTCGTGGCGTCGGATTTCTGACGGTTGTCATGGTTGTTCCCGGCTCCGGTTCCGGCAGCGGCGGCGGCGGTGGCGGCGGGGGTACGTCGGGACACTTTGACGCCGGCGGCAGCAGCAACAGCGTCGTCGAACGCGGTGCGCGTGGTGTGGTGGCGCAAGTTGAATTTGAGAGCAAAATTTACAACAGATCATCATATTTTAGTGTCAAGAGATTGGTTCCAGGCGCTTTCAACTTGTGTTTGATAGGGTGAACCTGCACCGCCCTACCGTGGGCGGCCGTCGCAGCGCCGCCGTGAGCAGCGCGCGGTCCGCGACGAGGTCCGCGGCCGCCGCGCCGAACCCCGCGAAACGGTCCGCAAGGAACGAGCGGACCACAGGGTGCAGCAACGCGAAGGTGTCCGCCGGCCCCCGGGCAGGGGCTTACACTCGTCCACTTTTCAGCTCAACTTGAGCGCTTTGCGTGGGATAGGGGGCGAGCGTAGGGGTCGAGTAGCCCGTGTTAAGGGGGTGTTAGGGGGTGTTTAGGGTGTACAGGGTGTTTTATTGTGTCAGACACGCCTCGAGTTGAGGTGAAAAGTGAACGAGAGTAAGCCCCTGCCCCAGGGTGGTCGCCGCAGCCGCGAAGAAGCGCACGGCGCTGGAGCGGACCGCCGCCGCGGGGTGGCACAGAGCGGGCGCCGCGCGCGCCGCCGCCGCCACCACCGAACGCTTCTGCAACACAACCGACGCACCAACCACCCACGGCCCCGCCTTCGCCCCCACCTTCACCCCCGCCGCTCCAGCCGCCCCCCCCGACGCCGCCCCCGCCGCCGCCGCCGCTGCCGTCGCTGAGACCCCCTCCTCCTCATGCATCCCGCCCCCTCCTCCGCCTCCTCCGCCGCCTCCGCCACCGCCGCTACCGCCGCCGCCGCCTCCGCCGCCGCCGCCGCAGCCGGGTATCGCGGCCGCGACCTCCCCGGCCTCCGGCGTGGCACCAACCATGTCGCCCAGGCAGTTGAGCGCCCACGCCACCACCTCGTCCTGCGCGTCCGACAGGCACCGCTCCACGCACGGCAGCAGAAACGCCTCGCACGGCGCGCGGCCCACGAAGCGCCCCACCGCAGCTATGTGCTCGAAGAACGCCGCGCGCAGCGGCCACGCTCGGTCGTTGAGGCACGTGATGAGCAGCGGTACTAGGAAGTCGTTGGAGTCCGGCCGACCGAAAAAGTGCGCCAGCTCCTGTGCGCCGCACAGCAGGGGCTTACACTCGTTCACGTCAGAGCTCAATTTGAGCAACTCCAGGACACATTCATGAGTTAATTTGGGATTCACGGTGGACAGAGGAGCTCAAGTTGAGCTGGAATGGTGACGAGTGTAAGCCCCTGCCGGACAGGAGCGCGGCACGCGTGGC
>Ga0307489_10002285_pt1 | contig 12823 bp, 12 predicted proteins | sample SB12metaG_FD_202247 | JGI IMG/M metagenome (GOLD analysis project Ga0307489, IMG submission 202247) | Sea-ice brine microbial communities from Beaufort Sea near Barrow, Alaska, United States - SB 1.2 | ecosystem: Environmental > Aquatic > Marine > Coastal | place: USA: Alaska | collected...
GTTGCCATTTGCGCTGAAATAACAGTGAGTTGTTTACCGCTCGGATAAATGCCTAACTTAGCTTCAGCGCTCTTTTTAGTGCCCTGTACCAAGAATGCATTTTTAATAGGATGGCGCTGGATGAATGCTTCAAAGGCTCGAGCGGCAACTTCTTGTGGACGAGCGTAGTAAAAACTTTTTAACTTGTGGTCAATAAATACACTTTTTTGCATCAATTCACTTACTTGTGTTCCATTATTTTGTAAAAAGATATGGTTGAAACAAAGTGCTAATTGATTGTTTAACGCATGTTCATTCAACTGAGCATTTTCATGTAGCCAAATTTCTGAAGCGAAAAGATTACTGCCAGACACGGCAAACATTTTACTTGCAATGTAATGGTCAAAGGCGTGAAACCATTCATGCGCCAATGCGCCCGCCCCTGCATTCTTTGCGAGAGATAGTTGTTTTTTTGCACTGTTGTAATGTGCACTGGCGTGCTTTTGGCCTCCAACTCCAAATCCTAATGATAAGGTGCCGTTTAGAGAAATGACATTTTCAGGTACCTGCAATATATCCATTAAGTCGCAAAGAGCATCAAAAAATAGGTTAGCAGCTATCCTTTTTTCTTCTGGCGTCACCCATTTACCTATTTGAATTGAGCGAAATCTAAATAAGCGTAATACATCCTGGAAATTAACATCTGCTCCACCTCGGTGTTCGTCCCCATTTCGGTAGAATCCGTTATAGAGTCTACCTTTCTTGTTTTTGGTTGCGCCGGTGGGTGATTTATTTGAATTCATTTAATTCTATTTATGCTTTGCTATTAAGGGCTTTGCTCTTTATACCTAAAGACACCAAAAAGGTTATCACTTTTTAGTTTTTAATTCTGATGCCATATGCAAAAATACATTGGCATAATTAGGTTCTTGTGCAAGCATGCCCTTGAAAATCGATGTTCCCATTCCACCTCGGGCAATTTTGTAAAGGAAGTTCAGCTATGGATTATTCATCAATATTAACCTTTTTTAGTGACAATCTTCAAAAAGGGTTTGAGCTGTTATCAAGCACGCAAACTTACGCACAGTTAGCGATGCTGATTGTTATTTATACTATTGCTTTTGCGATTGCGTACAAAGTGCGCCATAGCATAAGACTAATGCATAATGAACCTGATGAAAAAGCGCACCCACTGCGCAAGTTTACATTTCGAATTGGTGGTGTTTTATTTCCGCTTGTTGCTATTTTTTTGTTACAAATTTCGCGTAAAGCTGGGGAAAACCTTGAATATTCACCGTGGGTGATCCAAGTGGCTCTGTCGGTCGCGATTTTGTTGTTTTTTAACTCCATTATTCGCGCATTTGTTACCCACGATTACGCCTCGTCCTTATTTAGATGGATTGGTTTACCTATTTTATTTTTACATTTGGTTGGACTACTACCCGCTATTATTAGCACCTTAGAAGGAATATCAATTAGCGTTGGTAATGTGGATATTTCTGCCTATGGGGTGGCACGCGTGCTTATTTTTGGCGGTTTTCTCTTCTGGCTTGGTCGGGTTTCTAGTAGTTTTGGAAAAGCGGTTATTAAGCGTCAAGAGAGCCTAGATATACCGACAAAAGAGGTGTTTTCTAAATTATTCGAAGTCGCGTTATTCTGTATCATTGTATTGCTTTTATTAAACGTAATGGGTATTAACCTGACAACGCTTGCAGTATTTGGCGGCGCTGTGGGTGTTGGTATAGGTTTGGGTTTGCAGTCTATCGCTTCTAATTTTATATCGGGTATTATAATTCTACTTGATCGGTCGCTCACGGTGGGTGATTTCGTTGAATTAGGTGATGGTCAGAAAGGCTTCGTACGCGAATTTAAAATGCGTTATGCAGTTTTAGAAACCTATGACGGTAAAGACATTTTAGTACCCAATGAAAAATTCATTTCAGACTTCTTAATTAACTGGACACATAAAGATCCTAAGCAACGTTATCGTGTCGACTTTGCCGTGCCTTACGCAACCGATGTGCGCAGTATGGTTGAATTTATCAAAGTTGCGGTGTGTAGGCATCCGCAAGTTATCAGTGGCGAAGATGTGCCTTTTGAAGAGCGTCCTGACTGTGAAATAGATAGTTTCGGTGATTCAGGAATCAATATGTTTGTGGAATTTTGGATGATGGGTGTTGATGACGGTAAAAACCGTGTCGGTGGTGATTTAATGCTGACTATTCTTGAAACACTAAGAGAGAATGGTATCGAAATTCCATTCCCTCAACGTGAAGTTAAGATCCTCAACCCAGAGCAGAAACCATAGGCCCACTGCGCTTTATTTGTTAAGTAAAATGGAGTGAAGAATGGGGTAGTGTTTACCTTAATTAGTAAGGTTATGTAATAGCCCATTCTTCTATAATTTGTGAGCACCATCGCTTTACTCGTTCGTCAGTTTGATCATACTGATTTTCATCGTCTAACGACAAACCTACAAAAAAATCACCATCCTCGGTTAGTGCTTTTGATTGCGTAAACTCATAACCTTGATTCGGCCAATAGCCAATAATATCGCAATCCAGCACGATCAATTCATCATGTAGCATTCCCAAAGCGTCTTGAAACCAATCGGCATAGCCCAATTGATCGCCTAAGCCGAAAAGAGCGACCGTCTTGCCTGCCAAGTTTAGTGCTTTGATATCATCCCAAGTTGATTCCCAGTCTTCTTGTAATTCACCAAAATCCCATGTGGAAATGCCATAAAGGACTAAGTCGTATTGTGTCGATTTTTCTAGTGCATGTTCTTTAATATCAAACATGCTTACTGTGGCTTGGAACCCTTGCTCACTCACTATAGATTCTAATTCAGACTGTATTTTTTCACTCGCCATCTCTGTGTAGCAGGTGGTTGAACCATAAAAAATGGCGATTTCTTTTGTTGCTAAATTCATTACTCTCTTTCTACCTTTGCTGGTGATTTGTTGGCTGCTACCTTTGTTTGTGTTTTCAATTGGGTGTTGGCCTCTGAAAAACTAATATAATTGCCATCACTGCATAGAAGTGCGCAGTCTACCTGACTTGCATCCTCGTTCAAGGTTAGTACTCCAATATTACAACTATTGACCAACGTCCGGCTGTGATTACTTGATTCTCTTTGCCTAACCGACATATTCCGACGTTTTGTTAGCCAGTTAAGTGGTGAGCGATGGCCATAAAACCATCTATTCAAACGGTCGAACCATTTTAAAAGAGCAGGTGGAAATTCGTTATGCAATCCACTACTAGTAAATTGAGTTATATGCGGACTATTGCGGCGAAAACGTAAGCTCACATCATAAACAAAGGAATAGTGAACGTCACCCGACAAAATAATAAAATTTGGTGGCGTTTTAATATGTCTAAAGATATTCAGCATCACACTGGCGGTGCCTCTATGTGCCATCCAATTTTCAGCATCAACAACTAACGCACCACCAAAAATAGTAAATATTTTTTGTATGGTTTCTATAAATTTCACACCATATACAGGTGCAGGAGATACCATAATCACCGATTCTTTTCCGATGATAGATTGTTGTAGCTCGCACAGTGCTTCCCAGTCCATTAGCCCTGATGGCTTATTCAGTGATGATTCAGAGCGCCAACGCTGGGTTCTGGTATCAAGCACATGCACAGGGGGCTGCGTTGCGAGTTCATAGTGCCATTGGTCGAAAGCAAATAAAGTGTCGATGAGTTTAGTGAGTGAAGTGTCATAAACACATAGACCATCGTTTCCTGTGGTATTTGCTTTAACTGCGGTGGCTGCGAATACAGTACTGAATTGACTAAATAAGGGTTCTAGTTTTGCTCTAGGGTTGCCACAACCTTGACATAAAAAATAAGCTGTAATCGCATTGCCAATAATTCGCTTTGAAAAAGCATGGTTATAAACTTGCTGTTCCCAACCTCGGGTCAGGTTCCAGTCGTCGGTAACGTCATGATCATCGAACATCATATAGCTTGGAACGTGGGCAAGTGCTCGGTGAACCTTATACAAGCCCCCTTTAAATACCAGTATATCCTGTTTTTCCTTGTCGTAAGTCACTTGTTTATCTTGGTTTAATCCTGATTTCTCCAAATTAATAAATTGCCAGAGTAATGGTGACCAAGTTAACAGGTACATTGCTAGCATTTCGCTCAGCGCGATGAGATGATTTTTGGCATTGACTGAAGTAAATACAGGCTTGCGCTTTGCCGCGAAAAAGGCTTTTGTAAGTTTATCATTAGCTTCAATTGCTGGAAGCAATAACTCCCTTTGGTAAAAACCATGCTCATGCGATATCAGTTCTGTTAAATCATCAACTGTGGCGCCTTCAAACCTTTCGTTATGCAGCCCAAGCAGAGAGATTACTTGATGAATTGCATGCAACATTGGCCCTGCAACGTCATCAACATATACTTGATCGCCAGTCATTAACATCAAATCGGGACGGTTTACGTTTTGTGTTTCACTGGTATTTGATGTATTCACTTTATTAGCTAGTTCATCTGCAACTAAGTTATCAAGTTGTGGCAAGGCATCTTGACCATGAAAGTGGGGTTTGCGACACGAACCTTGTGTAACTTTGGTTAAATGTTGATTAAATCGAAAGTTAGGTCGCTCGTGGCCTTTATAAACCAAGTGAGAAATAGCTTTTAAAATGCTTTGGAGTCGTTGCGGTTTAGGAGCCTGAACTACTTTATTTGCATGATTGTCGTCGTTTTGTGTATTTTCCAAGTTACTCAACAAGTCGTAATGATATAAAAGGCCTGATTGAATTAGTGGTTGTGCATTTGTTGATTCTACGCTAATTAACTGTATGTAGGCGCGGTGCCCGACACAAAATGTCTCTTGTGTAATCTTCGCATTGTGCAATTCAATGGCATTGTTCTGTCCATCAGCTAACACGGGTTTTATATCAATTGCGACAGAAGTCACTAACCACCAAACGATACGATTATGATCGGTGTGCCTTAAAATAGGGCCTGCGATGACGGTGGGCATTAATTGTGTCACGTTTCTGGTTTTCCCTTGCGTTGGCCCTACTGGGCAGAATGGTATTGCTTAAAATTCATCCATTTGAGCAATGCAAAACAGCTTAGCACTAAATACCTCGTAAATTATGACAAATAAGTTTACGCACAGCATGTATACTCGGCGCCCTGTTGTTTTCAAATAAAAATAAATATAGTTAAAAGGATATAGAATGAAAAAACTAATGGCGATAGCTGTTATTTCGTCAATTGTAACTTTCTGTGTTGCTTGCGTTCCAGAAAAAAATCAAACCGATTCTATTGTCGACACTCCTATTAGTTCTATTACGCCTTTATTAGGTAGCTGGATTATTGATGTTGACGGTGATGTGATGTTCGACCCACAAACGTCAGGGCTCAAATATGACAATGGACATTTATATTCGCTGTCCGACGCAAGCGCAGATGTAACTCAAATATTAAGATTACACCAAATTTCATTAAGCAATAGTCAGGTCATTAAAAAAATAGGGCCAACGATATTTAGCGAAAGAGTTAAGAGCAGTTGTTTTTATAACTATCTTGCTCACAAACCTGATTACGAAGGACTTGCGCCGATTAAGGGGGAGGACGGTGCATGGATATTTGTTACTGAAGATGCAAGCCGCTCGCAGCAACTTAGTGAAGCATGCCAGAAAACGTATGCAAAAACAGGCTCAACAGTCTATCCCACACTACTAGTGCGCTTGCAGGTTAAGGATGAAAATTTAGAAGTCACGCATGTCCGTCCCGTTCAATTTTCAGCAGAGGCTCAAGTCGGCGATTTTCCAAATGATGGTATAGAAGGTTTAGCATTTACTAAGGATAATCGACTTCTGTTGGGCTTGGAAAAGGACGCAAATAAACAACCACGAGTTTTTGAGATAAATATAGACGATGATTTTTGGCAAGAGTCAGGTTTCGCAAAAGTGCGAGACAGCCAGTTATGGTTGCCTAAATTTGAGCATGGAAATCATCCTATAAATGGAATGGATATATTTTATCCAACTCCCAGCAGTCAAGGTTACCTGCTAGCTGCAGCGCGCAACGACAACGAACTATGGATTGTAGACTTAGCTAAGCAGAAGCCAACAAAACGCATAAAGCTCGCATTTTCTGCTCCTTCAAATATAGCCCAAGATAAAACTCAAAGCGCATGTGAAACAACGCATTTGATGAACAATGCGTCAATTGAAGGCGTTGCTGTTGTGAATGACCATGTGTGGATGATTAATGACCCTTGGAAAGTTAATTATCTAAAAAATATGGTTTGCCCCGCGGATAAATATCGCTATCAGAAAATGGCGCCTTTGTTATTTAAAATGAAAATTGATGACCGATGGTTTGACTAACATCGCGTAGTTAAGTTTTGCAGAAGGTGGGCAATCGACAAGTCTAATCCTGCTTTCTGCTCGCAATACAATGCTCATGCAGAAGTTTTCTAACCAGCAAAGCAAGCATGTTATTCGAACTTACGGGTTTGTGGTAAAACGACTAGTTTTGTCCTTATAAAATAAGCTACCGCCTATTTAAATGCCGACTCTTCATTATGGCGTTTTTACCTTACTGACAAAAGTTTTCTTAAATTTTGCTAATTTAGGTGCGACTACCATATTGCAATATTGGTTCTGTGTATTATTAGTGAAATAGTCTTGATGGCAATCTTCAGCTTGGAAATAATTCTCGAGCGGCACTATTTCGGTGACAACTGGAACAGGCCAAATTTCAGTATCTTGTATTTCCTTAATCATTTCTCCAGCGGCGGACTTTTGCTCGTCGCTATTGTAATAAATACCGCTGCGATACTGTGTTCCCGGTCATTCCCTTGACGATTTAGCTGCGTCGGGTTGTGTAGAGTAAAGAATATATCTAAGACTTCGCGTAAAGAAAGTTTACTTGTATCAAACGTGACCTGCACAACCTCATTATGACCAGTGTTGCCAGAACAGACGTCTTCATAACTTGGATTGTGGGTTTGACCATATGAATAGCCAGAATAGGCGGATGTTACACCTTCTAAGGTATTGTATGCTGTTTCTAGGCACCAGAAGCATCCACCATCCAATGTCATTGTTTGCGAACTCATAATTGGTCCTATTATATATCCTTCAAACATTTACACATAGTGCGACTAACTAGACCAAAATTCATGTCATCTATTCTTAATTAATTCACGTATAAACGATGATTGAATAAATAAACGAGGAAACCATGGCATTTACGCTCTTTTACGATGGCCTATGTCCATTGTGCGAAAAAGAAATGACTCACCTAATAAAGCGTGACAAAGACAAGAAAATTGTCTTTGAGGATATTTCATTACCCGATTTTTCACAGCGTTATCCTGATTTATGTTTGCAAGAGTTAAACGCCCGTATTCATGGGCAATTAGATGATGGCACCATGATTACTGGGCTTGATGTTACGCATAAAGCGTGGAGTTTAGTAGGAGTGACATGGTTATATGCTCCACTCCGCTGGCCTGTGATTAGGTGGTTTGCGGATAAACTCTATCTGGTATTTGCTAAACACAGATACAAAATATCTTATTGGTTGACGGGAAAGAAAAGATGCGAAAGCAATCGCTGCAATTTAGAATAGTAGCGGGTTAATAAACCAGGGAACAATAGCGAACAAAATTATAGGATGCAGAATGCAACAAACAGGAAGCGAAAAAAAATATGCACTAATTATTGGTGCAAACGGCGGTATTGGCAAGGAAGTAGTTAGGCAGTTGAGCGAGCAGCCCAAATTTGAAACGATTTTTACACTTTCTCGCAGTGCAGCGACTTTCACTCATACTGCTTCGACTCAGGTGCTCCATAAAGTAATGGATACTGCAAATGAAGTCGCTGTAAAAAGCTTCATCGATGAGCTGAAAGGGCAGGGCATTAAGCTCAGCTTAGTTATATGTACTACTGGTATTTTGCATCAAGAACCAGTGTTAACTGACGGTGCAGATGTTGTTAAACTAAGACCAGAAAAGCGTTTGGAAGACATGCATGAGAGGCAACTTACTGAATATTTTCGGGTGAACAGCATACTGCCAGCGATTTGGCTGCAAAGCTTAGTTAATGTCGTTGATAAGCAGGGGGCAAAGATTGTTTTCTTTAGTGCTCGAGTAGGTAGTATTAGTGAAAATGAATTAGGTGGTTGGTATGGATATAGAGCGTCTAAAGCTGCGCTGAATATGTTAGTTAAAACAGCTGCCATCGAATATAAACGGCGAGCGCCGCAAACAAGCTTAATATGCTATCACCCAGGAACCGTCGATACAGGTTTGTCCAAGCCGTTCCAGGCGAATGTAAAGCCGGGTAAATTATTTACTCCCGAGTTTACGGTAAATCAACTCCTCTCTATTTGCCATAATTTAAGTCCAGAAGAAAGCCCATTCTATCTAGATTGGAAGGGAGAAACGATCCCCTGGTAATTAATTATAAGCAATTAAATATTTTTACAATCGTCGGGTTTTATCAGTTATTTTTATTCCGCTAAGCTCAAGACTTTTTGTAAATAGACTGTTAATATCAGCTACTCAGCATCATAAAAACAAAAATAAAAAGAAGGATTAATGATGAGTGGTTCAAGAGAGCAATTTGGCTCAAAGTTGGGTTTTATTCTCGCGGCGGCTGGTTCTGCGGTCGGTATTGGTAATTTGGTTGGTTTTCCAGTTGGTGCGGCCAAAAACGGTGGTGGTGCATTTCTATTAATGTATGCCATTTTTGTGGTTTTCATTTGTCTCCCCGTAATGCTTGCTGAAATGTCAGTTGGCAGAAACAGTCAAAAAGATCCGTTAGGAGCCTATGCTACATTGTCTAATCGTTCACCATTTTGGCGCGTAGCCGGCTGGTTATCAGTAATTACGCCTTTCATGATTGCGGTTTTTTACTTGGTTATTACGGTGTGGATATTCGGTTACTTGTTACAATCAGTGATTGGAAACTTAGATGAGTTAGCCAATGCTGATACCTTTGGTTCATTCATTAGCGGTAATAGTATCTTTGTTTATATGATTGGTGTCTTGCTGGTGGTTTATCTGATCTTGCAAGGAGGTGTAAAACAGGGCATTGAAAAAGCTGCAAAAATACTGATGCCAGCACTCTTTTTTATGCTGATAGTACTGGTTATTTTTGTATTGACCCGCGACAACGCAATGGCTGGTGTTGAATTTTACTTAGTTCCTGATTTCTCCAAAATTGACGCTTCCGTTGTAAATGGTGCGCTATCGCAGGCTTTCTTCTCTCTGTCTTTAGGGATGGGGATCATGATTACTTACGGTAGTTATATCGATAGTAAAGCGGATGTACCGACGTCTGCTAAGTTGGTTGCATTAACCGACACGGCGGTTGCCTTTACCGCCGGTTTGATGATTTTGCCAGCAATTTTCTCGTTTAATCCAGAGATCAATCCGGAAGAATTAAGTGAGTCGTCGGTCAGTATGATTTTCTCATTTTTACCGCAAATATTTTTAGAATTACAAACAAGTATTGGCTATATAGGGGCAAGCATGGTTGCTAGTGTTTTCTTCTTGCTAGTGTTCTTTGCCGCAATTACCTCGTTGGTTTCTATCTTTGAAGTTCCGGTAGCATCGTTAATGAGTGAAAAAGGTCTAGGGAGAAAACCATCCCTTCTTATTTGTGGTTCTTTGTTAATAATCTTTTCAGTAATGTGCGCTCTATCATTCGGCCATTCTGATTTTTTCACAAATTTCATTACATATGCGGGTAATGATAATTCTTTCTTCACGGTAGTTTATGATGTCTTCTACGACACTATTTTGCCGTTGAATGGTTTCTTGATTTGTATTTTTGTCATGTATCGCTGGAAAAAACATAACTTTAATGCAGAGCTTGACAAAGGCGCACCTAAGTTCAAAAAGAGCTTATTTGAACGCTATGTAAACTTATCGGTAGGAACTTTCATACCGGTCATATTATTGATTATTTTTGTTAATACAGTCGCAGTGAAATACTTTGGTGTCTCGTTGCTGACTGAGTTCTTTTAATATGCGCAGCTTTTTCTTAAAAGTTTCTGGAGAATAGCCTTTTGTAAAGCGACTGTTATGAAGAACATGTAGTAAAAAAATCGTTAAAAAGCTCTGTCTATATTGAAGTGACACCAATAAGTTGGACACTTCATATTCAGGGCTTTTTTTATGGGTTTTAGTTTGAGAAAACTCATTGATTAGGCATCTGTGCGCGGTTTACATGAACTGAATTGCTAAAATAGCGGCCCAGAGAGTGCATGTCTCTTAATAAAAAACCTTATTTGGGCTATTCAAGCATGTTGTAAGGGCTTGGATACTGTAATTTTATCTGTAAGCGGGTCGTTGTTTGTTCAGAATCAATCCATTTACCGCTCACTATTTCTCTATTATCAGACGCGAATTCAGGACTGCGAACGCCTTTTTGGTCTGCGCACCAGATATAGTAATCCTCTCTGGTTGGGTGTTCAGAGCTGCATAGATTAGCCGCATAAAAATTGCCATCGAACAGATTATTTGCAGCTTGCGAAGAGTTACTATGTTGCTTTTTGGATCCTGTATTTTGCAACATCACAGAAATTGCTTGAACTACATCTTTCTGGTGGATTAGGTTAACCGGATTTCTACCCAACGCAATATTTGATTTTTGCGACAAAGTCGTAATAGGGTGCCTGTCTTTCCCAACTAATCCTGCAAGGCGAAGTACTGAGCAGCTAAAGTCGCCGGTCTCCGCTAATCTCTTTAGATATAATTCTAGCTCAACATGAGCCGCTCCTGAGGGATCATTGGGTGTTAACGGTGAATCGTTCCTTATGCGCCCTTCAAGTCCGGCAAATACCGATGTAGTGCTAATAAAACAAATATGTTGTGCATGATGCAAAAGCGCATAATCGAATAGCGATTTCATGCGCGCAATGAACAATGGAGGTTTAAAAGATTTACGCCCGGGAGGAATATTGATTATCACATAAGCGTCTTGAAATATATCGCTATGCAGGGTTGTCAGATCATTGTCATAGACGTCAAATAAAACAGTCTGAATACCTTCAAGTGCTAAGGTGGAGGCTTTGTCTGAGTTACGAGTTGTGCCGACAACCGAATGTCCGGCACTCAAAAAATGCATTGCTAGCGGAGTCCCTAACCAGCCCAACCCAATAATAATGCGTTTATGCATTTTTGTTTTTAGTGACAACATCAACGTCATTAAGGCCTTTAATTTTTTGTACGTTGCTTTCCGAATCATCAATCGCAGTTAGCATTTTGCACAATTTTTTAGCTTCTTTTTCAATGCTATCAGTCTGACTTTTAACTTTGGTTTCAATAGATTGTCCCATTTTTTCCATACGTTGTTCAAATGATTCCATTGAGCCGTCGCCATTTAACATACTTCTGCCCATTTGAACCAAAAACTCACCCATTGCATTTTCCATCACGTCAGACACTATAAGGTCAATTTCGGCATTGAAATCTGGGCCAAGACCTAACTCACTTTCGAGTTTGGCTGAATCGAAGGTGAGTGATTTAGGATTTTGATAAACATGATTTGTTAATTTTCCATATAAATCATTCAGTTTGATTTCGAGTTGCGATGCAACTTTACTTTCAGAGCCAAGAAAACCTCGTAATACGTCAGTAACCGCATAGTTCGCAATTTTCACACCTTCAGCAGCCACTGTCATCACTTGGGGAATACTTTGTTCTATTCCGTCATAATATCCTTTGACCCACGTTGTCTCTTCTGCAGAAAGCGATAATTTTTGACCATTTAAAAATACCATATAACTATCCGTGATTCTTACTTCATCATCTGCTTTTGTTTTAAGTGTCAGTGTATTTTCTGCAAAGCGTAAATCACCATTTAAATTGATATCGCATTGCTCTGAATTATATTGACTAGCGTTGACGTTGAATGCAGTTAAAGCACAAAGGCTGATTGTGGTCGCTATTACTTTTTTCATTTTGGGTAATCCTTTTGGTCAAGCCATAGTTTAGTCTGTGTTTATTGATATCGCTATTAAAAGCTGCTCAGTCGCTTTGCGGTTAGCATTCTTTTATAAATATGAATGTTTTTGTCTATAAGATCTTTATATTCGTTTTTTTAAACATTTATATCGTAAATGATGTATCTGTTTAGTGTCTCAATAAGTACTGTTAGCAAAGATTGTTCCCATTTTAAAATTAATCTAAAATTCAGTGGGTTATGAATTTTACAAACGATGAATATAGAATGATTAGCTACTTAAATGAGTGTTTTACCTAACAGTTAGTGATATTGACCAAGATCAAGTTTAGTTGAAAACCATCGGGTAGCATGTGACATTTTTGCAGATTAGTGCATAATACGCGCGTTTTCGGCTTTCAATTTAGGAATTTTATGAACGGTATACTTAGCGGCTTTTTATTTGGTGCAACTGCAATAGCGCTAGTTTTAGGATTAAGTTGTATCGTTATGGCATTCTTGACCGGAAAATCAGGTGCAGAGGGACTTCGTGAAAAAATTGAATATGGATTTCTGGGTATTTCAAGTTTAACGATAACATTCTTGTTAGCTTATGCAGCCACTTGATACAATATAAAAGTAAAAAAACGCGCTAAGGCGCGTTTTTTTGTGGTTGGTCGTTGTTGCTAGAGACTCGTTGATAGGCTCGTAATTTAAAAACAGGCATTATTGCCAACACATGATCAAAAATATCAGACTGAATACGTTCATAAGTTACCCAATCTTTTTCTTTACTAAAGCAATATATTTCCAATGGAATACCAATTTCTGTTGGCGGTAGCTGTCTTACCATACAAGTTAAATCTTGGTTTACCAATTCGTGATTTTTTAAATAAGCTGCCAAATAG
>Ga0307489_10002286_pt1 | contig 12820 bp, 13 predicted proteins | sample SB12metaG_FD_202247 | JGI IMG/M metagenome (GOLD analysis project Ga0307489, IMG submission 202247) | Sea-ice brine microbial communities from Beaufort Sea near Barrow, Alaska, United States - SB 1.2 | ecosystem: Environmental > Aquatic > Marine > Coastal | place: USA: Alaska | collected...
TGGAGCGCGGGGTTGACTCGCAGGCGACGTGGGCCGCCTTCAGCCGTAGCGGCGATCGCCCGCGCGATATCCCGGGCAACCCCCGTCAGACCTACAAAGGCAAAGGGCGGCTCGGGTATGACGATTGTTCGGGAAGCCGGCATCGCAGGTGAGTCGGGTTTTCTTGGAGGGGTTTTTGAAAGTTTTGAATTGTGGCGCCAAACGTCCCCCATCTTCCCATGAACGCAAGCGTATGTCCGGCACCGTCTCGCGCGTTGGATGCGCCCACTCGGATCCCCTCGCAGTGCTGACCCTGCTTGCACGCCCCGTCCTGTGCGCACAAGCGGTGCGCTTTCGCTTCACCCTGGGTAGCAGTACTTATTCTCTGGGATGCCCTGTCGGTTAGGAAAATGACCCTGTTTTCCGCTCGCCGTTCCAGAATGCAAGTGCCAATCTGCCAGTCTGTGGTGGCCTAGTTAGCTGATCCCCTAGGTGCCCTCCCGCAGGTCAGGCGTTCGACCCCTGAGGTGCAGCACAGCTCAGATGCACTTTTTGCATGTCCATTTTTTTGCTGGGCGGCGCGGCGTGTAGCCTCCACCCGAGGAGAGCCGCGCGAATGTTGCAGTTCCTTGTTAGCCTCATATTGCGCTCCTCAATCTGCGTGTGTTGCGCCGCCAATGGCGGCGACGACGGTTTCGCCTTGTTCATTCAGGTGCTCCTGGCCTGCGCTGATTTCCAATTTTGCCAAAAAAGGCTCCGGGGTTGTGGTTCTGGGGCCGGCACTAGGTGTAATCGATCCAAGGCGTCCGAAAACCCCAAGAACAGCCTTCACGCCCCTCCCCCGTGCGTGTGTTGCGCCGCCAATGGCAGCGACGACGGTTTCGCCTTGTTCATTCAGGTGCTCCTGGCCTGCGCTGATTTCCAATTTTGCCCAAATTGGCTCCGTGGTTGTGATTCTCGGGCCGGCACTGGTTGCAATCGATTCAGGGTGTCCTTAAACCCCAGAGTAGCCTTCGCCCCCTCCCCCGTGCGCGTGCGCATACTACTTTCCCGATTTGTGTCGTTTATTTGGCGGGAGCATCTTGCTACATGCCACTGGCACAGGAGCAGGTAGGGTGGCAGTTTGAACTTCCGTCGCTCATCAGACCGAGATGCAATGGTCGCCTGACCACCATTCACTTTACTGTCACACTGCATGTGCGGATGCCAACTCTAGGCGGAGGAGGGCATGGCGCTTCTGGAGAAGGCAGCTGGGCAAGGGCACGCGTACGCTATGCTTGCGTTAGGAGGCTTTCACACGAAGCGGAAGGAATACGAGCAAGCCGCGGGATGGCTCACCAAGGGCGCCGAAGCCGGGTTGCCGAGGGCGATGTACGTTTTCGGAAATTTGCTCGCAGGAAGGGAGGGCGTGGCGGCGCCGGACTACCCGGCGGCGGCGGACTGGTTCCGGCGCGCTGCGAACGCCGGAATCGGGAATGCGGGAATGAACCTCTGCGCTATGTACAATGCTGGCAGCGGCAGGGCCGGGCGGATTATGCCGGTCACGTCATCCTCAACGTCGCAGATCCTCGTTTATTGAGTTGAATGGCGTGACATGATTCAACAAGCATTGTCTGCCAGGCTCTGGGGCGCGGCGTCACGCGCAGCAAGCTGATGACGATGAGGGGGGCGCGCAAGGCTGCCGAGAACGGGCTTGACGGGGCGTGCTCGTATATCGCCTCTAACATGTACATAGACGCGCCCTACGCCCGCGAGGTTGGGCATGTGGAGGAGGCCGCCGCGGCCGCCACGTCCTTTGGGGTCATAGAGGGGCACGACGTCCCCCCAGAGGTCTTGATGAGCGTGATATATTGGTTGGAGAAGGGGGGACATAATACAGTCGGCGTACCCCTACCATTTACGCAGACGAGCGCTGTAGGGGGTTGCACGTTGCGACAACGACGGGTGCGAGGTTTTGGGCCAGCCGAAGGACTTCAAAGTTTGCCCGCAGTGCAAGACCGCCCGGTACTGCGGCGACGCATGTCAGAAAGCCGACTGGACCGCGGGTGGACACAAGACGACGTGTGGGACACTCGGGCAATTAATACCGTGACAACAGCTCCCGTTAGGGCTCAGCAGGGCATGTTAAAAGGTGATGCGGGGACGGCAGTGGCGACCCCGGGGCTAGATGGTGGCAACAACGCGCATTGACATGCGTTTCCACTCGGGCGCTTGTGCTTGATCGGTCGCAGTGCCATATTCGGCTGCCGTGTGGACTCAAGCTCACATTATACAGTCGTGCGCAATACATTCGTATCCGCATCCGTTCCAAGACGAGAGCCTTTTTTGTAAACTGATAATCTTTCCCTCTTTCAAGTCAACGAGCTGCTAGCACTAATGAACGTCGCGGCGGGCGCCCGCACGCACCCCCCCCCCACAGGTGAATGAGTCCTGAATCCTCCTGCCTCGTGTCACACTCTCCTACTCGTACTAGGAGCGCGACGTGTGACGTGGTCCATCAAATGAGCGGCAGCCCCAGCAACTCCACGGTGTAGTGGCGCAAATTAAATTTGAAAGCAAAATTTGAAAGCGGTACATCACATCTTAGTTTCAAGCGCTTACTTCCAGGGGGTTTTAACTTGGGTTTGATGGGGTCAACCTGCACCGCCCTACCACGGCGTCGTTGCGCTCATCCTCCTCCCTCAGGCTCTCGAAGAACCGGTCGTAAAACAACGCCGCCTCCGTTGGCCAGGGACCAATCACAGCGCGAGAATACACCAGGATTGGTCAGCGAAGGTGCGTTCATGGTTGGGACCAATCATTGCACGGGAAGACAAGAGCGGGGGATCAGAATTGGTCAGCGAAGGTGCGCTCATAGGTGGGACCAATCACAGCGCCGGAAGACACGAACGGGGGATCAGGATTGGTCAGCGAAGGTGCGTTCTTGAGTGGGACCAATCACGGCATAGGAAGACACCGACGGGGGATCAGGATTGGTCAGCGAAGGTGCGTTCATAGGTGGGACCAATCACAGCACAGGAAGACACGAGCGGGGGATCAGGATTGGTCAGCGAAGGTGCGTTCGTACGTGGGATCATCCAACACGATGCGGTGGTGTGAGCACCAGGGGCTTGCACTAGTCCACTTTCCAGCTCAACGAAAGCACTTTTTGGGGGGCATGTTGGGTGGTTTCAGTGACCAAAACGGCTCAGGTGGAGCTGAGATGTGGACGAGTGTAAGCCCCAGGCGAGTACATGGTGCCCCCACCTCCAGACGGTCCATATCCGTGTAGATATCCGCGATGACTCCAAGCGCATCCGTCGAGTAGGGTGGAACGTAGCACACCTTGGTCAGGTTCACCGCATAACCCACTTCTCCGTTGGGCATCGGACCGAAACGCTCCAGTAGAGTTGGAACCGCAGGTAGCACACCTTGGTCAGGTTTACCACACACCCCACGTCTCGATTGGGCATCGGACCGAAACGCTTAGGTGCCAAGTGCTGGGTGCAACTCGATGGGGCGGGTGCCCGCATCGAACAGGTGGCGGTCTCGTGAGTGACCGGAAGGGTGACTGCTGGGTGCCCAATGCTCCGTCTGGTACGCAGACCACATCGGCACCGTCTCTGTTTAATGAGCTAACCATATCAGCACCCTCTATGTTAGGTCCGAGCAAGGGCCGGTAAAGTGACCCCAGCATTTACCAGTTGCAAGGGTTTATGGTTTAGGTCTTAGGGCTGTATTTTCGCGTGACGACCCCCCTAATACCCCCCCAATACCCCCCTTAAATCAAAATATATCCCCTTTGCTGATAAATTCTGAGGTCACTTTACGGGTCCATGCTGGGACCTGTATGTTTGGTGAGCTGAAAATGTGGGCAAGTGCGCCCCCCACCGTCTCGCCCGCGTGGTCCTCGTGCTGCGTGGAGATGCTCAGCACCGTCTCCATGGTGTAGCGGCGCAAGTATAATTTTGAAGCAACATTTGAAAGCAGTTCGTATCATTGTAGTTTCAAGTGCTTAGTTCCAGGCGCTTAAACGTGGGTTTGATAGGGTCGACCTGCACCGCCTTACCATGGCAGCCAACGATTCCTCGAACTTGCCCAGGCGCTCGGCGGCGGCGCCGATGCCGCGGTACGCCTTGCGCCAGGGGCTTGCACTCGTCCACTTTTCAGCTCAATCTGAGCCGTTTCTGACTCAAAATAATCCCTAAACACCCCCTACTACCCTCTAACACCCCATGATTCCCCGTAAAAAAACCCTATATGCACCCCCTATCCCACAGAAAGCGCTTAAGTGGAGCCGAAACTGGACGAGTGTAAGCCCTTACCTTGCGCACCGCCTTCCACGACTCGATCAGCGCGTCGGGGTTCGAGTTGATCGACTTCAGCGCCAACTTGAACTCCTTCAAAGCACCCGCCAAGTACCGCCGCAACTCCAAATCGAAAGCCAAACTTGAAAGCAGTTTATCATACTTTAGTGTCAAGCGCTTGGTTCCAGGCGCTTGCAGTTGAAATTGATGGCAAAACTTGAGGGCAATTCATCAAACTTTAGTGTCATGCGCTTGATTCCAGGCGCTCGCAGTTGAAATTGAAGGCAAACCTTGAAAGCAATTCATCGTACTTTGGTGTCAAGCGCTTGGTTCACGCGCTTTCAACGTGGGTTTCATAGGTTGGTTGAACCTGCAGCGCCTCACCTTGTTATCCTTCTCGTGCAGCAGACGCTTCCCCCTCTTTGTAGCGCCGCAAGTTGGATTTGAAAGCAGAAGTTGAAAGCAGTGTATCGCATTTTAGTTTCAAGTGCTTAATTCCAGGCGGTTTCAACTTAGGTTTCATAGGGCCAACCTGCACCGCCCTACCTCTTGAGCATCACCACCACCTGTTCAACGAAGCTCTCGTCCGTGCTCGCCGACCAGGGGCGGGGTGAAGCAGAGGTGTAAAAGGGGGTTTATCAAGGGTGTACTAAGGGTGTGTTAGGGGTGCGTCAGGGGTGTGCTGGGGATGTGTTAGGGGTGTGTTAGGGGTGTGCTAGGGATGTGTTAGGTGTGTAGGGGTGTTTTAGGGGTGTATTAGGGGTGTGTTAGGGGTGTATCAGGGGTGTATTGACTGTGTATGAAAGGTGTATCAGAGGGGTGTCAGGGGTGTACTAGGGGTGTATAAGGGGTGAATAAGAGGTGTATCAGGGTGTTGACAGGGGTCCAGCAGGGGTGTATTAGGGGTGTGTGCGGGGTGTGTCAGGGGTGTGTTGGGGGTCTAATGGGGGTGTACGTGAGGCCCTGCCTCGTCCACACTCATCATGCCCATACTGAACGGCCCGGGGCCCACCGCGCTGCAGGGTCATTCACAACAACCACTCGAACGCCGATCGGGCGTGACTGACATTCACATCGAATACTCATACAGACGCGTGGACTCGTTTCGAATATTCAAACTTGGTTCAGTGGTTGTTCTCAATCTCAACACCCCCCCTGCCTGGCGGCGCTTGACATAGGGCCCAACGCCCGCCTTCCGCATCTCTTTGCGAAGCTCCGCGTTGACCGATGTGTACGGCCCGATGCTTCACACGGCGAGGGGGTTTATTAAGGGGGTTATTAAGGATGTATTAAGGGGTGTACGGCCCGCTGCCTGACTCGGCCAGGTACGTGGTGGAATGGTATCGAGTCGACGCTCTGCTCCGGCTCCAGTCTTCAAGTCTGCCCCGAAAGTGAGGAGCAGACTGGAGCTTTGGCGACCCTCAGCACGGAGAGATAGATGCCTGGTGGTTGAATGACCCAGTCGACTGGCGCTGGCGTTATATCAGGTGGAACGACCATACACTGGTGCCGACCACCGGGCCTCATACTAAACATAAGCTTAGCCAAGAATAGGGGCTGGGACCATGAATAAGCTCGGACCCAGCAGGCCAGCTTGGCCGAGGATGGGCAGGGCCTCGCTCAGGAGCTATCAGGGAACGAGTTGCCAGGCCAAGGAGGGGAAGGCACCGAGAGTTTGGGAAGCAAGTGCACGGGTACACAGGTGCAAAAAAAGCAGACGGAGACGCTAGCAACCCCCGGGCCCACCTTGAGTAACGAGGCGTTGAGCATCTCCACCTTCTGCTTGTTCATGCGCGCCTCGTTGCCCCCCACCAGCGACCAGGGGCTTACACTCGTCCACTATTCGGCTCAACGTCAGCATATTTTTTGGGATACGTTGGGTGCATGATTTTCCCTCAGTCTATTAGACAGGGGGACAAGCAGAGGTGTGACCAACACGGCTTAGGTTGAGCTGAAAAGTGGACGAGTGTAAGCCCCTGCCAGCGACCCCGCGAACCCCACCGCCTGACCCAAGATGAGCGCGCTCACCAGGTACTTATGGTCCACCTGCACCCCAGCGAATCTCACCACAAAGTAGGGCCAAGTAAATAACGCTGGCCAGCGTCACACAACGTCAATCTCGTTAGGATGCCATAAACTCTTAAGCAATGAACGAGGGTCTACGAGGTGATGGATGGCGTGACGGGTATGCGTGATGCTCGGTGTGTCATGAGACGACGTTCATCTCAATAAACGTTGGTCTACGCGGGGAGGGGGCGCGTGGTGGGATCCTATCTAGCGCCCAGCCACACCATGAAATCCTCGTAAAACACCTCGTCAGGTTGGGTGAGCTCGGGGGGGAGACCCGCGGCCGGGCCGTTAAAGGGTGTGAGGTCGTCTGCGAACGCGGCGTCGACGGGGCCGGACGTGGCCAGCACGGCGGCGGCGGCGGCGGCGGCAGCGGCGCCGCGGAGGCGAGCGAACACCAGTGCCGCGGGCGGCGACACTGGTTCTCTGGCACCTTGACCATCCACGCCTCCCACAGCCTGGGGCTTCACGCTTACAGCGCGGGTCGCCTTGCGGGCGCTAGTGCGGCGCGGCGGCGCGGCGGCGCGGACGCCGCACGCCGACACAGCGCACGCTGCTGACATGGCGTGGCTCATGCTTGTGATGGCGAGGACGACGTGTGGGATAACGAGCTCGACGCGAGACGACCGCCCCAAAACATGGATGAAAGATCTTGTGGGACAGATTTGTGACACGTCATCTGTCACTGGTATAGGTGACCACGGGGAGATTTCAAATCGCGAGAGACGGCCGTTCACCGCGACACGCGCGCCTTCGTTCCTTCGCAGGCGGCATTCGCGTGAGCGCGCGACTCCGAAGGCACCGACCGGAGTCGGGCGGTCGAGGGTGCTGCGAAGGAAGGGCGCCGGGCGGGGGCACGCTAACAACGACCGCGCGAAAGAGAGAACCCGACGCCCTGCTGGTGTGAGGGGCAAGAGATGGCTTCGTTATTCTTATCTTCTCCAAGCGTAAGCGTAGGCGTGGACCCGTCGCGCTTCGTGAAGTGCCCGATATGCTCAAAGGACGTGCACCGGGTGCTCGCCAACGCGCACGTGGAAGTGTGTCTGGAGTCCGGCGGCGGCGGCGGCGGGGCCGGGGACGGCGGGGCCGGGGGCGGGGGCGAGGGCGGGGGCGGGGGCGGGGGCGGGGGCGGGGGCTGCGCGGAGATGCATCTGGATGGCACTCGGGGAGGCGGCAGCGGCGGCAGCGGCAGCGACAGGGGCGAGCCGCAGTACCCCGCCGACCTGCGGACCCCCGCGGCGGCGGGGCCCGTCAGGCTCCGCCCGTCGGCGCCGGCGCAGACACCGGGATTCAGCCCGGCGAGCACACACCTCGGGCTCTTTGCCAAGCACCTCAACGCCGGTGGTGGCAGCAGCCCTCATCCCCCGCAGAGCCACCAAGGGAGAGGAGGGTCGTTGAGCGCGAGCGACGCACAGCTGTACCGGCCCCGGAGCCCGTTCACGGACCTTGCCGCGCGCCCAAACTCCGCGGCGCGGCCCTCGCCGTCGTCGCATGCAGCCACCTCCCTCGGCGGGAGCCTGGGGGACGGCTGGAAGAAAGGGAATGGCGGGCCCCGGCCCGGGGGCCACGGGGGCGGCGGGGGCGGGGCCGGCGGCGGGGGTAGCTGGGGCGGAGGGGGCGGCAGCGGTAACAGAGGCGGGCACGGTGGCACCTCTTCCCTGCAGCAGCGTTCGAGCAACCCGGGCAGCCAGCAGCAGAGGCGCACGGTCGGCCCGCTCAGCAGCTGGGTGTCCGTGTTGGACTTGGACCCATCATCGCCGGCGGCGGCGGCGGTGCCGGTGCCGGCGGCGGGGGCGGGGTCGGCGGCGGGGACGGCGGCGGCGGCGGCGGCGGCTGCGGCGGCGGCGGCGGCGACACCACACCCAAAGAGGGGTATAGATGAGACCGGGGGAGCGGGCTGGCAGGGGGGCAGGGGTGTGTCCAAACCATGCGACGTGGAGTCCGCCAAGAGGGCGCGCTTCGCATCTCTGTTTGGCAGTGACGCTGACGTGTACCGCGGCGAGCGGGACGGAGACCACTGCGGGGCCGGGCCGGGGGGCGATGCAGAGGGGGCGGAGGTGGAGGCGGGGGAGGAGGAGGAGGAGGATAGGGTGGATGATGATGATGATGAGGAGGAGGAGGAGGAGGATGGCGGTAGGGGCGGAGACGGCAGCGATGGATGCGGCGGGTGGTCGAATGACAGATGCACCGCCGCGTCGCACGCTGCCGCCGCCGCCGCCGCCGCCGCTGGAGTGGACGCCGGGTGTACCTCGGGCGCCGGCGTCAGAGAGGACGCCGCGTGCGTGGCGGCGGGGCAGGGCGGCGACGGCGAGGAGGGGGGCGACGCGGCGGCGGCTACGGGCATGGAGGGCGAATGCGAGGATATGGGCGGCGGCGGCGACGGCGGCACGCTCCCCTTTCAACTCCGCGTCATGAGCGGCAAGGGCGCACACTCCTCCACTTCACACCTCTACCTCAGCCGTTTGTGACACTCAAACCACCCGACAGGCCAACGTACTTCACAAAAAGTGCTCACGTGAAACCAAAAAGTGGAGGAGTGTATGCCCCTGGCGAGTGGCAACCACCTGGAGTGCGGCATCTGCCTGCAAGCCTTCAATCACACCCCCGGGCCCGACAAGGTAGAGCCCATGCCTGTCGCTAGAATACACATGCAAAAAGAGGATGCTATGTCCCAGTAATAAATGTCCTCACAATCCGCTGATAATCCGCTCCCGATCAGTTTCACCCGAACAGGCCCGCACAGTACGGTCCGCATTCGTGGCCGTGTGACCAAACGATCTGAGCTTTATGGCCGTGTGACCAAACGATCTGTGTGTTATGGCCGTGTGACCAAACGACATATGTGTTATGGCCGTGTCACCAAACGACCTGTGTGATATGGCCGTGTGACCAAACGATCTGTGTATTATGGCCGTGTGACCAACCGATCTGTGTGTTATGGCCATGTGACCAGACAATCTGTGTGTTATGGCCGTGTGACCAAACGATCTGAGTGTTATGGCCGTGTGACCAAACGATCTGTGTGTTTTGCCCTCGCACGAGGTGGAGCGGCATGTGTTCTGGCCGTGCCAGCACGTGCGGTAGGGCGGTGCAGGTTGACCCTATGGAACCCAAGTTGAACCCGCCTGGAACTAAGCGCTTGAAACTAAAGTATGATATTCTGCTTTCAACTTCTGGTTTCAAATCTCAATTTGCGCCGCTAAAGTGCGGCAGTGCGGCGACTGCGCCATCCGCATCTGGCAGACGCCTAAGGTAGGGCGGTGCAGGTTGACCCCATCAAACCCGAGTTGAAAGCGCCTGAAACCCTGAGTATAATCGCTTGAAACTACATTCTGATAAATTGCTTTCAATTCTTGCTTTCGATTTCAACCCGCGCCGCTTCAGGAAGGCCAAGCGGCGCTGCCCGTGGTGCAAGTCCAAGATCGAGATCCGCCCCCGCCCCTTCAAGCCCTTCATGTGAAACCACACCGCAGTCTGTCAGCACCCGTGACTCACTGCCTTCTCCGGGGAAACAGCCCGCGTACAACAAGCGAATGGGAGGGGTCGGTCGGCAAAGAGAGAAAAAGCCGGTCGCGTGGCTGATTATTAGCCATCTGCTGTCCTTGTCCCGTACAGGGCTCCCAGTTTCCCCCGTTAATGGAATGAACGTAGCTGTGCGAAAGCGCACCTCATGACTGAAACCGCGACGCGTATATGATGAACGCAGTAGCCGTACCACGATGAAGATAGAAAACGTAGCCTCAAAGTTAGCCCTCGAGACGTGAGTCGGCGCAAATGAAAGAAATGGACTGCTTGTAATTCGTAATTGAGAGCTAGTCTCTCGCAGCCAAACTGATGCTAGTGAACTACTCAAGCCCGCTAGCGCCGCTGCCGCCGCCGCCGCCGCCCGATCCGCCGTGCCCGCAGCAGCACCTGGGCCATCCGCTCAGATGACACTTGACTCAAGCAGCGAGGGTCAGAACTACTCGGGTGGCGGCAGGCCAGATGACACGTGCATCGAGCAGCGAGGGTGTGAACTACTCGGGCGGTGGCAGGCGGTCGGCCCGCTGCAGCAGCTCAGCGATGCCGCCGTCGCCCTCCACTGCCTCCCCCCAGGGGCTTACACTCGTTCCCATTTCAGCTCAACTTGAGCTCTTCTGTCCACCGTATAACCCAACTTAACTCATGAATGTGTCCTGCAGTTGCTCAAGTTGAGCGCTAACGTAAACGAGTGTAAGCCCCTGCCTCCACCGCCTCCTCCGCCCACCAGGGTCAAACACGTCATCATCGCCACGTCAAGTGGTACGCATCAACCCAATAACGGAGAGTCGGCCACTGCGGACTTCGCAGGTCCATCCACGCGGGGGGGGCTCGTAAAAATGCTGGACCTGCGAAGGAGGATGTGGTGACGGGCATGACTCGCTGAGCCCCACCACCCAGTCCACCCCGCCCTGACCCCCGACCCCGTCCCCGCCCCCGCCCCTGTCCCCCGCCACCCGGGACCCGGTCCCACTCGTACATGACCGCGTGCAGGTGAACACCGCCACCGTGCGCCAGGGCCTGACGTGCCGTTCCCTTTGCAGCTCCGGTTATGCATCTGCGAGGTATCAAGCTGGGGTAACCGACAGTGGTTATAGGGACAAAAACACGTGGCGGTTGAGTTGGAAGCGGAACGGCAACGGCGTGGGGGGGCGGCGGGCTGCGGCCCCCGGGCCCGGGACCCCGCCGTTTGCCAGTCCCACGCGTCCAGCCGATCCGCGCCAACCATGTTCGCCCCCTTGCTGTACAGGCGCGAGTTGCAATTGACAGGATCGTTTGAAAGCGGGTCATCGTATTTTAGCGTCAAGTGCTTAAACCAAGCGCGGTCGACCCAGGGTCAAGCTGCACCGCCTTACCTTGGCGCCACCCGCCCACTCCAGACCCTGCGATACATAGTGAAGCAGCGGCGGCATCAGCTGTAGCTCGCACGCGCGGGGAGCTGAGCACCGCGCCCCAGGGGCGAAACACGCGTCCACTTCTCGGCTTGTCGTAAGCACATCTTACGGGATACGTTCAGTGGTTTCTGTGACGAAGACGGCTCAGGTTGAGCTGAGAAGTGGGGGAGTGGGAGCCCCTACCGCGGGCACGGCGCGACTCTTGTGTCCGGCGCGGGGCCGTCGGCGGGCCAGCACAGCGCGCCGCCGCAAAACGCGTACCGCGCGCCAGGGTCCTTCGCAGTTTTCCAGGGTACCTCACATGGCGGTCAACGCGTCTCGGATTTGAGACCTTGAGTAAATAGACCGTCAGATTTGCCATTCAATGGTACAATGTGGCGATTCGACCGTCTATTTCTCAAGAATTGGCGACCGCCATTTGAGGTACCCTGGAAAACTGCGAAGTCCGACCACCAGCTCCCGGGAACGCTTAACTTGAGCATGTCCGAGGTGTTGGTGTTACGCCGGCATGCGCTGCTTGAGTGGTTGCAGGGACGAGATGAGTTGAGTACAAGCTGTAAAGGGGACTAAGGAGAGGCCGTGCCGCATGCACTGCTCGGGCGCGCGGCGCAGGCGCTTGCTGAACTTGAGGTAGCGCTTGTGGAGCCCTTCCACCTTGTCCTCCTCGTACCAGGGGCTTACTCTCGTCCACCTTTCGGCTCAACTTAAGCGCTTTCTGTGGAATAGGGGTGCACTGAGGGGTTGTTCATGGGGTGTTTAGGAGATGTTGGGGGAAACAAGGGAACATTTTGGGTGTGTTTTGTTCCCGAAACGACTCAGGTTGAGCTGAACAGTGGACGAGTGTAAGACCCTGCCTCGTACCCCTCCCCGGCCCACTCCGAGGAGCCGGCGTCGGCGGCGGCGGCCGCGGCGGCTGCGGCGGCGGCGGCGGCCGCGGCGGCGGTGGAGTCGCCACCGGATGCGAGTCCCTCGGCGGCGGCGTACTTTGCGAGGAGTCGTTCGGCGTCCAAACGTTCCGCTTCCGTCATCGCCTCCGCTGCTGCGTCCGGCTCCCGGTTGGCAGGGACGGATATATGTCAAAATGCGTGAAACCACTTAGACACTTAGCAACGAGTAGTACGAAGTAGTCCAAATGGAGCGTGCTGATTGGTCGAGCGGCAACTAATTCAGACTAAGTAGCACTAGTCAGACTAAGTGTCTAAGTGGTTTGGCGCACTTTGTCATATGATGATAATGCTCATGCTCGCCACGTCATATGATGCAAGTCAACCCAAGAAAAAGGGGTTTGCATGTGGACTGTGGAACGCATCATTTGTCTGACCCTACCAGTCGGCGATGACAAAAAACTCGGGAAGCGACGGGCCGGGCCATCGCGACTTGGCCGATGAGCCGGCGGCGGGATAAGTGATGTCTCCGGCGCTGTCTGCCGCGTCTCCTCCTCCTGCTCTCACTTTGCCGCCGCTGCCGCCGCGCCTCTTGTTACCCTTCCCACCCCCACCGCCACCGCCGCCGCCGCCGCCGCCGCCGCCGCCGCCGCCGCCGCCGCCGCCGCCGCCGCCGCCGCCGCCGCCGCCG
>Ga0307489_10002287_pt1 | contig 12819 bp, 24 predicted proteins | sample SB12metaG_FD_202247 | JGI IMG/M metagenome (GOLD analysis project Ga0307489, IMG submission 202247) | Sea-ice brine microbial communities from Beaufort Sea near Barrow, Alaska, United States - SB 1.2 | ecosystem: Environmental > Aquatic > Marine > Coastal | place: USA: Alaska | collected...
TCCGCGGCGCGGGCACTCGTCCTCCTCCGGGGCGCGGGTAGTCGTTGAGTTCGCAGTCGCGGCATCCTCCTCCGCGGCGCGGGCACTCGTCCTCCTCCGCGGCGCGGGCAGTAGTCGTTGAGTTCGCAGTCGCGGCATCCTCCTCCGCGGCGCGGGCACTCGTCCTCCTCCGCGGCGCGGGCACTCGTCATCCTCCGTGGCGCGGGCAGTCGTTGAGTTCGCAGCCGCGGCAGGGGGGAGGTCCGTCAATGGATAAGATTCCGTTCAACGGGGGCACTCCGCCGCCTGGGGCACTCCAGTGGCGGGGCCAGGCTGCGGCGCTGGGCACGCCGGTGGTTGTAGTCGCCTCGTGGAAGCCAAACTCGAGCTCGAGGGGCAGCGTCGACGCGTGCGGCGCGCGTTGCGCCCCTTCGCTGTCTTGCGCAATGCTGATCGCGAGGGGAACCCTATTTTGGAATCCCCCTTTGAAAGAATGCCCGAGACCGGGGGCGCTAGCAGCGCGCCGACGCCGCCGCCGCCGACACTCCACGACGTGCACGTCTGGCGGCACCGCCATGGGGGTGACCCCCGTGGGGGTCCGATGTCGTCACAGCCAAGAAGCCAGTAACGGGGGGCGTTGGGCTGGAAGGTTCAGTGGTGTGTACCGTGAGGAGCGGACTCACGACCGACACCCGGCCGACCGGTTTCATTGCCTTCCCGAGTTATGAAACCCTCAACTGTAAATCAGTGTGATCTACCCCCCAGTTTCTTAGGGTAGAGGGGATCGTACCGCGTAGTAGTGGGGCTCGATGAACGTTAGTAAATTGAATTGTGGTGTTGATGGCTCGTGCCCATCTCTGTACAACGTGTAGGGACGGAGGAGGCGATTTGTTTGATTCTGTAGTTTGGATGTGTTTTTACAATCCAGTTGCTCAAAGCCAACCGGAGTTTTCGATATTACCAGAGCTGCCGCTGCCTTTCATGTAAAGCAGCAAAAAAACATTAAAAAATAGTGGTACTCACACCAATTAGTCTAATTACGCAGTTGCCCCCGCGTTCAAGGCCTCCACCTCCGCCACCACCGCCTCCAGCCGCTCCCACTCCTCGTAGTACAGCTCCTGCTTCGCCGCCTTCGTGTAGCGGCGCGAGTAAATTTTGAAAGCAAAGTTTGAAAGCGGCCCGTCATATCACAGTTTTAAGCGGTCAGTTTCAGGCGCTTTGAACGAGAGTTTGATAGGGTCAACCTGCACCGGCACCGCGCTACCTTGGCGTCTTTCTCCACCTGGATTTTCTGCGCCGCGAACATATCCGCGCCCGCGCCCAGGGGCTTACACCCGTCCACTTTTCGGCTCAACTTAAGCGCATTCTGTGGGATATGGGTGCATTTAGATTTTGTTTAGGGGTTGTTTGGGAGGTGTCAGGGGGTATTAAGGAGTATCAGGGGGTGTTCAGGGTGTATTTTGTGTCCGAAACGGCTCAGGATGAGCTGAGAAGTGGACGAGTGTACGCCCCTGCCCGCGCCCATGAGCCGCGCGTCGATCTTCTCAATGTCCTTATCCAGGACTCCTAGCGCGAGCTCGATCTTGGCGATCACCCCGGGGGCGTTCCGCGCCTCTTTCAACAGCTTCGCCCGCGTGCTAGGGCCTGCTGGATACTTCCCGCCCCGTCATCAACACGCATGTTGAACCCTCGTTTGTAGTGTTGCGTATCATCCTGTAACGTGGCGAGCAACATCTGCCAGGTCCCACCCCCAGAGTGACAAGATATGATCCAGATCGATATGGGAGATCGATCTGGGAGATCGATATGGGAGATCGGACATCGATGGGACATCAATAGTGATATCGATATGGGATATAGGTTATCGATGTGGGATATGATGTATCGATATAGTGATCCACCATATCGATATGGTCATCCTGGGTATCGATATGGGATATGGGCTAATGATATGGGAGATGACAATATCGACACGGTCATCCTGGATATCGAGATGGGATATATTGCCACTCTGCCTACCGCGCGGTTGCTGCCTCCTTGAGCTCCGCCGCCGCGGCCGCCGCATCCTCCGGGGACATTGCCGCCGCCGCCTCTGCCTTTGTCGGCGCCACCGCGGCCGCCACGGCCCCGGCGACGCCCCCCGTCGTAGCCGTCGCCGCGCTGAAATCCTGTTTCGAAAGGATACCACCCGTGACCAGGGCCTTACACTCGTCCACTTTTCAGCTCAACCTGAGCCTTTTCTGACACACAGTATCCCCTAGTACCCCCCTAATACTCCCTGAAACCACCTATACACCCCCTAAACACATCCTAAATGCACCCCCTATGCCACAGAAAGCGCTTATGTATGCCACAGAAAGCGCTTATGTTGAGCTGAAAAGTGGACGAGTGTGAGCCCCTGCCCGTGACCATCCTCATCTTCATCTTCCCGGCCTCCACTCGCGCCACGTATGTCGGCTGCAGCGCGTCGGCAAACGCCGTGTGCCAGGGTCATCCAGAACCAGCTCTCCAACCGAAATCGGGGCGTCACTTACCTGTGAGTGAATGCTCGTGCAGCCGCGCGGAGTCCGTTCGAAGATTCAACGTCATTGAAGTGCTTAGTCTCACAAGCTATGCAGTTGTTCCCTGTGTACTTGGCGGGAATGCCACTTGAGGAGTGTTCTCACGTGTTCAGCGACGTTTATTAAATCGTGCATTCTGTTAATAACACGTGTGCGATGTTAACCCAAAAATGAGGGGACTTCATTCAAGTCAACTACAGGGGGCAAAACTGCGAAGAGCGTCCCTGCCTTGTTGTGCGTGACGGCCACCACGGCGCCCTCCCACGTGCGCAGCGCGTCTGTCAAGGCGTCAATCGCCGCGGTGTCCAGGTGGTTCGATGCCTCATCCAAGAGCAGCACGTTCACGGGCCGCAGCACAAACGCCGCCAGCCAGGAGCTTACACACGTCCACTTTTCGGCTCAACCTAAGCCGGCTTGGTCACACCTCCCAGTTTCCCCCTGTCTAATAAACTGGGGGAATACCATGCAATTAACATATGCCACAAAATGTGCTTACGTTGTGCCGAAATGTGGACGAGTATAAGCCCCTGCCGCCAGCGCCACGCGCGCCTTCCCATAGGGCCTGGCAGACATTGACCGCCATGTCATGGGATGCCATTTCATTCAAGAGACGAGGGATCGAATTGCTCGCCGCATCAGGGGGACGCCTGGCAGACACTGACCGCCACATGGGTGACGGTGGCGGTGACAACGTCGACAAAAGCAAAACCTTCCGTCACGAGGGATTCCCGGGCGATTCCTCAGCCTAGTACTAATCTCGCCCAACCTTGCTTGAATTCGATGTTCTAATGGGTATCGCTATATTCGAGGTGGTGTGAACGGTGGACGACACGTCAGGTTTTTCATCGTATAAGTACTCTCGGAATAAACGACACTTATCGGTGGCACAAACTTATGGGTTGCGAATTTCGCGAATTGGCGAATCTCGCGAGAAACCGCGAAAGTGCTCACCACGTCACAGGTCGGCACTTCTGAAGAGAGGGTTCGAAAGATGTGTCAATGACGTGGCGGGCGAGATGTCCTCATCCCCAGGCAGGCGTTGCTCGCCGCGTCATAGCACGCCGTGTAACTCAAGACACGAGGGATCGACATGCTTATCGATGACGCGGCGAGCGACATCTGCCTGGCCCAACCTTCTCAGGTTTAGGGTTTAGGACTTAGGGTTTAGGGTGTAGGGTTTAGGGTTTAGGATCGACCCTACCTTCTCCCCCCCGCTGAGGTCCCCGATGCGGCGGTCCTTGGCCATACCACCCGCCAGCCCCAGCAGTAGCATCGCAAGTTGATTTTGAAAGCAAAAGTTTAAAGTATTATATCTCAGTTTAGTCTCAAGTGCTTAGTTCCAGGCGGTTTCAACATGGGTTTCATAGGGTCAACCTGCACCGCCCTACCCAGCGCACCCAGCACCGACCGGGCCTTGTTCTCCGTAATCGTGGGGTCCGCCGCCCGAGCCATTTGCAACACGTGCGCCAGCGCGGTCGGCTCCATGGGTAGTTCCTGAGCCAGGTATGAGGGTCATTGCGAGCGAACACTCGAACCGTCAACGGAGGATGACTTACCGGGTACCTTCAGGGTGAATGCTCGTACAGACATGCGGAAGCGGAGAAGGGAGAAGGAGGAGGAGGGGGGTCAACATGGGTCGAGTGGGGCGTTCTCAGTAACCCCCTTGCCAGGTCTTGCGAGAAGTAACCCACCCTAGTTCCCTCCCCAAGATGTAGCAGCGCAAGTTGAATTTGAAAGCAAAAGTTGAAAGCAGTTTATCATATTCCAGTTACAAGTACTTATGTCCAGGCGCTTTCAACGTGTGTTTGATAGGGTCAACCTGCACCGCCCTACCATGAGACAGAGAGCCCCCCTGCAGGCGCAGCGCGCCGCCCAGAGTCCGCAGCAGCGTTGACTTGCCCGCGCCGTTGGGCCCCACGATCAACAGCCGGTCGCCGCGGCTCACCGTCAGGCAGGGGCTTACACTCGTCCACTTCTCAGCTCAACCTCAGCCGTTCCTGCCACAAAAAAACCCCCTGACACCCCCTAATCACCCCCTAAACAACCCTCAAACGCACCCCTATCTCACGAAAAGCGCTCAAGTTGAGCTGAAAAGTGGACGAGTGTAAGCCCTGCCGTGAGGGTCACCCCGGTGATGAGGTTCTCCAGCCCACTGCCGTACCCTACGGTACCGTTCTCCAAAACTAATGCTTCCTGCGCTCCCGCGGGCAGGGACAGACGCATATCACCCGCCACGTCACGTCACATCATCGACGACACGCATGATTTCCCCCTCGTTTCTTTAGTCAAGCGGCACCCTATGACGTGGCGAGCAGTATCTGCCAGGCCGTAGCGTAGGTCGCTTAGCACTGACTCCCCCAACGACTCCCCCTAGCCATTGACCAAAGATCCGTACACTGTTATGGGCAGCTGAACGAAAAGCCCCTACCGGCGGGGGGCACGGGGAGTGTCAAGGCCACGCGCTTGGAGTCGCCCGGCCCGTTACCGAGGTCCTTCCCGCCGCCGGCGTCCGCCAGCACCTCCTCCAGCCAGGGGCTTACACTCGTTCCGATTTCTGCTCAGCTTGAGCTATTCTGTCCACAGTGTCATCTGACCTAACTCATGAATGTGTCCTGAAGTTGCTCAAGTTGAGCTCTAACGTCAACGAGTGTAGGCCCCTGCCTCCAGCCGCCCCTGCATCGCGTCCAGCTGCTTCTGCCGGCTCTGCGCCGCCTTGGTGTAGCGGCGCAAGTTGAAATTGAGAGCAAGGTTTGAAAGGGGGTCATCACGTATTAGTTTCAAGCGCTGAATTCGAGGCGCTTTCAAGGTGGGTTTGATAGGGTCAACCTGCACCGCCTCACCTTGGCCTTACTGGCGCTTGCGCTGTTCTTTGTCACGAACGCCTGCAACTTCTCCGCCTTGGTGTAGCGGCGCAAGTTGAATTTGAAGGCAAAGGTTGAAAGTAGTTACATCATGTTTTAGCTTCAAGCGCTCAGTTCCAGGCGCTTTCAAGGTGGGTTTGATAGGGTCAACCTGCACCGCCCTATCTTGGCCGTTTCCTTCACCGCCGCCCGCCAGGGCCTGGCCACTCCTTCCTTTTTCAGCTCAACCTCGGCACCTTTGAGGGATACTTTGAGTGGGATCAGGCACAGAACGGCTCAAGTTGAGCCGAAAAAGGGAACGATTGTAGGGACTACGAGCACATCGGCAGTAGTACGTGGTGAGATGACCGAACATCACGGGGTTCATTCACACGGTGAGATACACTGATGAGGACTGATCCCGTGTGACGATTGTGAGCGAGTTGTGAGCGAGTTGTGATTGACAGCGGCTGTGAATCCTAAAGCCCGATCCTGTTCGCGTACGTCTCTTACATGGCGAATCGATCGTCTATTGACAGCAGATGTGATTAACAGCGGCTGGGATTTCTAAAACCCGGATTGCGAGGCCCTGCCGCGGCCTGCGCCACTTTTCGGTTCTTTGAGCGCTCCTCCATGAACTTGGTGTAGTTGCCCTTGTACGCGTGCAGCTTACCCGAGCGCACCTCCACCAGGCGGTCCACGCCGTAGTGGCGCAAGTTGAATTTGAAAGCAAAGTTTGAAAGTGTTTCATCATATTGTAGCTTCAAGCGCTGACGCCATAGGCGCTTTCAACACGGGTTTTGATACCGTCAACCTGCACCGCCCTACCACGCCGTTCTCCAGCAGCAGCTCGTCGTGGCTCACCAGCAGCACGGTGCCGCTGTACGCGCGGAGCCACCCGGTGCGCAGGGGCTTACACTCGTCCACTTCTCAGCTCTACCTTGAGCTGTTTCTGATACAAAATACACCCTAGACGCCCTCTGATACCCCTTAACACCCCATTTACACCCCCCCGCTTTACGTGGCATAGGGGGTGCATTGAGGGGTTGTTTAGGGGGTGTAAATTGGGTTTGATGGGGTACTAGAGGGCGTCCAGGGTGTATCTTGTATCAGAAACGGCTCAACGTTGAGGTGAGAAGTGGACGAGTGTAAGCCCCTGCCGGTGAGCCACTCCCTGGCCTGCGCGTCCAGGTGGTTCGTGGGCTCGTCCAGCAGCAGGAACCCGCCGGTGATCAGGGGCTTACACTCGTCCACTTTTTCAGCTCAACGTAAGCAGTTTTTGTTAGACACGCTGGTTGGTGACACTCTGCTGGTGACAAAAAACCGGCTCAGGTTGAGCTAAAAAGTGGACGATTGTAATCCCCTGCCGGTGACGCCCGTGGCGCCGGAATCGCCGGCGGGTGACAGGAGCATGCGCGCCTGGGCCCACGGCCTGGCAGGGTGATTGACACGTCACAGGATGCCCCACCTCAAGGAATGCGATGGTCCACAGTGCAGTGGAGGACGTGGAGAGCAATATCGGTCAGGCCTATACTTGTTGCCTCTTAACTAGCCTACTACTAAGCACTAGCCCCTACACTAGCTTAAACTAGCCTAGTTTGATCCCACCCATGATACTAATCCACTGTAGTCCCCGATACTGAGCCACTAACCCACTAACTACTACTCGTAGCCCCTAACCGAGCTTATACTAGCTTAGTTTAGTTTACCCACCCCCATCGCCAGCACTAACTTAGTTCGACAAGCATAGTCAGGCCGTTCCAGGGCCACGCGCATCTGCCAGCCCCCGCTGAGCGCGGCGCACGGTCGGTCCCATGCCTCGCGCGCGAACCCCAGGCCGCTCGGTAAGGCCTGGCAGATGTTTCTCGCCACGTCATAGGACGCCATTTAACTCAAGAAACGAGGGTTCAGAAAGCGTTGGACGACGTGGCAGGCAGGGCAATATCTACCAGGCCTTACCGGTCAGGACGTCGGACACCCGGCGCTCCACAGTGTTCCCGCCCACGGCTTCGAAGCGGTCGGTCGCGGCGATGAGCTCGGTCGCCGCAGTGGCCTCGCCCCGCTCCATCGCCGCCTCCGCCGCGCCCAGCGCCGCCTCCGCCTCACGCCAGGGGCTTACTCTCGTCCACTTCGCAGCTCAAATTGAGCTGTGTCTGACGCATACAAACACCCTACACACCCTACACACCATATTCACCCCCCCTTCACACGGGCTACACGACCCCTACGCGCACCCCCTATCCCATAAAAAGCGCTCAAGTTGAGCTGAGAAGTGAACGAGTGTAAGCCCCTGCCTCACGAACGTGCGTCATGCGGCTGCGCGCCTCCTCCGCCACCGTCATGCAGGGGCTTACACTCGCTTACTGCTGAGCTGAACCTGAACCATTTTTGAAACAAAAACCCACCTTCAACACCCTCAAATGCCCCCTATCACCCCCTAACCGCCCCTAACACAATCCCTATACGCACCCCATATCCCACAGAAAGCGCTTACGTTGAGCTGAAAAGTGGACGAGTGTAAGCCCCTGCCGTCATGCGGCTCCCGCTGACCGCCGTCTGCTCCAGGTACCCCACGTCGGCGCGAAAAGCCACGCGCAGCTCCCCCGCGTCGATGCCCCGCATGCCCGCCACCGTCCTCAGCAGCGTGCTCTTGCCGCACCCGTTGGCACCCGCTGGCCAGGGCCGTAAACACTACAGTAGTAGTTGTATATACTCGAGCATCTTTCGAGCGTTTACGTGGCACATCTTGAGTGGTTGCGGGGACACAACGCCCCTGTAGTCGGACTTGACGACATAACAGCGTGGGGCCCTTCGGGTTGGGCCAGCTCTTCCCCGGCATCAGCATCACCAACTCGAGTGAGGCAGTGGCAACGGCTGGCGATGGTGTATCGTGGCAGGCCCTGCCACGAGTCCCACGGTCTCGCCGGGCTCGACACGGAGGGAGGAGTCGCTGAGCAAGTCGCGGTCGCCGACGGTTAATCGGACGGATGCCAGCAGCATCATGGCGCCGGCGGTGTCGCCGCGCGGGACGTCGTACTCATCAGCCTCGGAGGCGGCGGCGGCGGCGACGACAACACGCACGGCACCTCCAGCATTGGATAAGGCAGCTCCACGTTTTCGGTTGCGGAGGGCGGCGGGCACGTGGTAGCGGCGCCCCCCCGCGCGGCGCGCAGCGCCGGTGAGCAGCGGTGGGGCATGGTGGGCTCGTAGCACTGACGCGGACGACATGCTTGTCGTTTGTGACGCTGTCAGGGAGCCGCCGACACGAAGCCTCGTCTTATGAGAGTGGGCCAGGACGCTCGCGCTCGAGGCCTTAGGGATAATTCCTTACCGCGCTCCGCGCTACACGGCACCTTCAGAGCGTATTTTTTTGGACTTTCCGCCGCCGAATCGCACACCATCGGCGGTATAACAGCGAGCGCTCCCAGGCCCACGCTTTGGCGCTGTGTTGCGACCGCTCCGTACACTCGTCGCCCCCGTCGCCGTCGCCGTCGCCGCAGTCGTCGCCGCGAGGTTTAAAAAGCGTAGACGCGTAGGATGGTGGATCGGCCTGAGTTCGACCCGTCGGAGCTCTCCTCGAAGCGCGAGTGGGACAAGGTGGGCGACGGCAGCTTCGGGAACGTGTACAAGGCGGCGATGCTGGGGACCCACGTTGCCGTCAAGGAGATTGGGAAGTGAGTGTTGCCTTGTTACTGAATTAGGCCACTTGACCGTCCCATTCCAACTTCCCTTCCAGTGTTTCTTCGTCAAAAATAAATTGCATAATGACAGCCGCCGCGGCACGGCTGGGTCGCCGCGAGGGCGGCCTCCCTGCTGGCCGCCCCTGTTCATCCGGAGAACGAGCACGGGCAGGCACTGTAGTAGCCACAACGGCGCCTCCTCGTTTGGCGCCTCCAGTATCCACTTCAGCACCATGTCCAAGGCAGCGCTCCACCCTCCAGCTACCGCAGCCGGCACGCACATTTTGCTACTCGTAGTCGTAATCGCGCTTTCTGCCCTAACGTTGCAATTGTCTCCCGCCGCGTCTTGCAGTATGAAGGACGACCGCGTGGCTGGCCTGAAGCGCGACATCTTCTACCTCAGGTGCGCCACGCGACGGCCGACCGCTCGTCGGCGCCTACCTCGGCGGCCCGATGCCTTCCAACTAATTAGATCACATTATCGAACTGACGGCTTCGTTGCGACGGACAGCTGGCAGTGTCCACGTCATAAGATGCCATCAGCTCAAGACACGAGGGTTAAAAATCCGCTGGAGCAGGTGGCTGGCGAATATGCAAGGCCTACCTCGGCAACAGGTCCCACACCTGCTTGCTGTAAGCCCCGTCACGTGGTCCTCCAACTCCAAACCCAAAACCCAAACCAAGGCGAAGCACGCTTCTCCACACGTGGTACGAGTAGTGCAGCAGCTCTTTTGGACCACGTCATCCACCGCATATTGTACCGGTGGTCGGACCAGGACGCACGGTCCCACGCACGCTGCTTGCTGACTACCCCCGTGCCGCATCGGACACTCCAGGCGGTTTCCGCACCCGAACATCGTGCAGGTGTATGGCGCGTTTGAGGAAGAGGTAGGGCTGGCGCCACTCGCTCCCTGACTGCTTGCTCACAGTGTACCCGTGCACACTCATCCAGTTGCCCTCGTTCCCGTTGGTGCCCATGAATTTCAGCCTCTTTAAACTGTAAGTTATCGCCTGCTTTCCATGGAACCACCAAGTGCAACGATCGAACTCAGCGTAGTCACAAAGCCACAGCTACACAGCTGTGGCGGCTTAACTACGTGGTACTGCTACTGCCACTGCTACTGCCACTGCTACTGCCACTGCTACTGCCACTGCTGCTGCCACTGCTACTGGTGATGGTATTGAGCAAACATTCGACTTGAGGTGGAGCGGGAAAGGCGAGTCTGGCCCTGGTCGTGGGGCAAGCTGTACATGGTGATGGAGTTCATGGGCAGGAGCTTACACTCGTTCACGTTAGAGCTCAACTTGAGCAACTCCAGGACACATTCAGGGTTAAGTTGGGTTACACGGTGGACAGAAGAGCTCAAGTTGAGCTGAAATCGGAACGAGTGTAAGCCCCTGTTCATGGGCCACTCGCTGCGGAGTAAGGCGGTGGTGAACAAGGTTGACATCGTGCGGGTGCTGGCGGACGTGGCGCGCGCGCTCGTGCGCCTGCACGCCGCCGGCCACATCCACCGCGACGTCAAGGCGGGGTGCACCCACTCACCCCTTACCCCTAAACCCTTAAACCCTAACCCCATAACCCCTAAACCCTAAATCCTAAACCCTAAACCCTAAATCCTAAAGCCTTAACCCTAAGCCGTAAACCCTAAACCCTAAATCCTAAACCTCCGGGCACATGCACAGCGACATCAAGGCGGGGTACACCCACCCACCTGCCCAATGCTCTCGAACCGAACAGCGATGATGACCGTATCCTTCAACCAGGTAACTGCATATCCAGTATGATTACAAGCACGCCGCGTTTTCATGCTGCTGTGCTGTTCGGACGAGAGACTTCTAGACTAACGTCATCTTTTTGAGGACCGGACCGAATACCCGTAACCCATATGGTCAGCTGACCGAACAAGCTATGTGCGGCGGTGGAATCCTTCGCGAAGGCGCGCAACGTGCTGGTTATGCACGGGTACGAGGCAGGGGCTCACACTCGTCCACTTTTCAGCTCAACGTGAGTGCTTTCTGTGGGTAGGGGGTGCGTATAGGGGTTGTTTAGGAGGTGTTGACGAGGTGTCAGGGGGTACAGGGGGATGTTTACGGGGTATTTTGTGTCAGAAACGGCTCAGGTTGAGCTGAAATGTGGATGAGTGTAAGTTCCTGGTACGAGGGGGCCAAGCTGTGCGACTTCGGGCTGGCGCGCGCCATGCCGGACCAGGCGCGGCCCGCGGTCAACCCCGAGATGACGCCGCGCATCGGCCCTCCCAAGTACCGCGCGCCCGAGGCAGGGCCTGGCTGATGTTGCTCGCCACGTCAGAATGTGCCGTTTCACTCGAGAGACGCGGGCTTAAACTCAGTGTCGGGGTGACGTCGGGGTGACATGTCACCCTTATCTCCTCGAAATTGTGGGTCCATTTACTCAGGGATGGAGACCCGGTCGAACTTTCGGCGAGTCGGTCGGTCGGATTTTCGAAATGGACGGTTCTGATTGGTCGACCGGGATTCGATACCATTCCTGAGATACCAGATCCGACACTGAGTTTGAATTACATCGCATGATGGTGGCGAGAAAAATCCGGCAGGCCCTAACCCGAGGTGGTGAAGCGGCGCGACTACGGCGTCAGCTCCGACTTGTACGGCTTCGGGGTCATGTGCCAGCAGCTCATTGGGGTGCTGAAAAAACGGCGGAAGCGCGCGATGGGCGACGACGTCGACTTTGTGATGGTGGGGGCCGGGTGGATTGTTGATGTTATGCGTGTATAATGTGCGTGTTATGCAGGATTGTGTGTGTATTATGCATGCCACGTCAATTCACACATTCACACCACGTTTAGACCCTCGTATCCTGAGTTGCATGGCATCCTGTGACGTGGTAAGCGTTATGGCCCATCCGTCCCAGTCACATGGCATTCTGTAACGTGGCAAGCAATGGCCCATGCAGCCCAGTTACAGGGCGTCTTTTGACGGGGCACGCTTTACAGCCCATCGCACCCAGTCGCATGGCATCTTTACGACGCGGCAAAATTGTGATGATGTATATGTCCCTGCGCTTGGGACCTCGGGGGGCACTGCACGCGCGCGGACCCGGCGGCACGACCCACCGCCGCGGAGTGCCTCAAGCGGTGCCTGGAGCGCATGGGGCAGGGGCTTACACTCGTCCACTTTTCGGTCCAACCTCAGCACATTCTGTGGGATACGTTGGGTGCATGATTTTCCCCCAGTCTATTAGACAGGGGGACACGGGGAGGTGTGACCAAAACGGCTGAGGTTGAGCTGAAAAGTGGACGAGTGTAAGCCCCAGGCATGTGGCGCACCTTACAGCTGTGCAGCGAGGAGACGGCGGCGCGCCGCACCCCCTACTGGCTCACGGCGCCCATGGACGGGGGCACGTGGAAACACGCGGGCGGGTCCTCCTCCTCCTCGTCCTCCTCCTCCTCATCATCATCCGACGGGGGCGATAGGGAAGGGGCAGAGGATAGCGACGCGGGCCGGGACAGGGAGATGGCTGGCGGGGGGGGCAAGAGAGCGAAGCCAGAGCAGGAGGAGGAGGAGGAGGAGGAGGTGCAGGGCAGCCGGGGTGGGGGCCGGGCGGGGAGGGATGGGGATGGTGGGCGAGACCGGGGGGCGGAAGGCGGAGGCGGGCGAGGAGGGGAAGGACACCGCAGCCGTAGCCACAGCCGAGAGCGGGGAGGCGGAGGAGGCCGGGGCCACGAGGGGGATCGGGGAGGCGACGGCCACGGTCGAAAGGACGCTGGCGAGGGCGGG
>Ga0307489_10002288_pt1 | contig 12817 bp, 19 predicted proteins | sample SB12metaG_FD_202247 | JGI IMG/M metagenome (GOLD analysis project Ga0307489, IMG submission 202247) | Sea-ice brine microbial communities from Beaufort Sea near Barrow, Alaska, United States - SB 1.2 | ecosystem: Environmental > Aquatic > Marine > Coastal | place: USA: Alaska | collected...
ATATGATAAACTGCTTTCAAACTCAACTTGCGCTGCTACACCATGGAACCCTAAACCCTAAACCCTAAACCCTAAACCCTAAACCCTAAACCCTAAACCCTAAACCCTAAACCCTAAACCCTAAACCCTAAACCCTACACCATGGAGGAAGCCGCCGCGGTGGCCAACCTGCTTGCGGACACCACCACCCTGTCCGCCATCGCCACAGTGGGGCGGTGCAATGTCAAAACCTGAGTTGAAAGGGCGCCTTGTTTCAGCGCTTGAAACTAAAATGTGATGTACCGCTTTCAATGATTCACACGTTGCCTTCAAATACAACTTGCGCCACTACACCACGGCCGTGCCCGACGTCTCAAGCGCGCCCCTGGTTGTCGGATCGGTGTCCATCACGTCGACCCCGCCCCCCCCTTCTCCGCCTCCCTCTCCTCTTCCTCCCTCTCCTCCCTCCACTCCTCCCCCTCCTCCCGCTCCTCCTCCTGCCGTCGACACCGCCGGCGGTACTCGCGGCGGCGCCGGCACCGCCGCAGCGCTCGCGGCCGCCCTCTTCGCCGTGCTCGTGGCGTAAGCAACCCGTGACGTGATGACAGAGTTCCCCCAAACACTCTGCTGCGGTGAAACGAAACGGAACGAGACGAACTGCAACGAAACGCAGCGAAACGCAGCGAAACACGACAACTTTGTTGCTAGAGCTAGTGCACGCCACTGCGAGGCCTGTGGCCGCCGGATTTTTGAATTATTATGTTGTTATTTTGCTAAGAGCTATTTTGTTAATCTGTTAATTTGTTCAGAAGCTCTGAACCCCGCATATTGGGTGCGCCTCGGGCCACCAGCCCACCACTAGTACCATCTGTTTTTGCTTGTGTGTGAGATGTTTTAATTCGAGCGTCATGGATAATTTCGTCCTTGATGATACCTACCTCGCGCTCCGGCAACACAGGCGGCGGCGGCGGTGATGAGAAGGAATGAGATTCACTCCGCCGCCGATCGATCTCCGTCAGAACCGGGGCTCGCCGCGCCTAAACTGATAGGTGGAATGGAAACATTGGTCACGGCGCGAGGAAACATTGGTAGGGCGGTGCAGGCTGTCCCTATCAAATCCAAGTAAGAAGCGCCTGGAACTGAGCGCTTGAAGCTACAACGTGATGAAGCGCTTTCAAACTTTGCTTTCATATTCAACTTGCGCCGCTACAGCCTGGCGGACATGAAGCTGCGGGTTGATGCGGCGGCAGCGGCGGCGGTTTAGACGAGGGTTTAGGGTTTAAACCCAAACCCCTGCTGGTGGATGCGGCGGCGGCGGCGGCGGTTTAGACGAGGGACGAGACGACCCGTGATTTCGACAATGAACGTATTGGATATTTGGACGTAGGACGCCGTTATTTCAACAATCAATGTATTGGATGTTTGGACGTAGGACAACGACAAAGAGCGAGCACTGCACAATTTAAATAATCTTGACTTATGGTCACAACGAGAGCGTTTAACGACCAACGATTGTATGGCGGCGCAGGGCCGGCCGCGGTGGGGCGTGCCTGGCTTGGCGCCGCAACGGGGTTGGAAATGGCGGACATGTCTTCTGGGTGGTGTGGCGGGCGGAGCACCGGACGGTGTCGGCGTGCAGGAATGGGGACGCCGCGGCGTTTCGCGTAATAGTCTTGCGGGATGTCGGTGGAAAAATCGGCGCTGAAGATCTCCCTGCACCAACGCTATGATAGCACAGGCAGAGACCCCCACATCTAAGACCGTGAACTTTTGCGGCGCATCTGAACGCGCGATTCGGTCACGGCTCACGGGCAGGCCGTGGGTCGGTCGACGTATAAAATCTCGGAAAGGAAACCGGACGGACTGGTCGTCCCGGGGCGCGGCCCGCTCGGGGAGTGCATTGTACAAGAGACCGGCGGTCGCGCGCGTGTGCGGGTGTCGCGGGGAACCGGAGTTCAGCTCGGGACGGCCAGGGGGGCGGCGATTGAGCGTTGACCCGGATCAGGAGCGGGAAAGCGCGGGGCGCGGGGCGGGCAACTCCTCTCGACCGCCTGACCCGTCGGGCACCGGGCACCCGCTTTAGGCCCCGTGCGCTCGAGATGCACCCGCAGGCGGCCCCCCCGGGCGCGGCGGCGGCGGCGCGCGGGAGCGTGCTGCGTGGCGCGCTGTGCGCCGTGCTGCTGGCGTGGACGGCGCCGGGGTGCACGCACGCCGCAAGTACGTCTCCCGCGCTCGGCGAATTTGCATTTCTCCCTCCATCCATCCCCCCATATAAAAGTACTCGTACTCCTCCGGGGTCGGACTGATTGAGAGCAGGGGCTTACACTCGCACTCGTTCACTTCTCAGCTCAACTTGAGCGCCTTCTGTGTGATAGGGGATGCGCGTAGGGATTGTATCGCCCGTGTAAAGGGGGTCTTATGGGGTGTTTAGGGTGTGGGGTGGTTTATTGTGTCGGACACGGCTCAAGTTGAGCTGGGAAGTGAAAGAGTGTCAAGCCCCTGGGTCCGATGCGCGGTTCCAGCTCCCCCAGTGCAACGTTTCGGGTGTGGCCGCGGTCGTACCCCGGTGGAATGGCCGATATCATCGCTGACGCCCGTGTGGCGGCGCGGCGGCGCGGCGGCGGTATGCCACCCCCGTAGCGTGACGGCGCGGCGTCCGGACCCCCACGCCGCGGCCGAGGGCTCGAGCGGCTGCATTGGCTCGATCGAGCCCGGTGGCCCGCCATCGCCAGCCCTCCCCATCAGATGACGTCCTCCGTCCCGTCCACACCCCACACGCCACACGCTACCCGCGCGCGCTCTCGCTTCCCACAGCGCTCACCTCACCTCAACCACCACCCTGCCTCCCCGCACCTCCTCGATGAATCCACATTCTCACCTCCCGGATGAACCCACATCCTCGTACAGGCTCCACGCTGCTGCACGCCACGGAGTCGAGCGCCACGTACCTGGAGACAGCGCCGTTCGACCACGTGAAGACGGGCAGGGGCTTACACTCTTCCACTTTCCGGCTCAACGTAAGCGCTTTCTGTGGGATAGGGGGTGCATTTGGGGGTTGTTTGAGGGGTCTTTAGGAGGTGTTTGGGGGTATCAGGGGGTGTCGAAGGTGTATTTTGTGTCAGAATCGGCTCAAGTTGAGCTGAGAAGTGGACGAGTGTAAGCCCCTGAAGACGGGCGTGTTCTCGCTCACCGCGTGGGTGCGCCCCACCTCGGTGGTGCCCGCGGGCGGCGGCCGCGCGGCAGGGGCTTACACTCGTTCACGTTAGAGCTCAACTTGAGCAACTCCAGGACACATTCATGAGTGAAGTTGGGTTACACGGTGGACAGAAGAGCTCAAGTTGAGCTGGAATCGGAACGAGTGTAAGCCCCTGGCGCACGGCGGTGCTCAGCCTCTGCGACGCCTCCAAGCAGACGGCGTCCACCATCGCGTGGAACGGCGCGGCGTTTGTGTACACGGATGCGACGCGCGCGGCGTTGCCGGCAGGGGCTTACACTCGTCCACTTCTCAGCTCAACCTTGGCTGTTTTGGTCACACCTCCCCGTGTCCCCATGTCTAAGAGACCGAGGGAAAATGATGCACCCATCGTATCCAACAAAATTTGCTTACGTTGAGCCAAAAAGTGGACGAGTGTAAGCCCCTGGGTGCCGGTGGCGTCCGCCGCGGCGCCCGCCAGCCAGTGGCACCACATCGCGCTCTCCTTCGTCGTCGTCGACCGCGGCACCTACTTCGACGCCGCCGGCGCCGCGCGCGCGCACCGCGCCGGGAGCTTCTACGTGGCAGGGGCTTACACTCGTCCACTTCTCAGCTCAACTTGAGCCGTGTCTGACATAAGAAAACACCCTGCACACCCCCTGATACCCCCTTAACACGGGCTACATAACCCCTACGCGCACCCCCTGTCCCATACAATGCGCTCAAGTTGAGCTGAAAAGTGGACGAGTGTAAGCCCCTGCTACGTGGACGGCGTGGCGGTGCACTTCGACACCATCCTGCCGGCGCTGGCCGGCGCGCGGCTGACGGTGGGAGCGGAGTACGCCGGCGGCGCGGTGACCAACCACTTCGACGGCGACGTGGACGAGGTGCGCCTCTTCACCCGCGCCATGTCCGGCGGCGCCGCCGAGGTCAACCAGCTGGCCTTCGACGTGCCGGTGTACAGCGGCGCGGGTGGCGCGGCGGCGGCGCCCTTCCACGGCCTGGTGGCAGGGGCTTACACTCGTTCCCATTTCCGCTCAACTTGAGCTTACTTTGCCCCATTCCGCTCAACTTAAGCTCACTTTGTCTCCCGTATCACCCACATTAACCCGTGGATGTGTCCTCAAGGTGCTCAAGTTGAGCTCTTACGTGAGCGATGCGTCCCGAAGATCCTCAAGTTGAGCTCTGAAGTGAGCGAGTGTAAGCCCCTGCCTGGTGGTGCACCTACCCTTCGAGGACCTGGCGGGGGCGGGGGCGTGGGGCGCCGCGCGGGCCACGGCGGACATAGCGGGCAGGGGCTGACACTCATCCACTTTTCGGCTCAACGTAAGCACGTTTTGTGGGATACGTTGGGTGCATAAAGTTCCCCCAGTCTATTAGACGGGGGAACACGGGGAGGTGTGACCAAATCGTCTTAGGTTGAGCTGAAAAGTGGAAGAATGTAAGCCCCTGATGGCGGGGGGCACCACCGCGCTGGTCACCAGCGGCTCGGAGGCCACGGCCGCGGCGATGCCGTTCGAGGCGGTGGCGATCAGCTCCCTGTCGCGGCCGTACGCGCCGTACGACGCAGCGTTCCCGGGCGGGTACGTGGTGCCGGCGACCAAGGGCGGGACGGTCACGGTGGCGGGCAGGGGCCTACACTCGTCCACTTTTCAGCTCAACTTGAGCATTTTTTATAGGATAGGGGGTGCGGGTAGGGATTGTGTAGCCCATGTGAATGGGGTTTTAGGGGGTGTTTTGGGTGGTAGGGTGTTTTTGTGTGTCAGACACGGCTCAAGTTGAGCTGAGAAGTGCGCATAGGGGTTGTGCAGCCCATGTTAATGGGGTGTTAGGTGGTGTGTAGGGTGTGTAGGGGGATTTGTGTGTGTCAGACACGGCTCAAGTTGATCTGAGAAGTTAACGAGTGTAAGCCCCTGGTGGCGGGGTGCTGCTTCTCGCCCACTGACTTCACCGTGGTCACCGTCAACGGCACCGTCATCGCGGGCGCTGTGGTCGCCGCTGACGGCACCTCCGTCACCGTGCCGGTGCCCGCCCTCCTCACCCCCGACCGGTTCGCGAACTGGACGGCACCACTGGCGGTCCCGCTGGTGCTTCGGGTCACCAACGGCAGGGGCTTACACCCGGTCCACTTTTCGGCTCACCTTAAGCACATTTTGTTGGATACGTTGGGTGCATGATTTTCCCCCAGTCTATTAGACAGGGGAACACGGGGAGGTGTGACCAAAACGGCTTAGGTTGAGCTGAGAAGTGAACGAGTGTAGGCCCCTGACCAACGGCGGAGCGCGTGCGGCCACGGCCAACATCGAGTACCGCTACGTGCACGCCGAGGTGGGGCGGTGCAGGTTGACCCAATGAAACCTGTGTTGAAAGCGCCTGGAACGAAGGGCTTCAAACTAAAATATGTTGAAGTGCTTTCGATTTTGCTTCAATTTCGCTTTCAATTTCAACTTGCGCCGCTACACCGAGGACTTCGCCGCGGACGTGACGCGGCACCTCGAGTTCCGCGGCGGCCTCGCCGACGCGCGCGACGCCCGCGACGCCGCGCTGGCGGCGGCGGCGGGCGGGGCCGCGCCGCTCATATACGTGGCGGACCGCAACGGTGAGGCGGCGCGCGCGGTGGAGCTGGGCAGGGGCTTACACTCGTCCACTATTCAGCTCAACTTGAGCCGTTTCTGACACAAAAGCTCACCCTACACACCCCTACTACCCCTTACCACCCCATAAACACCCCCAAAGACCCCCGAAGCAAACCCTGACTGAACCCCCTGTCACACAGAAGGCGCTTCAGTTGAGCTGAAGGGTGGACGAGTGTAAGCCCCTGGAGGTGGGCGGCAGCGGCACGGTGTCCTTTGCCGCGGCGCTGGGCTCCGCCGCGGCGTGGACCCTCTGCGCATGGGCAGGGGCTTACACTCGTTCACTTAACAGCTCAACTTGAGCACTCCTTATGGGATAGGGAGTGCGCGTAGGGGTTGTACAGCCCATGTTAAGGGGGTGTTAGGGGGTGTTTACGGTGTGTAGGGTGTGTACGGTGTTTTTGTGTGTCAGACACGGCTCAAGTTGAGCTGAGAAGTGGACGAGTGTAAGCCCCTGCGCGTGGGTCAAACCCGCGGCGGCGGCGGCCGGGGGGGCGGGGGCGGCGGGGGGCACGCTCTACAGCGAGCGCGCTACCGCCACTGCGGGGGTATCAGAGTTTAACGCGCTGGCGGTGGCGGCGCACTCGGGGGCCGTCACGTTCGGCGGCGCGGCGGCGGCGGTAAACTCCACGGGCGCGGCGGGCGGCCTGAGGCTGGCGCCCGCGGTAGGGCGGTGCAGGTTGATCCTATCAAACCCACGTTGAAAGCGCCTGGATCTAAGCGCTTGACACTATGATGTGATTAACCGGTTTCAAATGCTGCTTTCAAATTCAACTTGCGCCGCTACATCGCGGCGTGGCAGCTGGTGTGCGCGGTGCGGCGCGGGGCGGCCACCGGCGTGGAGCTGTTCGTGGGTCCGGAGCGCGCAGGGACGGTAGACGTGGCGGCGCCCAGCGCAGCGGAGGCAGGGGCTTACACTCGTCCACTTCTCGGCTCAACGTAGGCGCTTTCTGTAGGATAGGAGGTGCATGTAGGGGTTGTTTAAGGGGTGTTGAGGACGTATTAGGGGGTACAAAGGGTATTTAAGTTGTATTTATTTGTCGGAAAGGGCTCAGGTTGAGCTGATAAGTGGACGAGTGTACACTCCTGGGCGGAGGCGGCGGCGGCGCCCACCGCCGTGCTGGGCGGGGGCGCCTTCGCCGGCGCGCTGGACGACCTCTGGGCAGGGGCTTACACTCGTCCCCATTTCAGCTCAAATTGAGCTCTTCTGTCCACCGTAGAGCTCAACTTAGCTCAACTTGAGCTCTTCTGTCCACGATATAATCTGGCTTAACTCACGCATGCGTCCTGGAGTTGCTCAAGTTTACCTCTGCGGTGGACAGGAGGGCTCAAGTTGAGCTCTAACGTGGACGAGTAAGCCCCTGCCTCTGGGTACTGAACCGCGCGCTCGCCCCCGCAGAGGTCGCGCGCCTGCACGGCGCGCGCTCCTTCGCGCCGCGCTTCGACGGCGTCGCGGGCCGCTACTCACTAGTAACCACCGTGGGGTCCGCCACCAGCAGTTCCTCATTCGCGTCGTCCGCCTGGCGCGGCGGCGGCGACGGCAACCTCTTCACCATCGAGGCATGGATCAAGGCAGGGGCTTACACTCGTCCACTTCAGAGCTCAACTTGAGGACCTGCGGGAACACATCGCTCACATTAGAGCTCAAGTTGAGCACCTTCACGGGTTAATTTGGGTTATGTGGGGGACACAGTAAGCTTAAGTTGAGCGGAAAGGGGCAAGGTAAGCTCAAGTTGAGCTGATATGGGAACGAGTGTAAGCCCCTAGATCAAGGCGGACGCGGTGGTCGGGCTACAGCCGGTGTTTCACGCGCCACCCACCGCCGGCTCCTGCACCAAATGCGCGCAGAAGGCGGAAGGCTACAGCGGTATATACCTGGTAGGGTGGTGCAGGTTGACCCTGTCAGACCCACATTTGAAAGCGCCTTAAACTAAGAACTTGATAGTTTAATGTGATGAACCGCATTCAAAATTTGCTCTCAAATTCAACTTGCGCCGCTACAACTTGGGGTTGGACGGCGGGCGCCCCGTGCTGTTCACGCTGTCCGCAGGGGCTTACACTCGTCCACTATTCAGCTCATCCTGAGCCGTTTCGGACACAAAATATCCTAAATACCCCATAAACACCCCTGACCACCCCCTATACAGCCCCTAAACAGCCCCTAAGTGCACCCCCTATCTAACAGAAAGCGCTTACGTTTAGCCGAAAAGTGGACGAGTGTAAGCCCCTGGGTGTGGGACCCGGCGGCGTACGGCGGCGCCGTGCTGATAAGCACCGTCACCATCATGACGTCCGCCGCCGTCACCGCCGGGCGCTGGACCCACCTGGCAGGGGCTTACACTCGTCCACATCTTCGCTCAACATGAGCGGTTTTTGTCACTGAAACCAGCAAAGCATCCCACCAGATGTGACAGAAAGTGCTCACGTTGAGCTGAAAAGTGGACGAGTGTGAGCCCCTGCCACCCGGTCGCCACCTTCAACGGCTCCCACGGGGTCATGGCCGTGGACGGCGTGCCCCACCTCGTGGCAGGGGCTTACATTCGTTCATCTTAGAGCTCAACTTGAGCACCTTCGGGACGCATTCATGGGATAAGTTAGGCTGTGTGGGGGACAAAACCAGCTCAAGTTGAGCTGAAATGGGAACGAGTATAAGCCCCTGCCTGGTGGGCTCCGTCACCCAGTGCAACGGCTCCAGCTCATGCCTCGCGAACGACATGGGTGGCACGTACACGCTGGTGGCGTCGGACGCCGTGGTACGGTGGTGCAGGTTGACCCTATCAAACCCATGTTGAAAGCGCCTGGAACTAAGCGCTTGAAACTATAATATGGTGAACCGACTTTCAAATTTGCTTTCAAAGTCAACTTGCGCCGCTACGCTCTGGCTTCGCTGGGATCCGCCACGTTCATCACCGGCGGCGGTGCCGTCACGGGCTTCTTCAAGGTAATGGGGTGCAGGTGAACCCATCAAACCGACGTTGAAAGCGCCTGGAATGAAGCTCTTAAAAGTGAAACATGATAAACCGGTTTCAAAATTTGCTTTCAATTTCGACTTGCGCCGCTACATGAAGGGCCAGATCGGCAGCCTGCGCCTGTACCGACGCGCGCTGAGCGCCGACGAGATCGCGGTGGTGTACCGCTGCCCGGCCGCGCTGGTGGGGTCCGCGACCAGTCAGCCCCATTACACTGCGCCTGTCGTTCGGTTTTGTTGGTGATCTGAAGCTCGTGAACTCGCATCGGTTTGGACGTTAATTAAGTTCAAATGACCACAATAGCACGTCCAAAAATATGCGAAGGTTGGATGGCGCGACACCCTCACGCGGTTGACGCGATTGGCCCAAACCCTAAACCCTAAATCCTAAACCCTAAGCCCTAAGCCCTAAGCCCTAAGCCCTTAACCTGCCCCCCTGGGCGACCCTAGACGGCGGCGGACATGTTCGCGTCATTCGACTTCAGTGCGGGTAGCGGCGGCGTGGAGGACGCGGCACCCGCGGGCGCCGCGCAGGCAGGGGCTTACATGCGTCCACTTTTCGGCTCAAACGTTAGCGCTTTGTGCGGGATAGGGGAAGTATGTAGGGGCTGTTTAGGGGGTGGTTCAGAGGTGACATGGGGTATTAGGGGGTATTTAGGGTGTATTTTGTGTCAGAAACGGCGCAGGTTGAGCTGAAAAGTGTTCGAGTGTAAGCCCCTGGGCGCAGGCCCGCTGGTCGGGGCACTCCGAGTTCCTGGGCGCGGGCGCGGCGCGGGCGGTGTCGTGGGAGGCAGGGGCTTACACTCGTTCACTTTTCGGCTCAACGTCAGCACATTTTGTTGCCTGCATTGGCTGCATGAGTTCCCCCCAGTCTATTACACATGGGGACACGGGGAGGTGTGACCAAAACGGCTTAGGTTGAGCTGAAATGTGGACGAGTGTAAGCCCCTGGTGGGAGGCGGCTGAGCTGGGCCCCGGCCACGCATTGACGTGGCGCGCCGCCACGGTGGCGGGTGCGGGGGTGATCGCCGCCACCGCCGGGCAACAAGTGGAGGCCACCATCCAGGCGCGTGACGAGTGCGGGCGGGCGTGGGCGGGCGAGTCGCCCGCGCTACGCGCTACCCTGGTAAGGCGGTGCAGCTGCCCCTATCAAACCCACGTTGAAAGCGCCTGGAACTAAGCGCTTGAAATGGGAATACGATGAACTGCTTTCAAGTTTTGCTTTCAAATTCAAGTTGCGCCGGTATACCCTGGTGGGCCCGCTAGACACCCACGCGCGGCAGCTACCGGTGGCCGTGGCCCCAGCGGGCGCCCAGGTAAGGCGGTGCAGCTTGACGGTATCAAAACCCAAGTTGAAAGCGACCATGGTCTCAGCGCTCGAAGCTCGAAGCTACATTATGATGAAATGCTTTCAAAGTTTGCTTTCAATTTCAACATGCGCCGCTACACCGAGGGCGGCGTGTACACCGCGGAGTGGTCCACCACGGCGTGCGGGCAGGGGCTTACACTCGTTCCCATTCCAGCTCAACTTGAGCTCTTCCGTCCACCGTATAACCCAAATTGACTCATGAATGCGTCAGGGAGTTGCTCAAGTTGAGCTCTAACGTGAACGAGTGTAAGCCCCGGCGTGCGGGCACCACGCGCTCCGACTGGAGGTGGCCGCGGTCCCCGCCGCCGCCACCGCCGCGCAGGTCTACGGCAGGGGCTTACACTCGTCCACTTTTCAGCTCAACCTAAGCCGTTTCTGACACAAAATACACCCTTAACACCCACGCATCCCCCATCACACCTCCTACACACCCCCTAAATACCGCCTAATTGCACCCCCTATCCCGCAGAAAGTGCTTATGTTGAGCCGAAAAGTGGACTAGCGTAAGCCCCTGGTATACGGCGCCAGCGCGCTGTACAACAACTCGCTGGTGGGCGCCTCGCCCTACCGCGTCATGGTGCACCCCGGCGCCGCCGCGGCCGCCCGCTCCTTCGTGGCAGGGACTTACACTCGTCCTCTTCTCAGCTCAACTTCAGCGCTTTCTGTGGGATAGGGAGTGCCATTTGGGGTTCTTCAGGGAGTGTTTGGAGGGGTAAGGGGGTATTCGGGGGTGCTAAGGGTGTGTTTGTTGTCAGAAATGGCTCAGGTTGAGCTGAATATCGGACGAGTGTAAGCCCCTGCTTCGTGGCCGCCGCCCCGGCGCTGCTGCCGGGCCCCGGCGGCGGCATGACGCGCGGTGTGACCGTGCACCTGGTGGTGCGTACGGCGGATATGTACGGGTGCCCACTGCGCGCCGGCGGCGACGCGGTGGCGGCCACGCTCAAGTCGCGCGTGGACGTGGGCGCGGCGGTGGTGGACAACGGCGACGGCAGCTACAACGTGTCGTTCACGCCCGCGCAGGCAGTAGGGCGGTGCAGCTTGAACCTATGAAAGCCGTGTTGAAAGCGCCTGGATTTGAGCCCTTGAAACTAAAATGTGGTTAACCGCTTTCACACTTTGCTTTCAAATTCAACTTGCGCCGCTACAAGGTGGGACCGGCGCTGCTGCAGCTGACCGTCAACGGCGCGGCGATCGGCTCAACGGTGTTGGACGAGTTGCTGCCCGTGTGCCCGTCGGCCGCGCTGGCCACGCCCGCGCCCACGGCAGGGGCTTACACTCGCTCACTTCAGAGCTCAACTTGAGGACCTTCTGGAACACATCGCTCCCGGTAGAGCTCAACTTGAGCACCTTCGGGACACGTCCACGGGTCAATTTGGGAAATGTGGGGGACAAAGTAAGCTAAAGTTGAGCGGAAAGGGGCAATGTAAGCTCAAGTTGAGCGGAAATGGGTACGAGTGCACGCCCCTGGCCCACGGGTGCGCCGTACGCCGTGGTGGTGGCGGAGCGAGGCGCCGCGCTGGTGGGTAGCGCCACGCTGGCGGGTGCCGACTCCCCCGCACCCGCCGGCAGGGGCTTACACTCGTCCACTTTTCAGCTCAACAAAAGCCGTGTCTGACACACAAAATACACCCTACACACCCTAAATACCCCCTAACACCCCATTAACACGGGCTACACAACCCCTACGCGCACCACCTATCCCATGAAAGGCGCTCAAGTTGAGCTGAGAAGATGATGAGTGTAAGCCCCTGCCCGCCGGTACCCACCTGGCGCTAGCGGCGTGGGTGCGGCCCGTGGCGGCGGCCGGGGGGGCGGCGGCGGGGGGGGCGGCGGGGGGGGCGGGAGGGCTTAACCGCTCGGCGCCCTTCGGCGTGGTGTCCCGCGGTAACCTCACCGCCGGCGCCGGCTTCGCTCTCACCGTCGCGGGGGACTTCTCGAGCTTCACAGCGTCGCTCGCTGTGGCGGGCAGGGGCTTACACTCGTCCAGTATTCTGCTCAACCTAAGCCATGTTGGTCACCCCTCTCCTTGTCCCCCTGTCTAATAGACCGGGGGGGGAAAATGCTTCCAACGTATCCCACAAGACATGCTTACGTTGAGCCGAATAATGGACGAGTGTAAGCCCCTAGTGGCGGGCACCGGTGAGGTGCGCGCCGTCACCGCGGAGTTCTCTGCCGCCGCCGCGGCCGCGGGCAACTGGACGCACGTGGTAGGGCGATGCAGGTTGCCTCTATCAAAATTCGTGTTGAAAGCGCCTATGGTTTCAGCGCTTGAAACTCTATATCATCATAAACCGCTCTCAAATTTGCTTTCAATTTTAACTTGCGCCGCTACAACGTGGCCACCGTGTACAGCGGCGACACGTGGAGGGCCTATATCAACGGCGTCCTCGTCGCGGAGCAGACCTTCCCCGGCGCCGCCGCCTCCATCGCCGCCATCCCGCCCTCCGCCGCCACCACTGTGGTATGGCGGTGCAGGTTGACCCTATCAAACCAACGTTGAAACCGCCTGGAATTAAGCTCTCAAAACTAAAATATGATAGACCACTTTCATATTTTGCTTTCTTCAAGTTCAACTTGCGCCGCTACACCGTGGGCGACGCCGGCAACCTCACACTGGGCTCGGCGGCGGTGGATGACGTGCGCGTGTACGTGGGCAGCGCGCTGAGCGCCGGGCA
>Ga0307489_10002290_pt1 | contig 12815 bp, 19 predicted proteins | sample SB12metaG_FD_202247 | JGI IMG/M metagenome (GOLD analysis project Ga0307489, IMG submission 202247) | Sea-ice brine microbial communities from Beaufort Sea near Barrow, Alaska, United States - SB 1.2 | ecosystem: Environmental > Aquatic > Marine > Coastal | place: USA: Alaska | collected...
CGATCTGCGGGCCGGGCTGCTCTCGCCCACCGGGCTCATCGGTCTCTCCCCCACCGGCAGGGGCTTACACTCATTCACTTTTCAGCTCAACTTGAGCGCTTTGTATGGGACAGGGGGTGCGCGTAAGGATTCTGTAGCTCATGATAAAGGGGTGTTAGGGGGTGTTTAGGGTGTGCAGGGTGTTTTTGTGTGACAGACACGGTTCAAGTTGAGCTGAGAAGTGAAAGAGTGTAAGCCCCTGCCCACCGGGCTCATCGGGCTCATCAGGCTTCCCCTCAGGTCATCGTCCCGCCCCACTCTCGCCCCGCTCCCGCCCTGCTCCCGACCCGGGCTTTCGCTCAGGTCCTCGTCCTTCCGCAGGATGGCGAGGTGCTCTCGGATCGCAACCAGGTTGTAGCGGCGCATGCTGAAACTGTAAGTAAAACTTAAAAGCGCTTCATGGTATTTTAGCTTCAAGAGCTGAAACCAAGCGGGGTCAACTCAGGATCAACCTGGGGTCAACCTGAGGTCAACCTGGGGTCAACCTGGGGTCAACCTGGGGGCAACCTGGGGTCCACCTGGGGTCAACCTGCACCGCCCTACCAGCTGCCGCGCAATGTCTTGATTACCCTGATCGCCCGGCCCCGCTCCCGCCCCCGCCCCTACCCCCAACCCCGCCAACGCCGCCGCCGCCGCACCAGCCCCGCCCGCCCCCGCCCCGCTCATACTCACACTCCTCGAGACGGCGGCCGAATCCGGGTTCGCTTCCGAGGACGACATGGACAGGTGGCGATGCCGCAGGGTGCGTGAGTTTGCTTCAGTGTCCGGCTGCGAGTCCATAGTATCCATGGTGTAGCGGCGCGAGTTGAAATTGAAATCAAATTTTGACAGCAGTCCATCGCATTGTAGCTTCAAGCGCCGAAGTCATACGCGCTTTAAACACGGGTATTGATACCTGGTACTGGCAACCTGCACCGCCTTACCATGGCAAGATCCCTGAGAAGCTGGATGTGTGCCTCACTTTCTGCGTTGGCTTCCGAGGACGACATGGAGAGATGCCGGAGGATCCTTTGGTGCACCTCAGTGCCCGACGGCTGCGCGTCCATGGTATCCATGGCAAATCTCCAGAGTAGCTGTCTGTGTGTCTCAGCATCCGGGTGTGTGCCCGTGGTGTAGCGGCGCAAGTTAAGTTTGAAGGCAAAACTCGACAGCAATTCATCAAATTATAGTTTCAAGAGCTGAGACCGCATGCGCTTTCAGCACGGGTTTTGATATTGTCAACCTGCACCGCCCTACCGTGGCAGACATAGACAGGTGGCGCAGGATTCGTTTGTGCGCCGGGTTCGCGTCCGTAGTATCCATGGACATTTCCCGCAGGAGCTGTTTGTGTGTCTCCTTGTTGTAGCAGCGCAACTTGATCTTGAAAGCGAAGTTTGAAAGCAGTCCATCAAATTTCAGTTTCAAGCGCTGAGGTCCAGGCGCTGTCAACGTGGGTTTGGTAGGGTCAACCTGCACCGCTCTACCTTGTCCGGATGCGAGTCTGTGTCACACATGGAAAGGTGCCGCAGGATTCGCTTGCGTGACCCAGTGTCCGGGTATATGTTGTCCACGGCGAGTTGCTGGAGGTAGCGGCGCAAATTGAACTTGAAAGCAAAGTTTGAAAGCGGTTCATCACATTTCAGTTTTAAGCGCTCAGTTCCAGGCGCTTTCAACGTGGGTTTGATAGGGTCAACCTGCACCGCCCAACCTGGAGGAGTCGTTTGTGTGCCGGCTCGTCATATGTAGCTGCTGTGAATCCAGAGGGCACCAGGTTGTAGGGGCGCATGTTGAGTTTCAAAGCAAAGTTTGAAGGCGGCTCATCATATTGTAGTTTCAAGTAATTAGTTCCAGGCGCTTTCAATATGGGCTTCATCGGTTCAACCTGCACCGCCCTACCAGGTGAGGAGGAGTGTCACCCGCCGCGCTCGCACCACCTACCCCGCTCGCACCGAACGCCTCGGTGTACGGGCGCAAGTTGAAATCGAAAAAGCAAAGTTAGAAAACGGTTCTTCATGTTTTAGCTTCAAGAGCTGGAATCACGCGCGGTCAACCCGGGTTGGTTGATGACAGACGTGTGTGGTGAAAGCTATGTGTGAAGTCAGCTGCGTGTGAGGACACTATCATGGGGACCCGATCCCCCTGTAATGGCACCCGATCCCCCTATGATGGGCACCTGCCCCTCCTATAATGGGACTTGGCTCCCTATAATGGGCACCTGACCCCCCTGTAATGGGCACCTGACCCCCCTGTAATGGGCACCTGACAGCTGTGTGTGGTTGGTGACAGCTGTATGAGGTTGATGACAGCTGAATGTGGTTGCTTTAAACTGTGTGCCGTTTGTCACAGCTGTGTGTGGTTGTTGCGGGGTGAACCTGCGTTGCCCCACCTCAGTCCTGCCGTTTCCCCCGCCGCCGCCGCCGCCGCCGCTACCCACGCCCTCCGCCGCCGCCGCCGAGCCCCGCCGCCGGTGCGCCTCCTTCCCCGCCGCCGCCGCCGCCGACGTCTCACCCACCTCCAGCGGCATGGTGTTGTACGCGTTCTCTGCTCCAGCCCGCGACCAGGGGCTCACATTCGTTCACTTCTCAGCTCAACACAAGCGCTTTTTGTGGTATAGGGGGTGGGTTTGGGGGGTGTTTACGGGGTGTTTCAGGGGTATCAGGGGGTGTCAGGGGGTGTGTAGGGTGTGCTTCAGAGTTAGAGACGGCTCAGGTTGAGCTGGAAAGTGGACGAGTGTAAGCCCCTGCCCGCCACAGTCGCGGTTGTTCCGCCGAGAGTTGCCCCGACGAATCCCCCCTCTCCAGCAATGCCCTGACCCTGTTCTGTACGTTAGCCGGCGAGAGTGGTCCCGGCGAGAGTTGCCCCGGCGTGACTGGCACCGGCGCCGCCTCCGACCAAGCTCCCTTTCCCCGGAATGCCATCGCCGCGGCTACCTTCATCCGCACTCCCTGAATGTAGCAGCGCAAGTTGAATTTGAAAGCAGCAGTTGAAAGCAGTATATCACAACTTAGTTTCAAGCCCACAGATCCTGGCTCTTTCAACATGGGTTTGATAGGGTCAAACTGCACTGCCCTACCTGGAATTTGCTCTGGATGTCAGCCAGCGAGAGCGGCGTGGCGGCGGTGGCGAGAGTGGAGCGCGGCAGAGGCAGCCCGCGCCCAGGGGCTTACACTGATCCACGTTTCAGCTCATCCTGAGCCGTTTCTACCGCTGACAGACTGACGTTAGCACTTTCTTTGGTATACGCTGGTTGGCGTCAGTCTGTCAGCGGTAGAAACGGCTCAGGATGAGCTGAAACGTGAACGAGTGTAAGCCCCTGCCCGCGCCCTGTGGGGGGACCACCGAAGCTGTCTGTCCGCGAGGGTGCTCCAGACGAAGTTCCATTCGAAAGCATCGTGTTGAACCTCCTAGGTGTAGCGGCGCAAGTTGAAATTGAAAGCAAATTTTGAAAGCAATTCGTCATATCTTACTGTCAAGCGCATAGTTCCACGCGCTTCAAACACGGGTTTCATCGGTTCAACGTGCACCGCCCTACCTGGACTTGTCGTATACGCCCGCCGGCGAGAATGGCTCTGACGCGGATGGTTCCGACGAGAGTGATCCCGACCAACCTCCCTCTCGCTTCTCCGGCAATATCGTGAACTTATTTTGTACGTCAGCCAGCGATAGGGCCCGGCGTGGCCCCGGCGCAGGGGCCTACACTCGTTCACTTTTCGGCTCAACTCAAGCGCTTTCTGTGGGATAGGGGGTGCATTTAGGGGATGGTTAGGGGGTGTATAGGAGGTGTTAGGGGGTATTAGGGTGTGTTTAGGGTGTATATTATGCCAGAAACGGCTGAGGTTGAGCTGAAAAGTGGACGGGTGTAAGCCCCTGCCCTGGCGTGGATTGTCTGCCCTCCACATCACCGCGGGAGAGCGATCCGGATGAATGTCCATGAGTCATCTCCGGACCCTTGTTCTGTAGCCTGCTAACGCCCGCCATCGAGGGTGGTAACGCCCCGGCGTCATCTACCCGCAATCAGGGGCTCACACTCGCTCACTTCAGAGCTCAACTTGAGGACCTTCGGGACACATCGCTCACATTAGAGCTCAACTTGAGCACCTTCGGGCCACATCCACGGGTGAATTGCGGTTGTGTAGGGGACAGTGTAAGCCTAAGTTGAGCGGAAAGGGACAAGGTAAGCTCAAGTTGAGCGGAAATGGGAACGAGTGTAAGCACCTGCCCGCAAAACCTTGAACTTGTTCTGTATGTCAGCTAGCGAGGGAAGTCGAGATAGCGTTGCGGATCTTGCGGACCTTGCGGCGGCGGCGGGGGTCTGCCAGGCGCTACCGCCCGGGACTCCCCCCCCGCTCCTGCCGCTGCTCCCCCCGCCCCCGCCCCAGGCCCCGCCGCCGCTGCTGCCGCCGCTGCGGCCACCCCAGCCCCCGACGCCACCACCGCTGGCAATGAATTCTTCCTGCGTTAGTTCAATGCTGTCCTGCCTTCGTTCCATGCTGCTGCTGCCGCCGCTGCGGCCACCCCAGCCCCCGACGCCACCGCCGCCGGCAAGGAATTGTTCCTGCGTTAGTTCTATGCTGTCCTGCCTTCGTTCCGCGCCCTCGTAAGCGTTGTCGCGTTGAGCGGAACCGAAAGTGCTGCCGGAGTCCCACAGGACCCCGTGCGGAGGCAGAGGCGGCGCCAAGGGCGGAGGCCCCTCCGGCCCGACCCGGTCCCTCCGCCCTCGTCCCTCCCCCGCCCCGTTCCCTCCCTCCGCCCCGGTCCCCCCCGCCGGCCCGGCGGGCTGAATCTCGTCCGGCCTTCCCCCCCCGGCCGCCCGCCCCTGGCCCTGGCCCGCCCGCCCCAGCCCCAACCCCGCCGCCCCCGCCCCCCCCGCCGCCGCCTTGGCCTTGGCCCCGGCCGCCGCCCACGCCGCCCCCTTCCCCCCCGCTCGCTCTGCACCCACCTCCATGTAGCGGCGCAAGTTGAAATTGAAAGCAACGTTTGAAAGCGATCCATCATATTTGACTTTCAAGAGCATAGATCCAGGTGCTTTCAATTCTGGTTTCATCGGCTCGACCTGCACCGCCCTACCTCGGTCACAACATCGGGGCTCCGTGACGTCCAGTCTACCACCACCCAGGGCCTCACCTAAGTACCTTTTCCCAGCTTAACTTCCGTACCTTTGAGCTATTTACTGGGATACATCAAGTGGTGTTTTAAGGTCAAACGGCTCAACGGCTCAAAGTTAAGCAGGAACTAGTACTTAGGGATAGCCCTACCGTGACGTACGGCTGGCTGTGAAGCGTGCTCCCGCGGCAGGCTTTGAAGAAGGGGTCAGACCCTGTGTGCAATGGGGGCAATGGGAGGAACGAGGAATGAGAAGGAGTGGAAGGAAGGAGTGAAGGAGCGAAGGAGTGAAGGAGCCAAGGAGTGAGGAAGGAGGAGGAAGGAAAGAGTGAAGGAGGGAGTGATGAACAAGCAGTATGTAGTGGTCATCGCAGGCGCGGGGTTGCGGGAGAGGAGTGCAGGGAGGGGGCGAAGGAGCGAAGGCGCGCGGGGAAAGGGGAAAGAAGTGAATCTGAGGCGGTGTGGTACGAGCGGACATGCGAGGGGACCGTTGGAAGCCGATAAGGCAGGGACAGTTCTGAGCCGATAAACCGCAAGCGCCCGCGCCGTTGCTAGGAGTATCGCGATGACACACACCGTGCCGGAATCAGAAGCGTGACTCCGGATCGGTGGTCGACACACCTCGCGCACGTTTTACGAAGCACGTGGGTGCCGTACACAAAGCAGGTAAACGCCGCGTGATGATGAGCGATCGTCACGTAATACACGCCTGAGGCGGACAAGGCAGAGCACGGGGAGGAGGACGACGAGGAGGCGGCGGAGGAAGAAGAGGATGAGGAGCAGCGGCAGGGGGACAGCCGGGAGGTGTGCGCGGGGGGGGGGGATGGCGCACCGAGGATGCGCCGGCGTCGCACATGCTCCTCCTCAGAGGTGTCCAAATCCTTGTGGATAATCATCAGCCCCGGGCGCGGTGTCTTTCCCTCATAAGCTGACGCCCCGCCGCCCCCGCCGCCCCCGCCGCCCCCGCCGTTCCCTCCGAGTGCCGCCCGAGGGCTCCAGGGTGCGGCTACCATATAGTCCGTTCACGCGGCGTGGTTGTTCCGCGCCGAAGCTTACAGGTGGTTCACCCTGGAGCAGAGCGTCGCCTCGATACTCTCCAGGTCTGCTACTTTTCACTTTTCGATGTTGCGCGCTGAGGTGCTATGGCGGCGTCGGCGACGGCGGTCGACGCCACGTGTGACTCGGCCCACGCCGCTACACCGTGGCGGCGGATCGCGCGCTGGCGGAAGTGTCTTCCGCCTTCGCCTTCGGCCTTAGATGCCCGCCACTTCGTTCTTGTCGGTTGGCGCACAGAGACGAACACTCACAAAACGTGATCGTCGTAGCTGGTGCGGGGACCAGCAATGCCATCAGTGCCAAAACATTGTCAAAAGGCACTGCCGCACCGGTCCGAGACCTGAGGAAGAGTGGGTCATCTCATTGGTCCAAATTCTGCCACGTGTACACACCGATACTGCCGATTAACTGGCGGAATCGCTGTCCAGTCAAACACATCGTTTGGCAATCGTTGATTTATTTGAGCGCACGCCACTCCAAATCACGCACGCACAATCACTCCAGATCACGTGGTCAAAGTGACACGTGCCAGTTTTATACAGGATCATTCTGATAGGGACGAGCGTCTACGCTCCACGTGCCAAATGTTCGTTTGACCAGTTAAAAACCTGGAACTTTCAACCAAAACGTGGCTGATTTCCCGTAAATCCCGTAGACACGACTGCCCGTGGGACGAGTGGAACGTGTGCACAGCTGCATACACGTGGCGTGCCGCTTTGGGTGGGCATCTGGCGGTGTGGCAGTGGGCTCGGGCGCACGACTGCCCAAGGATGAGGACAACGCGGGTTGTGCAACCGCAGCTGCGTACGGACATTTTGCGAGGACTTGTTACATGGCTGCTCCAGGCGGGCACCTGGCGGTGTGGCAGTGTGGGCACGGGAGCATGACTGCCCGTGGATCGCGCGGCACGTGTGCGACGTCGCCGTGGCACGCGGAGGTGGGGAGGTGGGCCCCCGAGAGCGCACGGGTTTCCCTTCGGCATACACTAGTACACTAAAACCGACATAGTGTACATGAGTGGCTGGGCTGCAAGCCGTACTTGTACAAGCACTTGTACGGTGGAGTGTGGTGATCTGGCCCAAAGTCAAATGTGTTTTGGTGTCTTGACTGGCATGCATACTATAAAGTGAAGATCCCGTACTACAACAGACCAGGCAAGCTAAACTCTAGTCGCTATCAACACTGACTTCAACTGCACTACATGCGCGCGTCTGCTGTTTAGTCATACAAGCCGACCGTGGTGCCCTTGGTCTCCTGCTCTAGCCTGTGCACAATGACCTTCACCACACTCGCCGTGTCCCCGCGCTCGTCAACGGTCATTAACTTCTGAACCAGGCGAAAGGGTGCTGATAGCAACAAGCACTCGACCGAGATCAGAGTATGACATACACTCAGGTTGAACGCTCATACTCCTCGCGTGTACACTCAGGGTAAACGCTCATACCCATACAGACGTGCAGAGAAGGGGGACGCGATTCAACGTCGGTCGATTGCTGGTTCCCAATATGTCAATACGAGTAAGCTCATGTGTCACAACCCGTTTTCAATAACTAGTTGTTGAAAACAGCTTTTTCCGTCCAAATTCTCCCTGAATCGCCCAAAAGCAGCCCCAAAAATGATGCGTGAAAATGGGCGTATTATAAACGTTCTCTGAAAACGGGTTATGAGTTATGCTCGTGACCACCCTGCCAGACTCTCTAGAACCACGTGCATGCAGTCCGCGATCATCTGATCCACGGGGCGCCGGTTCCAGCTCCACTTTACCGGGTCCTCCGCCTCTGAATCGGTATCCGGCGTCGATGCGTAGGGGCGCAAGTTCAAATTTACGGTTTAAGGTTTGAATGCGGCTCATCATGTATGAGCTTCAAGCGCTGGTAACCAGGCGCCGTGCACAGGGCTTTCAACACGCTTTAACGCGTTCCACGGGGGCCAAGGCGGAAGCCTGGTGCCTCCTCATACACGCTGACGCGTCTCCCTCTCGCTCTTTCAACACGCTTTGACATGTAGTGTACCGCCCTACCGCGCTCTTAGCCCCGCTCGGCGACGCGCGGCCCGGGCGAGAAGCTCGCGGCGTCCGACGCGCGCCCCCGCGAGCAGGGGCTTGCACTCGTTCACTTTTCAGCTCAACTTGAGCCGTGTCTGACGCAGAAAAGCACCCTACGCACCCTAACCATACCCCTGCCACCCCCTTAACACGGGCTACACAACCCCTGCGCGCACCCCCCATCCCATAAACAGCGCTCAAGTTGAGCTGAAAAGTGGACGAGTGTAAGCCCCAGCCCGCGAGAGCCCCCGCGAGACGCTCGCGGCGGCCGGACCGTGATGTACGGGTTTGGTAGGCCCGCCTCCTCCGCTTCCTCGGGGCAGGGCGCTTGCCACGTCACATGATGCCATTTGAACTGAGATTCGGGTTTGGGTATTCAAAGAAGGCGTCTGATAGCACTCATCTCATGTATGCTTACCACACGGTACGTTCGCTCTACCTTAAGAAAACGGTGGGTAAATCACATTGATTGACAGTTGGGGGTCTAATAACTCGAGAAGGCACTGAAACAGGTCAGCCGGGTGTCGGACGGGTATCCCAGAATCCGGCATTGACACACTAACCCCCCCAGTTTCTTGAAGAGGGGCGCGGACCGCGTAGCATCCCGTGTATGTGAATGAGCCTACCTCGATGGCTACCTCCTCCTTCGTTTCAAGCATACTCCCGTGCCACGGTGTCATGTTGGCCTTGACCAAGGGGCTTACACACGTTCGTTTCTTAGCTAATCGTTAGCACTTCTTGTGGGATACGTTGGGTACCTTCAGGAGATAGATGGGTCATAACTCGTCAGAAACTGGACAAAATCGACTTCATGACCAAAACGGCTCAGGTTGATCTGATAAGTGGGCGGGTGTAAGCCCCTGCCTTGACCCAATCCTCGCGAACCGTGAAGTAATACGCGACGTGCGGATGCTCAATGAACTTCAGCGCGTCCCCGTCATAATTTTCCATCTGCAAGCGCTTGAATTGGCTTTCGAAATAGACCTTGAGCTGCGCCTCAGAGCAGGGTCGTGCATAACAACGACTCGATCGAGGTTAAACGGGAGTCCGCGCGTCTGTATGAGCGTCCACCCTCCGATCTGCGCTCGAGTGGTTGTCTCAACCCTCCGATCTGCGTTCGAGTGGTTGTTCTCACCACCCCCCCTTGCAGTCCACGATGAACGGAGAGCCTACTTGAGAATCCGAACCAATACGGGGGGGAATGCAGACAAGTACGATCCCGGCCGCCTGGGCCTCCCCTCTGCAGCGCTCGACAGGTGATTGGCCAATGAATGCAACCCTCACACCTGATTGGTCAATATAAGCAAGCCGGTCACCCGATTGGCCAAAATAAGCAGCTTATGTTGGCCAACCAGGTGACCGGAAAACAGTTCAACGTGGACTGAGCCCCTGCCTCGGACGGCGGGCACACACAGTACACCACGCGGCAGAACGCCTCCAGGAAGTCGATGTAGGAGATGGTGCACACGTCGTAGTAGTTGGTGAAGTCCGCCGTCTCCATCTGCGAGAACGAAAACGCCAGGCGAGCCTCTCGGCGGCTCACGCCAGTCTTGTCGCTCAGCAACCCACATTCCTGGCAATAGGGTAGGATGGATAATGATCACCAAGTCATCAACCACCATAAACAGTACACCCTCGCTTATCGAGTTGGTTGCCACACTATGACATGGCAAGCTGGATAATGATTCCCACATCATCAAGAACCACCTTTCAAACCCTCCTTGATTAAGTTGAATGTCACACGATGACGTGGCGAGCACCGACGGTCCGGGTCTCTCTCTCCACCTATTCAAGCAGACAGACCAAACGATCTGTTCGGATGCCTCTTCAAATATGTGGTGAATGACGCGGCGAGCACCGATACACTATGTGGTGGATGGCGCTCACTCCCACCGACGCACTATGTGAACATCTAACCCTGCCTCGCAAAACGCGACAAACTGGTCCATATGCATCCTGGGCCCCCGCTGCCCTCTCTTGTAGTAGTTGAACAGCGCTTTCATGAGGCGCTGCCACTTGAAGAGCTGGTCGGACACTGGCCAGTTGTAGATGTAGTTGGCGCGGAAGTGGTTGTGGTCCAGTACTGCCTCGGGGTAGAGGCAGGAGCCAGGTGCCAGGTGCTAGGTTTAGGGTTTAAGGTTTAGGATTCCGGGTTAGGGTTGATATTAGGGGGGCAGGGGCAGGTGCCATGCGTCCTCTTCCTGTTAATCCCGCGCGAATCCCGATTGGCGAAGCTTGATTGGCGGAGCCAGTTTCGCAATCCAGGCGCCGCTGAAATAACTCTACAAATGAACAGAGGAGAGGCTCTCATAATATCAGCCGGCCATGCCTCGGGCTGCGTTGTGGCGATGAAGCTGGGCGGCTGGTCCGCGGGATCGGGCTCTCGGAGGCCCGTGAACGGGTTCAGCTTGCGCTAAGTAGAGCCCAGCGGATATTGCTGGCCACGTCATCCAGCGCGCTTTATCCCCGCGATGGTTGACTCAAATGGCACCCCATGATGTGGCGAGCAGTACCCGCTCGGCCCAGAGTGACAACATATGATTTGGTCATCCTGTCCACAAGATGACAGAGTGACAGTATCAATATGGACGATGACCCTAAGATGTCAGTATCGATATGGAAGATTACAGCACAGTATCGATAATGACCCTTAGATGTCAGTATCGATATGGAAGATTACAGCACAGTATCGATATACAAGATGATCTTCAGATGGCGGCATCGATATGGAAGATCACAGTATCGATATGGGAGATGACAGTATCGATATGGGATATCTTGTCACTCTGCCGACCGGCCCCACCGCAAGGTCTCCCGGTCGCGCGCCTCCTTGGCGGCGCGCCCCCGCCTGGGTTCCACCATGCCCGAGGCCTGTGTCAGGCACGGGAACGGCACGCGCGGCGCCGCGTGGCAGGGTCCACATGAACAATGAGCTCAACATGACTTGTTACTCTCATGGTGTACCAGTGCACCAGTCTACCTGTACACGCTCAATACGGTATAAGGGTGCCTTGTATCTCAAGCATGTTGTGTATGACTAACGTGCTAGGTCCAGCCAGGTAATTCATGCTCGACAAGTCATGAGGTGACAAGCAGCAGAGCGAGTAATATGACGAGAAACGTGGCGAGGGCCAGGGAAACATGAAGCTTAACCTGACTGTTTGCCCAGTGTACCCATACACGCTTGACACGTCATAGGGTGCCGTGTATCTCAAGCGACGAGGGTATCACATGTGGTCGATGTAGCTGATGACGTGCGTGCTGGGGTCAGGTGTATCATGCTCGACACGGCATAGGGTGCTGTGTAGCTCAACGACTCAGGGTGCAGAGGAGCAGCGAGCTCAACATGACGTGTTGCTCTCATGGTGTACCGGTGTACCAGTGTCCAGGTACACTCTCGATACGGTATAAAGATGCCGTGCACATCTAACGTCGCAGGGCTAGGGAAACAGGAAGCTCAGCCTGACTGCTTGCCCGGTGTACCCATACAAGCTCGACACGTCATAGGGTGCCCTGTATCTCAAGCAACGAGGGTATCACATGTAGCTGACGTACGTGCTAGGGTCAGGTGTATCATACTCGACACATGCTCCACACGTCATATAGTGCTGTGTAGCTCAAGCTCAACGACCCAGGGTATCAATGTGGTTTGGAACGTGGCGAGCATGGTGTGCTGGTCCTCACCACGTGCCGCATGAGCATGGTGAGCGCCTCGGTGTAGCGGCGCAAGTTGAAGTTGAAAGCAGAGTTTGAAAGCAAAGCTTGAAAGCAAAGCTTGAAAGCAAAGCGTGAAAGCAGTATGTCGCATACGGTTTCGAGCGCTGAATGGTACACAGGGGGCCTCCCCCGTTTATCAGGGAGAGGAAATAATGGTGCAGAGGGGGCCTCCTCCATATTCCGAAGCCAACTCGGTTTCGACTCGGGTTTCAGCTGGTTTCAACCTGCATCGCCTCACCTCAGGCACCGAGGAGGCGACGGCGTTCATGCGCGTCTTCTTGCGCTGCGTCTCGAAGTGAACCGCGGTGTTGGAGGTGTTGGGTATCCACACCTGCTGTGGTACCGCATCTTTGTTATTCCACTCCATTGTGTAGTGGCGCAAGTAAAAAGTGAAAGGAACGGTTGGAAGCAGTTCATCAGCGTTGGTCGCCGCGCCAGTCTCTGTCCAACTTGGGGTGAACCTGGGGTGAACCTGCACCGCCCAGCCATCGCCGGGCGCCGCTCCTTTGAGTCCTTGGAATCCTTGGAGTCCTTGGAGTCCTTGATGTGGCGGCGCAAGTTGAATTTGAAAGCAAAGTTTTAAATCAGTTCATCACGTTGTAGTTTCAAGCGCTGAAACAGGCGCTTTCAATAGATTAGCACGTGGTAAGATATAGAGCAGTGCACGAGGACTCTGAGTCAGAACCCAAAGCGAAGGATGCCTTATTCAGTGCTTGCAAACACGGGTTTCAACCTGCACCGGCTACCTTGGAGTGTGAGGACCCTGCGCGGGCACTGCTTGGAGCCGGAGGAGCCGGCTCCTTTATCGGTCGAGCAGGGACGTCCAGGGAGTAGAGTCGCAATTTGAATTTGAAAGCAAATTTGAAGCAAATTTGAA
>Ga0307489_10002291_pt1 | contig 12802 bp, 21 predicted proteins | sample SB12metaG_FD_202247 | JGI IMG/M metagenome (GOLD analysis project Ga0307489, IMG submission 202247) | Sea-ice brine microbial communities from Beaufort Sea near Barrow, Alaska, United States - SB 1.2 | ecosystem: Environmental > Aquatic > Marine > Coastal | place: USA: Alaska | collected...
TGTCCAAATGGAATGGAGTGTCGGCACCTCACGTCTGAAACGTCGTGGTGCAGCAGCTCGTTTGAAGCCAACACGTCTCGAGTGAACCGACATCCTGTGACGTGGCGAGTGTGATGTCCTAGCTTATCCTAGTAGCTGGGTCCTGCTAGCCCAGGCGCCCGCGGGGGCAAGCAGACGATGGGGACGTGGGTTCGAGCCTCGGCGGCGGCGGAGGAGCTTACGATCGCGGCGGCGGCGGCGACGCTGACCACGTGCCGGATGGGTTTCTCAGCGCGCTCTCCGCGTCGCTCCACGCCACACCTGAGGCCGATGCAGCGTTCTGGTGCGTTTTACGTAATACCCGCGAACCGTTTCTTTTCCCAACGCACAGCGGGACTGGGGCACTGGGCAGGGGGGGGGGGCTGGCACACCGCTCCAAAGCGAGGGGATGGGGGTCTGTTGGGGTCGCCGGAGGGGACGCGGGAGATCGGCGTGTCGGCTCCCGCCGCAGCCACAGCCGCGGCCGTCCGACCCCGGCACCCTGCTTCGAAATTCCATCGCACCTCCCCATCGGCCATCGCCTCTTTTGGTAATACAACCAACCGTTTTTGCAACCAAAAAGCTGCCAGCTTTTTTGTTTTCTTGTCTTCCAACCCGTCCCCGCCCCCGCTCACCCCCCCCCGCCGCCCCCGTCGCAGGCGGTGGATGAAGCCAGCCATGGTGCTGCAGGACAGCCACACGGCCATGCTGGTTGGGCCCGTCAGAACTTCAAGCAAACATTTCGGCAACCCCGCATCTCCAAGCTGGAACCTCGGCGTGGTCGACGACGTGGCGAGCACCATCTGCCTCAATCACCTTCGTCTCTTGAGTAAGTGGCATCCTAAAGTGGCGAGCAATATCTGCCAGTTCTGAAAGCCCCGTCCGTAAATAGCATCCTTTGACGTGGCGTGTAAGGCCCTGCCAGGCCCTGGACGCTGGTGATCCTGCTGCTGGCCGTGACCTTCATCCCTATGTCCATCCAGTTTCACGAAGATGCGGTCTCCGCGCTGATGTTCTCGTACGCCGGCCTCGCCACCATGCTCTCCGTCCTGGCGTGGTAGGACGGTAGAAGACCTACAGGTTGAAACCCGTGTTGAAACCCGTGTTGAAACCCGTGTTGAAACCCGTGTTGAAACCCGTGTTGAAACCCGTGTTGAAACCCGTGTTGAAACCCGTGTTGAAACCCGTGTTGAAACCGCCTGATGTCAGCGCTCGAAACTAGAATGTGATCTACCGCTCTCAAGCTTTGCTTTCAACTTCAACTTGCGCCGCTGCGACGTGGCTGATTCACTTCCGAGCGCCGTTCTACAACCGCAACCGCACCATACTGGTCATCATCGTGCGCGTCACCGGCTCCATCATGGTGCAGTACTTCTCCCAGCGCCAGGTTTGCATCACGGGGTAGGGCCTGGCGTATGTGAGTGTGTGTATGTGTGTTTGTGTGTGTGTGTGCGTGCGTGTGTGGGAGGGGGGTGGGGGGGAAGGGGCGGGGGAGGTTGTGGGTAGGGTTGTGTGTGTGCATAATCCGGAGTAGGCGAGGGGCTGACGGATCGACCAAATCACCTAGACTACAGACCAGCATCTGTGCATAGGGCATGATGTAAATACCTGAATGACTATTACAGAGATGTGGCTCGCCATGCCATAGGGTGCCATTCAACTCAGGAGAGTTGGGTTCAAAGCGCGTTGAATGACGGGGCGAGCAACTTCTACCAGGCCTTATAGCGCGGGCAACGCTGGCGCTGAAGTTCCGGATCTCTGGCGTGCTGTTCAGCGGCGCCTTCTCGCACGTGGTATGGCGGTGCAGGTTGATCCGATGAAACCCGAGTTGTCACGCGCCTGGAGATAATCTCTTGACAATAAAATGCGACAAAGTGCTATCCACGTGACGGGGGCCAGGGCGAAAGCCTGGTGTCTCCTCATACACGCGGGTTTGTATCTCTCTCTAAACTGCTCTCCAGGTTTGCTTTCAATTTCAATTTGCGCCGCTACAACGTGGGGTTCCAGCTGCCGACCGCCCACGGCGCCGCGTGCTGCCTCGCCAAACTCATGATTGCCCGCACCGGCATGTATTTCAATTGGCACGGGAAGATAAGGCGGTGCAATCTGAACCGACGGACCCATGTTGAAAGCGTCTGGAACCAAGTGCTTGAACCTGAGATATGATAAATTGCTTTCATGTTTTGTTTAGAATTGCAAGTTGCGCCGCTACAACAAGGGCCTCTACACGTGTAATGTTCTTGGGGTGTGCAGCCCACGGCCAGGCAGGGGCAAATATATGAACCCCCCCTCTGTCTATTTGTCCCTACTAGTACAATCACCTGTCTTCTTTCAACGTTCATCGAGCCTCACCAAGGCACTTCACATGGTGCGCATTAAGCATCCCCCTCCTCCATTTCGAGCGGACGGTTCCTAACTGGCTACCCAACGTGTGTAAGGGGTCAAGGTCTCATCGAGGGGCACTTTTCTAAAGCTAGGTTAGAACACGCCTGAAAACCAGAATTCAATCAATGGGGATTGAAACGTTCTCACGCCCCTTGCCTCAGGCCCGAATCGGCTCAACATGACGCACTCGTGGACGTGGGTGTGGATCGACGTGGTGTGCTTCCTGGTGCTGCCACAGGCGATCACTTACGCCAAGAACGCGATGTCGTGGCAGCTGTGGAAGCGCGACTTGCGCCGCACGTCGGCCGGCGCGGCGCCAGCGAGCGAAATCGACTTGCTGCAGCGCCAGGGGCGGCGCGCGCTGGCAGTGGCGGCGTTGGCGGCGGCAGGCGGGGGAAGAAGCTTGGGGGCGAGCGGGGGGACGGGTGGCAGGCCGGCTGAGCACAACTCGCTGGACAGCTCGTCGTTCTTCCACCGGATGCGCGCCCTAGTAGTTGGCTTCGACGATGTAGAGCTGGAGCAGAGGTTCGAGGCGTGGCACCGGCGGCGCATGAGACCGGTGGACACCCTCAAATGCCTGATCGGGATCGGCCTGACGGGGCTGGTCATAGCCGCCAACCGCAACTCGGCGGTCCGCAGCACGCTGTCCGACCATGTGAGCGACGCCTGGCGGTGGCTCCAGGTGTGCTACTCAGTAGGGCGGTGCAGGTTGACCTCAGGCTGACCCCAGGTTGACCCCAGGTTGACCCAGGATTGACCACAGGTTGACCCTGGTGTGTCCCCAGGTTGACCCCATGTTGACCCCAGGTTGACCCCAGGTTCATCGCGCTTGTTTCTTGGCTTGAAGCTACAATATGATGACACTATTTCAAACTTTGAATTCAATTTCAGCATGCGCCGCTACAACTCGGTGCTGTTCAGCCTGGACCTTGGAGTATTGTACGTCATCGTGTCCTATCCGACATGGTACAACGTGCACCGCGGAGCCGTGGTCATGGCAGGGCCGGCCACACATTGCTCGCCATGCCATTACGGTGGCCAGGGCGAAAGCGTGGTGCCTCCTCACACACGCGGAAGCGTCTCTCTCTCTCGCCACGTCATTCGCCACATTATAAGCCCTAGTGTCTTGAGTTCATCGGCTATCATTTCCTTTAAACTGCTATGCAAGGGAGGCATCTAATCGTACGCGCCCTCGTAAGTCCCTGCTTAGTCAAATGCCGAGCACCTTGGTACTATAACCACACATTTCGCCTGAAAGAGTTCAATAGCTAACATCAGGTGGCAAGCATTATCCTCAAGGCTCTAGCACATGGCGAGCCGCACCACCACGGCGTGCATGCAGTGGTTTCTGCTATTTAGCACCGTCCGGCTGGATGGATACGCGGGGCTGGGGCCGGGGAGGCGGCCGGGGGCGGGGCTTGAGCCGGGGCAGGGGCGGCGAGACGACGGAGGGCAGTTATTGATCCCTGCGGTAGGGCCTGGCACATGTTGCCCGCCACTTCATCGACACGCATTTTGGACGCTAGATTCTTCAGTCCATTCAGTTACGTGGCGTCCTTGACTTTTGTTATTTACTTTCAATTGCTATGCTAATGAGGTGGACGTCTACGCGTCTGAGTAGATCCTCATGAATTATCCCATGACAGACAGCACATCTTTCGCGTAATGGCATGCATTGATGTGGTCCTCGCAACATCTAGCGACGGTCCGTATCCATAGGAGGCGGCGGTGATGGGCGTGCTGTTGTTATGGCTGGGGCACCACGTGATCGTGCGGCTGCACCTCAGCCTCATCATCACCCAGTTCGTGAGCCAGGCGGTGCTGCTGCTGCTGCATAAACAGCGGGCGCCCGAGAAGCACGCTCGGGCGCGTGGGTGGGGCAAGGAGGGCGGGGCAGAAGGGTCCGGGGGTGGGCAGGCAGGCTGGGTAGGCGCTGATGGCGCCATGATCAACATTTCGCAGGTTACCTCGCTGGTGGGGCTGAACCTGACCGTTTGCTCACAAAAAGTAAATACAGTACGCGGCGGCTATTCGCCTCGCGTGGCGGCCGCGTGGCGTGCAACTCATGGCTTGCACCCGACCTGACCGCATTATATGCACGTGTCTAAGATCCTCTGTTTGCACGTAATTTCTACCCTGTACCCGTATGCACTCGCCGTGTCACTGTTTAGGGGGGTGTATTATCATTGGTCATTGCCATGTCATTTTCTTCCGCGAATTCGCCATCTTTGTGTTTTGATACTACTGACAATGACGCCCTCTAACGTGTCGAGCGTGAGTCGCCGGGCCCTCCTCTTTGGTGTCCGGCAACTCGGTCTCCAACCTCGCCTTCGTGTCGATTTTTATGTGGTACGCGCCCCATCCACTTGAATATGAAGCTAACATCCTTGCATTGGAGCCCCAACCCTGCATCCTCGAATTGAAGCTTATATCCTTGAATTGAAGCTAACATCCGGACAACGTTGAACCTTGCATCCCATCGACTTTCATTCTGACAGCCTGTCAACTGGAACTAAGAAACCGAGCAGCTTGTGCTGTGAATTTGAATCTAAGATCCCAAATTGGAGCTAACATCCGATCCACTTGAATTGCAGCTTCGTGCCGTTCGCGTTGAGCCTGGCGATGGAGTACTGGCTCCGATCAGAGTTTCTGGCGACTCGGGTTGGGCTTGGCAGACATGGCTTGCCACGTCATCGATAAGCGAGGATTGAAAACGCGTTGAATGACTAGCATGCGATGTCTCCGGTATTAATAGCCCGTCCGTTATTTGTTTATTGTACGGATCGAGGGTGAAGGTTCGTGTCTGCTAGGTTGCTTTGTTCGTTGCACGCTAGGTGCTCATGGCTGGCGGCATACATCCGGAACTGAGGAACAGTCAGAAGCTGCATTTTATGTTTAATTACAAATACGAGTAGAGCCAAAACACCGTCAACCGACATGATGCCATTAAACGGTGCAGTTCATCGTGCGGCGCACCCCGTGTTCGCACTTGCACGCTGCTACATATGATGAGGAACATGCCTGCATTCGACTCATCGCGCACATCACGTCAATCACTCACTCACCCGGCATTCCGCCTGTCCCTCGCTCTACTGTCCCCCACACCTGTCCCCAGGGCAGAGGACGAGGCACAAAGGGTGCGGTGTTAACAACGTCAGAAGTTTCCCAACAACCCCGCCTTCAGATATTACTTCTGGTCGGCGGCGCCACGCCGGCCGCTCCTTCACTCCTCATACACTCATCGGCTCCTCTACACAGCAAAGACGCGCCTGGGCATATTTATTGTGCACCGCCGCCGCTTTCTTCCGACCGACGCACGATGGGCGGAAATGCTCAGTGGGACGACGACGACGTGCGCAGCAGCAAGCGCAAGCGCCAGGTCAGCTGCCCTTGCGCTCGCGGAATGCGTCGTCATCTGCTCTCGACTCCAGCTCGAATGTTTTTTCAGGGTGCTCGGTGCCACCTACTGCCGCCGCCGCGCCCGCCGCCGCAGCCGGCGCCGCCACCGCGCCCGCTACTTCCCCCCCGATACTAGAATGTGGCGCGCCGCCCTATGCGCCGGACCTTGTAGCGTTCGACTCCTTTCCGTGCCGGATTATCGTCCCGTCTTATTTATCCTTTACACGTGCAATTGCTTTGGGTGCCTTCCCCGCCGCCGCCGCCGCTCTCGCTTTGTCCTCCCCCCCCAGCGGCCCAGCAATCGTACTGAGTTGCGTTCTCTGCGCCCCCGCGGCATCGACTGCAGCAGCAGCATGGCCCCAAGCCGGGGCATGCGGCGCGGCGCGCGATCGACGCCGCTTCGCAGGCGAGCGACATCGTCGCCGCCTTCGCCGCGTTCGAAGCCGCCATTGCGGAAGGCAGGGCACGGGCATCGCACTCGGTACCACGGGAACGAGTGCCCCAGTCAGGGAGGAGGATTCGGCGAGCGGGCACGGGAGCACTGGTACATCGTGCTCAAACAGTCAGGAAGCGAGTGTTAGGCCCTGACGGGAGGGGAGTCGATCCAGCCGCACAGCTGCAATGTGCTGGTAGGGCACGGCTTACACTTACGACGCGTGACGCATAACGCTCGCCATGTCGTCCAACACATCAAGCAACCCTCGGCTTATTGACAACGCGAGCATTTCCTCCCCCCCCCCGGCCCTACGCGTTGCTGCACCTGTGCTCCGGTGGCGTCAGCAACGCATCCGCGGACTGGAAGCACGCGCCCAAGGAACCCAAGGGACCGACAGACAAGAACGGCAATGCCATGAACATCATGGATGGCGGGGCCGCCGCTGCTGCCGCCGCCGCCGCCGCTGCCGAAGAAGTGGCGGCCGCGGAGCTCGCGCTGGGTAACGCCAAGCCCGCCCCCGCCGAGGACCGCAGCAAGGTGGTTGTGCCCCCGCGCGACTCCGTGCACCCGGAGCGCGCCAAGACCGTCTTCGACTACATGGTGTGGTTCGATAAATACCGCTCGCCATGTCTCATATGAGAGATAGATGCCTCCGCGTGTATATGGAGGTACCAGACTTAAGCCCTGACTGACGCCTTGGCCCCCGTCACGTCACGTCACACATTGTGCACTCTTCGTCTATCGAGGCAAGTGTCGCCTGTCAGAGAAAGAGAGAGACGCTTCCGTGTGCATAATCAGGCACCAGGCTTTCACCCTGGCCCCTGAGGCCAGTGTCCCCTGTCACCCTGTGCCGCGTCGAGTGTAATCAGGTACCTTTCAGGCAAGCGCCACCCTCTGAGCGGTGAGCACAATCTGATGCCGAATCTGATGCTGGGCTGTACCGCTAGGTTGAGACCCGCGTGAACCGCACGGAGATGAGCTACACGGCGATGGCGCGCATCGCGGCGGCAGAGGGGGACCCGCGCCGCGCGCTGGCAGGGAGGTGCAGGTTGACCCTATGCAACTCACTTTGAAAGCGCCTGGAATCTGATAAGATGCTTACAGTTATGCCTCAATTTTGCTATCGATTTCAACTTGCGCCGCTGCACCCTGGAGCTCATTCCGCGCCTGGTGGCGGAACGCCTGACGCCCAAGCTGCGCACTTTCGCGCCGGCACTCCACGCTTTCTGCCTCGCCGGCGACATCGAAGGCGCCCTGGAGGTAGGGCCCAGCAGAAAATGGGTCCAATACATCATGGGGTGGAGTTTCAGTCACAAAACGAGGATTGACAAATGTGTTGAACGTTATTTTGAGCAATTTCTGCCAGGCCCTACCTGGAGGTTGATGCCGCGATTGCGGCGGCAGGGATTGAAATTACCGAGGCGGAGTACGCCGTGTTCCTGGCGGCGTACCGCGAGGCAGGTCCTGGCAGACATGTCTCGCCACGTCATCGACAAGCGCTTTGAAGCCTCGCATCTTCACGGTGGGAGGTGTGTGGGTGGGGTTGGACGGTGGATCGTGGGTGAGGGAGTCATTGTGGAGTGGGGAGTGGGGGTGGGGGAGGCTGTGACATGAATGGCAACCTATGACGAGGCGAGCACTATCTGCTTGGCCTTACCGCTCGGCGGCGCGGTGGGAGGATGGGTTCTCGATGCTGCGGCGGCTGCGCGAGGACGTGCGTACGCTGGGCGACGCTCTGGCGGCGGAGGTGCGTCAGTGGCTGCTCGCCGCGCCCGGCTGGGCGCCCGAAGCCGAGGTCACCGTCAACCAGGACACCGGTGCATGTGTGGCGGAGCCTTCTGGTACGGCCTGGCATATTATGTTGCCCGCCACGTCATCCGTCGCGCTTTGCATCCTCGTTGAAACGTACTCTGAACCCAATTTCTTGCATTCAATGGCGTATGACGCGGCGATGATGTCTGCCAGGCCCATTGCCCGCCGTGTCATCCAGCGCGCTCTGAATTTTCGTTTCGACGTACTCTGAACCCTTGCTTCTTGCGTACAACGGCGTATGACGTGGCGAGCAATATCTGCCAAGCCCTAACCCAACCTCCTTGATTCTTGTGTGACATGGCGAATGACGTGAGAGCACTATCTGCAAGCCCCTACCTTGTGGCGCACACATCCAGCTCATGTCCATGAACCTCACAACTCAGGACCGTGCCGACCTACTGGCTGGTATCGGTAAGCTAGCGCGCGAGCGCGAGGCCGATAAGGGCTTCGACTCCTTCGTCCAGTGGCTGGAGCGGAAGGTAGGACCTGGCAAATGCTCGCCACGTCATTCAAGGCATTCAAACCCTTGCTTATTGACTTGAATGGAATCCTATGACGTGGCGAGCCTTGTGTTCTTGTGGGTACTGAGTTCAGTGTCTGAGAGATATGCTGAGCGGATGTTCGTGGCATCTTAGTCAGCAGAGACATCAGCATAGCTCCCTCGTCTTGGTTGAGTGCAAGCCTATGACGTGGCGAGCCTTGTGGTCCCGGCCTTATCGGAAGGGCCCGCTTCCCTACCTAGTGGATGGCGCCAACGTGGCGATGTACAACCAAAATTTCCAGGACTCGAAGTTCAGTTTCAATCAGGTGGAGAAGTCGATGGTGGCGCTGCGGCCGGCGGCTAAGGAGATGCAAAAGGCGGGGCCTGTCAGATATTGCTCGCCACATTATCCAACGCATTTTGAGCCCTCGTGTCTTGGGTGAAATCGCATCCTATGACGTGGCAAGCAAAACCTGCCTGATCCTAGCAGAGGGAGCGGCGCGCGATGCTGGCGGCGCAAGAGAAGGTGACGGCGGCGGCGGTGGCGGCAGCGACCGCGGCGGGCGGGCGGGATGCAGCGGAGGCGGGGGCGGAGTCGGGGTTGGAGGCGGAGGCGGGGGCGGTGGCGGTGGCGACTAATACGAACGACGCGGCGGGGGCGGCAGTAGGGGTAGAGGTAGACGACGAGGGAGCAGAGAAGAAGGTGGAGGGGGTGGCGGGCCAAGGTGCTGCAGCGGCGGCGGCAGCGGAGGGGGCGGCGGGGGAGGCAGCGGGGGCGGCGGCGGAGGAGGGGACGGCGGGGGCGGAGACGGCGGCGGCGGAGGAGGAGACGGCGGAGGAGGTGGAGGCGGCGGCGACGGCGGCGGGCATCGCAGCCATGGTAGGGCGGTGCACGTTGACCCTATCAAATCCACATTGAAACCGCCTAGAACTAAGCGCTTGAAACTGAAATAATGGTGAACTGCTGTCAATTTTGCTACAATTTTGCTTACAGATTTACCGTGCGCCGCTACACCTTGGTCCCGCTGCCCGCCGCCGCGCCGTGCGCCGGCATGCCCGTGTGCTTCCTCCACGTGCGGCAGGGGCTCACACTCGTCCACTTCTCAGCTCAACCTGAGCCATTTCTGACACTCAAAATATCCCCTAAACGCATAATTACCCCCTCCACTCCCGCCATAAATAACCCCTAAATACCCCCTAAACACGCCTTGTCCCACAAAAAGCGCTTACGTTGAGCTGAAAGGTGGACGAGTGCAAGCCCCTGACATGCGGCGCACCCGCGGGGGACCGGCAAACGCCGGGTTCGCACAGCGCCTGCTGCAGACCTGGCGCAACTCGGGTGAGCTCTTCACCACTCCGGCAGGGGGGGTGTTGAGCACACGCACTCGACCGTCGTAGATTCTCCACCTGCTCCTCCTGCGCGAGCCTCCTCCTCCTTCTCCTCCTCCTGCTGCTGCTGCTGCTCCTCCTCCTCCTCGTCCTCCTCCGCCTCCTCCTCATCCTCCTCCTCCTCCTCGTCCTCCTCCTCGTCCTCCTCCTCCTCCTCCTCCTCCTCCTCCTCCTCCTCCTCCTCCTTATCCTTCTCCGCCTCCTCCGCCTCGTCTTCCTCCTCCTCCTCCTCCTCCTCCTCCTCCACGCGTCTTTATGAGCATTCACCCTGACGGTGAGTCATGCTCCAACCCGCTTTGATTGCTCGTTACCAATGACCATCCCGGCAGGCTGGGTCGAACGACGACTGGTACTGGCTGTACGCCGCCGTGGCGTCCGGCGACGACTCATTCCTCATCAGCAACGACGAGATGCGCGACCACGTGTTCCAGGTTGGGCCTGGCAGATTTCGCTCGCCACGTCATAGCATTCCATCTAAGTCAAGAAACGAGGGTTTGAATTGGTTGGATGACAGGGCTTGGCTGATATTGCTCGTCATGTCATAGGCTGCCATCTGACTCAAGAAACGAGGGTCCATAATGGTCGGATGACAGGGCTTGGCTGATTTTGCCCGCCACATCATAGGATGCCATCTTGCGCAATAAACGAGGATGCAAATACTGTCATCGATAACGCGGCGGGCAGCATCTGGCAGGCCCTGGATTCAGATGCTGCCGGCGCCCAAGCTGTTCCAGCGGTGGAAGGAGCGCCACCAGGTGCGGTTCCACATGTCGGCGGCCACCGGGCTCGAGCTGTACTTCCCGCCCGTGTTCACCACGTGCATTCAGGCAGGGAGGCTCTCGATTGACGTTGAATCTGACGGATATCTGTATGAGCGTTCACCCTGAAGTTAGATCATGCACCCATGTCGGTCGAGTGATTGCTCTCACTTACCCCCGTCTTGCGAAGACTTGATGTGCTGAGGGTTATTGTCAAACCAGCACTCGACTGACATTGAATCGACAAACAGAGTCCGCGTGTCTGTATGAGCATTCTCCCCGAAGGGCGAAAGGTGAGTCGTGCTCCGATCTCGACTCGAGCGCTTGTTCCCAACGACCCTGCTCTGAGGAGGCGGCGGACCGGTCCTGGTGGATGTTCCCATGCGACTCGGGGGAGTGGATCTACGCCCGCCACACCGCGGCGTGAACGCTGAACGGGGCCCTCCCAACCATCAGCCCTTTCTGTGATTAGACTGGTGGCTGGATTTACCTTTTGAGAGAAAACTATTAATACGAATAACATCTGATAATATTTGTGGCGGCCGCAGCGCGAAATGCCGGTCACTGGCCGTCTCATCGACTCGAGGGCCGTCTCATGTCTCATCTCATCAACATGGTTTGGGAGCTGTCAACAGCCAGCTGAACGCCACAATGTACGGTCGATTGCCTGTCACGCGGGGCAAAGGGTGGGGTTACTCAGAGTTGGGACCTCCGGAGTGCGCCGAGGCGCGGCGGGCGCGGCAGGCCGCTGCCGGCACCGAGGTCTGAACCTCCCGGGGACCTCGAGCCGGAACCGGCCGCGCGGAGCGCGGTGGGCGGCGCGGAACGGATGCGGCTCCGCCTCGCGGGACGCGGCTCCGCCTCGGTGGAGCCGAGCGAGCGGCGCCCGACCGCGCGGAGCGCGGTGGGCGGCGCGGAAGCAACCCAATGACCGGATGGCGGCTCCACGGGAAGGCGGCTCCACGGGAAGGCGGCTCCGAGGGACGCGGCTTCGCCGGCGGAGCCACAGGAGCGGCGCCCGGCCGCGCGGAGCGCGGTGGGCGGCGCGGACGCAATCGAATGACCGCTCCGCGGGATGCGTCGAAATGCGGCTCCGCCCAATGACCGCTTCGCGGGACGCGGCTCCGCCGCGGCGCAGCCGCAGGAGCGGCGCCCGACCGCGCGGAGCGCGGTGGGCGGCGCGGACGCAATCGAATGACCGCTCCGCGGGATGCGTCGAAACGCGGCTCCGCCCAAATGGCCGCTTCGCGGGACGCGGCTTCGCCGGCGGAGCCGCTCCGCGGGACGCGGCTCCGCCGACGGCCTCTCCGCCGAAGCGGCGCCCGGCCGCGCGGAGCGCGGTGGGCGGCGCGGGCGCAATCGAATGACCGCCCCGCGGATGGCGGCTCCGCCGATGACGCACCACGCGCCAAGATAAGCGAATCTCAAAATGCCGCGGAGCGGCAAGTTCGGCTGAGTACAACTTCGCAGCGGAGCTGCGAACCGGGCGGGTGGGCGGCATTACTGCGCACGAATGCGCGGAGCACGGGGGGGGGCGCGGAGCGCCGGGCGCGGAGCGCCGGGAAAAAAAGGGCCGCCGCGATCAAGGTACGACAGCCACTCAACGTTCTTGTGCCGCGAAGTCGGGTGCACGACGGAGGAACGGCGCGCGACGGTGACCCGTCCGCAGCACCGTTCGCGTCCTCTGGAGTGCCAGCCCCGCCCGCGACCCCTGCCTGGCCCCGAGCCCGAGAGCCGGCGCTCCAGCCGGCACCCCCTGCCCCACCCTCGACCCCCACCGCCCACACGCACCCACGCCCCCGCGCCGCGCCCACGCCCCCGAGCCGCGTGCCCCGAGCGTCGCGGTGAGCAGAGGAGGTCGCCCATTCTCATCCGGCGCAGCTACAGGGGGATTTTGACAAAATCCGCGCCGAGCAACGCCTACGGAGATCTGCTGCATGATGAACTCGTAGATCTTCGTCCAAACCGGAGCACTGTCGACGGGCCCGTCGCCCAGCTCACTGATGAGCGTAGCGATGAAGGTGCTCATGTGCGCGAAGAGTGCGACGCGGTAATCATAGGAGAGCAACATGCTCGCGCTCATCATTCGGTCGACGGCGGCGGAAGTAATCATGGTTGTATGCT
>Ga0307489_10002292_pt1 | contig 12799 bp, 22 predicted proteins | sample SB12metaG_FD_202247 | JGI IMG/M metagenome (GOLD analysis project Ga0307489, IMG submission 202247) | Sea-ice brine microbial communities from Beaufort Sea near Barrow, Alaska, United States - SB 1.2 | ecosystem: Environmental > Aquatic > Marine > Coastal | place: USA: Alaska | collected...
TTCGTGCTCGCGAAGGTGAGCAGCAGCGAGACGAGCGAGGCCAGGGCGAGGAGCTGCGCCAGCGTGCGCGCCGCCGCGCCGCTGACCGCGTCACTGAGCGTCACGGCTCCGACGCCGCGCGCCGGCGGGGGGTCATCCCTGGCTGGCGGCGTCAGTGCGCCGGCCCCCATCCCGCTGCTGGCACTTCCTCCTTCGGCACCCCCTGATTTTCCGGAACGCACAGCCACAGATGTAACCTCCCCGCGCCCTCGCCAAGCCTCCCGGCGCCTGTCTAGCGCGCCGAGCTGAGACGCTCGCTAGTTCATCGGAAACGCGAGCGGCACGGACTCTGCGCCGCGCTCGTGGACGTCGCAAGGGTGCGGGTGGCGTCCGAAGTGTGCTCCGACGCACCGTTTAACGTCGACGCTTCGGAGACCTCAAGACCGAGGCGCCGTCGACTTGTCCACTTCTCACCCCCACCTGAGCCGTTTTTGTCGCAGACATCTCGAGCAGCACCCCACGACAGCCCTCAGAAAGTGCTCACGTCAAGCCAAAAAAGTGGACGTTGTGAGCCCTCGGGATCAAGACCCACGAAAAATGACTCAGCGCGTGACGTGTCATGCCTCCGGCGCTCAGATGACACGGCCACGCGGCGCGGCGGTGGCGGTGGCGCGATGGTTCGTCAATGCCGGTCGACGCGGCGCCCCGTGCTTGGCGCGCGCGGCGGGGGGGCGCCAGGCGTCCAGTGGGAGCTCCAGCGGGTGGGGGGCACCGGCACCGGCGCGGGCCGGCACCCTGGCCGCTGGATTAACTGGAGGTGGTTCAGCTGAAGTGGGCGCGGGGGCACGGCTGCGAGTGGGGCCGACCAGCGACGGCGACGGGACTGCCGCGTCTCCCGCGCTCGGGTTCGCGGCGGGGGCTCGGCAGGCGTCCAGTGCGTCCAAGGGCAGCAGGTGGGAGGCATCGGCATCGGCACTAGCGCGAGCGGGCACCCTGTCCAGCGATGGCGACGGCGGCATCGGGGCTCCCGCGTCCGCGCTTGGGTTCGCGGCGGCGGCGGCAGAGGCCGGAGGAGATTTAGCCGGGGGGGTCAGCTCCGGTCCGCTTGCGGAGCTCCGGCGGCGCGTGAGCGTCGGGCAACTGGTGGGTGGCGACGCGCGCCAGATGGAGGCAGTGGTCGCGCTACAAACACTACGCGATCGTCTCGTGGCCAGTCCCCCGGGACCGCCGCTGACTGACGACGCGGGATTCGCGGCGCGCTGGCTCGATTTCACGGGCCTGCGCGGCGGCAGCGACAGAGTTCAGGGTCGTGCTACGCAGGGGGCAGGGGCATCCACTCGTCCACTTCTCCGCTCATCCTGCGCCTTAGTCTTTGAAACCACGCAACGTATCCCACAAAAAGTGCTCGCGTTGAGCTGAAAACTGGACGAGTGTGTAAGCCCCTGTCAAGGGGTGTACCTGCACGGCGGCGTGGGGCGCGGCAAAACGATGGTGATGGACATGTTCTACGTAGGGCCCAGCAGTTATTGCTCGCCACGTCATCCAACGCACTTTGAACCCTTGTTCCCCCGAATTGAAACGCACCTTTGACGTGGCGATCAATACCTGTCCGGCCCTATCCACGGAGCACGCTGCCGCCGTCGCTCGCCGCGGTGGCGCGGCGTACGCACTTCCACGCATTCATGGCGGAGGTGCACCTGCGGCTGCACGCGGCGTCGCGGCTCAGGCAGGGGGGCTATTGAGAACATGCACACGACCACGTTGCATACAAGCACACAACGAGCATACAGTCAGATCGTACAGGGCCTGAAGCCTCTCTTGGGAGTGTCTCGCCACCCACCTGACTTTCACAACTAGACGGGGGGGGGGTGTTGAGAACAAGCACTCGACGACGTTGAATACTATCCTCCTCCGTTTACTCCGCGCTTCTGTGTGAGCCGGGGGTCATTGAGAACAAGCACTCGACCGACGCTGGCACTCCTCATCCTCCTCCATACTCGTGTGTATACTCCGCGTGTATGTATGATCATTCACACTGAAGGTAAGTCATGCTCCGATCTCGGTCGAGTGTTTGTTCTCAATGACCCTCCTGCGAGGTTGGACGACCCGCTGGCGGCGGTGGCGGCGGCGGCAAGGGCTTACTGTCGTCCATATCTTTGCTCAACATGAGTCCCTGACAGACCAACACCACCCAGCGTGTCTCACGCAAAGTGCTTACGTTGAGCTGAAATAGTGAAGTGGTGTAAGCCCCTGGGCGGCGGTGCACTCCGAATCCCCCTTGCTGTGCTTCGACGAGGTGGACATCACGGACGTGGCGGTAGGGACTAGCAGAGTTGATTTGGCTCGCCACGTCCGCCGTTGCGCGCCCCACCCAGACCCTCGTTTTGTGAGTGTAAGGACGTCACTACACGAGGGCGAACGTCAGCCAGGGTAGCCACCCAAATGCTCATATACAGTGAGTGGAACCGCTTAAATGGTTGAAACAGCGTGAGGGTAACCACCCGAATGCTTGAAACGTGGTGATGTGGAAGCACCCAAACTTGGCCCTGCGCGACGGACGCGCTGATGTTCAAGCGAGTCTTCGAGAAGGTGTTCGCGCTGGGTGGCGTGCTCGTGGCGACCTCCAACGCCACGCCTGAAGAGCTGTACGCGGGGGGCATCAACCGCGCGGCGTTCGCGCCGTTCATTGACACCCTGCGCGAGCGCTGCGCCGTCGTCAGCCTCGACGAAGGGGTGCAGTTGGAGACCTTGGTGGCGGAGAAGGCGGCGACGGGGTCGGGGGCGGGGGCGGGGGCGGGGGCGAAGCCGGGATCCGGGGCGGGGACGGGGGCGGGAGAGCACGGCATCGATTACCGCCACCTCATTCGGGAGGGCGGGAGGCAGGCGGCGGCTGCGAGCGGCGACACCCGGTGGGCCATTCCCTCCGCCGTTTGCGGCGAGCCGTCGGTGTTCGTCGTCGCCGCCGCCACCGCCTCTTCCTCCTCCTCCTCCTCCTCTTCCTCGTCCTCCTCGTCCTCCTCCTCCTCCTCCTCCGTCCCCATCGTCAGCGCCAACGCTGCGGACGCTGCCGCTGACGCAAACAAGGTGCTGGCGCGGTTGTGGGGCGTGGCGTGTAAGGTGACACGGGCGGGAGCGGAGGAAGATGTTCGGCTGGACGTGCGGGTGGCAGTGGCCACGGGTCGGAGCCTGGTGGTGCCGCGCACGCTGGGGTAGGGCCTGACAGATATAGCTCGCCACGAGATGGGTACTAACTGAACAAGCGAGGGCTCGAAGTTCTTTGAATGACGTGGCAAGCAACAGCAGCAGGCCCTACTTCGCGGCGGTGCGCTTGGTTCCACTTTGAGGACCTGTGCGGCGCACGTGGCCGCCTGGCAGGGCTTCTCTCGTCCACAATTCGGCTGGACGGTTGCACTTTTTGTGGGATGCGATGGGGGTAATGGGCGATTCCAGAGACAAAACGTCTCACGTTGAGCTCAGAAGTGGAAAGTGGACGAGTGAAAGCCCCTGCCGCCTGGGCGCCGCGGATTACCTGGCACTGGCGGACCGCTTCGACGCCATCGCCGTCGTTGGCATTCCCACATTCTCCACGCATAACGAAAACGAGGCGCGGCGTTTCATCAACCTAGTCGACGTGCTGTACGAGCGGCAGGGTCTTCCACTCGCCCCCTTTCCAGCTCAACCTGAGCCGTTTCTGTCACCGAGAGTCACTGAAACCACCTGAAGTATGCCACGAAAACTGCTCACGTCAAGCCGGAAATTGAACGAGTGCAAGGGTCTTCCACTCGTTCACCCCTTACACTCGTCCAATTATCAGCTCAACCTGAGCCGTTTCTCTCATTAACTCTATGAAACAGCACAACGTATCCTACAAAAGGCCATCATGTCGAGCCAAAACGTGGATGAGTGTAAGCCCCTGCGGAGAGGCGCGCGCTGCTGCTGGGCACCCTGGCGGCGCCGCCGGACACCCTCTTCCGCGGCGAAGAGATGGCAGAGAAGGGAGGGGAGGACGGGGAGGAGGAGGTGGAGCATGCGGAGGAGAAGCGGGGCCCGCTGTCAGGAAGTAGCGTGGCGGAGGCTGTGAAGCGGCGAGTGCGGCGGGAAGGCGACTGGGGCGGCGGCACAGCGACTGTGTCCGGCGAGGGCGGCAGCAGCGGGCAGGGTCGCTGTGCCGCCGCCGGATTCGCTGTCGTCCACTTCTCAGCTCAATCTAAGCCTTTGTGGTCGCTGAAATTGTCACCAAAAATGTTCCGTCGAGCCGAAAAGCGCACGAGCGTAAGCCCCTGGCAGCTGGCGGTCCACCACTATGGTGGGCGCCATGGAGTGGAGCGCCACCGGTCGGGCGGGCGCCTCCCTCGCCGACCTGCAGCGCGTCAACTTCACATTCCGGGCAGGGGTCTACACCATGATTTACACTCGTCCACTTCGCAGCTCAACCTGAGCTGTCATTGTCACCGAGACTGAGAAACCACCCAACGTATCCGCTTTTGTCACTGAAGCTGAGAACGTACCCAACGCATCCCCCAAGAAGTGCCTACGTTCAGCTGATAAGTAGACGAGGGTAAGCCCCTTGTTCTGGGCGTCCAAGCGGTGTGCGTCACGGCTAGTAGAGATGAGCGGGTCCACGTACGAGGCAGCGTGGGCGGACCGGTGCAGGGCATCGTGATGGATCCCGATACTAGGCGAGTGTAGGACAGTGAGGCCCAATACATGCCGGTGTTGTGGGCCAGTGTGGGCCAATACTAGGCGAGTGAGGGTACAAGGCACAAGCGTCGGGGTGGGCGGCGGTGGGCAAGGAGGGCGTGTGGGGCGCGTCATAGAGACATACTAGCAAGCACACCTATAGAATAGCAGGTTAATTAAATATTAAATACTCTGCGAGTGCCCGCCACCAGGGGCGACGTGACATTTCTACACGCCCCAGGGCACCCAGCGGTGTGCGGCCACTTCAACGGTGCCCGCCGCGAGCGGCGGCGGCACCGATGGTCGCCTCCTCGGTTTCAAATTCATAGGCAGACCTGCGCTCTGGTCACTCCAGGGCTGTCACTGTCACTGCTGTGGGTGGTGTCCATTCCATTGGAGCCATCCCTCGAGCTGCCCCCCCTGCCGCCCTGAATGGGCGTAGAATAATTCCCACCGCCCCCGCCGCTGCTGCCGCCCCCTCCCCCGTTGCCACCCCCGCCGCCTGCCAGGGGCTGACCCTCGTCCACTTTTCGACTCAACGTGAGCATACTTTGTGGGATACGTTGGGTGCATGGGCTTTCCCCAGTCTATTAGACAGTGGGACACGGGGAGGTGTGACCAAAACGGCTTAGGTTGAGCTGAAAAATGGACGAGTGTAAGCCCCTGCCCACCCCCCCCTTGCTTCTCACACCAGGAGCGTCTTCCGCCTCCCAGCTCACAAACTCCGCATCGTCCATGTGCGCTAGGTTCCAGGGTGGACAATCCTCGATGTAGCGGCGCAAGTTTAATTTGAAAGCAAAATTGAAAGCAGTTTATCATATTTCCGCTTCGAGCGTTTGATAGGCCGGTTTCGGTATATCGCTTTCCGCGCCGAGCGATGACGCTTTGTTTGCAATTCTGTATGGGCATTCAACCTGGCGCCCGCTTTCCCGCGCGGAGCGCTGATGCTTTGTCCGCAACTCTGCATGGGCATTTCACCCAGGCGATATGCCGAAAATGGCCTATTCCAGACGCTTTCACCGTGGGTCTGATAGGTTCAACCTGCACCGCCCTACCTTGAGCTTGCGCTCGCACTGCCCGCCTAGGAAGGCGGGCACGCGGTGCAAGCCCCCCATCACCCCGGATAACTCCTTTAACCAGGGGCTTACATTCGTTCACTTTTCAGCTCAACGTGAGCGCTTTCTGTGGGATAGGGGGTGCGTTTAGGGGTTGTATAGGGGTTGTTAGGGGGTGTGAGGGGATATCAGGGGGTGTGAAGGGTGATTTAGTTTGAGAAACGGCTCAGGTTGAGCTGAGAAGTGGACTAGTGTAACACCCTGCCTCTAACGCCGCGCCCTCAACCTTCCCCATTATGCGGATTTTTTTCTGGATATCTTTGTTTATCATCGGCTTCACCACGGCCCACACCGCCCGGAACACGGTCGGACAGTTCACCAAGTAGCATCGGTACATGATCTCCGGGAAGGGTCTTACACCCATTCGTTTTTCAGCTCAACTTGAGCCGTTTCTGACACCAAATACACCCCCTAATACACCCTGACACCCCTTACACACCCCCTAAGCAACCCCTCAATACACCCCCCATCCCACAGAAAGCGCTTACGTTGAGCCGAAACTTGGACGTGTGTAAGCCCCTGCATCCGGGTAGTTGTTTTGGTCGATGGCGAGGACGCGCTTGAGGATGCTGACGTTCGCGCTGCTCAGCACGTGCAGCCCCAACCCAGGGGCTTACACTCGTCGACTTTTCCGCTCAACTTGAGCCGATTCTGACACAAAACACACCCTAAACACCCCTAAATACCCCCCGATACCCCCAACACCTCCGGAACATTCCCCAAGCAACCCCTAGATGAACCCCCTATCCCACAGAAAGCGCTTACGTTGAGCCGAAAAGTGGACGAGTGTAAGCTCCTGCCCCAACCCCGTCATGTCCAGAATGTTGATCACCTTATCCGGAACCTCGACACCTTGGCGCTTGGCGTGCGCAGGGAGCAGTATCTTCATCAGATACTCCATCATACGCATGTGGTGATCTATGATGTCGTCCGCACTCACGCCCTTATTGAGCACCTCCGCCAACCAGGGGCTTACACTCGTTCACCTTTCAGCTGAACGTAAGCGCTATTTGTGAGACAAGGGGTGTTTCTGGGTTGTGTATGGCGGGGTTGGAGGGGGTGTTTAGACGTTTTAGGGGATCTTTTGGGCGTCAGAAACGGCTCAATCAGAAACGGCTAAGCCCTGCCGCCAACCGGCCCCGCCCTGTGCACTCAATGTACACCGGGATGCCCATGGTGTAGCGGCGCAACTTGAAAGTGATAGCAAAGTTTGAAAGCGTCTCACAATATTGTAGCTTCAAGCGCTGATCGCAGACACCACAGGCGAATTTAAGACGGGTGTTGATACTCTGCTGCTGCCCTACCAACGCCGTGTGCGACGTGTACCACCCATGATCAGGGGCTTACACTCATCCACTTTTCGGCTCAACGTAAGCGCTTTCTGTGGGATAGGGGGTTCATGTAGGGGTTGTCCAGGGTGTGTGTGGGGGGTGCCGGGGGGCATCAGGAAGTGTTTGGGGTGTGTTTTGTGCCATAAACGGCTCAGGTTGAGCTGAATAGTGGACGAGTGTAAGCCCTTGCCCATGATTGCACGATTCGAAAAGCGTGTTCTTCACTGCCGTTGGGATCTCGCGCCAGCGCCGCATGCACCCGGCGATATTCACGTCCTTACTGTACCGGCGCACGTTGAAAATGTAAGCCAAATTGAAGCAAAATTGAAGTACATTTGAAAGCAGTTTATCATATTTTAGTTTCAAGCGCTCAACTCCAGGTACTTTCAATGTGGGTTGGATAGGGTCGACCTGCACCGCCCTACCTTGCGCCACTGAAGCGTCTTCTCCAACATCGCCACTGCCTTAATGTAGTGGCGCAAGTTGAAAAAGCAAACGTTGAAAGCACACAATAATATTCTGGTTTCAAGCGCTGACACCACACGCGCTTTCATCACGGGTCTTAATACTGCCAACCTGCACCGCCCTACCTTAACCGCCTTGCCGTTCTGCGCGCTCAGAAACCGCCGGTACATATTATCCAAGTCGCCGTTGATTGCCATGTCGATATCAATCTCGGACGCCGGCACCGCGGCTTTCAGTTTCTCGAGCTTGGTGTAGCGGCGCAAGTTGAGTTCGAAAGCAGAATTTGAAAGCAGTTCATCATATTTCAGTTACAAACGCTTACTTCCAGCCCTTTCAACCTGTGTTTGATAGGGTCAAGTTGCACTGCCCTGCCTCGGCTTCGTACCCCGGGTACTCCTCGCGGGAGCGGCGCCACATCAGCAGCTCCGCACGCTCCTCCGTATACATATTGTCTTCCCTCCAGCAGGGGCTTACACTCGTCCACTTCTCAGATCAACCTGAGCCGTTTCTGAAACAAAAACACACCCTACACACCCTTTGTCGCCCCTAACACACCCTAAAGACCCTAAGCAACCCCTCAACGCAGCCCCTATCCCACAGAAAGCGTTGTTCAGCTGACGGTTAACGAGTGTAAGCCCCTGCCCTCCACCGCGTGGCCCACGGTACTCCGGAGTGCGGCAGGGCCGCTGCATGGGCGGAGGCGTCGTCCGCAGCAATCTCCGTTTCGCGCGTCACCTCACCGGACCGCGTACCGGACTCGGCTGACCCGGCAGACCCGGTGGACACGTCGGACCCCCCGCCCGTCTTCCCGCGCCCGCCGCCGCCAAACAACGTCTTCCTCTCCTCCAGGAAGTCAAGGTACTTCTTGCCCCAGTACCACGCAATGGCGCCCGCCACGCAGGGGCTTACACTCGTTCACGTTAGAGCTCAACTTGAGCAACTCCAGGACACATTCGTGAATGAAGTTGGTTCATAAGGTGAATAGAACAGCTCAAGTTGAGCTGAAATGGGAACAAGTGTAAGCCCCTGCCGCTACGCCCGCGTACGCGCCCGCCTGATTCCTCAGCCTGGGGTTCAGCATCAGGGCAATCGCAAACGCGGCCGCGGCAACTACGAGCACCCAGGCGCCGACGCAAAGCAGCGCCCAGATGACGGACTCGCGGGCGAGGAGCGTGTTGCGGCGCGCGGCGTGCGCAAGGATGCGCCGCCGGTGTACCGCGAAGGGCACCTGGACGTCGTCGACGAGGTCGAGCTCAGTCATGCCCAGCATGTCCTCCTGATCCGTGAACCCGACGGCGCGGAACGCGTCGGCGTAGATCCCCATTTGGACGTCCCGGAGGAAGCCGTCGACGGCGTCCGAACGGGGCCAAGCGTGAGCAGCGACCAGACAGGCGCGAGCTGCCCCGCCCCCCGCCGCTGCTAGCCCCGGTCCGCATTGCACAGCCGTCGCTATGACCCCCCCCATGAACGCGCCTGTCGTAGTCGGGAATTTCGTCCGCAGCTTCGCCCATGTCGCGAGCGCGCCCGCGCCGAGCCCGCCTCCGCCGCCTCCGCCAAACCCGCCCCCGCCGGCCTCCCACTTGGACATGGAACCGTCGCCACTGGGTCTGCCGCCAGCCGCCACTTTCTTCTGCGGCGACGGATCCCCAGAAAAGCGCCGAGGGCTGCGCTTTGATGTTTGAACGACTTCCCTTCACCGCCAGTTCCAGCGCTGCCTTGTCAGCCCTTACAGCTGTCGGTCCTCTAAACGATGTCGGCCAACTCTTCAGAAAAGTTGTACCTCGCCCGCCGGGGGCTGGGGCGCCGGGGATGGGAGCGGCGGCGGTTTTGCCGGCGGCGGCGTCGTCTGCTCCATAAATGCATCAGCCCTTCCACACGGACGGTTCTGATTGGACGACAACCGAAATATCCGTTCCCCGCCAAAAAACGGTCAAACGGTTTTGGAACTGAGATATTGAGAAACTACCCCTCAACACGAGCTTACTTTGAGCCGAAGAGTGGACGAGTGTAAGCCCCTGGCTCTGGGCGTTCAAGCGCTGCGCCTCGCGCTTGGTGGAGATGAGCGGAGCACATACGAGGCAGCATGGGCGGACCGGTACGGGGCAACCCCAATAACAGGCTAATGCAGGCTACTCGTAGAGTGGCCCAATACAGACCGGTGTTGTGGCTAGTTTGGCCCAACGCTAGGCTACTTAGGGTAAAGCGCACAAGCGTGGGACGGGCGGCGGTGGGGAGGAGGTCCTAGAGAGTAGCATAGCACACATTGAAGGATAGCAGGTAATGTAATCTAACTTTTGCTCGTTTACGGCGTGGACTCAATATATTGCGATGCGCCGCGGCTTTGCTATAGATGAGACAGGGGTGTGATGGCGGCGGCGGCGCGCGGAGCGATGGCTCTCCGCGGCCGTGGCAGGCTGATGGAGGGTGCCGCTCTTGCCACGACCGCGAAGGTGCTCACACTGTGGATGGCGGTTGCTCTGGGGGAGCCGGGGGGCTGGGGGCGCCAGACACCGCACCAGGCGGCCGCAGAGGGGAGGTGAAGGCGATGGATGTCATGATGTGGAAGGGGGTTATTGCGGTGCGCCGGCGCCGGAGGGTGGGCGGCGAGCTGAAGTGAGCATCGGATGGCGCTGACGTGGTGTCAGTCACCAGCCCTTGCCCCCGTGTGATGCAATGGCTTAGCACGAGCACGTTCACCTGCATATGCGGGGACGTGTTTAATGATATGCGGGGACGTATTCTCCGATCTGGAGCTCGACCTCTGACCCGTGTCCCCCCGCCCTGACAACCCGAACGAGCGAGCTCGATGTTTTTTGTCCCCCACCTGCGGCGAGCGAGGGTGCCGGAGTTGTCCGACTCGTTCATCGTCGATTCCATTGCAATATACATGATGCTTTCTTAACAAATTAGTTTGCACATTGTGCTCTGGTGTACAAAGTGACGAAGGCGGTGCAGCGTAGCTCTAAATGGTGGTCCGGCGTATGACGCATGACGCAGCCCCGCAACTAACAATTCCAGATGCCCGCCCCCAGCAGCGGTTTGCGCATGTCTCGCCGTCCTCTTTGAATTCATCGCTCAATGTATCTTCGTTCAAATTATCTTTCCTAAAACAGCCCGATGTGCAGCACATCGTTCCGGGACATCCCGTTGTACCCCCGGCCGCCGATGACGAGCAGGCCCCGCTCGGCTGGCACCATGGCGTGCCCCGTGCGGTGCTCTTCCACACTGTCATCGGACCACTGCTGCACGTCGACGCCGCGCTTTGGGTGCAGGATAGGCAACCAGCGCCTGCGGGTGATATCCAGCATGGCGATACCCGCCAGAAAGACCGCGGTCTGCCCGGGTGCCCCTTGCCCCACTCGGCCCTGGTCACTGCCATCAGTGACGGGCGAGCCGCGGTTTAGCGGCGCAAGTTGAATGTGAAAGCAAATTTGTAAAGCGGTTCATCACATGTTAGTTTCAAGCGCTGAAACCAGGCATGCTTTCAGATAACTCGAGTTTTGATGTTGTCAACCTTGCCCGCCCTACCGCTGCGGCCGCCGGTGATCACGATGCGGTCCCCGAGCACCACCGCGGTGTACCGGCGCAAGTTGAATTTGAAAGCAGAAGTTCAAAGCGGTATATCACACTTTAGTTTCAAGTGCTTAGTTCTAGGCGCTTTCGACGTGAGTTTGATAGGGTCAACCGGCACCGCCCTACCGCGGTGTGGCGACTGCGCGGTGCCGGCGGTGCACCGGCAACGTGCAGCTCCTCCCAGCGCGCCTTAGTGTAGCGGCGCAAGTTGAAATTGAAAGCAAAATTTGAAAGCGGTTAGTCACATTTCAGGTTCATGCGCTGGAACCATGCGCGCTTGCAGCTCAGGATTTGATACCCTACCCCTACAGGTAAGCCCCAAGCCCTATCCCTAAGCCCTCAACCCTAAACCCTAGATCTGGAACCCTAAACCCTAAACTTGGAAGTCAAGCTGTACCGCCCTACCTCAGGCGTAGAAAGGTCCAGCTTCCAGAGGTCGTTGAAGATCACGTTATCTTGAAGGTAGTCGCCGTGCCCGCCGAAGACGTAGAGGTCGTTGCCGAAGACCGAAGCCGTGTGACACGAGCGGGCGGGCGGGCGGACATCGCCGCGGACCTCCAACTTCGTCCACGTGGTCACCAGCCGCCGCACGCTCCCGCCGCCCACGGGGTGTAGTGGCGCAAGTTGGAATCGAAAGCAAGGTTTCAAAGCGGTTAATCACATTTTAGTATCAAGCGCTGAAACCAGGCGCGCTTTCAATTCGGTTTTTGGTGCTGACAACTTGCACTGCCCCACCGGGGTCCGACACGTCCATGATCCACGTGTCGTTCAAGGTGCGGCCGCGTCCGGCAGGATCGTCAAATCCCAATTGGCCGCCGAAGATAACCAGCTTTCCCCGCCATGACACACCGCTGTGTCCCGTGCGCGCACTCGGCATGGCGTCATCCTCCGCCATGATTGGCCGGGTCCAGGTGAGCCCCATGTAATAGCGGCGCAAGTTAAATTTGAAAGCGGTTCATCACATTTTAGTTTTAAGCCAGAACTCTGAAATCAGGCGCGGTTTCAACTTGGCTTTTGATACTGTCGCCGTGCACCGCCCCACCATGGGCTGGCTCGCGGCGTCGCTAATGCTGACGGAGTCGTCGCTCTGCAGTATGTAGAGCGAGTTATGGGCTGAGAAGCCTTGGGTGCCGCCGAACATCACCATCACCTCGCGGTCGGCCCCGGGCCGGCCAGACACGGACAACGCCGTGAGGATAGTGTTGTTGCAGCGGGGCGGCGGGTCGCCCGCGGTCGTAAGCCGCTGCATGCTGAGCGGGACCATCTTCAGGTCCAGAAGGTGCAGGTCGTTGAAGTCGCCGCCGCCGACCGAAGATCTATTGATGCCGCCGAACAGCAGGATCTTCTTCCCATTCTGCACGGATTTCGTGCGGTGACGCGTCGAGTTAGTTTAATGATCACTCCGTCGTGTCGCGTATGTTTGGTGTGTGAGCAGAATGTACAACAGCCGGAAACCAAATATTTTGACCGGGCGAACTTCAGGAAACACACTAGTGCGCATACTCAGATATGAGGTAGCGCTTAAAATCCAGTCGTTGATTGCGACCTTGACGACACGGCGGCGCGCGAGGCGCGGGGGCACTCACCCCGATTGCGGCGCAGCCGAACTGGTATCTCGCCTCGAACGTGCTCTCAAGCGCCGGGGTCTCCAGCCTC
>Ga0307489_10002293_pt1 | contig 12791 bp, 18 predicted proteins | sample SB12metaG_FD_202247 | JGI IMG/M metagenome (GOLD analysis project Ga0307489, IMG submission 202247) | Sea-ice brine microbial communities from Beaufort Sea near Barrow, Alaska, United States - SB 1.2 | ecosystem: Environmental > Aquatic > Marine > Coastal | place: USA: Alaska | collected...
GGAGGAGGAGGAGGAGGAGGAGGAGGAGGAGGAGGAGGAGGAGGAGGAGGTGGATGAGGAGGAGGAGGAGGTGGAGAAGGAGGAGGAGGAGCCATATGACGCGGCGAGCAACATCTGTGTTGGTGCTGGCCAGGCCCTACCGGATAATCTCGTTCCAACGCCTTCTGCGCTCTCGCCAGCGCCTCCCTCTTTGTCAGGACTTCTTGTTCACCACGCCTGTTGAAGCGGCGCGCGTTGAATTTGAAAGCAACGTTTAGAAGCTGTTCATCACACTTTAGTTCCAAGCGCTGAAACCAGGCGCGCTTTCAACTGGGGATTTGATACTGACAACCTGCACCGCCCAAGCCTATTGCTCGACGCGGTGGCCTCCACGAGAGCGCGGATAACGTAGTCCGCCTCGATGAACGTTATCCACATGCCCGTGTACGCGACAGATGCGTCGACGGTGCGCGTGGCGGGATCGGCGTTGGCGTGGCTCAATCGCATCCCTCGCATCGGGCAGTCGCTCTCCCACGGCTACGGTCAACCACATGTGTAAAAATGTTCGCCACGTCATCCACTGCATATCTCACCGGTCATCGCCACATCACCCACCACGTATTGTACAGGTGTTCGCCACATCGTCCACCGCATAATGTACCGGAGCTCGCCTCCTCATCCACCGCTTAGCATGATGTGGCGAGCACCGGTAGCATAGTATGACTTGGCGAGCACCGGCACACCATGTGGTCGATGACGAGGTGAGCGCCGGTACACCATGAGCTAAATGACGCTGCTGGGTGAAGCAGCGGTAGACAGTGTGGCCCTACCCATAGCACCTGTTCGGCGCGCGGCACATCCCAGCCGTAGCGCCGTGCCCATGATGCCAGCGGCACCACACGCTCGCCGCCGCGTTTGCCGAGCAGGAAGGCCATCGAGAATAAGCACTCGGGCGGGATCGGAGCGTGACTTAATTTCCGTGAGAACTCTCGTACAGACGCGCGGAGGAGGATGAGGAGGAGGAGGAGGAGCAGGAGGAGGAGGAGGAGGAGGAGGAGGAGGAGGAGGAGAAGGAGGAGGAGGAGGAGGAGATTCAAAGTCGGCCGAGCTTGCTTGTTCTCAATAACCCCCGTGCCTGGGCCGTTGCCGTTTCCCTCCGCGGCGTGGAACGCCAGCACGGAACGCGTCACCGGGCTCATGGCGCCCAATGCGTCCAAGCCATCTTGCGCAGAAGCCGAACCTGCTGCTGCTGCTGCTCCTGGGTTCAAGTGTAACAAGATGAGAACTACGAGACGAGAAGTACAGTCAGCGTTCAGGAGGATGGAATGTTAGGTTGAAGTGGGTGGTTGGTGCGGATGGATGGGTGCTTACGCGTACCTGCTGCTGCCGCTGCTGCTACTGATGTTATTGCTTCCGGCGTGGAGGAGGTATCGTCGGTCGCGGCCGCGGCGACGACCACTGCGCGGCATGATTGTCGGCGCCGACACCCTGTGACAGCGCGTTGTCGAGTGCTTGCCAGGTGGCACCGGTTGGCACCGGAATGGATTGGACTGCAGCGGAGCGCGACCCCGGCGGCACCGACGGTCGCGGCGGCCGCCATGCTCAGTGGTGTGGCGCACGGAAGGAAATCTTCCGCCCCGTCGCGTGTATCTGGCGTCGGGGCCTCCCCACGCAGCGTGCCGAGAAGAGTGTTCAGGATGGAAAAATCAGAGGGTGAAGGGTGCCCACCAACGACCAAACCGACCTTCCAGTGTCTGTCTCACATGCGTTTGTTAGTGCGCTGCATTGGCGCCTCCCCGCATACCTCAAGCACCCCGCGTCTCGGCAGCCCCGTTCCGCGCACTGCATGCGCCGCACAAGCGCACGTCAGCTCGTGGGTTGGCTGCTTCTATAACAGCTCGACGTCCCAGGGATCTCAAGCTGTGGATTGAGTTTGTCGATCCAGAGAGGACGAGGTCGCCGTCTCATGCAACGTCGCCGCGCAGGAGCTCAGCGCGCGGGTCGCGGTGGTGCCGCCGCCCTCCGGCCCTGAAAGCTCCGTGCTCGGCATGCGCCGCATGAGCGCGCCTTAGCTCGCGGGTTGGCCACCTCTATAACAGCTTGGCGTCCCAGAGAACCCCTTCGCTTTGGCGTACAACGACGCGGCGCTACATTACAGCCTGGTCGTCCCGCCTACATCTTCCACCGCGGAGCCGTGGGCGCGAGCGGGACTGGAGCTGGTGTCGGGAGTGGCGGGCGGGGTGCGGGGGCGGCGGGGGCTGTAGCTGGGAGGAAGAGGGAGGGGGTAGGGGCAGGTCGGGGGCGCGGGTACCGGGGCAGCGGCGGGGGTGGGAGGGGAGGGGACGACGCGACGGGCACAGCTGTTGAACACGTTGAGTGTCCGCGGCTGCAGCGATGGTGGCGCCGCCCGCGCCGCGCTTCCACGCGGGGCGCGCGGGGCGCTTCGAAGCCCGCCGCCGCGACGCATTCGCCGCGCTGGAGGCCGCACAGCTGGCAGCGGCCGCGCCGCGAGTGCTGCTGCAGGGCAGGGGCTTAGACTTAGAGCTACGCCCCTCCACTTTTCAGCTCAACGTGAGCACTCTTTGTGGGATACGCTGGTTGGCGTCAGTCTGTCGGTGACACACTCGGCTCAGGTTGAGCTGGAAGGTGGTCGAGTGTAAGCTCCTGCTGCAGGGCCACCTGCTGAAGAAGGGGCGGGCCATGGGGTGGGCGGTAGGGGTTTACACTCGTCCACTTTTCAGCTCAACATAAGCCACTTTCGTCGCTAACTCCACCCAAGGCACCCAGCCTATCCCTAAGAGGCGCTTACGTTGAGCTGGAAACTGGACTAGTGTAAGCCCCTGCTGGGAGGGAGCTAAGCGTCGCCACTGCGCACTCGTCAGCATGAATGGGCGCACGGTGCTGCTTCTGGGGGCGGACGGCGATGGTGAGCTGGCGAGCACGGAGGATGGGGAGCTCGCCCTGCGGAGCCGCAGAGTGGAACCCGTCACCAGCGACATGATCGTGTTCATCAAGCACGGCGGCGGGGATGAAGGTGCCGGGCTAGGAGGTGGCGGTGGTGAAGGTGGAGGCCTCGAGGAAGCAAATGGCGAAGGGTTTATCGACGCGCACGCCGTAGCCAACACGGACGCGGCCTCAGATGCAGCGGCGGCGGCAGCATCTTCCCCCCCGGAGTCGCCTCGTTCGCCTGCCTCTCCCGACAGCGCCTACCTCAGAGCGTCGGCCTCCGAACCCTCTACCCCTGAGCTACTTCCGATGGCATCCCCGTTGCTGGTATCCCTCCGTTCTGCCGCCGCCGCCGCCGCAGTCGCCGCCGCCGCCGTCGCTGCTGCTACTCCCACCAGGCGCGCGTCAGACAACATGCACAGCCGCCCCACCGCATCCACCTCCACCTTCACCTCCACCTTCACCTCTGCCTCCACCTCTGCCTCCACCTCCGCCGCAGCCTCCGCCGCCACCGCCGCCGCCAACCCCACCATCACCGCTGCCATCGCCGCCACCGCTCCCTCCAGACCCGGCGGCGACGGGCGCAAGATTGTGCTGGCGACACATTCGCGGGAGTACCGGCTACGGGCGGAGACGGCGGGTGCAGCGTCAGCGTGGGTTGCGGCGCTGAACGATGCCATTGCGATTGCACGGAAGGGAGAACAGGGTGGGAGTGGGGGGGTCAAAACCGCAGCGCCGGGATCGCCGGTACGCTATGGGCAAATGGTCAGCGGAGGCAGGGGGGGAGTCAGTGGGGTTGGGGTTCGGGGTGGGGGTGGGGATGGGGGTGGAGGGGAGAGCCCTGGCCTGATTGGTCGAGAAGGGGACAGCCCTGGTCTGATTGGTCTGAGTCCCGTGAGAGTGAGTCGTGCGGACCTGCAGATGGACCCCCCTCCGGTCCCCTACATTGACCCCACCACCGGGCAGCCACCGGTACATCATGGGCAAACAGTCAGCGAAGGCGTGAGTCCAGCGGACCTCCGAATTGACTCCCCCCAGGTCCCCCTCATTGACTCCCCCACCGGCCAGCCTCCCAGCCCCGGGCAACCGCCCAGCCCCGGGTCCACGTGGGCGGTCGCAACCTACCGCATGGAGCGGCCGGCGTACATGACCAACACCCGCTTAGCATAGCTTATTGATAGACGTTTAGGGTTAAGTGTTTAGGACGAGAAGCAGAAGGCGCGAAGATGGAAGAGAAGAATATAGTTTATGGTGTCCAAGTATTCATTTTATTTAAACTAACGTCCAGCGAGACCCAAGGCACTGACATGGTAAGTTTCAAACCAACGCTGTCCTCCAGACCTGGTCTGGCATTGTGATGGCCAGCATGTATCGCGACAAGTCTATGTGTATACGGATTAATCAGAGTAGGAGTGAGTAGCAAACAGGAGCTATGCTCCTAGTCTGGATATTGTACCAGTACCGCCAATATTACTCAGAGTCGGAATCGGAATCGAGCGCCTTCCCCCGCTTCCGCTTGGTCTTCTCAACCTTCACCTCGGGCCAGGGCCGGACACATCACTGTCGCCACGTCACAAGAGTATTTGCCAGGGCTAGACACATCACTATCGCCACGTCATATGATGGGACAGGTCTGAAGACATCACGCTCGCCGCGTCATAGCATAGGATGGGCCATAGCCGGACAGAAGACTCTCGCCACATCATAGGATGGGTCAGGACCGGACGTGTCACCGTCGCCACGTCATAGGACAGGCCAAGGCCTAAAACGTCACTCTCGCCGCGTCAAAGGATGTACCAGGGCCAGACACATTGCAGTCGCCGCCTTATGGGATACCAAAATCACGACGCCATACCAGCTATGCAGGATGGGAATTGGCGTAATGCTCATCCATAAGTGCCTTGGGTCTCGATAAACGTGAGGCAAAAAGTCAAGCCATTTAACTCAAACACACAAGGGTTAGAAGATGTGATGGATGTTGTGGAACCCGTTATTTACATGCTCCCACCTTGAGCTTGTTCTCGTCGTCGTCGTCCATGGCATCCTCATTTTCAGACTTCACCTCCTCCTCCTCCTCTTCCACGTCCGACTCCTCCATCTCAATCGCCCCCCGCCTAGCCGCCCGCTGGGCCCCCGCGGCCAGGGTCCGACCAACCGTGCACAACCAGTCATGGTCAGGCTACCATAGATTGAAGGACTGTTTAGTCAGGTGACCGTAATGGTATAAGCTTCATTCAGTCACGTGGCCGCATTGGTACAAGGTTGATTTGGTCGGGTGACAGTATTGGTATAAAGGTTGTTTGGAGAACGACCAAAAGTTGCTGACGTGTGAGGTGGCAGTGACGGCCCAACCAGCGGCCACCTTGGCGCCCGCCGCCGCCGCCCGCCCGTCGTCGGCATCCTCCTCCTCCGCTTCCAAGAAATCGCCGTCCATCCCACCCCCTCTGCCGTCCGAGTAATAATCCCGGCGCCCCACGCCGTACCCCGCCCGCCCCATCGCCGCGCCCTGTTTTTTGGACAGCATGTCCTGCTCCTCCGTGTACGGTCATATACACAACGCTCGCAAAGTCGTAAGATGCGATTTATCTCAAGTAATATGGATTATTCAATGCAAGTCGGCCGGGTGGTAATACATGAGCTTGCAGTCGGTCGTAATCAAAGGAGAGCTCTGCAGCCAACCTGGTCTCTCTGGAAATTCAGAGAGGAAAGGCAGCTGCGGCGTGACACGGGACTGTGGTGTTGGCAAGTGCCTCGGCCTCATAGGTGAGTGTTCAACATGTTTTGGTTCACGTGGCGACCACAATACATCGAACCTTACCTTGTTGATCCGATTGGCCTCCGCATCGATATCATCCTTTTCCTTCTCGTAGGGCCTGAGAGATAATGCCTGCCACATAATGCTCCACATGTGTAAACCCTCGTTTCCTGTGTTGAATGGAATCACACGACGTGGCGAGCATTATCTAACAGGCTCTACCTTCTCGGGGTCGTTGACGGCGATGAACAGCTTGGTCTTGCTGGACTTGCTGTGTTTCTTGTCGATCGCCGCTGTCAGCCGCTGGTGCGTCTTCGAATCCAGGTTGTAGCGCCGGAAGTTGAAACTGAAAAAACCTCATCACATTTCCAAGCGAAGTCTGAAAGCGCTGAAACCAAGCGAGGTCAACTCGGGATCAACCTGGGTTCAACCCGGGGTCAACCTGGAGATAACCTGAGGTCAACCCAGGGTCAGCCAGGGGATAACCTGCACCGTCCTACCAGGTTTGTTGGTTTAAACACCAGCTTGGAGTGCAGCTGAGCTCGAGCCTGGATTAGGCCCAGGTGGTAAGGTCCAGTGAATACTGCTCGCCACGTCATAATGCATGGCGAGCCCCGGTACACTATGTCCTATATAACGTGGCGAACACTGGTACACTGCGCGGTGGATGTCGTGGCGAGCACCGGTACGCTACGGGTAGACGTCGTGGCCAGTACCGTACCCAGTGTGGTGGTGGATGCCGTGGCGAGCACCGGTACACCGTGCGTTGGCCGACGTGGCGGGCACCGATACACTATGTGGTGAATGACGTGGCGAACATTATCGATCGGACCCAACCTGGTGGCGGACGTACAGATACGAGTTGTCATTCGTACACGTCTGCTCAGACACGCCCAGCACCTCCTCGCCCTAGGGACTGATGGATAGTGCTCGCCACGTCATCAAACGCACTTCTGACCCTCACTTCTTGACTTAAATGTCATCCTATGACCTGGCGGGCACTATGCATCCGTCCCAACCTCCCCAAGCAGGAGCTGCACGCTGCCGTCCGACCATTTTGTAGGGGCGCAATTAAAAATGAAAGCAACATTTGAAACCTGTTTATCATATCTAAGCTTCAAGCGCTGACACCCGTCGCGGTCTACCCGGGGTCAACCTGGGGTCATTCTGGGGTCAACCTGGGGTCAACCTGGGGTCAACCTGGGGTCAAACCGGAGTCAACCTGGGGTCAACCTGGGGGTGAAGAGGGGTTCAACCTGGGTCGTCCTGGGGCCAACCTGGGGTCAACCTGGGGTCAACCTCGGTCAACCTGGGTTCAAACTGTGGTCAACCTTGGGTCAACCTGGGGTCAACCTGCACCGCTCTACCACTTAACAAAGCGCGCGTTGGATTCCACGGTGCCGTCCGCGGCCTTGCGCCAGCGGATGACGTTCTGGTCCCGCGGCTTGATGCGCTGCGTGCCGTCCTGCTCCACCACCACCGTATCCCAGGGTGCACACCAAAGGCAGATACAAACACTTAGTCAGGTGACTGCGGGAAACCAGTCCCTGTGTTTCATATAATTAACCCGTACGCTATGGGGGCAGTCGGGAGCATCATCTGTAGGACATTCAATCATTCTGTTCTTAGATTCGATTAATGGTTGCCGGTGGTTGCATCTTAGTCAGCTAAAAACATAGGGGTATTGAAGAACGTCACGGTCCGACAGCGAAAGCGTGCCAATATGTAAGCCATGAATAGGCCAAGCGGGAGGGCCCCGCCTCCTCCTCGAGGTTGAAGGTGTCGGGGTCGAACGGGCGGCTCTCCACCCCCAGGATGTTGGACAGCTTCGTCAGCTTGGGTGTCACCTGACACCAGGGCCAGACATAATCCAAGTGGTCCCTCTTCAGTGTCAAAGGGGCACATCTCTACTTGATGGGTACACTAGTACACCGGTGCACTATGAGCAGATAGTCAGGGGTGTCCCTCTGTGTACGGGTACACTGGTGCACCGGTACACTATGAGCACATAGTCAGGGTTGAGCTGACAAGGGAACGAGTGTAAGGCCTCACCGTGTCCGGCAGCGGGGGCAGCAGCGGCGCCACGATGTCCAATGGCGGGCCTGCCGCACAGGGTCCGGCGATGCAACGCAGCACGATGAGCACAACGTGGAAAACTTGTGTGAAACGGAGGCGGGGGCTGTGATCCCGCAGTGTGAGCTGGGACATGGAGAGGGCCGGAGGGTGGAATTAGGGCACGCAAAATCGAATCTCGACGCGAAATGTTTTCCAAGCGCACGCGCGTCGCTGCCCCCTACCCTTTGGCGCGGCGGCGGCGGGTTTAGGGTCTAGGGATAGGTCGTCGTCGTCGAGGTCATCCAGGGTGCTGCGCTTGGGCTCGGCGTCGTCCCCGGCCGGCGCAGCGTCGAGGTCTGAGTCATCGTCCTCACTCGCCAGCGCCCGGCTGAATGCATCCTTCCTCGAGGGCCACGCAAGAGACAGATACTCGTAAGATGCCTTCAACTCAAGCAGCGAGGGCTCAGAAGCGTCTACGAGGTAGGTGACGTGGTGGGTGATACTCGCCCGTCCCTAGCGCGAGGCCAACCCCGACCAGTATCGCAGGGAGACACAGGCGAGACAGTTCGCGCCGAGACGAGATTTTGCGTGCCCTAATTCTACCCCAACAGTTGTTCCAGCTCACACCGCGGGGTGGCACAGCGTAGCCGCCTTCGCTTCACACCACTTATCCACGTTGTTGTGTATTCCACTCCGCCCACTTGTGCTGCATTGCGCGGCGGCCCTGCCTTCTTCGCGGCAACCTTCGCCGCAGCCTTCTTCTCAGCCTTGGCCGCTCGTTTAGCCTCCTTGGCCTCGAGTACCGCCTTTGCCGCCGCCGCCTCCTCCTTGTCCTCCTTGTCCTCCGACTCCGAGTCGCTGTCGGACCCGAACACGTTCTTGATCAGAGCGCTCGCCATCGCTGCGGCGCACGGGCCCGGCGCGGCAGCAGCGGTGGGGATTGGCGCGCGCGTAGAGGATGCCCGACTAAAAAGTAAAAACTCAAATACTGGGTTTAGGGTTATTTTGGGTTTGGGTTTAGGGTTCAGGATTAGGGAAAGTGGGCACTCCTTGGCCTCGAGCGCGGCCTTCGCCGCCGCCGCCTCCTCCTTGTCCTCCTCCTTGTCCTCCGACTCCGAGTCGCTGTCGGACCCGAACACGTTCTTGATCAGTTCACTCGCCATCGCGGCGGCGCACGGGCCCGGCGCGGTAGCAGCGGTGGGGATTGGCGCGCGCGGAAACTGACGGGAGGTGCTGAACTCGTTGTAGGGACAAGGGACGGGAGTCGGGAAAGGCGGAGCGAAAGTGCGGGATTTTGTATGGCACGAATGTGGCGGTCTATAACTCAAGGAATGCCATCAGCGCGGGGCGCGTTTCCGTCCCTTCTCATCGGACATCGGAACTCGGCACTCGCTGAAACGCGTGCTCGCGCCACATCGTTGGGGGCTGGGGGGCGGGGGCGGGGGGCGGGGGGCGGGGGGCGTGTTCATTCACTGATTTATTTATTTATGTGCGACATTCATAGGCTATGGCGAAACAAAGTGGCGGGCACGTCACTTGGCGACCTCCTCCTTGACGAAGGTGGTGTAGACGGTCCCGTCGGCTTCAATCTTGACTGGGTAGACGGGCAGCGGGATGGGGTCCGCGGCGGCCTTGAGCGCGCCCAGCATCATCCGGATTGGGTTGTCCTTGGGGCACCACTGCGTAGGGCCTGGCAGATGCTGCTCACCACATCATCGACATGCATCTTGAACCATAATTTCTTGAGTTTAGTGGCGCCCTGTGACGTGGCCAGCAATTTGAGCCTGGCCCTTTTGCGATGTTGCTCGCCACGTCATCCAACGCACGTGGAACACTCGTTCCTTGAGTTACAGGGCACCCTATGACGTGGCGAGCAATAGCCAACATTGCCAGGCCCTAAGCCTGGCATGTGGTGCTATCACCACGTCATCCGACGCACTTTGTACCCTTGTTTCTGAAGTTAAAAGGCACCCTATGACGTTGCGCGAATTATCTGGCAGGCCCTGCCACTGCAGCACACTTCCGGTGGTGAGGTCGTACTCGGTGCCGTCCAGGGGCACGCGGATAGCGGGGCCCGCAGGTAGGGCCTGACAGGATGCTCGCCGCGTCATGGGGTGCACTGTGGCTGTAAAAAAAGAGGGTTCAAAGCTCGTGTCGATGACACGGCAGAGAATCTCTGCCAGGCTCTAGGGCACCCATGCCCTACCCGCGGCGCCGTAGAAGAGCTCGCCGTCGATGAGGGGGTACTGGAACGCCGTGCTGTTGCAGGCTGTGACGAACATGTTATCCGCGTCGTACTTGACGAGCAGGAAGTTGCCGTTGGCCAGCTCCACCAGCTTAATTGGCTTCTCCTCGAACGCCGGGTCGTTGAGGGTGCCCACATCGAGCCAGCTCCCGCCTGGACCCTTCTGGTTGCCGCCGCTGCCCGCCAACTAGGGACACGCTGATAATGCCCGCCACGTCGACGTCAACCAACGCATTTTCATCCATTGCTTCCTGAATTAATCGGCAGGGTGAATAGTACAGACTCTGTTAGCGTTGCAGTACGTACATCGACACGTGTCAGACTGGAGCAGAGCGCCGTCTCGATATGACTTAAGGTGCAATGGCTTCATATGACGGGGCGAGCAATAGCTGCCAGGCCCGACTACGAAGGAGGGCTCTTTCGCGCTGGGCGCCGCCTCCCCCTCAGGCATTGTAGGCTTCGGCATCTTCGGCATGCCGGGCTGCTGCGCCCGCTTCGCCTTTTTGTCAGCCCTCTTCTTCGCCGGATCCTCGTCTTAGGGCCTGGCAGAAAGTGCTCGCCGTGTTATAGGATGCCGTTTGTCGTTTACGTCAAGAAATGTGGGGTCAAGACGCGCTGAGTGAAGCGGCGGGCGATGGGCCCGGTAGATGTTGCTCGTATCTTCACAGGATGCGTTGACTGACGTGGCGGGCAACGGGCCTGGTAGATACTGCGAGTTGCTCGCCGAGTCACAGGATGCCGTTTGACAGAAGAAACCCAGTTTCAAATGCGTTTGGATGATGTGGCGGGCAAGATCTGCTCAGCCCTACCTCCTCTTCGGGGTCCAGCACCTTCCCGAGCATTAGGGCCTGGGTTGGATGATGCTCGTCAGGTCAGCTAGCGCACGTTGAACCCTCGCTTCTTGAGTCAAATGGCACCCTATGACGTGGCGAGCAGCACCTGCTGGGTTCTACCGAGCATGCCCTTGCGCCCGTTCGCCACCAGGCGCTCCGCGCGCCTCCCGAACACTGATTGCTCATGGTGTGCCGGCGCACAAGTCACCGCCGCTCCCAGCCGCGACGCAGACACGTGGTCGCCCCCTCCTGCTACCGCCGCCGCCCGCCCCGCCGCCGTCGTCCCGGACGCGCCGACCCACGCGGAGCACCTCGCGGCAGGGGCTTACACTCGTCCACTTTTCAGCTCAACTGAGTCGCTTCTGACACAAAATGCACCATAAACACCCATGATACTCCCTCACACCCCATAAGTGACCCCTACACATCCCCTGGAAGCACCCCCTATCCCACAGGAAGCGCTCAAGTTGAGCGAAAAGTGAACGAGTGTAAGCCCCTGCCTCGCGGTGGATGGGTGTGGATAGAACTGCACATTTGAGGCGGAGGATGATTTTTGGTTTGGGCGCGCGCTGGTAGCTAACGAGGTAGGGGCGCGGCGGCAGCCGGGGCCGGGGGCCGACGAGGGACGGCATGTGGAGCAAGCGGCTGCTGCTAGGGTCGTCATGGTGATGCGCGGTGGCGTCGAGCGTAGCGCGCGCGGAGGCCTTTTGTGGTGTTCTGAACAGTGGTTGACACCTGGAGACCTGACGATGACGTGGCGCGCCACACTCGGCAGCTCGGGCTCTTGGGGTGGGCGGCGAAGAAAGCGAGGGGCCGAGTCAGCTTTTTGAATTTGTGAACGACGCCCCCCCGCAAGTGCCGCCGCCACAACGCCCTGCACTGAAAACGTGAAACCTACTTCGCGAGAGCTCTCCCCCGCCGCCGCTGCCACGTCGCGCGGCACGAAACGGCGAGGCGCGCGCTTGGCACGATCGACACACCGGAGGATCTGGGATTCAAGCATAACAGTTCCGCTCACTCCCCCCCAGCCCATCCCGGGAGTATGGCAGGACGCGCCCCAAATGCCGCCGGCAACGGCGCCGGTCGGTACAACCTGCGCCCCCGGGGGCGTCGCGGCCAGGGGGGGCTCCGCGGGGGCCCTGCCCTCGCCGACTCGCCGCTGCTGGGGCGGCTGCTGGGGGAGTGGTCCGATGTCTTTGACTTCGAGGTGCTGCCGCTGCTGGACGCGACCACGCGCGCGCTGCTCGGGCGGGTCGGGCAGGCGTGCCGGGACGCGGTGCTGCGGTCCCCCAAGCTCCTCTGCGCGGGTCGGACCGTCGGGGTGAAGCTCCACGTGAATGAGTTTATGAGGTGCGTCGAGCTGCTGAGTTGGGCCAAGGAGAACGGGTGCCCGTGGGATTCGAGGGTGTGTACGTGGGCCGCCAAGTACGGTCAGCTGAAGGTGCTGCAGTGGGCGCGGGTGCACGGCTGCGAGTGGGGGGCGATGACGTGTGCAGTCGCCGCTCAGGAAGGGCACCTGGCGGTGTTGCAGTGGGCGCGAGAGCACGGCTGCGAGTGGAACGCGGATACATGTAAGTACGCCGCGTTGCGTGGGCAGCTGGAGGCGCTGAAGTGGGCGCGGGAGCATGGTTGCGAGTGGGACGCGAGGACGTGTGGAGCCGCCGCATATGGCGGACGCCTGGAGGTATTGCGGTGGGCGCGGGATCACGGCTGCGAGTGGGACGCAGAGACGTGTGCGTGGGCCGCTCAGGAAGGGCACTTGGACGTGTTGCGGTGGGCGCGGGAACACCACTGCGAGTGGGATTTGGAGACGTGTAAAGCAGCCGCTCAGGGCGGGCACCTGGAGGTGTTGAGGTGGGCGCGGGAGCACCACTGCCCGTGGGACTGGGAGACGTGTGCAGTCGCCGCTCAGTGGGGGCACCTAGATGTGCTGAAGTGGGCGTTGGAGTGTGGATGTCCGTGGGGCGAGGGGGCTTTG
>Ga0307489_10002294_pt1 | contig 12787 bp, 16 predicted proteins | sample SB12metaG_FD_202247 | JGI IMG/M metagenome (GOLD analysis project Ga0307489, IMG submission 202247) | Sea-ice brine microbial communities from Beaufort Sea near Barrow, Alaska, United States - SB 1.2 | ecosystem: Environmental > Aquatic > Marine > Coastal | place: USA: Alaska | collected...
TTGTCCCAAATCGTCCAAAATCGCCCAAAATCGTCCTAGTTTGTCCAAATTTCCGGTCACTATGGATTCGTCTCCGGAGTGGACACCTCCCGGAATCCGCCCGAATCCGTCCGAATCCGACCCTCCACCGAATCCGTCCGAATCCCGAACCGCCATCCCAGGATTTTTTGGAGGCGTAACGACAAACGGAGGCAAGTGTGCGGCGTCCATGGACCAAACGCAGCGGCGATTCGCGGAACCGCATGCCGATACGGTGTGCCGCATGGAACGCCAGCCGCGTCGCCGTCACGCGTCCCGTGCCAACCGCATTCTGCACGAATAGATACCCCCCGAACAATAGAAAATGTACTGCCACGTGTCAAGATATTATGTTGTGTTAGTTTTATCCGTTTTAAGGTTATCCGCGAGAAGGCGTGCGCGAACACTCGCGCCTCACGCGCACCTCACGCGCACCATACGCCCGGCGGTGAAGGCCATATGGCGTGCCATGCGGGTCTTGTGCCGCTTGGGGTAAGCTTTACTAACGTGGGTGTGGTGGGCGCGGGGCGACTGGCGAAGTCTGTTGCTCGAACCCCGAGACAGCGGGTGGGCACCCAGCCCATCCAGCCCCGCCCCCCGGCCGCGCGCGAGGCGTCCGAGGTGGAGAGAGGTGGGCAGGTGGTGTCGAGGAGGAGGCAGATGCTTCTCGCGCTCATCGGCGGGGCTGGGGGGGCGGGGGGCATCGCCACCGTGGCGAGCCCGGCGTGGGCGGGGGTAGGGCCTTGCACACTCGTTATATCAGCTACGAGAGAGTATTATGACACGAGTACAGTATAATATGGTACTACAGTTTTCCGCCGCTGCTGCAGAGTCTTCCGCCGCTGCTGACGGCAACGATGACACCGAGACAACGATGTTGTGCCGCCGGTCGTGCCTGTTATGTGTGAACCAAGCCACCCTCATTCCGCTGTTGGCGGCGCGAATCCGACTCGCGGAGGCGAAGACGAGTTCAGTTGGGACATTGTCAGTGGTATCAAAACTCATCTGGCGACAAGTTAAACTCATCCTGCCAGTAGTAGAAGTTCATTTGGCCATTCCAGGCGCCCTCCCCGCCCCGACCCAATTCGGCAACACCCGTCTGTCTGGTGTCATCAGCCCATCTATGCCAAACCCATCTGTCTGACAGGGAGAAGCTGGCCGGCAGTTGAGGTGAAAAGGGGATGAGTGACAGGCCCTGGGCGGCGGCAGGGACGGCGGCGGCGGCGGCGGCGGAGGAGACGGAGGTTCTGGCGACGCTTCAAGCGTCGGCAATCGACGCTTTCTCACGCCGCGACTTCCCCAGCGCGGAGGCGGCGCTCGTGCGACTCGCCGCCTTGGAGCCGGCCAACCCGGCGTGGAGCGAGGGACTGGGGCAAGTCTACACCGACGGCGCGCCGAAGCAAGACTTCCCAGCGGCGGTGAGGGAGTATGGCGTGGCGCTGGAGTTGACACCCGCAAGTGACGTCGCGGGGCGCGCGCGGCTGCTGGCGGGACGCGCGCTGGCGTACGAGGGTATAGCCGACTGGCCCGCGGCGTTACGCGACTACGACGGCGCGGTGGCGGCGGCAGCGGCAGGCGGCTTGACGGCGGACCCGTACATCATGAACCGCCGCGGCAATGTGCTGGCGGCCACGGGGGACTACGCGGCCGCGCGCGCTGCGTATCTCAGCAGCGCCGCCGCGTTCCAGAACATACGAGGTGTGAACACCGTGGGCGGCAGCAAGCTGAAGCAGGACGGGTTCGCGTACGCGGCGTCGAACGCGGCGCTGGCGCTGGCGCAGCTCGGCGACCTTGACGGCGCCGGCGCCGAGATGAAGATGGTGAGCCGGCGCGCGCCGGGAAACGCGGACATGAGGGCCGGACTGGCGGCGCTCTACTGGGCGGGCGGCCGCCGCGAGGACGCGGAGCGCGAGTGGGAGTTCGCGTGCGACAAAATAAGCGTGGGGTGCTCAAAGTTCCGCGACAAGGAATGGCTCAGTCGCGTCCGCCGCTGGCCGCCCGCCATGGTCGTGTACCTCGACAACTTCCTCAACCTCCGAGACTAGCTCCGAGGGTCCAAGCTCCTCCCGGGTAGGGCAGGGTGCGGGGGCTCGGGGCCAGGGGCTGGCTCGCTCGTTGCCCGGGGCTGGTGCCGCTTGTTTGTTTTAGATGTTTTAACGAAGCGGTCCATCGCATAGCAGTACAAGTGGAACGAGCTCTGCGCCGCTTCAAAACGGCACCGTAACGGTGGAGGCTGCGTGCACGACGGCTGCAACGCGGGAACGGCTCGAACGCGAATCGCGGTGAGCTGGGGCAACCCGCGGATGTAGAGGCGGCCGGCGAAGGCCTTTGGACGGGCCCCGAGCTGTGTGAGCCGGATGTGTGTGTCACAGGTGCGCGGTACCCACCAGACATCACGGAGTCGACTTCGAGTGACTGTCACACACACGTGACACGTTCGATTAACGTCTGGCGATATTGTGCGTGCACGCCTCGGGCGTGGAACCTCCTTTGACCCCGAACACCTGGGCGCTGGGCAGGGTGCCAGGCTGGGTGTCAGCGGTTTCAGGCGCAGTGTAATTGAAACAGGTCGGTCGGGCATATTGAGTACGACCGGACCTAGCTAGGGTTTAGGGTTGGGTTTAGGGTTTTAAATTTATGTTTTGAGCCAGCATCATCAACATCAAGCAGTATTAGCGCTTGCCACACGCCCGCGCGCGCGGCGGCGGAAGGCGGCGGCATGGACAAACACCCCCGGTGCTGTCGGAACCGAGCGGTAACCGGGTGGCGTGTCAAACTCGTGTGACGTCCGGCCGAGTGGGGCGAGGGGGCGGGGGGGTTGAAGGGCGCTCTGCCAGCGCAGTGACGGTGGGGTTGGGGCAGGCTCGAGCGAGCCAGCCACGGCTGCCGGCGATGCCGAGCCGAGGCGCGCACGTGGAGAGCGGAGCAGGTGGCGGAGACGGCAGTGGCGGGGGCGGCGGTGATGTGTGCGGAGGTGGCGGCGGCAGCGGCGGGGGCGGCGGCGGCACGGAGGTGTGTGACGGCGTTGACCAGCGTGGGGCGCCGGCCACGTTTGGACGTCGCGCCCGACCGAGCGGCACCGTGCACGGGGGGGACGGCGGCGGCGACGGCGGCGGCAGCGCCAGTCGGGCAGGCACCGGCAGACGAGCGTCCACGTCGTCGGGCGCGTCATACGAGATGGCTTCGCGAGGGAAGCGAGTCACCTCAATCGCCACCTCCATCGACGGCCTGCTGATCCGCGCGCCGCGCAGACCCAGCGGCAACACCGCCGCAGACGCCGCGGCGTCGGCGGCTTCAGTCGCCTCCAAGGGTGCCGCCGCATCCGGTGGCGACGGGGTGGGCGGCGCAGTGGACTCGGTGGGTAGAGTACCCGCTTCCGCTTCCGTGAGGATGGCGTGGCGGAGGGGGGCGGCTAAGGCGGTGGCGGCGGCAGCGGGGGCGGGCGCCGGGGCGGGGAGGGAGGGCAAGGAGGCGGCGTTCGGCAGCCAGGCGCGGGACATGCACGGCAAGATGCATGACCTCGCGGAGCTCCGCGGCCGCCGCACCCGCGCCATATTCAAGGTGGGGCGGCGCAAGTTCACACGTGTTGAGACCCGTGTTGACAGCGCTTGGTTCCAGCGCTTGAAAGCAACCTGTGATACAAATGAATAAACAGACTTAAATTTTTGTATTCATTCTCAACTTGCACCTACATCAAGGGCATGAAGTGGATGTCCACGCTCCTCACAAAGAACAACTTCAAAGTCCTCTACGACATCGGCGACGACGCGCCCAACATCTTCTTCGAGATTTGGTACACGTCAGCGAACAGCACCATCCGCACATACGCCAAGGGCGTGGCCAAGGTGCTGACGCACAAGCTGGAGGCGGCGCTGCTGAAACGCGCGGAGACGTCGCGCGACGCCTTCTTCGAGGCGCTCTTCATGCACGGTCGCCACTCTCCTTTGCATCGTCCACAACACAGTTCAGCCACTCACCCAATAAGCTCACTCCAACACATGTCGGGCACCTGACCAACACAGCAATCTGCGGCTGCGGGTGCGACCCGACTCCCCGGCTGCGGATAAAGAACGAGATGGAGCTGGAGTGCGGGCCGCTGCTGGCGCACGCGGACAGGATCTGGGCGCGGCTCGGGTACGCGGACACGGGCGCGCTGTACGGCGTCACCAAGGTAGGGCGGTGCAGGTTGACCCTATCAAACCCACGTTGAAAGCGCATTGAGCCCTTGACCTAATCTCTTGACACTAAAATGTGATGAGCCGCTTTCAACTTTTGCTTTCAAATTCAACTTGCGCCGCTACACCAAGGACGGGCTCGGGGCGGTCAATGTGGAGGACTGGCTCATGCTGCTCATGCGGATCCTGATTGTGGACTACGACAACATCCTGTTCCGCAACAGGTGGCGCACAACCTTCGGGATGCGCGAGGCCCTGGGGGCGCTGCGGTCGCTGCACCTGGCCCCGCCGCCCCCCGGCCTGCCGGCGGAGCACTGCCCGACCGACGCCTTTCGCGCTTTCCACGGCAAGGCAGCCCACGCTCACCCCCGGATTGCCCCCTTGGTCGACCAGACGACCGCGCTTGATTTCACCGTTTAGAAGCTCAATTTAAGAAACCGCATTCACATTTTCCTTTCAATTTGAAGTGTGACCCTACAGCCCGACAGTTTCTACCTGGCCACGCACATCATCTTCGGGTTCTCGGCGTACAGCGCCATCAAGACGGCCAACGCCGACTGCCCGTGGGTCAGCACCCCCTCTGCGCCCCCTCATAATCTCCTTGGTAACCCCCACATTACCCCCTCAAATCTCCCTCCGCACCCCCTCCGTAACCCCCTCATACCTGACAGAGATGATACCCTCTAAATGCCCCCACACCACCCCCTCTGTTCCCCTGAAGGTTTACACTTACATCCGGAAGTGCCTCCGGTACTGGATGAAGATGGCTCGCCTTCGCGACACAAAGGAGAAGAAGAAGGCCGCCGCCGCCGCCGCCGCCGCCGCCGCCGCCGCCGCCGCCGAGGAGGAGGGTGATGAGGCTGCCGCCGCGGCAAATGAGGCGGGGGCGGGGCCGGCGGGGACGGCGGGGACGGAGGTGGGGGCGGGGGCGGCGGGGACGGCGGGGACGGAGGCGGGGGCGGGGGCGGCGGGGACGGCGGGGACGGAGGCGGGGGCGGGGGCAGCGGGGACGGCGGGGACGGAGGTGGGGGTGGGGGCGGCGGGGACGGCGGGGACGGAGGTGGGGGCGGGGGCGGCGGGGACAGCGGGGACGGAGGCGGCGGCGGAACCTCCGCCACCCACCGCGGGGAAGTCGGCAGCGGGGGCGGCGGCGGCGCGGGCGAAGACGGCGAAGATGGCGGGGGTGGGCAGCGGGGGGGACGACCACGTGTATGTAGACATCGACGGCATCGGGGAGATCGTGGACTGCCTGCGCGGGCTGGGGCTGACGGAGGCATCGGACCCCATGGTGTGCGCCGGCACCGTGTGGCTGCTAGACCAACAAGCCAAGAACGGGTCGTGGCCGTCCATCTTCGCGGGAGGCAAGCGGGGCGAGGGGGTGTACGACCAGCTACACCCCACGTGGGTCTGCACGCAGGCGCTGCGGGACCGCGACTTTCAGATCCGTCGCAACTTGCCATGGCAGCAGTTTATTGACAAGTGCGTCCGGGACTCCGGCATCGCCAACCTCGCGTACAAACCCAAGTGGTAGACCGATTACATTTTGTGTGGGTAGTTTGGCCTCGTGTAAATTAAATAGAAATGTTAGTCTAGCACCCTGCAGGTGGGTGTACTTTATAGCATTTGGCGGTCGTTGGTCGTTCGACTGCAAAGAACAGTTGCGACGTCATCGTCTAAGCGTTGTTTGGAAAAAATGGGCGCGAGGGTGATTCGCTTCGCACTCCTCAGCGGTGGTCCTTGATGCGCTGCATCATAACCATCCTAGTGTGCACCCGCTTGAGCGCGGCGGCGGCGGCGCTGAAGGTGGAGACATCCGTGGCGCCGCTGGCCCCGCTCGCCGCGCTGCCGCGGTCCCATTCGATCTCCCCGCGCATCGGCCTGCCCAACGGCACCCCGGCCCACGACTCATCGTCAACGCCCTCCCGCGGAGCCTCCTCATCACCCTCGCCGTCCTCCGTCCGCTGTGCGTGAGTGGGGCCACGCTCGGCGCCGCCGGCCGCCTCGTCACCGCCAATCAGCAGCGCCGCCACCCCCTCCCGCCCCATCACCTTCCATCTCCCCGTCGCCGCCGCCGCCGATGACGCAGAACAGTCGGCGGAACCCCCCTCCCCGCCGCCGACGCGCTCGGGTATCACGCCGCTGCCGCTACCGCCGCCTCCGCTGCCGCCGCCGCCGCCGCCGCCCGGGGAGGCCAACGCCTGGGCCGTGGTGGGTGGGGATCTACTTGTGCTGGTGGTTTCGGGGGAGGATCCGTTGCTGGGAGGGTAGGAGGGAACCCGTGATGGGCTGCCACTCGCCGCCGCCGCCGCCTTCACCTCCGCCATCTCCTGGCTCAGGTGCCGGCTAACACTGCGCAACTCCTCCATCGCCGCGATGGCCTCGCGGAGCTCCGCCCTCACTTCCCGCAGCTGCTCCTCCTTCTCATCAAACTCCGCGGGGTCCTCAGCCTTCCACTTGGTCTCCAGTCCTCTCGCCCCCCTCTCCGTTCCCGACCCCGCCCCCGCCCCCGCCCCCGCCCTCGTCCTCGCCCCCGTCCCCGTCCTCGGCCTCATCCAGCGGCAGGTCGCTTTCGTTCGCGTCGTCTACCCTCACCGCCGCTTCACCCCGTGACTTTGGCGTCGGCTCGTTCAGGCGGCATGCCCTCCTGACGATGGCCGCGAACACAACCGCCAGCACCGCCGCGCGCCCCGCGCCACCGCCGGCTCCCGCGCCGCGAGCCACCGCCATGGCCGCAAAGGTGCGTGCCCCGACACGCGCGCGACACGGAGTCCCCTTCAGTGGCCCCACGTTGTCCCACTGGCCATCAACATCAAGGATTTTGAAAGAGGAGCGCGCGACGACGCGCGGGCGAGCGCGCCCGCCGCCGTCCGTCCGTCGGGTGGAAGGTGCCGACTTGCGGCGGACGGTCGGACCAGAAATATCTTGGCTTTGGCGCGTGATTCGGTTTGGGATAAATATCATCTCCATCCTCCGCGCACAGCTTGGCGGCGGCCGTGGAGGGCAGCCATCGGCCGACCCCTGTCCGCTCACCGCGGCTGCTGCGTTGCGGTTGCGTGGAGTGAAGGTGGGCTCCTCAGACCCTGCCACGGAGACATGGAAAAAACAATCGGCGAGTTGCTGGTCTTCAAGTCTATCCGCCACGTCCGTCGAAACGTCGAGATGTTACCCAGCCTCACCCGCCCCACCCGCTCCCTCGCCCTGTCGCAGGTTGCTGGACGACGCGGACGGCACGGACCAGATGACGGTGATCGCGGCGGGCGTCACCTGCTGCAGGCCCTGCACCCCCTGCACGGCGCTCATCCGCACGTACCAGGCAGTCAGTCGGAAGTCCCAGGTGGGCACGAGCGGGTTCTCAGGTCGGGCGGCGACATCGGCATCAGCGTGGCGGCTGCTCGCGCTGCGCCGTGTGCGGGGTGGACGATGTAGGGGTGTGAGTGCGGGCGTCGTTCGAGCCGCCGACCGGCCTGCCGGCGGGCGCGGGGCTAGCGGCGACGGCGGGGGTCCCCCACGCGGGTGGTGGCTCGAGCCACAGGCCGAGGAAGAGGCGGGGAATAACAAGTGGGTTGGAGTGCGCCAGGCAGCCGCAGGATTTGTGTTGGCGGCGGCGGGCTGCATGTTCGCATCGACGGCGGCGGCGCGACCGACGTATGCGGCAACGGCGAACAGCTGCGGGGTCGCCGCCGACGGAGCCGCCGCCGCCCCCGCCGCCGCGTCACCACCGAACATGTCACCATCGTTGCAGTTGCCGCCGCCGCCGCCGCCACGGCCGCCGCGGCCGCCGCCGCCATCACTGTCACCGTCTTCGGCTCAGCAAAGTCCGCGAGCGCAACAGCAGATACTGAATTGGTTATTGGACTGGTTTTGGTACAAGATCGATAGGTCGCTGGAGCAGAAGCCGTGGATGCTGCTGGTGTACCTGGGGTGGTGCACCGCCGGGTACGTGTTGGTGGCAGGGGCTTACACTCGTCCACTTCTCAGCTCAACTTGGGCCGTGTCTGTCACAAGAAAACACCCTTCACAACCTAAAGACCCCCAAACACGCGCTACACGACCCCTACGCGCACCCCCTATCCCACACAAAGCGCTCAAGTTGAGCTGGTGAGTGAACGAGTGTAAGCCCCTGGTTGGTGGGCGGGTGCGTGTGGTGGTGTACCTGCAAGCTCGGCATCAAGACGACGGCGATGGGGCGCCCGCCCTCCTTCTCCAACTGCGTGTGGGCGGCGTGGTGCTGCGTCGTGACCCCGAGCACCCACACCCATCAGATCAACCCGGTCGGCCGGGTGCTCGCCACCGTCCTCACCCTGGGCGGCCTCGTCACGTGTCAGGCCCGGGGCACCCGCATATACTTGTCGAACTAGGCTAGTGCTGGCAATGGGGGGGGTTAAACTAAGCTAGTTTAAGCTAGTTTAGGGACTAGTGGTTAGCGGGTTAGTGGTTAGTATTGGGAATTACAGTGGGCGAGTAAAATAGGGGGGCTTAAACTAAGCTAGTTTAAGCTAGTTTAAGGTTTAGTGCTTAGTAGGCTAGTTTAGGGGCGACAAGTATACACCCGCATCACCCGCATCACCCTTTTCCTACTCTACCATGTACTGTCACGTCAATCGCTCCTGTCACATTCGTTCCCACCAGATCCCTCCGTTTGGTACGTGGCCTTACCTTAAGACTCGATGGTGACGAGCACGCTGTCGGTGACGCTGCGCGGGCGGCTGAGCACGCTGGAGGCGGGGCGCGACTACCGCACCGTGGTGGAGAGCGGCCACGTCATCATCGCCGGCTCCAACTCGCACCTGGAGCCGCTGCTGGAGCAGCTGGACCGCAGCAGGCGGGGCGGCCGCCAGTAGTGGGGGGAGGTTGAGGGGTCGGGGCGGGCGTCATTAGGGGGGGGTGGGGGGTCGGGGCGGGCGCCATTAGGGGGGGGTGGGGGGTGCCCTCAGGGCCAAGGCCGGATGCTGGGGCATTGGCTGGGAAATATGTCGAAGAGCAATATAATGCTTCTGTCAAATAGCTCGTACAAACTCTTTTAACGTGTTATCTGTTTGCTTCCGAGTTTACCAATATGATATCAAACAAAATACTTGTCCCTACCAGCAGGGCGTACGCGCGCAAGGACGGGCGCGCGTGGGGCAAGCAGACGGTGCTGGTGATCGCCGGCGCGGAGCAGCAGGTGTACAGCGCGGAGGATCTGACGGCCAAGCTGAGGCTGTCGGACACCAACCTGCTGTGCCGCAATGGGAACCTCGGCTTGTCGGAGACCTTCACGCGCGCCTCGGTCGAGCGCGCGGCGAAGGTGGTGCTCCTGGGGCGCGAGGAGGGCGACGACGAGCACGAGGCGGACGCGCAGGCACTCGTCGAGCTGCTCGCCGTGGAGGGCGCGATAGGCCGCTCCGACGCGGCCGACGCGGACGTCGTTCCGGCTGCCGCCCAAGGGGGCAGGTACAGCGGTAACATCCTCCTTCGGCGGCCCGTAGTGGACCGCTCCTCTTCCGAGGCGGCGGCGGCGGCGGCGGCGGCGGCGGCGGGTGGGACCGGGGGCGGGGGCGGGGGCGGGAGCGCGCGCCCTGAGATTATCGTCGCGGTTTCTCGGGCGTCTTCCACCAAACTCCTCAAGCGCGTGGGCGGCTGTGACACAGAGCCGGTGGAGAATTGCACGGCAGGGCCTTCCAATCGTTCCCTTTTCCAGCTTTGATCAATGGACTTGTCCCTGACCCCACGTCACGTATCCCTCGATGGCGCTGACGATGAGCTGGAGAGGTAATGATACGATTGAGCGGCCCTGGTCTGCGAACAAGATACTGGCACACTGCTTCCGGCAGGACGGGCTGGTGTCGGTGTACCGCAAGCTGATGCGGCACACGGGCACCATCATCAACCTGCGCGCGTACCCGCAGCTGGAGGGCCTGCCCTACGCCATTCTACGCCGCTCGTTCGCCGACGCCGTGATCGCGGGATGGGTCCGTGACGGCGCCGTGGAGTTCCACCCCGCCGACGGCGACACGCTGCGGGGGACCGACCACCTCATGGTCATAGCGGAGAAGCACACGCACCGCACGCCCCCGCGCGAGTTGCTGACGGACCTGGAGGTGGCGGAGGACGGCACCACGCTGCGCCCCGCGCCGGGCACCGCGCTGGAGGCGCGTCTCGCCAGGTGGGTGGAGGCGGGGCGAGGAGAGAGGCGGGACGGTGGCTCCGCGGGCACGACCGCGGCGGCTGGGGACAATGACAACGATAGCGAGCTGTCGCGCATTCTCATCTGCGGGTGGCGGACCGGCATCGTGGACGCCATCATCGAGCTGGACCACCACGTCTCACCTCACACACACATAGTCATACTGGACGAGACACCCGTGAACGTCCGCGTCGCGCTGCTGGACCGCAGGCTGGCGCTGCGCCGGGCGGAGCTGCGCAACATCACTGTGAAACACGTGCAGGGGACGTGTCTCAGCCGCACCGACATCACCTACGCCATCGGGGATTTGTTGACGTCGGCGGGTGAAGAGCTGGGGCGGGAGGCGGGGCAGCGCCGGGGGACGGAAGCCGCCGCGCCGCCTCCGCCGCCGCACGTGATACACGTACTGGCGGTGGGAAATCAGGATCAGCGAAACCTGTACTCCGTGGTGTCGGCGATGGACGTGTGCCGCGAGGTGGGCGCGGACGTGGGGCACCTGGTGCTGGAGGCGCGTGATCGGAACCTGGGTCAGCAGGTGCTGCACACGTACCCGCAGATAACCTACGTGTCATCCTCGGAGCTCATGGCGCTGCTCACCTCGCAGGTGGTGGAGTACCGCCAGCTCAACGCCGTGTGGACCGAGCTGCTCTCCTCCAACAACAGTGACGGCAGCGCCGTGTACATGAAGAACGCAGGCGGGCGGGGCGCCGGGGTTGCGGGGGCGGGGGGCGCGGGGGCGGGAGCGGGCGCGGAGGCGGGGGCGGGCGCGGACACGTCGACGACGTTCAACCAGCTGGCGGAGGCGGCCCGGCTCAAGGACGAGGTGCTCATCGGGTGGAAGGTGGATGGCGAGATCCACATCAACCCGCCGGCCAAGGACGCTTCGGTGGACGCGGCGTCGCTGGAGAAAATTGTCGTCATCGCCAGACAGCATGATAGAAATACATGATAGAAATGGTCGCTCCGCGCGTCGAGTGACTGAGGATGTGAATTCGAAATGCCTTGATTCATATCACGAGTGTGGGATCCATAATGGATGCTGAGCATAGCTCCGTGTATCGGCTCACGCCCTCCTGCGAGTTGGCTCATCCGGGCCGGCCCGACCGAGTGGCCGCTCATCTATAGGGCAGGCGGAGCGTTGGGGCACTCGCTGCTCTTATGGCCGGCGCCGCCGCACGTGTAGCACGCGGTGTTACCGGGGGGCAGCTCGCACTCGCGGGTCTGGTGACCCGCCTGCCCGCAGTTGAAGCATCGGCGCCGGTTGTCGCGGCGCGGAGCGCGCGTCTTGGCGGGCGCGTCGGGGTCTGCGATGCCGAGGGCGTCGAACGCGGCGGCGGCGCCCTCCACGCCCGAGCCTAAGGCCTGCCAGATATTGCTCGCCACGTCCTCTAACGCGTTTCGAACCCTAGATTCTTGAGTTACACGGCATTCCATGAGCAGGCGAGCAATGTCTGCCAAGCCCTACCCTCAGCCTCAACCTTGGGGCCCTTGGGCTTCCGCGTCCGCGTGCGCGGGCGCCGCTTGGCGCCACCCTCGGTGGCCTCGCCGCCGTCCGCCCCACCCTCATTCGGCTCACCGCCCCCGCCCTCCGCGCCCCGCCCGCCGCCGCCGCCTCCCCTCCTGCGGCGGTCAGCGTGGGAGGCGGAGTGAGCGCAAGTCATACAGGACGTGTTCCGGTCAGGTACATGACGGACGTTGGCGCGCTCGCCGCCTTGGGGTTCATCAGCACAGCGCGGCTTGACTTCATGGCTGAGGTAACACCAAAGCTTCAGGTTATGAAAGCTTTGGGGGCGGTGAGTGCAGGGAGCGAAAGGAAAATCTAGCCTCCATTCCTAGAATTACGCACTGTTCGACGGCCCGCCCGCCACCCGGTTGGGAGCAGGGACAGTCCGAGTACGCCACTGCCTTGTCTCCAAGGCATGACACCAAAGGCATGAAAAGAGGGGTGTTGTGACGGCTCGGCCGCGCGAGGGGGAGCGGCCGGGGGTTGGGGACTGATTGAGAGGAAGAGCGGGTGGGGCCCAGGGGAGGCGCCGATCACCGGGGTTTACCGTCGGGGGGCACGGGGTTTGCCCTCGCCAGCGGCAGCCACAGGACCTTCAGACATCGTCGCGGTGGCGTATCACGAGGACGTGTCGGCGCGCCGTGCGTGGTTGTGTTCGCGGCGCGGTTGCTCCCGAGAGGCAAAGTACGCAAGAGAGGGGCGGGGGAATTCAACGCGGGGGCGTCCCTGGGCGCGCAACACGCGATCCTTAGCTGTACTTAGCGTTTGCAGTAAACGCTGCGCCTCCTTTCCAAGCTGGTTCCAAAAGTGCCGTACAGCAAGAATTGTGCGTCACTGGGCACAGGGGGGAGATCGTGCACGGTCACCGCGGGCGGGGAAACACACCAACAAGGGCTGCCGCGCTCACGGTGTGTATGTAGGTGT
>Ga0307489_10002295_pt1 | contig 12787 bp, 22 predicted proteins | sample SB12metaG_FD_202247 | JGI IMG/M metagenome (GOLD analysis project Ga0307489, IMG submission 202247) | Sea-ice brine microbial communities from Beaufort Sea near Barrow, Alaska, United States - SB 1.2 | ecosystem: Environmental > Aquatic > Marine > Coastal | place: USA: Alaska | collected...
GGCGTGCTTCATAGGCAGGCGAAAGCGGCCAAGTTGGAGGAGGTAGGGCCTGTCGAATACATATTGCCTGCCACGTCATTGAACGCATTTGTAACCCTGGTTTCTTGACTTAAATGGCATCCTATGATGCGGCGAGCAATATCTGCCAGGTCCTACAGTCATTTCGAACCCTCGTTTCTTGACTTAAATGGCATCCTATGACGTGGTAAGCAATGATTTCCGGGCCCCAGGTGGAGGCCAAGCCGCTGATGGGGAAGGAGATGGAGGTAGGGCCTATCAAATATTGCCTGCCGCATCATCGACACGAATTTTGATCCCTCGGCTCCTGAGATAAATGACGTGGCAATTGGCGAGCAATACTTGGCTGGCCTTAGGTGCGGGAGCAGCCCGCTGCCGCGCTGACGGGCTCAAAGCCGGATCCGCGCTTTAACCCCAAGGAGCCGCTGCCGACGAGATTTTATGGCGGTGGAAGCGATGATGGGAATGTATGAACGGTGCATGGACCTCATCGGGAACACGCAGCTGGATGCGGCGTAAACGCTCCATGAAGCTGGCGTCATCGAACCCCGCTGGTAGATGGCCGGCCGGTACGCACAGCCATGTAGTCAGTCTACCCTTTCTTTCGGGGTGTGTGCAATGCGACATCATCAAGACAAGCGGCCGCGGGATTGATTGAGGAGGTACGAGGATGACCGCAGCGATACCGGCGCGTGTGCGGCGAGCTTAACACGAGACGCCCACGACACATATCTCAACATGTTTCGCATCTAGGCTTTCAGGTACAAACGCACCCAAAACACAATACATGACCTTAGCTTTCATTACACTCTTCTTGTCAATACTGTAAATGATATCACTGACACCGCCCACCCGCACTGCTCATCACCGCTTGCTGAAGGCGGTATCGCCCGAACTGTTTGCTCGCAGTGTACCGGTGTACCCTCACTGGCCTCACCTTTGAGCAGTCTTCACCGACTCTCGTTGGTCCGAGTTGACCGCGAGACAGGTCCCACGAAACCGATTATCGTTATTTGCGCCTAGGACAACGCCCAAGGCTGAGCTGGTCTGCTTTCGAATAATCACACACACACACTCTTCCTCGCCCCCAATAGCCTGTGATGACACAGAAGTGTGCAGTGACGCCGATGTTGTGGGCCGTGTCCACACAGGACTCCCTCAGCCGTAGGCCTCTCAATGGCCCGTGATGACCGCTAAGAGCCACGCACCCTACACCTAAGCCCTCAGTGACCCGAGATGATCCGAACGAGCGTGGCGCCGCCGAATGTGCCCATGGCCAGAGATGAAATGCCCGATGACCTCAGTGTGTGAGAGTGTGTGTGTGTTTTCAAAATTAGAATAGGCTGACGGGTCAACCATATCACCTAGACTATTAACAGAACAGCATTTTTATGAAGGGTAAGATGGCTGGTAGCTCTCGAGCTAACATCTCGTAAGTATCTATTGTCCTCAGCAGGAGAGCTGACTATGCGTTGCTTGGCTCAATGGCCCGAGATGACACCGAATATCGCAGCGCCGCCAATGGAGACCGCCGCTCCGATCAGCACCGGATTGTAGCGCCGAAAGTCGAGATCGAACGCAAAGTTTGAAAGCGGTACGTCATATTTTAGTTTCAAGCGTTTATTCCCAGTCGCTTTCAACGTGCGTTTCACGCTGCACCGCCCTACCGGGTTGTCGCCGCTCCAGAAGTCCGGCACATTCCGCGCCTTCCGGACGATGTCTTCCAATGTCTCCTCCCTGGCGCCAGGGCCTTGCTTAAGTGCTTCTCTTCAGCTCAACTATGTAGCTACCTGAATCCGCTTGTGGAGCCACCTGATACCACTTGATTCATACAATGTATGCCTCAAAGGTGCGCAACTTACGAGCCAGGTGGGAAAGTATGTAGGCAACACGTGAAGCCGTATAACTGTGAAACGGCTTGAGTCATCCCACTTCAAACCTCACGGGTAGAAAATTTGGGCAGGAATTGAATTGCGTGCGTGAGGCCCTGCCCCGCGCCTGCCGGCCGCGACACGCCGCCCGCTCCGTCCGAATCCGTGTCCTCCAGCCGAGTCCGCGTCGCCGCCACAGTGGCCTTGGTATAGCGGCGCGAGTTGAAAGTGAAAGCAAAGTGAATGCGATTCATCGTATTGTGGCTTCGAGCGCTGAAACCAGAAGCGCGGTCCACCTGGGGTGGACTCAGGTCAACCTGGGGTGGACTCGGGTCAACCTGGGGTGGACCCGGGGTCAACCTGGGGTGGACTCAGGGTCAACCAGAGGTGGACTCGGGGTCAACCTGCAGCACCATACCGTGGCGGCAGCGGCGGCGGCGGCGGTGGTGGTGGTATTGCCTGTGCTTGATGTGGTGTAGGCCGTGAAGCCATCCGCCTCCTCGTGGCAGCGGCGCAAGTGGGATTTAGCAGTAAGGGATTAAAACGGTCTATCACAGTTTAGTGTCAGGTGCTGAAACCATGAGCGCTATCAACACGGGTTTTGATAGGGTCAACGTGCACCGCCCTACCTCGTCGCCTTCCGCAGATGGCTCATCCCGCAGCAGGTATCGCGTCTCCGGGTCCACCTGGGCAGCGGGCCAGAAACAAGTGCGCCACTCGCTGCGTCATATGAACGTCCCTGGCGGCGGCACATATTATGGCTCCAGCAGACACGTCGTCAGAGAGCATTGGTGTGGCACGGGCAGAGGGCCACATGAATGATGTGATGCTCGCTACACGGAATATCCGGTCCCAGGCGGCGGCGCTCGTGGCAGCTAGTTCATACACGTCGCCAGAGTGCGTTGATGTGGCACGGATCCAGTGTGGGCTACAATTCGCCGGCCCCGGAAGGCGTAGGCGACCGGTGTGGCTACTAGTGCCTGGTATGTAATACAGGGTACTACCTGTAGAAGTGGGCGTTTGATGATTTTGACCAAGAATGATTTGACTTACCCACAGACCAGGCACTAGGGTGTGAAAATTATAAGACGTGTCCGACCCCACCTTGGCGAGCCACTTCTGATAGAAGACGCGCTCCATCTTGCGGCTGTCGTCCACCGTGTGCCAGGGCCGCCGCGATACCTGTTCCGTGTTCTGCTGACTGATAGGTGACGCGCGTCAGTCATCAGAGCACCACTGTGTGACGTAAGCTTGAGTCCAGAAGCCTCGCACTAGGCTGGATGTCACAAAGCGGAGGCTGCGCAACTTCAAGGTATGGGATGACGTGGGATGACTTACCAGTAAGTGAGTAAGGAGACCACTCGCATCGCCCGGCCACCGTGATATGACATCTCTTCCGTGTTCAGCTAACTGACAGGCTGCGCAACTTCGAGGTGTGGGATGAAGTGGGATGACATTCGAGTACGTGAGTAAGGGGACAACCCTCGCAGTCTTCCAGGGTACCTCAAATGGCGGTCAATGGTACGCAAATTTGCGACCTTGAGTAAATAGACGGTCAGAGTTGCCATACAATGGTACAATATGGCGATTCGTCCGTCTATGTCTCAAGAATTGGCGACCGCCGTTTGAGGTCTCCTGAAAAAATGTGAAGACTTGCGGTGTCCGGCCCCGCCTTGAGCTCCTCGAGGTAGGCCCGCAGCTTGCCGCTCTTCTTGTTGACCGCCAGGTTCACGCGCGCCGCCGGCACCAGCACGTACCACCAGTATGCCGTCATCACACCCGCATCGCAGGGCATTACCGCAGTGTATTTTCCAGCTTAACTCGTGCATGTTTGCGGTATTATGAAGTGGGACACCTAAATCCTGACAGGCCCGTGGGTTAGCCCGCTTGACAAGGCAAGGTAGGTGGTAAAAGCTCTCCATGCTAGCGCATCTGACGATGGGTTCGCGTTTGGGGAAGGTAACATCAAGTGTGACACCGCGGGAGGTCTCCCGTGTCGGGGACCAATGGCTCATGGTGCCAGATGGAATTGATACTCAGGTAACGCCCTGCTGTTATCTGGGTGGGACGAACGGCTCAAGAATGAGGCAGACCGAATGACGCTTGTGTACTGCCCTGCCACTGTGGCGAGCACCCCCAGCTGGCCTTGCAGCATACCGGTGTCCGGAGGGCAGGGCCGTATGTACGTGTAACGCCTCACTGTAAGCCGCGTGTGCCTGCCCTGAAAGGACTTGAATTCTCCGACCGGATACTCATACTAGTACCTCAAACGCACGCAAGTTGAGCTGAAAGAAAACCTGATGGATTATTTTATGCCAGGTTCGGGCCCCGCCATTGGACTGGGGACGTAAGGCACGGTGTCGGCAACGTCGGCGACGTCGGCGAGGAAGCCAGAGGCGGCTGAGGCGGCACCGTCGACGGCAGGTGGGAGCGCAGCACGCGAGGTTCGCATCGACATCGACGCTGACGCCGGCGACCAGGGGCTTACACTCGCTCACTTCAGAGTTCAACTTTAATGACCTTCGGGACACATCGCTCACGTGGGAACTCAACTTGAGCACCTTCGGGCTACGTCCACGGGTTAATTGGGGCTACGTGGGGGACAGAGTGAGCATAGGTCGAGCGGAATGGGGCAAAGGAAGCTCAAGTTGAGCAGAAATGGGAACGAGTGTAAGCCCCGCCGGCGACCCGTTCCCGTTCCCGCGGCGGGGGGCGAGCGCGAGACGGCCGGAGGGATTGCAGGTGCCCACGTCACTGCTCCGCTGGCATGGATTGTGAGCACGGGTGACGGGGTGCTGAGCGCGGCTCGCCGTGCACCCGGACGGCCCCGCGGGGGCACATCGCAGCGCTGCCGCCGCTACCGACGTCATGATGCTGAATGGGCGTGTGACCGAGCGTGGGCGCAGCGTACTGGCGGTGAGTTGTGAGCTGACAATGCTGCGACGTGGCAAACCCGGCGGAGCCGTTCGCCTGTCACTACCTGGCCACACGTTCAGTTTTTAATGTTTCCGCGTCCCGATAAAACCGCGCCAGAATCTGACTTTCGCGCGTTTTTTCGGACAACGACTCGACGAGTGACAAAGCACTTCCTGGCACGCACGCTTTCACGCCGACGCACAGCCGCTTTCATCCTCAGACCCGCTCGCGACGCCTCCTCCCTGTCCTTGCTAAGGACTCCATATCTCGCGACGCACCCACGGCTGCGACCCTCGGACGTTTATTTACCGTTTGAAAAAAACGCAGCAAATGGCGTCAGCACTGGCCTCCGGCCCCCTGGCATGCCGCGCGCCGTTCACCGGTGCGCCCACGCGTCTACGGTCCCTCTCCATACCTCATTCACGTGTACTGGCAGTTCATCGAAGACCAACACTCACCCGCCACCCTCCACATCTCCTTCTCTGGCTCCATCTGACGCTTCGGGGTCCATCTAAGACCATTCAAAATCTTCCTTTTTCTTTCCAGGGAGGAGGAGCGCTGACTCACGCATGATGCCGCGTCTTGCGGCGGGCGTCAGACCCCGCGCAAGGTAACCCCCACGCTCACCCCCACCATGCCTGTAACACTGCAAGCGCGCTGCGTCACGACCCTGCCGCTGCATGACCCTCCACGTGTTATTCACGTCCCCCCCGCGCCGCCATGTATCACTGCAGGCGCTCGATCAGCAACCGATTCTCGAATGACGACCGCCTCACAGACCTCAATTTCGCTGACAACGACGGCCCCGTCAGCATGGTGCGTCACAGTCACAACTTCCAAAACGCCCCCCCGAGCCCCGACAGTCTCACCCCGCCCCCGCCAACCTTCATTCGCCGAGCGTGCCGCCGCGTGTCCGGCCGCGAACCCCCGTTCGACCGGGCGCCTTCCACCGGTGGCACCTAAGCACCCTTGGCACCTTTGATTGGCACCTTTGGGCACCTCTTTCGATTTTTTTCACTTGGGGGAGTGGCATTTCGCGTTCTCGAACTTATAACTCTGTCCACCCGTGAGCGCCATAGGGCGAACCCGGCGCCCCCGTGCAGTACACGCTGCGCTTCTACACCGGTGGCAGGGCCTCACCAAATCTTCCCTTTCCATATCAACTCAAGCACCTTTCAGGGATCATTTAAGTGGGGGGCAGGGACAAATGGGCAAAAAAAAAAACGAGTGTGGAGTGCAAGTACCAGTATAGCTCGACTCAAGCACCTCTGAAGGATCATTTTAGTGGGCGGCTGCGGGCAGGGACATCTCGGCTAAATGCAGAAACTATTGTAGAGTGTACAGACCCTTTGCGGCGCCAGGGGGGTGGACGTGACGGACGCCGGGGTGCAGGTGATGCTGATCGGAGATGACGGCACGGCAGTGACGGAGCGCTTTGATCGGTACCCGGACATGGGCGACAGCCTCAGCCTCTACTCTGCCCCAAGGTGCGCGCCCGCGCCGTCGTCGCCGCTGCTTGTTTGCTCATGGTGCACCAGTACTCCATATTCTCGTCCTCCTCCTCCGCCCCCGAGGCACATGACTGTGTGATCATAGTGCACTGCTCTCTCGTCACCGGGGCATAAGCGCTTCCTCATGTCCAGAGAAGCTTGAAGCGCTTTCACCTATCTCAAGCGAAGTAGACGCACAGTGTTTTCAGTTGACGAAATGCGTGTTGCTTCCCTTCCATTCCGTTGCTGCAGGTTCGAGCGGCGCAGCGAGACCGAGGTGACGTTTGATGCGCCGGACATGGGCCTGCCCGCCTCAATCTGGGTCGCACCCGAGAAGGGTGCCGAGTGGTTCCTCGATGAGGTGGGGCTCCGCAACGTTTCATTTCAAACATGTTTGACCTCGTTCCTTGCTCACTTACTTGGGATCATATGACGCGGCAGGCGTTATCTACTTGACCTTATTCAGGCGTGCATTGTGGCGGAGTGAGTACCTCCGTACATGCATAGACGTTCACGCTCGTCTGGCCTGAGAATTCAACACAACCTACTTGTTCCTATGAGGAGGTGACGATATCGTGCAGCGAGGGGTCGCGCATGGCCGTCAGGGCGGCCACGGAGGGCGGGTAGGGCGCCGTGTCAAACACAACTCTTTGGTATAATAACCGACTTCTCTCTCGCATGGTATCCCCACAACCCGTGTTTCAGGGGCTAAGGTTCCAGTCTGCCGAGTACAACTCACAAGCAACTCGTCACACAGGTACCATATTGAACCGGTTACTATACTATACCACAGGGTACCGGGTCCGAGCTCATGTAGATGCCAGGTTGAATGGCCGGACTAACATAGTGGGATCAATGTTGCCGGGCCCTGAGGGCGGATACGGCACCATCAGCTACCCGTGCAAGGAAATCGTGGGGAAGCACGACGCCGCCTTGGTGAGGCCTGCGTGTATTTCCTCTCAACAGACTAGGGTGAAGACATGTAAGCTCGTGAGCCTAGCTGTGCCTGGCTGTGAGCCAGCAGGCAACGAACGGAGCTCGCTGGTGATGTGACCCCCCTGCGATGAGTGGTAGCATGTGGGTATATTGAGGGTGTGTTGTGATTATCGTGGGTATAGTGTGGATGCAGTGTGAGTGTCGTGTGGGTATCGAGTTGGGCGATATGACCGTGCTGACGCGGGTCAGCCAACGACACCTGCATCTCCGCCGCTGTCGCCGTCGATGCCCCTAACTGTTTGCCCATACTGGGAGTCAACGCCCCGAGTCAGCGACACCTGGCCCTATGCTGCATTCGACGTCGACTCCCCTGACTGTTTACCCATACAGGGAGTCAACGTCTCCAGTTACTGGCACCTGGCCCTCCGTTCCGGAGTTGCGGCCGAACAGGCAGGACACCATCACCCAGGCGCAGCGCGACGCCGCGCGCGCCGATGTAGGGCCACTCACATATCGCTCGCCCTAAAGCCATATCGCTCGCCACTTCATTCGACGCCATTCAACTCAACACGCAACGAGGTCCCATAGGTTGGGGTACGACGTCGAACAGTTGTCACTCCCTCGTGTCTCTTCGGATCACATTCTCAAGCGTCCTGGCGTTGTAGTACATATTCCACACGTAGCAGGCTAGCGCAGGTCGTCGCCTCCGTCGACATATCCCATGTTGCACACGTTGCAGGCTGGAGCAGAGCGTCACCTCGATACATCCACAGTGACTAGATATGATCTGGTCAACCTGTCCACAAGATGACCAGATGACGGTATCGATATGGACGACCGTAACATGTCAGCATCGATATGGAAGATAACTGTATCGATGTGGAATCTGACCTGCTCGACTCTGCGCTATGGGGGTGCGGGAGTACGGCGAACTGAAGCAGCGGATGCTGACCACCACCGGCGCCGCCGTGGTTGCCGGGTGCGCCATCTTCGCTGCCATGTCCCAGGATGGCAGGGCCAACCAAAACCATGAATCTTTGGAACCAAAATCCCTGAGCCATAGACCCGCGTGGTGGTGGGGTTTGCCATCTTCGGTGCCTTGTCTGAGAACGGCACGGCCCTTCGCGCGCTCTCCTTTCTTCAGGTATGTTGTCCCTGACACACCTAATGTCTAATTGTGCAGTTCTGCAGTAGCCTATTTACCATAATTGCATCTGGCTGTGTGCTCACCACGCCCCTGTGCTGGGTTCTGTACTCCATATGGGTTTTATGACACGGCGTTTCAACCGAGCCGGAAGCTAACACCCACCTTTACACATCAAAGATGCTTAAGTGAACCTGAGGGATATCATGTTAGGCCGTGGCATCGGGCGATCTGGCGCGCATGCACGCGTTCGCCAGCGGGGGCGGTATCGGCCTGGTTTACTTGTGGATGCTGCAGTGGTCGGTGGACACCATGGGGAGGCGCGTGGGCACAGTTCCCGGCAGGGGCTTCCACTCGTCCATTTTTACCCCAACCTGAGCGGTCATTGTCACTGAGATACATGTAAATCCACTGAAACCACCCAACGCGTCCTTCAAGAAGTGTTCAAGGCAAAGAGTGAACGAGTGTAGATCGCTTCCACTCGTCCACTTCCCAGCTCAACCTTAGCCGCTCTTGTCACTGATGCACCAATTAACCAACGTGCCCCGCAACTACTCACTTCAAGTCGAAATGTGGACGAGTGAACGCCCCAGGAGGGCGTTGGCACGCGATAGGTAGATGGTGAGTGGACGTGTACGTTCGGTTATTCGACCGTTGAGGTCTCTCTTCAAGCCGAAAAGTGGATGGGTGTAAGCCCCTGGTGCCCGGCGTGCTGATGGCCGTGCTGACCAGCTCGTCATCGCGGCTGCTGCTGCTTGTTATCGTGGGTCGGGCCGAGTCAGTCCACGTTGTCCATCTCACGTCATCCATCACACTTTTCACCCTCTTTAAGTGAGGTACTTCACATCCATGACCCGGCGAGCGTTATTCACCTGTAGGACAGGAGTTGGTTTAATGCAACCATGAGAGTGCATCGGGGCTAAACTGAATCACATGACATCCTATGACGCGGCTCGCAGTATACACTGGCCCGGATGACGGGCGTTATTGGGTGCAACCACATCGGGGCGACCGGGGCAGTGGAAACGATGACGGGCGCAGCTTCGCCGCCCGCGTACGGCGACGCTTTCGCAGCCCTCTTCGGCTTCTTCATGTACAAGGCAGGGCGGTGCAGGCTGACCCCAAGCTGATTCTGGGTTGACCCTGGGTCACCCACGCTTAGTTCCAGCGCTTGAAGCTACAATGTGATTAACTTCTTTCAAGTTCGGCTGTAAATATCAACTTGCGTCGCTACAACAAGGCGGGAGTGGTGGTGGCGGCGTTCACGGGCGCGGAAATGGCAGGGCGCTCACTCGCACACATCATAAAGAATTGCACGCGGGTCCCTACTGACACGGCGGCCTCCTTACACCCGCGGCGGCGTCTTTCTCTCAAGACGTCTTCGCCGCCTGACTGCCTGTGCGAACCTGTGCTACAATTCGAAGGCGCTCATCTTACCACGTGCTTCCACCGAATACCGCTAACTATGTACCAGCACACTACCCTAAAATCCTAAACCCTAAACCCTGTGATATTGTGGTAGACCCTACGCCACGACGCCGCACGACCCGGCGCTGTACAACATACTGGTGGCGCCCACGGTAGGGACTAATGGATAGCGATCTACAAGTCATAAAATATCAGTTAACTCCCGATACGAGGGTTCAAAATGCGTTTGATGACCAGGCGAGCACTATCTGTGCGACGAGGGTTCAAATGCGTTTGATAACGTGGCGATCACTATCCATCAGTCCCTACGAGCAGCCCGCGTCATCCAACAACATCGTGCCGCTGCCCATCCCACTCGAGCTTCTCGAATCTACCCGCCCGACGCCCGCCGGCTCGACTCGACCGCCTGTGCTCGACCGACTGGACTCGACTGCCTCGACTCGGCTCGACCAGGCGCGCCAGGCGCGGCTCGACAGCGGTGGGGGCGGGGTGAGCGGAGGCACTGATACTAAACGCTCATAGAGATCCGAATTTGAAGGCGGCAGGGTCGGGGTGGGCACAAGCGTTGACGCCTTGTATGGGCTGACAGTTGAGGGGGCCGACAGCGACAGCCGCGGCGGCGGGGCCATTGACGTCCAGTACATGATGCGGGAGCTGGAGTGGGGGGGGGTGCGAGAGCATGTGAGGGCGTTGAGGTGTAAGACGGGAGTCTGCCCTTCTTTGAGAGTTTTATTTGTGTGTATGTGTGACTTGTGTATGTATGTGTGTGCGTGTGTGTTTGCCAAGAATGTGACGAATGTGAAGAATGTTGAATAATAAATGTGGATTAGGCGCCTGTTGTAATGATTACCTTCGACATTGACCAGTCGAGAAGGCCGCGGCGGGGGCGGCGGGGGGGGCGGCAGGGGGGGGCGCGGCCGGGGCTAAGCAACTGAAACGCGAATCGAGACAACGTGGACGCATCACAATTTCACAAACGAGCTCGTCCAACCCAACGCTAATCAACCCCATCCCATCACGTCCACGCTCGCACGGTCACGCTTCAGCCAGGGGCTTACACTCGTCCCTTATTCGGCTCCACGTAAGCACATGTTGTGGAATACGCTGGGTGCATGATTTTCGCCAGTCTATTAGACAAGGGGACCAGCAGAGGTGTGACCAGCACGGCTTTGGTTGAGCTGAAATGTGGACGAATGTAAGCCCCTGACTTCAACTCCATCCCCCCAAACAACGTGGCGAATCGAGGCGAACCGTCCATGAAGAAACTGACGTGCACGTGCACGCGTGGCATCGGCGATGGCAACATCCCAGGTCATCAGATGCGCACGTGTTGTTGCGCTGACATGAAACGGCACTTCAAATCGAGAACGTGGGCTGCTGCTGCCACGTGATACGTGTCTTCGCATTGCACCATGCTCGCGACCGCGCGCCTCCCGTCCCGTCTGGCGCCCGTGGGCGCGGCGACCCGCCCCGCCCGCTCGCGGCAGCGCGGAGCTAGGGCGGCGCGGCGCGGCGCCAGCGCCGCCGCCGCACCCCCGCAGCCCCGCGCCGCACCCGCCCCTCGCGGCGCCGCGACGTCATGGGACGCCAACCTGGCGAGCACCTTCGACTGGCGCCGGCAATGGTACCCCGTGGCAGGGCCTCACGAGCGCGAGCGCATCCTGCTCTACTCAAGAAGCAAACCTTGCGCATGGGGCGTTGCAGCCTTCTCTTTGCTCAACCCAAGCGAGGAACACAGCTCTGAACGTCCTTTCCAGGACGGTGGGTGGCGACCTTTCACACCCAATCCGACAATACCGTCTCTCTGCGGCCTACAGCCAGAGCCCCTTGGTGTTTCAAGCGCGTCGCTGGCGTCTTGCTCCCACTTAAGGCATGCCGTAGTGGCCCTACACCCACAGGTAGACTGGCTGACCAACCACAGCGGAGGTGCACACGTCCCCTCACAGACTCCGGCATGGTGTGACGGGTGGGTCAAGCATCTGGATGGCTGCGACAAACTCGATGCCTCAAAATATCGGTTCGTACAAATATCCCTACTCAATGCTTCAACACGTGCAAGTTGAGCTGCATCATAGGGGAGCCGTATCAGGCCGTGGCGAGTATGCACGGATACAGGTACACTACGAGCAAACAGTAATGCTGCGCCGACAAGGGGGGGCAGTGCTCAGCCCTGTCCGGCTGTGTGCGGGTACACGGTACACTATGAGTAAACAATCAGGGTGAGGCGACCAGAGGCCTACCAATGCTCGGCCCTGTCCGGAGGCATGGGAGCGCGACCTCCCCGTGGCAGGGCCTCTGTTTCCCTCCAAGCATTTCTGCAGCTCAACTTTGAGAGTTTGACCCTCAACCTCTAACTTCGTTTTCATAGTATGCCGGTGTACACACGCCACGCAGGCACTGTATATTCCTGTCATCTGTGTGATCAAAATGTACCCCCACCCGCCCCTTATGCCCGACATCATCCACGTTTGAATGTGTGCTCATAGTGTACCGGTGCATCCCCCGCCACCCAGTTCCAGAAATTCATCCCACTTAACACCTCAAAGATGACTAAGTTGAGCTGGTGAAGTACTCGGGTATGGCACTGGCACATGGGGGTGCCGACGAAGATCACATTGTTTGACGAGGACTTCGTGGTGGTCAAGGGCAGGGCTGTGACTGTTTGTATTGGGCCGGTGTGCCCGTGCACACTCGCCACGTTCTCCTCCATTACCTTGCATCGCTCACTGGTTGCTCACATGTACCAGTGTACTCGTACATACTTGCCGCACCGTCCTCCCTGACATGTCCACTCGTCCGCTGGTTGCTCGTGGTGTTTTAGTATACACATACACACTCGCCCCTTCATATTCCCTGGTCAGGCCAAGCGCCAGCCAAACACAAAACTGCCGGTACTTGGTCAGGCCCTGGTATTCGGACGCGCGCGGGACAATAAGTTGACATACAGCGACGGGGTCCACGAGTTTGATGAGCCCATCGCCCTG
>Ga0307489_10002296_pt1 | contig 12782 bp, 22 predicted proteins | sample SB12metaG_FD_202247 | JGI IMG/M metagenome (GOLD analysis project Ga0307489, IMG submission 202247) | Sea-ice brine microbial communities from Beaufort Sea near Barrow, Alaska, United States - SB 1.2 | ecosystem: Environmental > Aquatic > Marine > Coastal | place: USA: Alaska | collected...
GTTCTTCGTGAACTGATGGAATCCAGCCTCCTTCCCAAGCGTGTCCAGTACGTCCACCTTCGCCGACATCTGCATTTAGCGTCCACAGAACACAACCACTCAAAATATCAGACAGGAGCATTTGACTGGATAACCAAGGGTGGTCTGCAAGTCTGCAAACACGCTGAGGACGTGTTCGGTAAATATCTGAAGGCGCGGTGAAGGACGCGGACGTTTAGGATAATTGTGCCGCCCTTGCCTCCTGAAGAGGGTCTGAGAGGAATGCCGCTACCAGCTCGTTCCCGGCGATGTAAGCGGAGAGGGTCTCCATGTCTGTGTGCACGGCCTCGAGCTCCTGCGTGTCCCGCTTCATGTTGGCGTCGGTGCATGTGTCCGCCAGCGCCATCGCGTAGGTCGAAGCCACCGTGCTCTTCGCAGCCTGCGCACACGACGGGATGGGCAGAGGGACCGGGAAAAACTCAAAGAATGGAATGGAATGGAATGGAATCGCTTGTGGAGGTACCCCAGGACAGGTACAATGCAACGCCCCCCACCCCGCCCTGAGCTGAGGATCGCATAGCCCGTCCCCCCTGGCCCCTCTGGTACCCCCCGCCCCCCGCCGGGGGCGCCCACCCCTGTGTGCCCTGGCGCCGGTCCTGTCTCCACAGCTAGAGCACCCACCGCCCATCCCTCTCCACAGCCCCCAATTTATTTTGCTGCAGGTATAAAAAGTCATGATTTTTATGGATAACGGAATACCTGGACCCTATACCGGGCCGTGCTCGCCCCCGGCGCGAATGCGACCCCGATACTACCCCGAGCGCTCCGTACGCGACATCTCCGCTATGTCCTGGTGTCGTCAATGACGCGGGGCTTCCCGGGGACGCACCGCGCTGACGCGAAGCGAGCCACGGCCGGCCTTGGAGTTACCCAGCTTGACCGATCCAAGCTTCGCGGTTCCGCGGCTGATGACGGCCTTGGATGACAGCGTCGAGCGGGAACCCGAAGCGGCCGAGCCGGCCACCACACGGGCGGCCACAGAGCAGGATGCGATGGCGGCCATGGTGAAGGGCGGGGGGTGGGTGCGGGGTAATAGAGCCGCGCTGCCGGCGTCGCCTCGGTCTACGGGTATCAAAATGCGTGCGCAGGTTGCGAGGTGGCGCGTAGCGCGGAGGCACCTGAATCCGACCGCGCCGCAGCCGTCCGGCCAGCCAGCGTTATCCGTTTATGTAGAGTTTAGGGTTTATAGAATTTGGGATTAGGGTTATGGCAGCACACGCACACGCACGCTCACGCGTCACCTCTTCGCGGGTGATCAGGTGAGAGCGAGGCAGCACGCATGAATGTACGGTACCGCCTCCGGAGACACGGCGGAGCAAATTAAGTGCCGATGATGGGAGTAATAGATCGATAGGTATTGCTAGATGTGGGTTAAACTGCCGCGGCGACTGCGCGATGTGGACGGCAACAGGCCACGCCCATTGCAATAAATCCAGCTGCCCGCCATCAGCCGTTTCGTCCATCAAAGCAGACTCATAGCATCACGAGGGAGGCGTTCCTTGACTCCCGGACGCCGGAGTCGCAGTGCCGCGTTGGAGGAGGGTGGTCGCTGGACGGCTGCACCGCGCTCACAAAAGGATGTCGAGAGATTGAGACGCTGACACTACCAGCACCGTCTCCTCCGGTTAGCTGAAATAGGACCGGTTGTACGGCCAGGGAGGAGGATGTGGCGAGTGTGAACGGCAGTTCGGGTACACAGGTACACTACGAGCAAACACAGAGGGAATATTATCGCGGACGTGTCAAAGTTGTTGCCTCGCGCATCATCTCCGTAGACGCGTAGACGCGGCGAGGAAAATGAATCACACATGGAGAAGATTGTCTTATTACATAGCAAATCAAACATCTAGAGGTGTAGCTCTGCACTTGGGAAGTAGCAGCGCAGCAGCTGCGGAGTCACATGCCGCTACTCGAGGTCGGGGACCGCGTGGTCGTCGTCGTCGTTCCGCACCGTGACAATTCACTGGTTTGCCACCGCGAATGCTCGACAGCCTTTAAAAAACGAATTTGCCACACTTTTCTTTGTGCCCACCCGTAGTCCAGTCCTCCTTCTGACACGCGTCGCCGCAGTACCGGGCGGTCTTGCACTGCGGGCAAACCTTGAAGTCCTTCAAAAGGCGTACAACCGTGCACCCGTCGTTGAAGCAATACTTAGCCCCCTCCAACGCCTTCTTACGGCACTTGCCGAGCATGTCAACCGGATCATCCCCCCCCATCTGCACCCAATATATCACGCTGGTTAAGACATCTGGGGGGACGTCGTGCCCCTCCAAAACCCCAGCCGGCGTGGCGACCCCGGCAGCCTCCCCTACGTGCCCAACCTCGCGGGTGTAGGGAGTGTCTTCGTACATGCGGGCGGCGAGTGTCAAGCACGCTTCGGCGAGGCCGTTTCCCGCGGTCTTGCGCAACCACTGCGCCGCCCGCCGCTTGCTACGCGTGACGCCACGCGCTAGGGCCTGGCATATAATGCTCAACACGTCAAGTGACCCTTGGACTCAAGAAACGAGGGTTAACACGGTGGCACGCTTTATCTGCCGCGGCCGACGGTGTACATGTGGCAAAGGTTGTTCGCCGCTCCCTCGTGTCCGGACTCTGCCGCGCGCCTGTACCATTCCGCCACCGCCAGGTAGTCCGGTGCCGCCTCGCCCTCCCCCTTGTCGAGACAGACGGCGAGCCCGAACATTGCGTTCGGCAACCCGGCCTCGGCGCCCTTGGTGTACCACGCCACGGCTTGGTCGTATTCCTTCCTCGTGTCGTAAACATCCCCCAATTCCTTGCTCGTGTCGTGAATATTCCCCAATTCAAACATAGCGTATGCGTGCCCTTGCCCTGCTGCCTTCTCCAGAAGCATCATGCCCTCCTCCGCCTAGGGTTGGCAACCGCAAAAATATTAATTAGGTCATCTGGTGATCGCATCGACACGTCTCAGTATGGTGAACTTGTGGGTGTGAAATGCAAACCCTACATCTGCCAGTGGTGATCTGCCAGCCGTGCCCAAAGGCATGCCCGCATCCAGGGGCTTACACTCGTCCACCTTTCAGCTCAACTTGAGCCGTGTCTGACACACACAAAACACCCTACACACCGTAAACACCCCCTAACACCCCCGTGACACGGGCTACGCAATCCCTACGCGAACCCCCTATCCCATACAAAGCGCTCAAGTTGAGCTGACAAGTGGACGAGTGTAAGCCCCTGCCCGCATCCGCAGCTTGACTCATCAACCAGTAGCCAAGGCTCCACTGGGCCTCCCTGTCACCAGGGGCTTACAGTCGTTCACTTTTCAGCTCAACTTGAGCGCTTCCTGTGGGATAAGGGTGGCGTCTAGGGGTTGTTTAGGGGTTGTTTAGGGGGTGTTAGGGAGTGTTAGGGAGTGTCAGGGGGTGTCTAGGGTGTTTTGTGTGTCGGACACGGCTAAAGTTGAGCTGGAAAGTGAACGAGTGTAAGCCCCTGCCTGTCGCCCTCGCCGTCGGCCCTTTGTTTCAAGATTCTCATGTCGGAACCGAGCGCTCGGACCAACTCGAAGGGGTCTTCGGTCTGCGTGGTCCAGTCCCCGCCGGCATTCATGTCTAAGTGCGCGAGAGCTGCGGCAACATCCGCGGCTCTGGCGGCTTTCGCGGCTCTCGCGGCGCCCCCCTGAGCCGGCGCGCGCTTGGCGGCGTCGCGCTCCGCTCTGCGCCGTTCCTGTCGGGAGGGCATTCTGACTTGCCCTGATGGAGGAGGCTTGAAAGGACGACCTTGGTTACCGGCTGGGTTCACCCCCCGCCCCTCGCGTCAAGTAACGGGCGACGGGTGGTCCGAAACGCAGAGGGTCACGCACACGGCGGGGAGTCCGTCGAGGAGGACACCTGTCGTTGGGGACGCGGGGCGCGCGACCGATTGGAACACAATCGGGAAGGACGTGATTGCTGTGACGATGACGTCTAGGCTCAAACTTGCGCAGATCCGATTGAGCGGTGGACCCCTCCCCCCATCGGATCTGCGCAGAGTGAGAATGATGGGCGTGCGCGTGTGGGAGGGAGCGCCGGGCGGGGCCGTGTGGTGCAGTTGCCGGTCCCATTGGAAACGAACCATACAATAATGCCAGCCTCTGCGTCGTCGGGTTGACCAGCTCGCTCGTTCACCTCGATGGTACGTTCTTGAGCTGTGCCGATGGAAGCGACGGCGGCGGAGCAGGCCGAAACACTGACCACGCTGAGCGAGATGCTGACCGAGCTGGCGGCGAAGGCGGCTGGGGCGCCGGCGGGGGCGGGGGCGGGGGCGGAGGCCCAAGCGGGAATGGAAGCGGCGGCGGCGGCGGCGGCGGCGGCGGCGGCGGCGGCGGCGGCGGCCGACGACGGGCCCCAAAAGATGGACGCATTGCGCCTTTTGCGCGAGCAGGTGGACCACCAGCTGGCGACGGCAGCACCCGAATTGCGGGCCGCGTTTCGCCCGCAGCTGGCCGTGCTGGCCGAGTGGGACGCGTGTCAGACCGCGTGTCGCGAATCGGGGGCCTCGCTCGCGGCGGCGGTGGCGGCGATACCCGAGCAGCAGGCGGCGGACGTGACGAGAGACGCGGCGTCGGCGCGTGAAATGGCTGCGTTGCGCGAGAAGATGGAGCGTGTGGCCGCGACGGCGACACCCCAACAGCAGGCCGAGGCGCGCGAGGTGGTGGCCAGCGCTGACCGCATGGCGGAGCAGCGTGCCGTGTCGAGAGAGCGGTTGGCCGCCGCACGAGACGCGGCGGCGGTAGCGCATGCCCGCGTAGAGCGCGAGACTGCGGCGGGGAATGCCGCGTTGCGCGAGCGGCGTGCTGAGAAGGTGGCTGAGGCGGCGGCGGTGGCTGAGAAGGCGGCGGAGGCGGAAGCGGCGGTGGCGACGGGTGTAACGGCGACGGGACATGGCTCTGCGACGGCGCAGCGGGTGTTGGTACAGCCGATGACGGCGTCGGGGGCGGCGCAGGGAGCAGGGATGCCGCGTTCGGAGGACCGATGGCGTTTGTCTCCCAAAGCGAGGCGCCGCGCGTGCGTGGCGCTCCGCGTCGAGCTGAGCCGGGACACAGGGGTGAACCTCACTGCCGCCTTTTGTGAAGAGCTGCTGGCCAACACCATCAAGTGCGCGGGAGGTGAGATGGTCAGCCTGGAGAGTAACCCCGGGCGCTTCTACGCGGGTCTAGGGCAGGGGCTTACACTCGTCCACTCCTTATCTCACCTTGAGCCATTCTTGTCACTGAAACCCACTGAAACCACCCATCGTTTCTTATCTTGAGCCGAAATGTGGACGAATGTAAGCCCCAGGTCCAAGAGAGTTGATCGCGGCGCAAAATATCGCGGGTGTTCCAAACCACTTGCAGGTCGCGTGCTGGTTCTTTCGTCACGCTGTTGAGGCCTACCAGTACGTGGGGGGCATGAGCAAACTTGCTGACTGCTATTACTACGGGCGTGGCGTTACGGAGGACGGGGCGCAGGCTGTTGTTTGGTTTCAGAAGGCTGCGGACTCGGGAGATGCAGCCGCCGCGGTGGTCCTCGGCAGTTTGCTTTTGAACGGCAACGCGCGCGCTGGGGTGGAGAAGGACGCGGCGCGCGGGTACGAGCTTGTGCGGCGAGCTTTCGCCCAAGGCTACAGCTCGGCGCTTTATCACATCGCACTGTGCTACTTAAAGGCAGGGTCTTACACTCGTTCACGTTAGAGCTCAGCTTGAGCACATTCGGGACTCATTTATGGGTCAAGTTGGTTACGTGGAGCACAAAGACAGCTCAAGTTGAGCTGAAATGGGAACGAGTGTAAGCCCCTTCTCGAAGGGCGATGGCGTGGCGAAGGATGCTGCACACGCGGTGTTCCTTCTGCGCAAAGCTGCCGAGCAAGATGACCAGATGCAAGCAGACGCCCAAACTCGACTCGCGGAGTGCTACGCGACGGGCGAGGGCGTGGAGGCCGACACGGCGCAGGCGGCGGTGTGGTGTCAGAAGGCCGCGAAGAGCGGTTTCGAGCCCGCCATCGACTTTCTGCCAATCATTCGGAGGTGTGACTTCTGTGGAGCAACGCCCGCCCGCCAGCTGTGCAAGCGCTGCCGCAAGACGCGCTACTGCGGCGCCGCGTGCATCCAGGGGCACTGGACCCGCCCGACGGACCCGCACAAAGGGCACTGTCGCCGCCGCGCCGCAGAGGCATCTTGTGCGGAGGCGGGCGGCACGTTAACGTCAACATCGGAGGGCTCTCGGCGACTGCTCAGTTATTCGCGCGTGGCGCGAGAGTTGCCCCGAGCTGTGCGAGTTGTGGGACGAGACTGCGCCTATGACAGCGTGGGAGGGGATCAACGACTTCGGAGAGATGGGCGGCGCAGAAGCGGGGCGGGTGGTGGTGATACATCTTGACCACGAGGGTTTGACGGGCGAGGTGCCGGCGGCGTTCGGGGGGCTCACGGGCAGGGGCCTACACTCTTCCACTTCATCTCAGCTCAACCTGAGTCGTGCTGGTCACGTACTGACGTACACCACCAAGTCTACACCCCGGCAAGTGCTCACGGAAATGTGGATGAGTATGAGCCCCTTCTCACCGCGATGAGGGAGTTGTTCCTCATTGGGAATCAGCTGACGAGCGTACCGGCAGAGCTGGGGAGGCTCACGGCGCTCAAGCAGCTGTGCCTCATTAGGAACCAGCTTACGAGCGTGCCAGCGGCACTCGGGGTAGGGCCGTGCTGGTAGACCCTATGAAACCCAACTTGAAACCGCTTGGAATTAAGCGCTTCAAAATAAATTGTGATACACGGCTTGCAACTTCTGCTTTCGATTTCGATGTGCGCCGCTACATTGGGGGGCTCACCGCGCTGGAGGAGTTGGACCTCCGGGTGAACTATTTGACGAGCGTGCCAGCGGCGTTCAGTGGGCTGACCGCGTTGACGGACTTGCACCTGGGCGAGAACCAGCTGATGAGTGTGCCTGCGGCGCTCGGGGGGCTCACGCGTCTAGAGGTGTTGGACCTCAGCGAGAACAAGCTAGAGGCCGTGCCCGCGGAGTTCGGGGGACTCTCCGCGTTGTATTCGTTGCATCTCAACGCTAACCAGCTGACGAGTCTTCCGGCGGAATTGGGGGGGCTCTCCAAGTTGACGGAGTTGCACCTGGACAGGAACCCGCTGACGAGCGTGCCGGCAGGGCTGGGGGGGCTCACCGCGTTGACGACGTTGCGCCTCAGTAGGAGGAACCAGCTGCCGATCATGCCGGCGGAGTGGATGAAGGGCGGGTCCTTGGAGCATGGCGGCTGTCGCATCAATATTAACTTCTACTACGAAAATTAGAAAAAGCGCAGCTCGCCATTCTCTGCCAGCCCTAGCTAGGAAGGTCAAGTGGATAGTAGGAAGAGAATGCCACCGTCCATTAATAGCATACAGTAATCCTTTAACGTGGGGGTTGTTTCAATATTGTAATACCATTTCGGAAGCAACACTTGACAGCAATCGCCACTCGTCACGGGACCTTCCTTGGCCTTGCTGTCTGGAGAACTGAGTATGAAGCACGGTACGTTCTGAGGAGGAACTCTGTCGTTCGACCAGCAACAGCAGTAGGTTCTACCAGGTAACTAACAATGCCCGGCCTGCACGTGCTATAACACCCATCAATTATGCGCAGATCCGGTTGGGGGGGGCTCTCCGGATCTGCGCAGGGGATTGAAGTCAGTTCGGCCACGCGCGTACAACAATCAATGTGGGCCACGGCCGTGAGGCAGAAGACGTAGCCGACTGGCCGTATACGTGCGCGCTCCGCAATCACGTCATTCCAAGCGGCATATCTACGCGTCGTCGCATTCCACGGGCAGTCGTTCTCCCGCGCCCACTGCAGCCCCATAGTGCCCAAAGCAACGTATCGCAACCCTCGTCGTTCCGCGGGCAGTCCTCAAGTCCTCCAGGAAGGCACACGTCACAATCGTATTGCAGCAGCCACACACCCGGCTTGGCTGCTACCGCCGCCGCCGCCGCATAACCTGCTGCCGATTGACGCTCCGCCCGCGCCCGCTTCCTGCCTCCCGGCCGGGCTGGTCGGCTCAGCGCCAGACAGCAAGGCCCGACGCTCAGACGCTAGACAGAGAAGCTTCTATTTTGAATTTTGTTCTCTCCATTGTTAACACGGTCACCGCGGACAGGCAACGCGGCGGGCAGGAGGCTGGCAAAGGTGATAGCGCAAAGGTGGCAAGGATTTTTTGCATTCGTCCACTTGTCCCGTCTCGGCTCAATGTAAGTACCGTTTGTTGGATACGCCTGCTGGGTGGTCAATTGAACAATGGTTTCGGTGGACCAAAACTACTGTCTCAGGTTGAGCTGAGAAGTGGCGGACGATTGAATGCCCATGGAAGCGGGCGGCGGGTGGGAGCGGTAAGGTCGCCACGGGAAGGTCGCCAGCTGCTGCGTGGGTGATAACCGAGCCACGCGGCTTCCGCGCGGGCGGCGGCGCGGGGAAGGGCGAGGGCGAGGGCGGCTTCGGTCGCGTGACCCGGCGCTCCACACGCGTTGCGGGCAGGGGCTTACTCTCGTCCACTTTTCGGCTCAACGTAAGCGCTTTTAGTGGGACAGGGAGTGTTGAGGGGATGTTTATGTCGAGGATGGAGGGGGCGTGCAGGCGTTTGGGGATGTTTGATGTTAGGGAACGGCTCAGGTTGAGCTGAGATGTAGTGTAAGCCCCTGATTGCGGGCGTTGCCGCTGGCAACGAGAACGGATTGGGCCCACGGTTTGGGATAGTATGCAACGGAGCGCACGATGCCGCAGCGGAGGCAGGGTCCAGTCATCACAGCTCGCCGTGTCATGCACCGCACTTCGAACCCTGACGTCGCCCTAGCACCCTACGACGTGGTTAGCATCATTTACCTGGCCCTCATTTCGTGAGTCACATTCCATGTCATCCTACGACGTGAGTTGAACGTCACACTTCGACGTGATTAGCATCATTATTGTTGCCCTCGTTTCGCAGGTGACACGCCATCCTACAACCGATGACGTGGTACGAGGAAGCGTGATTCTGATTCATGTGGCTCTCGGCCGAGGCCTACCGCCAGCGCAACGTGGGGATGCCAGATCGCGTCAATCCGGGCGGCCCTGCCTCCTACGAGCACACGTTGATGCGTGTGAGGACCATGGGCGCGAAAGCGTTGTTCGGACGCATCGCCGCGATCGAGCGCACCAACGTGGGGCGGTGTAGTTGAACGTATGTCGACCTCGGGTGAACGTGATTGTTCAGCACCTGAGGCTAACATATCGCCAGTCGCAGAGCTCGAGCGCTGTGCACCTCGAGGAGTCGCTTCTCTTCGGCGGAATCGCTTTCAAACATTGCGTTCAATTTCAAATTGCGCCAGTCCAACAAGGGGAAGCATCCAATGGTCAAGATGAAGCTCTTTGCGCAGGTGCTCTTCTTGGAAGGTCATGGTAGGCCGGTGCAGGTTGAGAATATCAAACCCCAAGTTGAACGCGCCTGTGGTTTCAGCGCTTGAAGCTACAATGTGATGAAGCGCTTTCAAACTTTGCATTCAATTTCAACTTGCGCCGCTACATCATGGGGCGCTTGCCGAGGCAGCCACGGCGGCGGTGGAGCGGTTGGGCGACCCTGCATGCCGACCGCCCAAAGTTGCCACCTACGTGACATTCTGCAAGCGCGAGCGCCCCAGGATCTTGGCAGGGGCTTACACTCGTCCACCTCTCGGCTCAACGTAAGCGCTTTCTCATGATATAGGGGGTGCGTTCAGGGGGTATTCAGGGGGTGTTTACGAGGTGTCAGGGGGTGTACTGAGGTGTTTAGGGTGTGTCTTTGTATCAGAAACGGCTCAGGTTGAGCTGAGAAGTGGCCGGGTGTAAGCCACTGGATCGTGGCCGCGTCGCCCTCGCTGACCTTCGGGCAGGTGGGCAAGGCGCTCGGCCTGGCCTGGGTGGGGCGCTGCACTTTGAAACCAATGGAAACCCTTGTTGAAAGCGCCGATGCACCGCTTGAAAGTAAAAATAAGCTCAACTGGTTTCAATTACTAGTAAGGCAACGTTTAAGTCCGTGTTGAAAGCGGATGGCTGCAGCGCCTGAAACTGGAATATGCTATACTGCTTTCAAGTCTTGCTTCAGATGCAACTAGCGGCGGTACACCCGATTGAAAGCGGTGGATTGCACCGCTCGAAACTGGAATGCACCAAACTGGTTTTAGGTTTAAGACTTGCTTTCAGATGCAACTAGCGGCGCTACACCCGGGGCGCTCTGAGCGCCGCGGAGAAGGCCGAGTTCAAGCAGGACGGGGAGGGCGTCTCTGGATCCGACCGCGTGCTGGTAGCCCGACCGACCGGGAAGCCTAGCAAGGTAGGGCGGTGCAGGTTGACCCTATCAAATCCGCGTTGAAAGCGCCTGGAACCAAGCACTTAGAGCTGACTTATGATGGATCGCTTTCACACTTTGCTTTCAATTTCAACTTGCGCCGCTACAGCAAGGTGGCCGGGCAGACGTACCTGCACCGGCACGGACTGGACACCCGTCGCGTGGCGCGCCGCGCGGGGGCAGGGGCTGACACTCGTCCACTTCTCAGCCCAATTTGAATTCCCCAAATTTTAATATCATATGCCCCACCAAACTCTCAGCTCAACCTGATCCGTATCTGACACAAAAACACACCCCAAACACATCCCAAAACACCCCCTGAACAACCCCTAAACAACCACCAACACAGCGCCTCTCGCACAGAAAGCGCTTACGCTGAGCTGAAGATTGAACGAGCATAAACCCCTGCGCGGGGGCGCTCGCCGGACTCTTCGCGTGCCTCGCCGCCGCCACCGCCTGCGCTATAGCATGTAAATCCTAGAGGTTGTATGTTGTTCCATTCCCGCCGCCGGTGCCTTCGCAAAACAGGATGACAATACCACATCAACGGTCCCTTGTTCCGGAGTTTCTGGGCTCTGTGCGAGGCAATTTTCGGCAGTTTCGTTCAATTTTGGGCCATTTTAGCGTAGATACGCTCCCAAAACACACCTAGTTTTCAGGTTCTTGGGTTGGTACGGATGCGTTATATAATGAGCCCTACCCCGTGTCCGGCGGCGCCGTGTCAATCCTCATCGTCACGTGCGCCACCGACAGCCGGACGGCCCCGGCGCTGCCTGGCGCGTCTGCTACCGACTCGTTGTAACGCACCCGGGAGGGGGAGGAATACCTGTCCTGGCCTGTGGAGGGATACCGGCCGTAGTTGTGTGCAAGCTCCATTGTCATCATTGTTGTGCTTCAATACAACTCTAAGTCTACATGAGGGGAATGTCTACGCAGTAGACGTTCACCTGGATCCTACTCTGTCGCGTATTGCGCGACTCATTGGAAAGTTATGACACCCTCGGCCAGCGCCTTTGGTGGGTGTGGATGGTCCCGTGGACCGTTCCTTAGCACCGGCTCTAAGGCGCGTAGAAATCGACGTCCTTAGCCTAGCAGTTGAAAAGAATTGTGAAAAGAACTGCGAAATGAATTGTGCCGTAAACCGCACATGCAGTGGGTTCAGGCCTACGGGCTGTCGGGAGGAGTCCCGCTGAACGACGCGGGCTTCTTTGCGGAGTAGAAGATGAAGCCCCCCCGGACGTCGGCTTCGAAATCCACCAGACCGCACTCCAGGCATAGGTCCGCCTGGCAGGAGGGTCATTGAGAACAAGCACTCGAACCGACATCGGACGTGACTTGCCTTTGGGGTGAATTCTTGTTCTCAATGAGGAGGAGGAGGATAACGAGGAGGAACAGGAGGAGGAGGAGGAGAATGAGGTGGATGAGGAGGATGAGGAAAAGGAGGAGGAGGAGGAGGAGGAGGAGGAGGAGGAGGAGGAGGAGGAGGAGAGGAGGAGGAGGAGAGGAGGAGGAGGAGGAGGAGAAGGATGATGAGGTGGATGACGTAGTGGATGAGGAGGAGGAGCAGGAGGAGGAGATCCAACGTCGGTGGAGTGTTTGAGCTTAAGGTGACGCTCCCCCTAATTCCGGATTTCTACCAAAAAAGTTTACGAACGAAAATACGACTCAAGATTCTTGAGTTAAATAGTCGCAAAAAACATTTTGACCCCCACTCAGTTCTAGGAGAGAAAACTTTTAGAATATACTTTTTTTCTCATTTTATTTTTTATTTTCCTGGGTATGGTCGCGCATCTCGGGGTTGGGTCGAACGGAATTTTGACAGTCGCCCTAAAACGCAACTTAATGGCGCGGAGGCGCCGTTTATTTATTGCTCAGAAACACGGAGCTGATGTGTGATCAAACAAACAGCTCAATAATCCGTTCGACCCAACCCTGAGATGCGCGACCATACCCAGGAAAATCAAAAAAAAAATGAAAAAAAAACACTGTGTTTTCGAAAAGTTTTCTTTCCTAGAACTGAGTGGAGGTCAAAATGTATTTTGCGACTATTTAACTCAAGAATCTTGAGTCGTATTTTCGTTCGTAAACCTTTTTGGTAGAAATCCGGAATTAGGGGGAGCGTGACCTTAATACTCCCCTGCCAGGTCTTTCTTGTTCCAAAACCGCGCGCCCGCAATCCGCGGGCCCTGCCCGCTCTTCCGGTAGGGCCTGCCGTACATTTCTCGCCTCGTCATACGAGTAGGACACTATTTAAATCAAGACAAGAGGGTTCAAATGTGTTGGATGAATCAAGACAAGAGGGTTCAAATGTGTTGGATGACGTGGCGAGCCCAGGGCCTGGCATATGTTGCTCACCACGTCATCAGATGCCGTTTGTCTCAAGAAACGAGGGTTTACAACGCGTCTCGGCGACTTGGCGGGCAATGGGC
>Ga0307489_10002297_pt1 | contig 12780 bp, 26 predicted proteins | sample SB12metaG_FD_202247 | JGI IMG/M metagenome (GOLD analysis project Ga0307489, IMG submission 202247) | Sea-ice brine microbial communities from Beaufort Sea near Barrow, Alaska, United States - SB 1.2 | ecosystem: Environmental > Aquatic > Marine > Coastal | place: USA: Alaska | collected...
GGCATTCAAACTCAATGTCGGGTTCGATATCCAAGTTGTGGTATCGAGGCACGCTCGACCAATCAGACCTGTCCAAACCTCAAATCTCGCCGACCAACTCTCCGAAGACGCGAACGGGTTACGATCGTTTTTTGTCAGATTAGGGTCGGATTTTATTGAGCCTGCCAAATGAGGGTCAGTCGTATCAAAGTAGGGTCGAATGGCCAAAAATCGTTGAAATTTGAATTTCCGAGTTAGAGTCGAAGGGACTAAAAATCGCGGTGAAAAACGAAATCATTGACTCCCCCTTTACGATTCCTCAGTAAATTGACCCCCGATTTCGAGGACATAATCGTATCTAGTTGAGCCGACACTGAGTATAGCCAAAAGAACGAGGGTTGACAAACGTGCTGAAGGACTATTTACCCCAAACCTGCCACGCCCCTACAGCAAGGCGCGAACCATTGCCGCGGAGGGGGCACAATTGTTGCGAGACCCGTTCATGCAGTGGGGCCAAGCGAATATTGCCCGCCACGTCATCGACACGCATTTGCGAACCTCTGTTATTGAGTTACGTCCGATGACGATGCGTCCTATGACGTTACATCCAACGACATTATATTCTATGATGCGGCAAGCAATTCTACCTTGCCAATTGCCCGCCACGTCATTGAAACGCGCATGTTGAACCCTCGGTGCTTGAGTTACGTCCCACGACGTTACATCATATGACGTTACATCCTATGACTTCACATCCTATGCTGTGGCGAGCAACATCTACAAGACATATCGCCCGCCCAGTCATCGAAACGCAATGTGAACTCTCAATTATTGAGTCACGTGGCATCCTATGACGTGGCGAGCAATATATGCGGTGCCCTATTACTCGGGACGACGTCAACAGCAATGATATTGACACGGGGGACGGTGACGGTGACGGGGACAGCGACGGGCGGTAGAGGCTAGAAGACGGAGGTAGTTTTTTGTAATGTGAGCATGGATATATTTTACAAATCTGTCGAGTGGTCAAGCAGGAGCTAAATTGTCGTGGTCCTTGATAGGCTCAAACTCAGACACCGCCTCCATCTCCCCCGTGACTGTGCCAACGTCTACTGAGTCACCACCCTCCTCCTTGACCCGCGCCGCTGCCATGCCACGAGGGACTGCAGCGTCTTGTCCCCCGGCGCCGTCGTCGCCGCCGCCGCCTCTGCGGCTGCCTCATTCGCCGCCGCCGCCACCACCGCTTCCGCCTCAGCAACCGCCCTAATCCTTCGACCGCGCGCTGCCTCTGCCTCTGCTTCTGCAAACGCCGCTGCCGCCTCAGTAACCGCCCGCCTTTTCCCCCATTGACCTGTGCCTGCTCTGCCTCGCACCTCATCAATCACTGCCCTCCTCCTTGACCCCCGCGTGCCGCTTCTGCCACGACACGAAGGACTGAAGCGTCTTGTCCCCCGGCGCTGTCTTCAGATCTCCCCGGCAGAACACGTTGAACGAATCAATACCAAACTCCCCGACGCCGTATATCTTCAACGCCGGCTCTTGCCCCACATCAAACGCACCCGGCTCTAAGGCCCGATACTACATCCATACATTGTATGGTGAAACGATCAGATTGTGTGCAGTCGTATTAGGTGAAATGATACGGCCTACATCCTGATAGACCCTAGGGTTGGCCCGCTTGAACTGGCGGAGGAGGTTGGTTAATGCTCACCATGCGAACGTCTTGGGGCTCGATGAACGTGGGTAAAATAACAAAATGATTATACTGACGTGGTGTGGATGATACGGCCCCAACCTGCCCATTGAAGTTGGAGGAGATGAATGTGTATACTATAGGACACTATGAGCAGGCAGTCGGAGATACCGGGCCAGACCCTTACCAGGTTCGCTAAGGAACTTGGCGCTCACGTCGACGACCGACCGAAACCGGTTCGGGAAGAGTCCCAGGGGTTTGATGATCTGGTGCACGTCGTCAGCCTTGGCGGCCGGCGCCAGGGTAAACCACATACTGCCCGCCGCATCATAAACACGCGTATGAACCTCGTTTCTTGACTTAAATGGCATCCTATGACTTATTTTTTACTGACGATCACCGAGTCCCAAGGCACTCACATGGTGAGCATCAATCAACCCCCTCCGCCATTTCGTCAAGCGGACAGACTGTAGGTCTGTCAGGGTTTAGGGCGGTCAAGGGGCACTGTCGAGCAGTATCTACCAGGCCCGACCTAGCATATCGGTGGGCGTGGGGTACCTGGCGAAAGACGCGGAGATGGTGTTGTGTTTCGGTGCATGAGGGGCGTATGAGGGGCATATGTAGGGTGTATGAGGGGTGTATGAGGGGTGTATGAGGGGTGTATGAGGAGCGTATGAGGGGTATAGGAGGGGTGTATGAGGGGTGTCTGGGGGGTTTATTAGGGGTGTGTTAGGGGTGTGTCAAGGGTGTATTAGGGGTGCCCTACCCAGCATGTCGGTGGGGGTGGGGTAGCTGGCGAAGAATGCGGAGATGGTGTTGTGTTTCACCGCCCAGCTGGACACCCGCCCCATCAGCACGCACGCCATGCCATAGAGGCGCAAGTTGAGATTGAATGCAAAGTTTGAAAGCGTTTAATCACAATCTAGCTCCCAACAGCTGAAATCAAGCGCGGGGAATATGCGTTCAATCTGGGGTCAACCAGGGGTCAACCAGGGGTCAACCTGGGGTCAACCTGGGTTAATCTGGGGTCCACCTGGGGTCAATCTGGGGTCAACCTGGGGTCAATCTGGGGTCAACCTTGGGTCAACCTGCGGTCAACCTGGGGTCAACCTGCGGTCGATCTGGGGTCAATCTGCACCACCCTGCCACGAGAAGCTGCCACGCGTCATGCGCGTAGTACTCCTGTAGCAATTGCAGATCGGACGGCGGCGGTGGTGTACCAATGCGGGAGCGCACAAACGCCTCCCAGTCCGGAACCTTGTCCGCGGGAGGCACGCCAGTGCCCCAACGCTTAGGGCGTTGGCAGAAATTGATAATTGCTCGCCATGTCGTCCGACAAGCTCTGTACACCCGTCACTTGAGTCGACAGGCCTCCGACGACGTGGCGAGCAACATCAACCGGCCCTACCAGCGCTTGACGGCCTCGCCGCGCCACACAGCGGCGTCGCTGGTCTTCTGATTGTTAATTTTAGTGGTCGGGTCGGTGGAGGCGGCAGTGCGTGCCAACATCACCGCGCTGTAGCGGCACAAGTTGAATTCGAAAGCTAAACTTGAAAGCAGTTCATCATATATCATTGTAAATTGCTGAAACCAGGCGCTTTCAAGAACAGTTTCGAGACTTTGATGTAGTGGTGCAAGTCGAATTTGAAAGCAAAACTTGAAAGCAGTTTATTGCATGTCAGTGTTGAGCGCTGAAACCAGGCGCGTTCAACACGGGGTTCAATGGGGGGTCGACCTGCACCACCTTACCGCGCGAGCGTCCTCTAGCCACTGCCGCGACGCCTCAAGCGCCGCATCCTCATTCGCCCATATCCCAGTAGCAGTGGCCGCGACGCCAGCGGGGCCCATGGCGAGGGGCTTACACTCGTCCCCTTCTCAGCTCAACGGAAGCACTTGGTGTGAGATATATTGCGTGGTTCCAGTGAAAAAACGGCTTGGGTCGAGCTGAGAAGTGGACGAGTAGAAGCCCCTGCCCGTCGCGATGCCTTTGTCCCCGCCTCGCGGTTTCTTCTCCTTCACGTCGTCATCCCCAAGTAAGTCCACCGCCGAACCGTCGAGCTCGGGTTTCACATTCCGCATCCGCGAACTTCGCCGCTCCCCCACCGCCAGGTAGGGTCTGGCGAATGGTGCTCACCACGTCATCGTAATAGGGTGCCATTTGACTCTGGAGACTAGGGTTCAAAGTGCGGTAATAATGTGGCGAGCATGATTGGATTATTCGCCAGGCCCGACCGCCGGCTCTGTCGCCACCCGCACGCGCTTGCGGCTCGTAGATGCCCCCGCCACCGCCCCCGCGCCCACCTTTGCCGCCAGGTCGAGTACCCCATGTCTAGGGTCTGGTAGACATTGCTTCCCATGTCATAGCATGCCACGTAGCTCAATACGCGAGGGTTCACAACGCGTGTCGGTGTTGTGGCACGCAATATCCGCCGGACCCAACGTGGTTTTTGGAACTGAGGTGGGCACCCGAGAGTAAGAGGGGGTGGTGTAGGTTGACGCCAATATCGTGATGGCAGACGGAGGGGGTGCGGGAGGAACGATACCACGGTGGTGATGCGCGCGGCTCTGCTGAGGTGTAGATGAGCTGAGCCCGTTTGAACTGCGTTCGGAGTTGACGGATGCGCGACGTACGCCTGCCGCGCTCTTTTGAAATGCGTGGATGGCGGGCAACAATATTTGCTTGTCCCTACCCCAGGCGGGCCATGTACTCGCGGTTTCGCGCCACGTGCGCCAGGCGCTGCCGCTCGTACTCCGTCAACCCGTCGTCCGCCGCACCGGCCGCGTCCGCCATATCCGCACCCGCCATGGTCGCTGACCACGCGTAGCTCTGGCTTGGAAAGAGCGGCAACCCTCTCTCCCGTGCAGCCAAGGTGAGGAGAGCAGGTTTTAGAGAGTGCCCACTCGCGTTCGTGGGCTTAAATTTCTAGCCGATGCGATGGGCGCAGGTAAGTTCGCTGCTCTGTTACGCTAAGGATCCGCCGAAGGTTGAAACAATAGCGCGGCAAGGCAGGCCTCGCTAACGTCCGGCCGATATGCTGGGCGGATGAAAGTGACGATGACGGTGCGGCGGCACACGAAGATGGTGCCCACTCGACTTGCGATTCCCGAACAGCTAGAATTTCCGACCGTTTGATTGGTTCGAAATCCAGGAGAGGGAAAACGTGCGCGAAATTAATTGCCTCTTCCCCACAACTTGTGCGCGCGTGCCGGCATTGCGAGATGGTGCACGCGGTGGACGCGGGCGACGTCGCAGCCTCCGCCGGCCTGCGACTCGCGCTCGCCAGTCGGTGGCCCGGCTTGCTCCCTCAACGTAAGGCCGAGCCTACACCACTGCCAAACGCATCCAACAATTTGTGCACGTTTTATCTTGCACGTTTTAGTTACAGTTGCGAAGTGATGTTTGGTTTGGGCGAGCACGGCGCGTGGCGGTCGAAGGGTTGGAGCCGAAATCCAGTGCCGCGCGCGGACGATTATCGCTGTCGCTCAGCCTCACACTGCGCCGCGCGGGTTTGCGGTGGTGTGCCCCGCACCCTGTCAAACGCCCAGCACCGAAAAAGCCAATTGCGAAAAGGCATTATAGTTGTTGTGCACGTTGTCGGTTCTCTGCTGTGGTACGCTGAGTGTCCGCCGAGGGTCAGAGCAAAGCACACCCGCACAAAGGGCATCATCGTCAGCCTTCTCTGTGCTCTCACCAGAGTGGAGGGACACTGTCTCGAGCGTGCCCTCAATAACACTCTCCACCAATGAGCGAACTCGGTTTCACTACTGCCTTCGCTTGCACGTTGTGGCTCGCGTCACACGCTGTTGCTTGCTTCACATTGCTAGCTGTGATTGAGGACCCTGGCTCGCGAGCTGTCGGGCGACCCGGTGGGCTTTGCCGCCGTGCTAGCGTCCGTCGTAGCCGCCCCCGGCAGCGGTGAGGCAGCCGCAACCTGACTGCTTGCACGTTGTGTACGCGTGCGCACTCGTTCCCTTTCATCTCAACCTGACTGTTTGCTCATAGTGTACCGGTGTACCCTGCGCTGCGGCGAGGCGTCTTGTGAGCCTGGTTTCGACCTGTTAGCCGCCGGAGCCGCGCCCACCGCCGTGTACGTCGTCACCCATGGGGTTTTCACAGTCTTCGGCGCAGACGGCAAACCCACGGGCGTCACGCTCTTACCAGGCATGGGCTTACACTCGTCCACTTTTCGGCTCAAACGTAAGCACCTTTTGTGGGATACGCTAGGTAGAGCTAGTTTCGTGTTTCAGTGACAAGCGGCTGAGGTTAAGCTGAGATGTGGACACGTGTAAGCCCCTGTCATCAGGAGACTTCGTGGGGGCGGTGGCGTTCGTGTTCGGTGCGCAGGCGCACCTGACGGTCCGCGCCGCGGCTGCTGCGCCCGTTGACGACGAGTTTGATGACGAGCTCGCGGCGCCGGTTGTGGAGGTAGGGGCAGGTAGATATTGCCAGCCACATCATCCAACACAACATCCAACGCACTTCGAACCCTCGTCTTCTGAGTTAAACGGAAGCCTATGACGTGGCGAGCAATATTTGCCTGGTATGTTGCCCACGTCATCCAATGCACTTTTAATCCTCATCTCTTGAGTCAAATGACACCCTGTGATGTTTTGAGAAATTTCTGCCGGGCCCTGGGCGAAGGCACGCTCGTACGCCGTGCCGTGGGGCGCGATGGCGGCGTTGCGAACGTCGCCGGAACTGCGGCCGGTGTTCGACCAGATGAACCGGTGCGCGCGCCTCGTAGGGCCTATGCTAGACAGGGGAACCGGCAATATGGCCATCTGACCAATCAGCCTATCTGGGATATGGCCATCTGACCAATTGACATGTTTGCGATGTGACCATCTGACTAATCGCCGAGTGTTCTTGCGTATCTGACCCTGGCGCTAGGCCCGAGCCGCGGCGCCTCTCGAGCTGACGCCGGTCCCGGAAGCATCCACTGCCGACTCCGGCTCCGGTGTTCATGGTTCCGTGAACCTGAACGACTCCCGGCCGCTTCCCGAGGGCTCCCCCCCGGGCAGGGCTCAGTTACCAATCCCTGCCACGTCAATGCTCTAATGATCAATGCCCACATGTGTCAAGTGTTGGACCATCTTTTTGTACCTGAGGCGAGAGCATTATTTACCCTTCCCCGCCCGCACATGTTAGCACCTCTTTTCTCCGAATTAAAGTAGCACCGTATGATGAGGCGAGAGCATATGGTGTCAGGCCTGTGTTCACCACTACAATGTGTTTGCTCGCTAGACTTGCAATCAAGACGGTATATATTGTTGACCTGGGCCCTACACCCTGGTATACTGGATCCCCTCACCTTACTCACCGTGGCAATAAAGGGCATCAAAGAAAACAAAAACGCGGGAGTCATCGGGGTCACGCCGCGACCGGCGATGCTGGCGGGCCTGGGAGGCGAGGCGGCGGTGAGGCGCCTGGCAGCCTCCGCGGTGCTCGCGGAGGTTGCGGCGGGGGACGTCATCGGCAGGGGCTTACACTCGTCCACACTTTATCTCAACCCGAGATGTTTGTCAAACTCAACCTGACATGTTTTTATCACTGACTCCACCCAGCGTACCCCACAAAAGTGCTTACGCTGAGCCACAAAGTGGACGAATGTAGCTGACCAAACCGGCTCAGGTTGAGTTGAAAAATGGATGAGTGTGAGCCCCTGGTCATCGCGCGCGCAGGGAACCTTGTGGGGGCAGAGGACGGCGCGCTGTTCGCCGTGGCGCGGGGCGCAGCCGCGGTGTTACGACGTGGTAAGGCCTGACACATGATGCCTGCCACGTCATCTTCCACATTGTTGACCCTCTTTTCTTAAATTGAATGGAAACACATGACGTGGTTAGCATCATCCGTCAGTCCTGCGACGTCAATCTCGACGTTTTATACCCTCATTGCTTGAGTGAATTGAAATCACAGGACGTGGCGAGCATTATCAGTCAGGCCTTACGGCGCGACTACTCCCCCGCAGCCCGACCGCCTCTGCAAGTCGGCGCCGACTTCGGCGACCTGGTGGCCGTCAGCGGCGGCTCCGTTGGATTCCCGGCAGGGCCTGCCCTGTCCACTTTTGGGCTTGACATGAGCATTTTTTGTGGGATACGCTAGGTGATTTCAGTGACAAAAACTGTTGCTATTGAGCGAAGCAGTGGACGGGCGGAAGGGGCTCACACTCGTTCACTGTTCAGCTCAATGTAAGCATTTTTGTAGGATCCTTTGGGTGGCGTCAGTGACAAAAGCGGCTCAGGCTGAGCTGGAAAGTGGACGAGCGTAAGCCCCTGATTCCCGGCTACGCTGATGGCCGCCGAGGGGGGCGCCGCGGTGTATTGCTTCGGTCAATCCGCCGTTGACGCCGCGTGCGCTGAGTGCCCCGAGTTGCGCCTCGTTCTCCGGGGCAAAGCGAAGGAAACCATCCGGGAGTTGGAGGCTGGTCGGGCGGGCAGTGGGAAGCAGGCCGCTGTTTCTGGTTGGGCCTGGCGGATAGAGCTCGCCAATTCATCCAACGCACTTTGAACCCTCGTCTCTTGAGTCAAATGGCACCCCATGACGCGGCGAGCAATATCCGCCAGGCCCTACGCTCGCCGCGACATCCAACGTACTGTGCACCCTCGTCTCTTGAGTTGTACGGCACCATATGACGTGGCGAGCAACATCTGTCAGGCCCTAGGCTCGCACGTCGTCCAACGCACTTTGAACTTTGAACCCTCGTCTCACGAGTCAAATTGCACCCTTTGACGTGGCGAGCAATGTCCGCCAGGCCCTAGTTTACGGACTGGCGACAGAAGCGCTCCCGGCGGATCAACGGGGTATGCACGTCGTGTTGGTTGCGGATACCGTGCCGCACCGCGCGGCGTTGATTGCGGCGGCGGAGGCGGCGGGAAGTGTGGCGGCAGGGCCTGACGGATAGTGCTCATCAAATAGCCCACAATGCCAATGCTCCATGACCAAGCATTCTGCCTAAAATGCCGTTAACCATGCCTGGAAAACGCCCAAAAATGCCGGAAAACGCCGGGAAACCGCCGGGAAACCGCCGGGAAATTGCAGAGAAGCGCTTGAAAAGCGGCAAATGTTGTGCCCCGACCTACAATGCCAGAGGAATGCCAGCATTATCCATGAGGCCCTGCATAACGGGCGAGTACGAGTATGGGGGCACCTTGGACGCCGCACTGGCGCGCGCGAAGAAGGTCGTTCACAAGGGCGGCGCCATGACGCTCATGCTGGTGATGCCGCCGCCGCCCAAGGGCCTGGCCGCCGTGCGCGTGGTCGCCGGCGTTACCGGGTCTGGTATACTAGACACGTCCGAGGTAGGGCAGTGCAGGTTTAAGCCCATGTTGGCACGAACCGAACAAGCTACCGTTGGCGTGTATGACTTGATGTCCGTGTGCTGAGTTCTGTGATCTTACCACGTGCTTCACTATTGACAGCGCCTGGTTTCAGCGCGTGAAACTGAAATGTGATAAACTGCATTCAATGTTTGCTTTCAGTTTCAACTTGCACCACTACACTGAGGCGTCGCTCGGAGGCGAGGAGGGAGCGGCTGCTGCGGACGCCACGCAGAGAAAGTTTTGGAGCCGACTTGGGGAGTTGTGCAAGCCCTGGGGTGGTATTGCGCTGGCGCACTCCCCCGGCCTGGACTCGGCGGTGAGAAACATCGGGGAGGACGTGGCGGCGATGATGATCGAGATGACGGGGGTGGAGGTGGTGAGGCCTGGCAGACATTGCCCGCCACGTCATCCTCATCCTTTAGACCCTCGCCTCATCGGTGAACTGGAATCACATGACGTGGGCCTGGCAGATGTTGCCCACCACGTCATCGTCCGCATTTACACCCTCGCTTGTCGAGGTACACGGAATCACATAATCACGTCATCCTCCACATTTGGACCCTCGGTTCTCGAGTCAGATGGCATCTCAAGGTGTGGCGAGAGCATTATCTGCCAGGCCCATTGCCCGCAACGTCATGCTCCACATTTAGACCCTAACTTATCGAGTTAAACGGCATCCTGTGACGTGGCGAGCATTGTCTGCCAGGCTCTAGGAGGTGGTGCCGCCGTACGAGCTGGGGCGGGAGATGGGGTCGGAAATGGTCGAGGTCACGCAGGCGACGCTGACGCGCGACGCCGCCAAGAAGTGGCGGGCAGACGCGGTCGAGGCAGGGGGGTCATTGAGAGCAAGCACTCTACCGGCGTTGAATCCCCTTCTCCTCCTCCCTTCACTCTGCACTTCTTTATGAGGGGCTCATTGTGAACAAGCACTCGAGCGACGTTGAATCGACGGGTCGAGTCCACGCGTCTGTATGAGCATTCACTCTAAATTTATGGCATGCTCCGATCTTGATTCAGTGCTTGTTCTCAATGACCCTCCTGCGAGGCCATCGAAAAGTTTGGCGAGACAGGGGAGCCGCCGGAAGCGACGACGAAGCCGAGAGTGAAGGTGCCGTCCCTGGCGGGTCTCGAGCTTCACAGTGGCGGGCCGTCCCAGAAGAAACCGCCCGCCGCCGGTTCCCGTCCCGCCTCTGGCAGACCCACCACCACCGCCACCAGACCGACTACCTCCTCCTCCGCCCGACCCACCCTCGCAGCCAGAGCAGCCGCCGCCAGACCCACCTCAGCCGCCGCGTCGCCACGACTGCCCTCGCCTACAGTCATCACCCCCAGGGCCCGGCCCGGGAGCGCCAAGCCAACCCTAGCAGGCCTCGGTAGGGCGGTGCAGGTTGATCCCAGGTTGACCCCGAGTTGACCCCGAGTTGACCAGGTTGACCCCGAATTGACCGCGCTTCTCGTCAGCGCTCGAAGCTAAACCATGTTTGACGGTGCAGATTGACCCCAGGTTGAGCCCATGTTGATCCTGGGTTGACGCGCTTGACTTCAGCGCTTGTGGCTTAAATATGATGACCCGCTTACAATTTTTGCTTTCAATTTCAACTTGCGCCCCTACACCTCGGGCTATACGGGGCGCCCCAGCCAAAGCCGAAGAAGAAACCAATTGTGGCGGGCCCAGTGCTCTCACGCTCGGAGTCAATCTGCCGCAAGCTTGGCATCGAACCCGCGGCCGCCGCCGCGCAACTTGCGAGCATCCGTCCAGTCGTCGCCTCCGCCGTCAGACCGACCGCACCGGTGGCTGGTAGGATCTGGCAGATATCTCTCCAATACCTCATAATACCACTTTGATACCCCTGTAAAAACCCTTCGGTACCCCATCAATAACCCTTAATGAACCCCTGTTGCCCCCTCATCATCCCTTCCATGGTCCCTTGATACCCCCTCAGTACCCCCTTAACCCCTTAATACCCCCTCATACAGCTCGCCACATCTTCAAACGCATGTAGAGCCCATGTGTCTGGAGTTAGATGGCATCCTATGATGCGGCGAGCAATATCTGACAGGCCCTAGTGTCTGGAGTTTCGGGGATACTAACACCCTCAAACGGCGCTAACACGGCCGGAGCAGTGACCCCCAGCGCCGGGGTGGGTGAGGATCCTAATGTCGTGGCATGTCTGGAGCTGCTGGAGAGCCGCCACATGTCCTACCGCACCCGACAGAAGTTGGGCCTCACGGACCTAAAGCTGGCCGTGGCGGCGGCGGAGGCGGCGGAGGCACTGCGGTAGGGCCTGGCGGGGTTCTGCTCGCCACGTCATCCAACGCACTTTGAGCCCTCCTCTCTTGAGGCGAAGGCACCCTTTGACGTGGCGAGCTATATCCGCCAGGCCCTACGATGCGGCTAGCGCCAGGCACCACAGACTTGGTGAGTTTCAAGCGCGGGGGTCGCGGCGGCGACGCCCTCGTGGGCGCTGTGCGGCGACAGGCGGGGCATTGTTTATATCACCCACTAGTAGATAGCCTCATGACGGGATGAGGACCACCTTGCTTGATTGCTGTGCTGTGCCGTCATGTGCTGTGCCGAACGCCTCGTTTGTTGAGTAACACACGACGTCACATGACGTGGCGAGCAAGACATGGACACACAAGTGTAAGACGTTGTTGAAGTGGCGTTACTCGTGCATCTGACTCTAGCCTTCGGCGGTGAACAAGGGGGTGTTGAAGTCCACGAGCCAGGACGTGGAGCGCAAAGCTGCCTCCGAGCAACTCGCCACCAACAGAAAACGGTGGGGTGCGATACATGACGTTCTCCAGTCATCCAACACATTGATTGGGCTTAGTAGCTGTTTGCTTATAATGCTTCCGTACACAGTCACCTCCTCCTCGCCTCGTCCGCTCCATCTACTCATGAGGCCCGGTGTCATCTGAACCTAACGTTCATCGAGCCCAAGGCACTCACATGGTGGGTTGGTACCAACCCCCTCCGCTATTTTAAGCGGCCAGACTCTCAAACACATTTTAAATCTTTGTTTTCGGTGTTCACCATGTTGTCATCTCACGGCGTGGCGAGCTTCATGTATCTGGCCCTCCGGGACGGTTCGAGGCGGGCTTGCTTCAGAAGCGCGAGGCGGAAATCGCTGCCGTGGCCAAGGAGGTGAAGCGCCGCGCCGACAAGGTCGCTTCCAAGGTAGCGGCCGAGAAGGAAGCGGCGGAGTTCTGGAAGGCCAAACCGAAGGGAATCGAGGTAGGGCGGTGCAGGTTGCCCCAAGTTGACAGTGAGTTAACCGCGCTTGTCTTCAGCACTTGAGGTTTTTTGTACGCAACTTCAGAAACGATAAGCTACATCGTAACTGATTTGAGCCGTGGGAGTATTCCCCACACGCTGCACACTCGACTAATTCTGTAGGTTACAATATGATGAACCACTTTCGAGCTTTGTTTTTCAAAGTCAGCTTGCGCCGCTACATCGAGGGAAGCTTCCTGGAGCGTTACGAAGACGACATGGAAAAGCGTGCCGCAGCGAGCCGGCCCTCCAGCGCCCGCATCGTCAGGGGCGTCTCGCAAGGCGGAAAACCCTTCGGCGCCGCCGTCGTCGTCGATGGCGTGATACGGCGGCAGGGGCTTCCCCTCGTCCACTTCTCTACTCACCCTGAGCCGTTTTTGGTCCTTGAAACCGCTCAAACCACCCAACACATCCATCAAAAAGTGCTCAATTGAGTCCGAAACGTGGACGAGTGTAAGCCCCTGTGCGGCGGCGCGAGGAGTCGGAGCGGAAGTACCTGCGCTCAGTCATC
>Ga0307489_10002298_pt1 | contig 12772 bp, 6 predicted proteins | sample SB12metaG_FD_202247 | JGI IMG/M metagenome (GOLD analysis project Ga0307489, IMG submission 202247) | Sea-ice brine microbial communities from Beaufort Sea near Barrow, Alaska, United States - SB 1.2 | ecosystem: Environmental > Aquatic > Marine > Coastal | place: USA: Alaska | collected 2017-05-06
CGACGATGCGGAGGCGGAGGAGATGGAGGCGATGCAGAAGGAAAGGCGGCAGCGCGAGCAGCACGCGCATGCTCCTGGCGCCAGCTCCGAAGAGCGCGAGGAGGCGGGCGCGGACGTGGTGGCGGCTGCCTCCGGGTGCGCGCGGCGGCCGCCCGGGAGCTACGCGGATACAGCAGCTGTCGAGGGGGATTCTGATGACGAGCACGAGGAGGAGGAGGAGGAGGAGGAGGGAGAGGAGAATGAGGGCACGTGTAACAGCATAGATGGGGGTGCATCCCACCGGGAGGCGGACGACCGACGATCCTTTCAGGTCGTTGGCGTCTCCTGGAACAAAAAGTTCGGAAAGTGGGTGGCAAAACACAACGAAGCCGGCCAACAAATACACCTCGGATACCACGCAACCGCGGAAGCTGCGGCGCTGGCAATCGACATGTACGTCAACGACGGCGTAGATCCTGTGCAGCACCGAGGCGCCCGCACCTCTGAATTCAAGGGTGTTCATTTGGACAAGCGCAGCGGCAAATGGCGGGCGATGTGCAAGCGCAAAAGCCTCGGAGCGTACGCCACGCAGGAGGCTGCGGCGCGGGCGTACAATGTCTACGTCGAGGACGGCGTTGATCCTGTTCTGCACCGAAACGGCTTCTCTCAATTCAAGGGTGTCTGGTTTAGCAAGAGCAACCGGAAATGGCGGGCACGATTGAAAAATAAGGGCCTTGGCTACCACGCCACGGAGGAGGCTGCGGCGCGGGCGTACAACAAGGAAGTTGAGCGCATCGGGTGTGTCGACCTCAACGTCATCCCGCCCGCTGGCAATGCCGACGACGGCAGCAACTCCAACTCCGCCGCTGCAGCCGCCGCCTCCCTCGTGCTTGCTAGCCCGGCCGCACCTGCGCGCGCGCACGCCGGCGCCAGCTCCAAACGCGCCGCACCGACCACACCGGCGCCACCGCAGGCGAAGATGACCTCGGCAGCGGCGGCGGATGTGGAGCTGCCACGGCGGCGGCTGTGCATAGCGCAGCACTGAAGGCTCGCGTCGATGAAGCAATAGAGGAGGAAGATTCATACGAGGAGGCGGGGGAGCATGATGAGGAGGAGGAGGGGCGGCGCGAGCAGCACGCGCACACGCCAGGCGCCAACCTCAGCAGGCGCCCGGAGGCGGGCTCGGGCGCGGCTTGGGGCTCCAAACGCGCGACGCCATCACCACCGGCGCCCCAACAGGCGAAGACGATGCGGCTGGATACTTTGGCGGCGGCGGAAGGTTCGAGGGCGGCCGCAGCGCCAGCACCAGCGAATGCAGCGGTGCGGCAGGCGGCATGGGTAGCTCGCATCAAAGCTGAAAAGGCAAAGACCGAGGTTGCGGAGGCAAAGACTGAAGTTGCAGAAGCACAGGTGCAGATAGCGGAAGCACGGGCCATGATTGAGAAAGCACAGGCCGCGAGTGAGAAGGCAAAGGCCGCTCTGGCGGAGAAGCAGCTCGCGGCGCACGCGGCGGAGTGGGACGCGGCGGAGGCTGAGCGCAAGACGGCGTCAGTCGCGTGACTCCCCTAGCAACTATATACATACCACACGACAATCACGCACAAGCTGCTCGTTCTTGGCGGCGATGATTTCAGATGGCAATGACACGCGGCACATTACAGGCAACATGCATCAATTGCATGTGTGCATGGACGAACGTTAGCTCGACACACAACAATGTAACGAGTTTATTTTACCCGTGACATCCTCCTCTTTCCTGTTCACCCACCGTCGCGCGCTCTCACGATGTACTCGAGCGCCGCCGTCTCTCGACTCCGCTGCACCGCCGCCGCCGCCGCACCCATACATTCAAACACCGTGGCCCGTGGCTCAGAGGTTCGTGGCGATGTGCTTGGCGCTGGCAGCGGGAGGCGGAGGCCCGGTTTGATGCGGCCCCTCCGGCTGACCAGCGAGTTGTGGTGGTTGACGAGGCGGGGCGACATACGGCGTTACGTCGAGCGGGGCTGATACGTGTTCCTGAAAGTGTTGTTGCTGTTGTTCGCTGGTGGGGAGGAGAGCTTCCACATAAAGGAGGTCACTCCCTCTCCACACTCAAAGGAAACGCCAATTCATGGCTGCCACACGCCGCGAGCTAACGAGCAAACGAGCCACTCCTGTCCCGGGTGCCGTCGCCATCACCTCAGAAAAGAGGGGGGGGGGGGGTATGCGCGGGCACCACCCGACATATCGCCGCGCCCGCCATCCGCCAAACGCGGCCTGCCGCACGGGATCTCGCCCCTCACCGCGCCGTGCAAGCGGATCGCCGGCTCGTCGCCGCCAAAGCGGCCCCCGTCACTGCCGCCGACACTGCTGCGAGAGGGGAAGATGGAGTCTGGTGTAAACAACGACTCCACCTCCTCGGCCGAGCGGGGCGGGTGTGTGGGCCAGGGTCTGGGCGGCGGGGGTCAGGGCCTCGGGGGCGGGGCGCGGAGTGGTGGGATCCCGATGCTGCCGAGCGAGGCGCCCCATCAGCCGCAGACGGTGTGCTTTGTTCCGCCGCAGGAGGCGGCGGCGGGGGGGCGGGTCAGCCGCGGGCGCCCCCGCCTCGCCAGCCACACGAGTCTGACAACGAAGAGGTGAAAGTGAAGAAGGAGGAGCAGACTCTGGGGCAGCTGCGAGACCAGCTGACGCGGGTGCCGGCGCCCGGACCGCGCGCCGCCCGCGTGCTCATCAAGATCGAGGACAGCACGAGCGCTAAGGACATGGACGGGGTCGGGGACGCGGAGCAAGCAGAAGCCGCGGAGGAGGTGGAGGAGCAGCAGGAGGAGCAGACGAATGTGAAGGCGGGCGCGGGCGCGGTGGCGCCTGCCTCCCAGCGCGCGCGGCTGCCGCCCGGGAGCTACGCTGATCTCGTTGTCGAGCGGGACACTGACAACGAGGACGAGGAGGAGGAGGAGGAGGACGATGATGAGGAGGAGGAGGAGGAGGAGGAGGAAGACGAGGACGAGGATGAGGAGGACGACGACGAGGATGAGGAGGAGGAGGAGGAGCAGGAGGGCGAGGGCGAGGAGGAGGGTATCAACGTCGACGGGGAGGCGGATGGCCGACGCTCCTCTCAGGTCGCTGGCGTCGCCTGGCACCGCATTAAAAAAAAATGGGCGGCAAGGCCCACTGTCAACGGCAAACGCGTACACCTCGGATACCACGCAACCGTGGAGGCTGCGGCGCTGGCAGTCGACAAGTACGTCAAGGACGGCGTTGACCCTGTGAAGCACCGCGGCGTCCGCACCTCTCAGTTTATGGGTGTCTGCTGGATCATACGCGATGGGACATGGCAGGCGCGATGCAATGGGGAAAACCTGGGATACCACGCCACGGAGGAGGCTGCGGCTCAGGCGTACAACAACTACGTCGAGAACGGCGTCATTCCTTTGAAGCACCGATCCGGCACCTCTCAGTTCAAGGGTGTCGGCTGGGACAAGTACAGCGGGAAATGGAAGGCGAGGTGCAAGGGGAAAACCGTTGGATACCACGCCACGGAGGAGGCTGCGGCGCGGGCGTACAACAAGGAAGCTGAGCGCATCGGGCATGTCGACCTCAACGTGATTCCGCCCGCCGGCGACACAGACGACGGCAGCAACACCACCGCCGCCACCGGCATCGCCGCTGCCTCCCTCGCGCTTCCTGGCCCTGTTGCACCTGAGCGCGTGCACGCCGGCACGGGTTCCAAAGGCGCCGCACCGAACACATCGGCGCCCCAGAAGACGAAGACGCTGGGGCTGTACACCTCGGCGGGCGCGGGCGTGGGCGCTCCGGCTGCGGCAGCAGCACAACCAGCATCGGCGGCACCCGCGAAAGCAGCATCGCGTGAGGCGGCATCGAAGGCTTGCATCGAAGCGGATGCGCTCGTCGACCTCGACGTCACCCCGCCTGCCGGCCACGCTGATGGCGGCCGCAACACCTCCGCCGCCGCCGCCGCCCTTCCCAACCCGGCCGCACCTGCGCGCGCGCACGCCGGCGCGGGCTCCAAGCGCGCTGCACAAACGACACTGGCGCCCCAGCAGACGAAGAAAACGCGGCTGGACACCCCGGCGGGCGTGGGCGCCGCGGCCGTGGCAGGAGCAAATGAAGCGGCGGCGGCACCAGCGAAAGTAACCGAGCAGGTGGCAGCATTGGAGGCTCGCATCAAAGCTGAAAAAGCAAAGACCAAGGTGGCAGAGGGAAAGGTCGTGGTTGCGGAGGCACAAGCCGCGATTGAGAAGGCGAAGGCTGCTCTGTCGGAGATGCAGTTCGCGGCGCACGTCGCGGAGCAGACGGCGGCGGAAGCTGAGCACAAGGTGGCACTATAAACACACCACACGAAAATGAACACAATATACTCGTACTCGAAGGATGGCGAACAATTAGATTCCCATCGCACGCCACACAATACAGGCAAAAGACATCTGCTGAATACATTCACGGACAAACGGTAGCTCGACGCATATTGCAATAACACGATTTGCACGTCCCACCCCCCCTGTTCGCTGCTCGGCCCCTCGCGCGCTTTCACGATGTACTCGAGCGCCGCCGCCTCCGCCGTGCCGCTGCCGCTGGTGCACCTTGCACGCCGCGGTGAGCGGGTCCGGCAGGGAGGGTAGTGGAGCTCAATTTAATCCGCCTTAGTCATCAGTACTTCGCATCAAGCCTGACTGGTGGGTCAAGTAGGTCGATACGGGTATGAGGTTCGCGGGATGCCAGCGGGTAACAGGCATCCCATTGCGCATCAAGCGGATAAAATGTGCGGATCAAGTGGAAGCAGGTTTGCATTTTTGGAGACTCCGTATTGTCAGATAGACATATAGACGGTAGATTGGAGACGGCTGCATGGGCGGCTAAACAGGGGCACCTGGAGATGCTGAGGTGGGTGCGCGCGCGAGCACGACTGTCCGGATGAGATTACGTGTGCATCCGCCGCGCAGGGCGGCGGGCATCTGGAGGGTTTGCAGTGGGCACGGGAGCACAACTGCCCGTGCCTTGGGGATGTCAGGACATGTTTGTTCGCCGCAGAAAATCATCGTCTCCCGCGGCGCGCCACGTGCGCAAGGAGCGACGTATGGGGGTCGCCCTGGGGCCGGCGGCGATACGCGGCCACGCCGGGAATGACGGCCGATATCCCGCGCGGCGCACTGCGTGTGGCGCGTCGACGGTGTCGCGTCGTACGGTAAACGTGGGCTGTCCAACCGTCTTCTCGAAACTTCCGGGGATTTCTTTGGTCACGCTTTAGTGTGACATGATACAGGTGGCAGCCGGCAGGCCGGAAACTCGACCCGTGTAGAATTTGAACCTAAGGCAGCGTGCTGCATACGCAATATATGGGTATCGAGGCGACGCTCTGCTCCAGTCTGCCACGTGTCGATAAATGTACTACAACGCAGGACGCTAGAAACGTGTGCTGAACACGTGCGAGGTTGCGAGGATACGAAAAAGCTGTGGCTCGTGGGAGCAATAGGAAAGAGTGCATGAGCCAGAGAGGCGTCTATGCCTCACTTAGGGTGGACGCGCGTAGCGCCGGGTGGGAAGAGTGAGGAGTAGACTGGAGCTTTAGCTCTTAGTCTAGATACAGGCTGTACTATTCGTACCGCCGATAATACTGGCATCCGCCTGAACCTGGCCACCCTAACAAACTTGAACCCGCCGGGCTATCGGACTATCTCAGCTCTCGAACAAGGCAACCCTACTTCCACTTGATGCGCAATATGGGATGCCTGTCACCCGCTGTCATCCCTGCCGCCGCCTCCCGAGGCGCAACGAAGCGCATGGTCTGCTGCGGGCGCGGCGCCTCGCTCGGCAGCGTCGCGTGACCAGCCCCCCGCGCCCCGCCCCCGAGACCCTGGCCACCGCCGCCCAGACCCTGGCCCTGATCCCCGCCCCGCTCGCTGGCCGAGGAGGGGGAGTCGTTGCTGTTTACACCAGACTGCATTTTTGTCCCTCTTGCAGCAGTGTCGGCGGCGGTGACGGAGCGGGGCGAGGGGCCAAGGAGCGGGCCAAGGAGCGGGCCAAGGAGCGGGGCGAGGGCGGGCAGGCGGCGTGCGGTTTCCTTGTGGGTGGTAGAGGGTGCCCAGCGAACCGGGACCGTGGTGGTGGTTGCCGAGCGCCCGGGCGCCGAAGTGGCGAAAGTCCGCATAGTGGTGCGGGGCGCGGAGAGACGCGGCGCGCGGCCGGCGGCGGGACTCAAGGCGGCTCGGCGGCGGAACTATAACCGGTCGGTGTGGTGAGCGCCGTGTTCGTGAGAGGCAGTGCGCGCGTATCGTTATGGTGGTCCACGTGGGGTCCGTTGCGAGTGGCGTTGTTAGCTTTGTTTCTGCTGCGGCTGACCTGCTGACTCAGCGCGTCGTTGTGGCCGGAGGTAGCTATGAAGCCGGCTACGACGGCCGCGGCTGCAGTCTCTCGCGCGCGCCGCTAGCACCGCGCACGCCGCAAACTGAGGAGGAGACCGGCGCCTTCGTCGACTTGCTTCCTGAAAACAAAGTGCGCCGCCAAAGCACGCGACACTTGTCGTGTGCAGCGCGCTTTATTATTATGTATCGACGAAATATCAGCGGCGAGAGCGGGTGGTGGGGTTGGGGCGGGGCCTCTCCTGGAGTGGCGGCGCCCGCGGCCGGGCACGTGCTTGATATCCCCGCCGCCGCCGCCGCCGAAAGCTCTGGGGACGACCTCGAGGAGGAGGAGGAGGAGGAGGGTGAGGGCTCGGCACCCACGACTTGGGAGAATATCGTGACTTGGCAGCGCGGCAAGACCGATACGAGCCGACGCGTCGAATCGGCGGCGACGGCGGAGGCGGCGGCGGGGGGGGAGGGGGCGGCGGCGGTGGCGCAGGAGGCGGGGCAAGGATCGAGGAGCGCCACCTTGCCCCACCATGCGAGCGTTCGCTCGACGACTGAAGGTTCTGGCGACGTTGTGGTTCAGGTGGAGGGTGGGGGTGTGGCTGTGCCGCCAGGCGTGGAGCCACATCGGCGGGAGATCGCGGCGGCGGTGGGCGTGCGCGCGGGGGCGGGCGGCGGAGTTAGTACGGGAGCAGGCGGCGGCGGATTTCGCGGCGCCGCTGCCGCCCACGCCGCCCCCGCCGCCCACGCCGCGGCCCCCGACACCGCCGCAGCCGACTCAAGCGGCGGGATAGAGCTCGGGAAGATAGTCGTAGAAAGCAACAATAAAAGCACCGCCGCCGCCACCTCCGTCTCCGCTGCTGCCCCCCCCCCCCCCGCCGCCGCCGCCGCCGCCGCCACCGCCGCTATCGTCAAGGCAGACGAGGACGACGGCGAGCGGTACTGCCGCATCTGCCTGGCAGGGGCTTACACTCGTCCACTTCTCAGCTCAACCTGAGCCTTTGTTGTCACTAGAATCCACTGAAACCACCTAATGTGTCCCTCAAAAAGTGCTCACGTCAAGCCGGACAGTGGACGAGCGTACGCCCCTACTGCCTGGAGGCCCTCTCCCTCGCAGACCTGGACCCCGAAGCCCACCTCGCCACCGCCCTCGGGCAGGCCCGTGACTCTTTACCCGCTGCGTCCCTGCACCAATCAGAGAGAGACGCTTCCGCGTGCATGAGGAGGCACCAGGCTTTCGCCCTGCTTTCGCCCTGGCCCCCGTCCCTGTACCTCTCAGGTTATCCCAACTTGTACGTAATTCCCTGGTGTGTTGCTTCTAATCTTGGCGCTAACGTGCCCCTCTATATCACTTCATAGATGCTGACGTTGCGATGCTGCGTTGACTGGTGGGTACACTGAGTGAGTGGGTACATGGGTGGGTATAAACAGTAAGGAACGAGCGGTCAGGCCCTGCCCCCGGGTGCGCGTGCACCAACGGGTACGTGCACTACTCGTGCGGCTCCGACTACCTCAGGGCCAAGCCAGAGCGCTCCAACCTCGCCTGCGAGGTGTGCCTTGCGGACATGACGAACATGGAGGTGAGGTTTGCAGCTGGTGGTTGGACCTTGTTCTTTACACGGGGGCTAGGGCGAAATCCTGGTGCCCCCTGACACAAGAGAAAGCGTCTCTAACCTGGTTGGACCTCCTTAACATTTGTCATTTGACGATCGGAGCTTCCGCAGGTGGTCAGCCAACGAACGTGTGCATGATGTCACGTGCTGCAAAGTACCCACAAACACCTGACCAACTTACGTTTACGGCTGGAAACCCTCGCCGCCGCCGGTGGCGAAGGCGCTGCGGGAGGAACGGATGGAGACCCGAGCTGCCTTGCTCAGAAGAGTGAGCGAGGGCAGGGTGTGGTCACTCGTTCCATGCAAATTTGCTCATTTGATAGTGTGCCGTTGTACCCGTACATATTCCCCGCATCCTCCTCCCTAGGACCCTAGCCTTACAATAGATAAGTTGGCGCCAAACCATATACGCCAACTGGTATATCGTTTAGTGGCAACACAAGTCAAGCGTGTTCTAGGTATCACGCATCAAAAACTTTGAGTCTGTTTTGAACGCTGTGGTTACGGTGGACAGGGCGAAAGCCTGGTGCCACCTACACGCGGAAGCGTCTCTCTCTCCCGGACGCTGAGGTTGAGCTAGAACAATAGCGGATAGTCAGGCCCTGGTCGGGGGCGAGCACGGTGCGGGTGGGGTGGGGCAGGGGGAGGAGGTGGACTTTGATGAGGACCCGTGGTGGCACCAGCCAGGTGGGACTAGGCGGATTATGCCGTGTACATACGCGGGGGCCAGGGCGAAAGCCTGGTGCCTCCTCATACACGCGTATGTCTCTCTCTCTATCTCTCTCTGCCCTTTACACAATTTCACACACATATTCTTTTGGCTTTAAGCTGTCCGACAGAGCTGGGGTGCTACTTGGCAATCCATCGTTTGACGCTGGATGAGAGGTGACGCGGTAAGCATAGTGTGCACCGGCACCCTGCCGCCGGCTTGGGGCAGCCGGATTCCGCTCGTGTGGCTGCTGCGGATCACTGACAGTTTTCTTATGACAGTCTAGGGTGAGGGCATGTCAGCTAAACAGCTTCTTGGTGCTTCAGCAGTCACCTCAATGTCACCTCCATACTCACTACTGACATCACCTTTTCATCAAGCTGTCCAGCTGACCGTTCGGCCTCAAGCCATTAACCGCTTTGTCCATCCTGTCACTCGTTCAACTCAGACATGTCCCACGAGTCTCCTCAGCAGATCACCACGAGGTTGCCGAAGTTGATTCTCCACGGATAATCGAAGTGTGAGGCCCTGTCACCCGGCCGTTCGCGGTTATCTTCGCGGTGCGTTCTGTCTACCACCACCCAGCACATAGTGCACCCCCAACATATACTCCGCCCCCCCTCCCAATAATGTACCCCACCGTACTCGCAACGTCCCCGGGCCCCGGGTCTCGTGCCCCTACCTATCCTCCAAATACCTAAACCTCCAAGACGGCGGCAGTCAGACTACTCGACCGCTTCCTCACAGTGCAAACGTGCACCCACCCGCCCCGAAATCCACTCCTGCATCCCGCCTGCCACCCGCTTTGCTCACGGTTTGCTCACCCCTGCGGCCCCCTGCCTCACTTTCGGCAGGTTGCTCTTATTTACATTTTTATTTATCATTGTCTCCTTGCTTCCTCCGGACCCTAATTTAACGCCAAAAGCGGCAATCCTCCTCCTCCTCCTCCCCATCTCCCTCTCCTCCTCCTCCTCCTCCTCCTCCTCATCCCCCTCTTCCTCCTCATATCCCTCTCCATCTCCTCCTCCTCCTCCTCCTCCTCCTCCTCCTCCTCCTCCTCCTCCTCCTCCTCCTCCTCAACCGCACAGATATGCCACTGCGCCTGCCTGATGTTCCTGCATATGCGACGGTGCGCGATGCTGACGGTGTTCACGCTCTGGCTCGTTGTGGCCTACAGCTTATACGGGCCGTTTTCGCGTTCCGACTCACCATCTTCGCCGTCACCTTTGTCTTCGTAATGGCAGGGGGGGTGTTGAGAACAAGCACTCCGCTGACGTTGATCCTCATCCTCCTCCTCCTCCTCCTCCTCCTTCTTTTCCTTCTGGTCCTCCTCCTCCTCCTCGTTCTCCTCCTCCTCATCCTCCTCCTCCTCTTCCTCCCCCTCCTCCTCCTCCTCCACCTCCTCTTACTGCTATGACAAGGGGGTTGTTGAGAACAAGCACTCGACCGACGTTGAATCTCCACCTCCGCCTCTGCACGTGTGTATGATCATTCACCCTGTTCGTACGTCATGCTCCGATGTCGGTTCGAGTCATTGCTGTCAACGACCTTGCTGCACGATGTACTTCATGTTCGCAAATTGGAGATTGGAGTGGGCCGCGGAGGCCGGAGCCGGAGGTGGAGGTGGGCCCCAGCTGGGACGTTGCCCCCGGGAACAGCTCGTGGGCGCAGTTTACACCCATTAGCGGGGTCGGGGACGGGTGCAGGCCGCCTCGGCGGCGGCGAGCCGGCGATCCGCGTGCACGGCGCGGTGTTGGGCGAGATTCCGCGCGGCAGACCGCGTGCGGCGGTTGGCGTGCTCGGCGATATGTCGTGTGGTGCCCGCGCATAGCCCCCCCCTCCTTTCTTAGGTGGTGCGACGGCACCCGCGGGCTCGTTGGTCGTTAGCTCGCGGCGTGTGGCAGTTAGCGTTTGCTTTCAGTTTCGGAGAGGGACGTGAGCTCCTTTCTGTGGAGGCTCTCCTCCCACCAGCGAACAACAGCAACAACACTTTCATGAACACGTACCAACCCCCCCGACGTAACGCCGTGTGTCGCCCCGCCTCGTCACCCGCCACTCGCTGGCCAGTCGGGGGCGCATCAGAACCGGGCCTCCGCCTCCCGCTGCCAGCGCCAAGCACATCGCCACGAACCTCTGAGCCACGGGCCACGGTGTTTGAATGTATGGGTGCGGCGGCGGCGGCGGTGCAGCGGAGTCGAGAGACGGCGGCGCTCGAGTACATCGTGAGAGCGCGCGACGGTGGGTGAACAGGAAAGAGGAGGATGTCACTGGTAAAATCAATTCGTTACATTGTTGTGTGTCGAGCTAAAGTTCGTCCATGCACACATTCAGTTGATGCATGTTGCCTGCATTGTGCCGCCGGCGTGTCATTGGCATCTGTAACAGTCGCCACCAAGTACGAGTACACCGTGTGGAATTGTCGTGTGGTATGTATGTTGTCGCCGGGGACTCACGCGACTGACGCCGCCTTGCGCTCAGCCTCCGCCGCATCCCACTCCGCCACGTGCGCTGCCAGCTGCTTCTCCGCCAGAGCGGCCTTTGCCTTCTCACTCCCGGCCAGTGCTCTCTCAGCCATGGCCCGTGCTTCCGCTATCTGGACCTGTGCTTCTGCAACTTCAGTCTTTGCCTCCGCCACCTCCGTCTTTGCCTTTTCAGCTTTGATGCGAGCGACCCATGCCGCCTCCCGCACCGCTGCGTTCGCTGGTGCCAACGCCGTGGCAACCCTCGGCCCCGCAGTCGCCGCCGCCGCCGAGGTGTCCAACCGCTTCGTCTTCGCCTGCGGGGGCGCCGGTGGTGGTGACAGTGCCGCGCGCTTGGAGCCCCCAGACGCGCCCGAGCCCGCCTCCAGGCGCCTGTCGTGGCTAGCGCCCAGCGCCTGCGCGTGCTGCTCGCGCCGCCCCTCCGCCTGTTCATCATCCTCCCCCGCCTCCGCCTCCTCCGCCTCCTCGTATGAATCTTCCTCCTCTATCTCCCCATTGACGCGAGCCTGCAGTGCTGCGCTGTGCACAGCCGCCGCCGTGGCAGCCCTCACATCCGCCGCCGACGCCGAAGTGCCCAGCCGCGTCATCTTCGCCTGCGGTGGCGCCGGTGTGGTCGGTGCGGCGCGTTTGGAGCCGGCGCCGGCGTCCGCGCGCGCAGGTGCGGCCGGGCTAGCAAGCACGAGGGAGGCGGCGGCGGCAGCGGCGGTGTTGGAGTTGCTGCTGTCGTCGGCATCGCCAGTGGGCGGGATGACGTTGAGGTCGACACACCCGATGCGCTCAGCTTCCTTGTTGTACGCCCGCACCGCACCCTCCTCCGTGGCGTGGTAGCCAAGGCCCTTATTTTTCAATCGTGCCCGCCATTTCCGGTTGCTCTTGCTAAACCAGACACCCTTGAATTGAGAGAATCCGTTTCGATGATGTACAGGATCAACGCCGTCCTCGACGTAGACAATGTACGCCCGCGCCGCAGCCTCTTCCGTGGCGTACGCTCCGAGGCTTTTGCGCTTGCACATCGCCCGCCATTTGCCGCTGCGCTTGTCCAAATGGGCACCCTTGAATTCAGAGGTGCGGGCGCCTCTGTGCTGCACAGGATCGACGCCGTCGTTGACGTACCTGTCGATTGCCAGCGCCGCAGCTTCCGCGGTTGCGTGGTATCCGAGGTGTATTTGTTGGCCGGCTACGTTGTGTTTTGCCACCCACTTTCCGAACTTTTTGTTCCAGGACACGCCAACGACCTGAGAGGAGCGTCGGTCGTCCGCCTCCCGGCTGGATGCACCCCCGTTAACGCTGTTACACTTGCCCTCGTTCTCCTCTCCCTCCTCTTCCTGCCCCACCTCTTCCTCCTCCTCCTCCACGTACTCGTCATCATAATCCCCCCCGACAGCTGCTGTATCCGCGTAGCTCCCGGGCGGCCGCCACGCGCCCCGAAAGGCAGCCGCCACCACGTCCGCGCCCGCCTCCACCTCGCGCCCCTCGGAGCTGGCGCCAAGAGCCTGCGCGTGCTGCTCGCGCTGCCGCCCTTCCTTCTGCATCGCCTCCATCTCCTCCGCCTCCGCATCGTCGTCTGAGCATCCCTCCTCCTTCACCTCCACCTCCTCGTGGTAAGAAGAACCGTGTTGTTGCTCGTGTTGCAGCAGCTGGCGAGGC
>Ga0307489_10002299_pt1 | contig 12772 bp, 21 predicted proteins | sample SB12metaG_FD_202247 | JGI IMG/M metagenome (GOLD analysis project Ga0307489, IMG submission 202247) | Sea-ice brine microbial communities from Beaufort Sea near Barrow, Alaska, United States - SB 1.2 | ecosystem: Environmental > Aquatic > Marine > Coastal | place: USA: Alaska | collected...
AATTGACAAGTCCCATTCAGTGCATCGAGAGGAAGTTGAGAACGAGAGAAGCTCAAGTGAAGAAGTGAAGCGAAGCTGACGAAAGGAGGAGGCTCTTGTCTCCGGCGTGCTGCTCCTGCTCATCGTGTTCAAGGTACGGCGGTGCAGGTTGACAGTATCAACACCCGTGTTGAAAGTTGACAGCGCCCATAGGTTACAGCGCTTGACATCGTATATATCGTACAATTTGCTTGCAACCAATGCTTTCAGTTTCAACTTGCGCCACTACGTCAAGGTGGTGAGCAGCCGTGAGAACACGCTGGCGGAGTCGCGCGGCGAGGTGCGCCGCCAGGACCGCGAGCGAAGAGAGCGCCTGGTGGACGTGCGGCGACGCCTGGCGGGTCCGCTGCGAGCCGCGTCGCGGGACCTGCGGGGGCGCCTGGCGGATGTTCTGCGCGCGGCGCCCCCGACGGCGACCGGCGGGCGGATGGCGGCGCGCTGCAACTACTTCGCCGCGCACTATCCAGACGACCCGGAGGCGGAGCCCCACACGCCTTCGCGTTCTCTCGACCAAACATTTGCCGTGCCGTCAGCGCCTTATTGTACTTACACTCGCATTCTTAGTATTTTTAACGTATATCGAGCCCCAAGGCGCTTCACATGATGAGCTTAACCAACCCTCTCGATTATGTAAGGCGCGGAGACTGGGTTTAACATACCACGGGGGCTAGTGTGAGGCCGTGGTTGGAGGAGAGCGTGAACAGCACTCTGTACCACCTGTGCAAGTACCTGTTCTGGGTGGAGCAGCTGCAGCGTGGGTGCCACGTCGAGGGTGTCACCCATCTTGACACCTGGCAGGGCCTGCCACATATTGGGAGTCACCGTCACGGAACACGGATGCCACTGACTTCTGAGCACGAGGGTTCGATGCGTCAGATGACGAGCAATACACCCCCAATACACCCCCAATACACCCCCAATACACCCCCAATACACCCCCAATATACCCCCAATACACCCCCAATTTACCCCCAATACAGCCCCAATACACCCCCAGTGCACCGTGAAAACACCCCCAATTTACCCCCACCATACCCCTAATGCAAAACCCGGCCCTGACGCGTGGCAGTACGCAGTGGACGTGCAGCTAGAGCGCGTGCGGCAGGCGCTGGCGTCCACTGAGGAGGTGCTGGACGCCACGCGGCAGGGGGAGCGCCTGGTGGCTGTCATCGACACTGTCATCGCCCAGCAGGCGGACTCCAAGCGCGCGGCGGCGGCAGCGGCAGCAGCGGCGGCGGCAGCGGCTGCGGCGGGGTTGGGTGCGGAGGCGGGGACGGGGGAGGCGGGTGAGGGGGCAGGGGCGGCGCCGGCAGGGGCTCCTGCGGCGGAGGCGACAACGACGTCGGCGACGGTGGCGGAGGCGGCTGCGACAGCGGCGGCGGTGGCGGCGACAGCGGGGGCGTGGGCAACGGCGGCTGCGGAGGGGGTGGCGGCGGCGGCTGGGGCGGCTACGGCAGATGCGGAAGCGGCAGAGTCGGGCGTGGAGCCTGGGCTCCGCCTCAGCCGCTTCCCGCTGCGGCTGTTCGTGGACTCGCAGGTGGCGGTGGCGGAAGTGTTCGGCAGCGTGGACCGCACCGCGCTCGAGCCCCAGCGGGAGCCCGCCCGCGCCCGCGCCGGCACCGCCGCCGCCGCCAGTCCGAGCGGCAAGAACGACAAGACACCGGAACACGGACGGGGCGTCGGAGTGGGAGCACACAGCGCCATCGTGGCCAACAATCTGTTGTACACGGACTTCGTGATGAAGCTGGAGGATGCGGTGCACATCTCGTGCGACCCCGGCGCCTCCTCCACCGACTTGAACGACCCGTGGGTGCGGTGGATGGTGCCGCTGCAGCTGCAGGCCAGGAGCTTACACTCGTCCACTTCAGCTCGACCTGAGCCAGTTCTTACACGCAATACACCCTAGATACCCCTAGACACCCCTTTATATCCCATAACACCTCTTAAACTCCCCCTAAACAACCCCTAAATGCACCCCTATGCCACAGAATGCGCTTGAGTTGAGCCGAAAGACGGACGAGTGTAAGCCCCTGGCTGCAGGTGCGCCGCTTCGCGTCGCTGCAGGCGCGCATGCAGCGTCAGCTCACCATCACGGAGGGCCGCGAGTTGCTCGCCGCGCGAGTGCGTCTGTGGCGGGTGCAGGAGGGCCTCAGTGCGCTGCTGGAGGTACGTGGATGTGACGCTCTGCAGAACCCTCTGCAGAACCCTCTGCAGACCCCTCTGCAGACCCCTCTGGACCCCTACGAACCCCTCTGCACCCCTCTGGATCCCCCTGTGGTGACCCCTCTTGACCCCACTGGATCCCTCTGAAGACCCCTCTGGAGACCCCTCTGGATACCCTCTAGAGACCCCTCTGGACCTGACCCCGCCCACTCGGACCTGGCATCCTATCAACTTCTTCACAACGTGAACCCACCTGACCCATGAAGTTGTTCCCTTTGACCCCGCAGGTGCTGGAGCGGCGGCTGGACGACCCGTGGTTCCAGACCAACATGAAGACGGTGAATACGGCCACGACGCTGGCCGCCACGACGCTGGCCCGCACCGCGGCGTACGACGACGTGGTGGTGGCGGCGGCGGCAGCGGGCGGCACCGCCCTGCTGGCAGGGGCTTACACTCGTCCACTTTTCAGCTCAACCTGAGCCGTTTCTGGCACAAAATACACCCTGACACCTGCTCATACCCCCTGACACCAACTGAACACCCCCTACACAGCCCTGAAATGCACCCCCCATCCCACACAAAGCGCTGACGTTGAGCCGAATAGTGGACGAGTGTAAGCCCCTGCCTGCTGGGCCCCGCGCCGGGCCGCGGCGGGCGCCGCCCGTGCCGCCGCCAGCACACACGGCAGGGCCTTCAACTATCTCCCTTTTTGGCTCAACTTAGGCACCGTCAAGGTGTCAGGTTGGGATAGACCATCAGCAGATGAGGAAACCGAGGTGTGGCCCTCATACACGGAAGATGAAGATGGCGCAACACTCCGAGCGGAGGCAGGGCTTGACGCATTGTGCCTGCCACGTCATTTTCCACGTGTCTAGATCCTTTTTTTGTTGAGCTAAGTGCCACCTTGAGACGTGGCGAGCGTAATCCAGTGCCCCCCGCACCCTCGTGTATTGAGGCAATTGCCGCCCTATGACGTGGCTACCGACCCTAATCTCTAAACCCTGAACCTTAAACCTTAAACCCTAAACCCTAAACCCTAAACCCCAGCGGGGCCCTGAGCGGAGGTGGGCCATAGTGCGCGCCGCAGTGCCGCACGTGGTGGCCAGCGGGGGCAAGTTCCCACCGCGGGCGCGGCGGAGGCGGCGCCTGTGGGGGTTCCTGATCACGTCATGGGGGTGGGGGAGGGGGCTGGTGCGGCGAGGGTGGGGCAACCGGCACACCCGGGCGGCGGCTGTCACCATGGGTGGGGCCTGGCTCAATAATGCTCGCCACGTCATAGGATGCCATTTGTAAATCAAGAAACGAGGGCTCAGCATGCATGTCGATGACGTGGCGGGCAATATACGCCAGGCTGTAAACATGGGAATCATTCTTGCGGGGAAGCGCTTCGAGCAGAAGTCGAGGCGGGAGCAGGAGGGCGGGGAGCGGGAGCAGCCGCCTGTCCGACCGACCTCCCAGCTGCTGTCCGCCCGACCGACCTCCCAGCCGCTGCCGGCCGCCGCCGCACCCCTGCGCCCGCTACCCCCTCTGGAATACCCCCTCGCGTCGGGAACCATCGCTGGGTCGGACGGACAAGTTAAGGTAGGGCCGGCCGGATGATGCTCGCCCGTCACTCAGCATATTGTTAAGATGATTAGCACAGCATGCACCTGCAGGATAGACTGGGAGCTGAGCTCCAGTCTGCTCCCCACGTGGTAGACCTACAGGAGCAGAGCGTCGCCTCGACACGTGTTTGACCCTGTTTCTTAACAGCAGAAACGTGTGAAGGCATGTTTTGGGACGTGGCTGACATAATGTGGTCTGTTCCTAAGTCAAGGACAAGGGGAGGAAGACGAACATCTGGGACAATATCTCGGAGAAGATCCGGGGTGGGAAAAGAGACTCATCTTCCGCGCCGGAGAAGCGAGTGGAGCCCATCCTTCGTGTCTCAAAGCCGGACACATTCCACAACCCTTTCAAGAAGGTTGCGAAGCCGGACACACTCCACATTCCGAGCGAGAAGGATTTGGAAGCGGACACAGTCCAAAAGCCGTTGGAGATGGTGGCTTCGGACACGCGAAAAGTCGCTGACCAGTTCGAGAAGTTTTTGAGCTCTTTGAAAGTGTCTTGCAAGCGAGCGGTTTCGGTTGTGCTGAGAGCGGAGGGGTCGGTCACCACCCCCACCATTTCCGGGAGTGATGCGGCGGGGACCAGTCTCCCTGTCGAGTGTGTCGCTCACCCTCACGCCAATGCCGAGACTAACAGTGGGACTGACGGGAATGATGATGGGACGAAGTGAGACTGTTGATCTAGCGCAAATATTGCCGACAGCTTTTTCGATGTGACGCATAAATGTTAGGAGGCTGTTCGTTAAACGTACCTAGCTAGCTCGAACTGTTCGTTTGTATACCAGTATTGATTGTATCTAGTTGTACGTTTTAGTTAAGGTCTCGCTGGTATCGTTGCTATGTAACGAGCATCCTCTGCTATCGCCTAAATCGCATTCACCAGACCAGTGCTGATGTCTGATGGGCTAGATGGGTGGCATGCGTGAATCCGGTGGGGGCACGCACATACTCAGATATTAGGTTGTAATGCAGTACTAGTAAGCTCACGATGCGACAGTTTCCGGTCTGTTAATGACAGTGGCGAGCTGTTTAGCGGCGTAGTAGTATTCGGCCCATTGGATGACGCCGTCGCCGTTGTGTACGGGCGCAAGTTGGTGTTGAAAGCTCAATTTGAAAGCAATTTATCATATTTTGGTTCCAGCGCTGAAACCCGGCGCGTGCAACCTTCGCATATTGACGGAAGTGATCTATTGCCGTTAGGGATTTGTCCCTGTTCTTGAATCAACTCGTCTTGGACTCTTGATTATGAAGAGTCGGCCGACGAGCTGACTCAAGAGAAAGGACAAATCCCTAAACGGCAATAGATCATCTCCGTGAGAATGCCAAGACAGCAACACAGGATTAAAGTTGCAGCAGCCCACCGTTGACGTCGGCGGCGTCGGCCACGTTCTGGATGGCGGCTGCGGAGGGGCGCGCCGCCGCCACCGGCTGCAGCTGCGTGATGAAGTCCGACACCGCACCCCGGTGGTCAGGGCCGGGTGTGCTTATGGTTCAGAGGGGTCGCTTCGTGGACGCTTAAATTGGGCTCCCTCTGGGGGTCTAAATGGGGGTGTTACTGTAGGTTTAGGGTTTTGATCGTTAGACTTGAAATATAAGATGGACAAATATATACCAGGGTATCAGTGTGGGTCAGAGTGTTGGTCAGGGCGGAGGATGCGGCGAGTGTGTACGAGTAACCTGCGAGCAAACATGCATCGAGGGTCAGAGAGTGGTATGCAAGGGGCAGAAGCCGAGTATGATCATGCCAGGGCCAGGGACCAGGAGATGGATGCGGCGAGTATTTACAATTGCAATGTGAGCCAAAATCGATCAGCGAGGGTCCGTTATCGGCGAGCCCCCGCCTGAAATCCGCAGGCGTGAGGTACGGAAAGGGAAACGCGTCGTCCGCCGCCGAGTGGTGCGTGATGAAAGTCTTGTAAATGGCGCTGTCCGTGTCCAGCGGCTTGTCCGTCCGACCCAACCCCTTGTCGCCCCACAACCTGTCGGCGCCGCCCAGACCCTGGCGCAGCTCATCGAAGGTGCCGGACAAACCCCGGATCAGGGGCTTACACTCGTCAACTATTCAGCTCAACCTGAGCCGTTTTTGTCACCGAAACTCCATGAAACCATCCAGCGTATCCCACAAAAGCGCTCACGATGAGCCGACAAGTGGACGAGTGTAAGCCCCTGCCCCGGATACCCCTGATGCCCTCTTTGTACTTGTCCGCAAAGCTGCCCGCCTCGCTCACGCTTTCTGTGATTTCCTCCACCTCCTCCGCTATCTCCACCGCGCGGTAGGGACGCAATAAGTCGCACGTAGTAAGACCACTGAACACACCACACCACACACGGGCGTTTACTTGTCCGCACAAACTATGCCTATTCCGTGTCCGCGAATGGGGTTGACATTGAGGGGTCCTGGCTCACTACCAGGCACACAGGCTCAACATGTAGTCTCGAGAAAATAAAACCCTAGGACCAAAACTCTAAACCCTTAAGTGCTTTTACAGTTTGTTAACTTGTAAATTCCTGCGTCACTTTACCGGTCCTTGCTGGGACCTAACATGCTTCTGTCAGTAAAATACGAATGCCGTGGCGCCCGACCATTTCCTGCACCAGCGTGTTGAGCGCGGAGCGCAGCACGAGGTTCCACTCGTCCGTGGCGCCCGCCTCCACGTCCTCCACGTCACCCGCCCCGCGCGCCCCGCCGCCCGCGCGGTCCGCCGCCAGCCTGAACTTCATCTTGCGGCCGACGATCAGGGGCTTACACTCGTCCACTTCTCAGCTCAACCTGGGCCGTTTCTAACACAAAATACACCCTGAACACCCCCTGATACTCCTTAATACCCCCTGACACCCCCTAAGCACCCCCTAAACAACCCCTACATGCACTCCTGTCCCATAGAATGCGCCTAAGTCGAGCCGAAAAGTGGACGAGTGTAAGCCCCTGCCGACGATGGTCATCTGCGCGTCGCTGATGGAGAAGGCGGCGAATGCCAGCACGAAGGAGTACACGTTGCACATCACCTCCTGCACTGGTGCGATGCTGGTCAGCTCTGTAAACCCTAAACCTGTGGAGAACTGCTGTAGGGTTTGGGCGTTGGGGCGGAACCGGGTCGCCGCCCTCAGATCGCGCCCCGCTGTCGCCGAGGTATAGGGGCGCAAGTTCAAGGAAAAAGTGACACTTAAAAACAGTTTCTCATGACATATAAAGACAAGCTAACGTTCGAAAACAAATTGGTCTGGTATGTACCAGATTTTACCCTGATGTGACTGGTCATGAGGGTAAAAGTCATCCTCTCGACCAATCACATCAGGGTCGAAGTCTCAGATTTACCAGGACAATTTGTTTTCGAACGTGGGCTTGTCTTTTAATGAGCACATTTTGGTTTCAAGCGCGGAAAGCAGGGCGCTACCAACATGGGTTTCAAGTTGCACCACCATACCTCGCTGACCTTGACCTTGACGATGCGGCCCATGAGGTCGACTTCAAAGGTGGACAGCGCCCCGGCGAGGATGCTCGAGAGAAGCTCGAAGCAGTTGATGTAGATGGCGCGCTCGATGGCGTCCGGCACCGCCTTGATGTTGTACATCGGGTCCTGCAGCTGGGCCCAGCCGGAGTATGCTAGCACTAGCTCTGCTTTTGGCATAAAAGGCATATCGAAAATTCCCGGCATATGCCGGAATTTTAGGCAATTCGAGGAAATTTTGGGCGTTATTGGGCGATTTCGGAGCATCCCAGTGTTTTCTGGGTACATGCAGAAGTTTTTTGGGTACTTCCCGGCATTTTACCTGCGCGTCTTTGGGAATCCAGTGGGCATGATTGGGCATAATGGGGCATAATCCGAGCATCATAGGCTGAATTTGGAGAATTAAGCATGGGAAATTTGGGAAGAGAAACAAGCACAATCCGGCAGGCCCTACCAGCAGCAGCCAGTCCACGAACTTCTCGATGGCCGCCCGGTTGGACTGCGTCACGAAGCCCTCCATCTCCCCGAACTGGGGAATCTTCACTTTGCCGTCCGGACCCTCGTGCTCAGGCCCGGTACCACTGACTCTGCCACGTCAGCATGGTAACGGTGAAGACACCCACACGGTAGCACTCAACGTGGTATGACAAAGTGCGTCATACCACTTAGCGACTTAGTCACTTTGAGTGCTAAGTCGTCCGAATGGACAGTTCTGATTGGTCGAGCGGGACGACTTAGCACTCAAAGTGACTAAGCCGCTGAGTGGTTTGACGCAGTTTATCATGCTGACGCATTAGCATCTACGTCAGCACAGTTGAAGGCTTCCTCAAATTAAAACGAAACAAAACGACACGATCAATCACAGGCTGTGGTGAACGTACCGACCAATGACAGTGAGGCCTGACCTTGTCCGGCGCCCCGATGCGCATGACCACGTCCATGCCGAGCGTCTGACACACCGCGGCGTAGCGGCGCAAGTTGAATTTGAAAGCAGAAGTCGAAAGCAGTATAACACACTTTAGTTTCAAGATCTTAATTCCAGGAGGTTTCAACTTGAGTTTGATAGGGTCAACCTGCACCGCCCTACCGCGGTGTTCTCCATGCCCCCGAATACGGCGGACAGAAAGTCCACGTACGTCTCGCGCTCCAGCGCCGGGCAGCAGCGCCATACACAACAACCACCAGCACTCAAACCGAGATCGGACGTGCCCGCATCATCAACCCGCAAGTTCAATGCTCATACGAATGCGCGGATGAGGAGGAGGAGATCCAACGTCAAACCAGTGCTTGCTCTCACTGGTAGGTCTGAGCAAGGGCCGGTAAAGTGAGCCCAGAATCCATCAGTTAAGAGGGGTTTATTTTGATTTTAGGGGGGTATTAGGGGGGTATTAGGGGGGTCGTCTCGTGAAAATGCAACCCTAAGACCTAAACCCAGAACCCTAAAGTACTTTTACAGTCTGCTAACTGCTAACTTCTGGGGTCACTTTACCAGTCCTTGCTCGGACCTAACTACCCCTGTCCCCTGCCTGGCTGAGGAAGAAGGGGTCCATGACGGCGCGCACGGATCCCCTCTTCACCGGCCGCGACTCCATGTACGCGTCCACGTACTCGCGGATTATCTCCAGCGTCTCCTTCGAGATGCTGGTGGCTGGCGTTGTTGCGTTCGCATCTAGCTTAGCCTCCGTGGCCGCCTGCTTGGCGTCCATGAGCGACGGCTCGGCGCCCTGCGGTCTGGGGCTTACACTCGTCCACTTCTCAGCTCAACATGAGCCGTTTCTGTCACAAAAGCACACCCTGCACACCCTGAAACACCCCCTACCACCCCTTCAACCTGGGCTGCACAATCCCTATGCGCACCCCCTATGCCAGACAAAGCGCTCAAGTGGAGCTGAGAAGTGGACGAGTGTAAGTAAGCCCCTGCCTGCGGCCTGGGCTGCAGGCTGAACCGCAGCGCGTGACCCAGGAAAATGAACTCGGTGGATCCAACAAGCTCGCCCGCCAGCGCCACCGCCACGCGCCCGACGCCAGTGCCTGCCAGATATTGCTCGCCACGTCATAGGATGCCATTGAACCCAAGATAGCTCCGAGCAAGGGCCGGTAAAGTGACCCCAGAATTTTCCAGTTAACAGACTAGACGTACTGATGGGTTTAGGGTTTAGGTCTTAGGGTTTTGTTTTCACGATACGTGCCCCCTCATACCCCCCTAAAATCAAATATACCCCTCTTAGCTGGTAAATCCTCAGGTCACGTTACCGGCCCTGGTCCGGACCTACAAGAAGCGAGGGTTCAAAATGCGTTGGATGACGTGAAGGGCAACATGTGCCACGACGCCCTACCCGACATTGGCCTCCACTCCCGGGAGCAGCCGCATCAGAGAGGGGGTCTTGACTTCCTGCCGCGCTATCTGCGTCAGCTCCCGGTCGCTCAGCTTGGGGTGCACCTCACGCTAGGGTCCGAAACCTAAACCCTAAACCCTAAACTCTAATTTATAAGCCCCTGGATGCGGGTACACACTCGTACGCTATGAATAAACAGTCAGGGGACGAGTGTCAGGCCAGGCAGAAGGGTAGCGAGTGTGTACAGGTGCACTATGAGCAAACAGGTAGGGCGGTGCTTGGCCCTGCCTGGTTGCACCGCCAGCCGTCCACGTCATCCCCGATCTCAAACGTATACTCGCTGTTGAACAGACGCATCTTGAAGCTCATCAGCGTGTCCTCAAACACGTAGATGCCCGACATGCAGGGGCCCAAGCTCAACTTAAAACCAAGGGTCTTAGGGTTTTACGGTTATGGTCTAGGGTTTAGGGTTCAGGGTATAGAAAGCTGGTGTGTATCATATTTTAGTATCAAGCGCTGGAACCTGGCGCTTTCAGCGCAGCTTGCGATGTGCACCACCCACCGTGAGCAGCGCATTTCGGTATATTTCAATCTCGGCGTTGCGGGGCAGAATCCCAACGCTGTTCCTCTGCTCGCCCATCTCGCAGAGCCTTACGCTAGTTCCCATGTTAGCTTCACTTGCGCATCTACGAGCTGACAAATTGGACTGTTTCACGCTAGTTCCCGTGCTAGCTTACCAGGAGCATTTTCGAGGTATCAAGTGGGATGATTTCCGGATACACCAGTACACTATGAGCGCGCAGTCAGGCTTAGGGTTTAGGGTTTTGGGTTTAGGGTTTATTAAGGTTTAGGATTTAGGGTTTAGGGAGAGGGTTTACCGGGTGCCACATGCCGGTCCCTACCTCGTGGAGGACCGTGGTGACGAAGCGCTCCAGCTCCGTGGTGCCCACCAAGGTGTGGCGGCGCAAGTTGAAATTGAAAGCAAACATTGAAAGCAGTTTGTGAGATTCCAGTTTCAAGCGCTGAAACCGTAGGCGCTTTCAACACGGGTTTTGATACTGTCAGCCTGCACCGCCCTACCAAGGGGGGCACGGGCTGGTGCTCCCAGTCCGTCTCTTGGCTCAACACGATTGGATGCCCGAGCACGTCCGCGTTTTTCAAGTTGTCGAAAAGCGACGCCACGGCGCTGCTGGACGCGGTCTTGACCACCTCCGCGCAGGGGCTTACACTCGTCCAATTTTCAGCTCAACTTGAGCAAAATCTGACACAAAGTAAACCCTGAACACTCCCTAATACCCCCGAATACCCTCCAAAACACCCCCAGAACACCCCCTACATACACCCCCTGACCCACAGAAAGCGCTTAATTTGAGCCGAAAAGTGGACGAGTGTAAGCGCCTGCCTCCGTGTACAGGTTGATCTCCATCTCCCGCGGTATCAGCTTGATGTCCCACCGGTCCTCCACCACCTCGCCGTAGGACCTGCAATATATTACCCGCCACGTCATCAATCACATTTTGAACCCTCGCTGCTTGAGTTAAATGACGTTGTGTGAGGCGGCTGGCAACATGTGGCAGGCCCGAGGCCCGACCTCGGCATATCGCCGCATCACCGGCCAGTTGTTCGCCACCCCCTCATCCGTGAAAAACGCCTCCAACCCCTGCGTCTGTGCTGCTCTTGCGTCGCTTTTGTTGCGCATCATTGTGTTCACCGCCGTGACCGCCAGGGCCGCGGCCACGACGCCGCCGCCGACGGCCGCACCCGCCACGGGTGTAACATGGAGCGGCGCCGCGGGTGGCGGCACGCTTCCAACAAACGCATGCTTCGCGCTCTTCCCCGCCTCGCCGTCCGTGCCCTAGGGCCCAAGGGATATTGCTCGCCATGTCACAGGATGCCAGGGAACTCAAGACACGAGGGTTCAACGCGTGTCGATGACGTGGTGGGCAATGTCTGCCAGGCCGTACCGCGGCCTTGGGCCCGAGGTCCTGCGTAGCCTTTTTCTTGGAAAAGCTCTTGGAATTTTGCTGTTGCCTCTGCGACGATGGCTCCGGCGTCGAGCTCTGCGGCCGCGCGGCCCGCACCTTGTGTACGGGTACGCCGGTTCGTTACTAGCACACGGTCAAGACGCCGTGTCAGGTCAAGGAGGAGGGTGCGGCGAGTGTGTACGGTAGAGGTACATATTGCGCAAACAGTTACACGTCGTGTCAAATCCAGGAAAGACGAAGGAGGATGCGTCGAGTGTGTGCGGATGAGCAATCAGGTACACACGTGCACAGGGCCCGGCCTTTGGCACGCGCTGTCGCCTCGAGCCCTGCATTTTCCCCCCGAACCTCCGCAGTTCCGTTGCGCCCGCGGGCGCCGCCGCGAAGGGGGCCGACGCCGACGTCATCATCATCGCTGGTCTTGGGCAAAAGTGAAAAAGTAGCTTGTTAACAACACACGAGAAGTCCGAGATGGGGCGCGGCCCACAGTGGATGACAGGAGAGGGTGTCGCCAAGGGTCACCAGGCGCTAGCTGCCCCCCCTGCACCCCGTGCTGCGTTTCACGCACGCGCTGGTGCTGTGCTTGTCACCGTCGGCTGGCTTACAGGTTCAACACTCGAGGTACGCGGTCGGCCGGCGACCTTTTGGTCGGCGGTGCGCGAGCCACGCATTTTTTGAGGGGGGACCGGGGAGCTGGGGAGCCGCACCCCACTGCAACGCGCGCCCCTCAAGCTTCCGCCGTCCATTCTTTCAGCCTTGAGAGTGTATCCTGTTGCGTGTTGGCTTGTTCAACGAGTGTGCGTTGTTCCTGGGGAGGTTGTTCGACCGTCTCACAACTCATGCCCACGGCCACGCTGCCCCACCTGCGCCATTACCTGGCCTCGGAACTGACGAGACGGCACCATCGTTCGCGCGTCGTCAGGACCTCCCGACGAACCCCCACCGCCGCCGCCGCGTCGAGCTCGAGCACCCTCACGTCCGCCACGCCGCCTTCGGCCACGATGACGCCCTCCGCCCCGCCCCCGCGGGTCTTCATCGTCAGCGACATACACACCGACTTCGATGAGGTAGGGCCTGCCAGCAGATGTCGTCATTGTCACCGCCTGGGCCGACGGCCGCACCCGCCACGGGCGTAACGTGGAACAGCGCCGCGGGTGGCGCCGCGCTTCCAGCAACCGCATGTTTCGCACACTTCG
>Ga0307489_10002300_pt1 | contig 12770 bp, 20 predicted proteins | sample SB12metaG_FD_202247 | JGI IMG/M metagenome (GOLD analysis project Ga0307489, IMG submission 202247) | Sea-ice brine microbial communities from Beaufort Sea near Barrow, Alaska, United States - SB 1.2 | ecosystem: Environmental > Aquatic > Marine > Coastal | place: USA: Alaska | collected...
GGATGATACCGATGGACGCTACTGAGGTAACCAAGGGATGAGTCCGCCGGGCCACACCAGTGATAGAGCTCGCTATCGAAGATGACGCAGCGGTTCTGCTTGTACCCCACGGTGATGTTGCGCCCCCTACTCTGCGCATTCAGACCCGCCCAAAACCAGGGGCTTACACTCGTTCACTTTTCAGCTCAACGTAAGCGATTTCTGTGGGATGGGGGGGTCGCGTCTTGGGGTTTGTTTGGGGGCCGTTTAGGGGGTGTTATGGGGTATTACGGGGCGTTTGGGGTGTGATTTTGTTTCAGAAACGGCTAAGGCTGAGCTCAAAAGTGGGCGAGTGTAAGCCCCTGCCCAGAACGCCGGGTCCGACGAGTCGGGCGCGTTGTACTTGAGGAACGACTCGTGCCAGTCCCCCGGCGCAGGGGCTCACACTCGTTCACTTTTCAGCTCAACTTGAGCGCTTTGTATGGGATAGGGGGTGCGCGTAGGGGCTGTGTAGCCTGTGTTAAGGGGGTGTTAGGGGGTGTTTAGGGTGTGTAGGGTGAATTATTGTGTCAGACACGGCTCAAGTTGAGCTGAGGAGTGGACGAGTGTAAGCCCCTGCCCCGGTGGCCGCGCCGGTACCACCACGATGCCGCCCGAGGTCCCGCTCGGATCCAAGTTAGCTTCGTCGGGCGTGATCCAGCAGTTGATGTTGACCCGCGCGATGTCGGCGTGAACGCCGATGCCGTCCGTGCGAACGTCGTCGTAGAGATAGGCCCACGAGACTACAAGCTGGTATCCGCAGCTCAGCTCGGGGGCGATCAAGGGCAGCTCCTCGGCGACCTGACCTAGCAGCGGCGTCGCGTACCCGCCGCCAGGTAGGGGCTGCAACTCGTCCACTTCTCAGCTCAACGTAAGCACTTTTTGAGGGGTACGTTGGGTACCTTCAGTAGACGTATGGGTCATGACTCGTCAATGGACACAAAACGGCTCGCTGACCAAAACGGCTCAGGTTGAGCTGAGAAGCGGACGAGTGTAAGCCCCTGCCGTTGGGGTAGGCGCATAGGTACCCTTGCTTCTTGACGTTGGTCCACATGGTGGTTCCCCGCGTGAGGGGCTTACCCTCGTTCACTTTTCAGCTCAACGTAAGCGCTTTCTGTGGATAGGGGGGTGCACTTAGGGGTTGATTAGGGGGTATTTATGGGGTGTCAGGGGTTAGTAGGGGGTGTTTAGGGTGTATTTTGTGTCAGAAGCGGCTCAGGTTGAGCTGAAAAGTGAACGAGTGTCAGCCCCTGCCCCGCGTGAATCGCAGCAGCGCCGCCACCGTGTTGTAGCGGCGCAAGTTGAAATTGAAAGCAAAGCTTCAAAGCAGTTTACCATATTTTAGTTTCAAGCGCATGGTTCCAGGCGCTTTCAACGTGGGTTTGATGGGGTCAGCCTGCACCGCCTTGCCGTGTCGGGCCGGAACACGTCGTCCACCACCATCACCAGGGGCTCGGACGACAGCGTACGAACCTTGATGTAGCGGCACAAGTTGAAATTGAACGCGAAATCTGAAAGCCATTCATCACATTTTAGTTTCAAACGCTTGGTTCTAGGCGCTTTCAACGTAGGTTTAATAGGGTCAACCTGCACCGCCCTACCTTGAGCTTACCCCAGCCCAGGGCGCCGCCGGGGATCAGGGGCTTACACTCGTTGACTTCTCAGCTCAACCTAAGCCGTTTTGGTCACACCTCCCCGTGTCCCCGTGTCTATTAGGCTGGAGGGACATCATGCACCCAACGTATCCCATGAAATGTGCTTATTTTGAGCCGAAATGTCAACGAGTGTAGGCCCCTGCCGGGGATCCGCGGCTCGTCGCGCCGCGCCAACTCGCGGTTGTAGTAGGGCGCGAGCCGCGCTTGTTGCGGGGTGGTGAGCATCACGCGCTCGGACATGTAGATGTCCGCGTCCCGCAGCCACCCGTCGCCGCCGCCGCCGCCGTCCGTGCCGCCCTCCCCGTCGCCGCCGCCGCCGCCGCGGCCGCTGCCGCCCAGCCCACCCTTCGCCGATACTTCCGCTTGCTCGTCTCCACCCCCGTCGACCAGGGGCTTACACTCGCTCACGTCAGAGCTCAACTTGAGCAAATATAGGACACGTTCATGAGCTAAGTCTGGTTATACGGTGGACAGAAGAGCTTAAGTTGAGCTGAATTGGGGACCAGTGTAAGCCCCTGCCGTCGACCCCCTTGTTGTGGGGTTTTGGGGCCCGTTGTTGGGACCGTTGTGGATCGAGCCCGGACGGGTTCAGACCTCCGAGCTGCGCGATGACCTCGTCATACGCCGCCACGGTGTAGCGGCGCAAGTTGAATTTGAAAGCAAAACTTGAAAGCAATTCATCATATTATAGTTTCAAGCGCTGAAAGCATAGGCGCTTTCAACACGGATGTTGATGCTGTCAACCTGCACCGTCCTACCACGGCGGGGGCGGCGAGCTCGGGCGCCACGGCGATGGCGCTGGGCGCGGCGGGTGACATCAGAAACGCGAGCTGCTCCCTGTCGTGCCGCAGCCGCGAACCAGGGGCTCACACTCGTCCACTTCTCAGCTCAACCTGAGCCGTTTCTGACAAAAACGACACCCTAAACACCCCCTGTTACCTCCCAACACCCCATAATCACCCCCAAATAACCCCTAATTGCACCCCCTATCCCATAGAAAGCGCTCACGTTTAGCCGAAATGTGGACCAGTGTAAGCCCCTGCCGCGAACGGGTGGTGTTGGGAAAGTCCAGATGGGATTCCGCCACTTGCAGGGGCACGGGGGGCGCCACGATGGCGGCGGCCACGGCTGCGATGCGCGCGTTGCTGTTCACCGAGTGGACCTCGTGGACCGGGTCAAGGTCCGCGGTCACGCCCTGCCTGGAGGGTCGCAACTTCTCATTGAAACCACAGTGTAAAAGCGGTTCATCTTATTTTGCTTCAGGCGCTTAAATCCAGTCTCCGCTTTGGAAAAGGAGGGTCTGAAGGCCCTCATATGATTGGTCGAGAGCGTACCGGTATCCTATCGCCCAATCATATGGGGGCCTTCAGACCCTCCTTCTCCGAAAGCGGAGACTGGATTTAAATTCAAGCAGACTCAATTCGGGGTCAACCTGGGGTTGAACTTCACCGCCTGACCTTTCCACTGAGCGCGTTAATGAGCGCGGGGCCGTGGCCCGCCCCGACGTAGTGATGTGTCAGGTTCGCGCGAGACTGCCCCATGTCAGGCGACGCCGCCAGCGCCCCCGGCTGCGTGGGCACCGGCGGCGGGGGGACCACGATGTAGCAGCGCAAGTTGATTTTGAAAGCAGAAGTTGAAAGCAGTATGTCCCAGTTTACTTTCAAGCGCTTAGTTCCAGGCGGTTTCAACTTGGTTTTGATAGGGTCAACCTGAACCGCCCTACCCCCCGCGGGTGGGGCCTGCCGGATAGTTGCTCGCCACGTCATAGGATACCGGTTGACTCAAGAAAAGAGGGTACACGACATTTTGAAGATAGCTGCTCGCCACGTCATAGGATGCCGACTTACTCAAGGAAAGAGAGTTCACAATACGTTGGATGACGTGGCGAGCAAATTATGGCAGGCCCCACCGAGGGGGACTCGAGGAAGAGTCGGCGGGCCAGCATGTTCTGGTCGTCGTAGCGGCCCAAGGACCAGGGGCTTACACTCGTCCAATTCTCAGCTCACCTGAGCCGTTTCTCACACAAAATACACCCTAGACATCCTCTAATACCCCGTAACACCTGCCACACACCCCCAAAACAACCCTCCAATGCACCCCCTATCCCACAGAAAGCGCTTACATTGAGCTGAAATGTGAACGAGTGTAAGCCCCTGCCAAGGACGCGAGGCCGTGGTTGAAGTCCGGCCACACGGCGCGCCGCAGCGCCGCCGCCTCCGCGCCGTGCAGCAGGGGCTCACACTCGTTCCCAATTCACCTCAACTTGAGCTCTTCTGTCCACCATATAACCCGGCTTAGCTCATGAACGTGTCCTGGAGTTGCTTAAGTTGAGCTCTAACGTGGACGAGTGTAAGCCTCTGCCGTGCAGGTGCGCTACCAGCGCCACCGCACGGTGTATCAGCGCCAGCCCCAGCCGCGTCACAGGGCCGACTACCCGCATATGCCTCGCCACGTCACGTCACCGGACGCCGTTTACAGGGGCCCGGGCGAAAGCCTTTAAGCCTGGTGCCTCCTTATAGACGTCGTACAGGCTGGTGTCTATCTCTCCGATGTCTCTACTGGTCGTCTCTCTCGCTGGTGTGTATGTCAGGGTAGGACGGCCAGTATTTCAACAAGCGAGGGTTCACATGCGCTGGATGACGCGGCGGGGAATGTGTCGCAGGCGGGCCCCGGGCACCGGGCCGCACCGCATGCACTTGGGGTCGGCGCGCGCAGCGTCCGTCAGCACCGGCACCCAGGGGCTTACACTCCTCCACTTTTCAGCTCAACCTAAGCCGTTTCTGGCACAAGATTCCCCCTACACGCACCCTAGCACCGCCTGACACCTCCTACAGACCCCCTAAACAACCCCTGAATGCACCCCCTATCCCACGGAAAGCGCTTACGTAGAGCCGAAAAGTGGACGAGTGTATGCCCCTGCCGGCAGCCCCGTGCCGTACAGGTATATGTCGTCGCGCGCGTCCACCCGGTACACCACCCGCCCTATCCGCACCAGCATCTCGGCCTTCTGTTAGGGGCTTACACTCGTTCACGTGAGTGCTCAACTCGAGCAACTCCAGGACACATTCATGAGTTAGTTTGGTTTATACAGTAGACAGAATAGCTCAAGTTGAGCTGAAATGGGAACGAGTGTAAGCCTCTGCCTTCTGTATCAACGACAACGCGTCGTAAAACTCCTGCTGCTGCCGCACGTAAGGCCCTTGCGGTGCACATGCATTAGTTCACAAATCAAGAAATAACGGAAATAACGGAAAAACGGCCAGAAGGTCGGTCGGGAATCCTCGATAAAGACACCATGCACCAATCAACGAGCGAGGGGTCGCAAGCACGGGCCTGGGGCCCTGGCCCTGCCTCCACTGCTTTTTTAATCATCTGGCGGTCGGCGTCGCCGAAGCCGTGGAAGTGCGCGTACGCGGCGGCGTAGGCGGCGGGGTCCTCACCGCTGAACGCCAGCAGCCAGGGGCTTACACTCGCTCATTTCAGAGCTCAACTTGAGGACCTTCGGAAACGCATCGCCCACGTTAGAGCTGAACTTGAGCACCTTCGGGACACATCCACGGGTTGATGTGGGTTACATGGGGAACAAAGTAAGCTTAAGTTAAGTTGAAAGGGGCCAAGTCAGCTCAAGTAGAGCGGAAATGGGAACGAGTGTGAGCCCCTGCCAGGAGCGGCAGCGGCTGCTCGCTGCTGTTGGGCAGCAGTTCAGGGTTGAGCTCGGTGTTGCCGACGACCAGGGGCTTACACTCGTCCACTTCTCACCTCAACTTGAGCCGTGTCTGACACAAGAAAATACCCTACACACCCTCAACATCCCCTTACAACCCCTCAACACGGGCTACACAACCCCTTACGTACACCCCCTGTCCCATACAAAGCGCTCAAGTTGAGCTGAAAAGTGGACGAGTGTAAGCCCCTGCCGACGACCACTAGCTGCAGCGGGGGCGGTAGGCCGAGCTCGCGCGCGTAGGCGAGGCGCGGAGGCGCGGCCGCGTGGCTCGAGCCGCTGCCCGCGAAGGTGGCCTCCGCGCGGCTCGCCGCCTCCGCCGCCCACACCTCGCTGCAGGGTTCGTTCACAAAAAAAACTCATCCTGAACCGACGTTGAAAAGAATGGACGAACAAAAGGCACATTCGGGGTCCCCCCCCGCCGAGGGTGGGTGCTCATACGGCGGTCTGGAGTACTCCACTGAGTCGCGTACGTTGGTATTGCCATCCGTCCTGAAGGTGAGTCGTGTGGGCACGTCCGCTCTGCTCTCGCGTCGTAACGCTCAATAACCCCCCTACCTCGGCCTCCCATACGCTGCGCGGCTCCCCTGCCCATGCCGGTTTGTCGTTGTTATTTTGGGAAATGATGGGCCCGGGGAGGTAGGGGCGCAAACACGTCCAATCGGTTTTGCCCCCCCCAAGCACCACCTGCACCAACGCGAGGACCAATGCGCGGCGGGCGAGCGTGGCTGACATCCTGTGCTGCGCGGTGGGTGATGTCACGCCCGCTGCGGGTTGACCAGTGCAGAGTGATGTGCTGCAGCGTTGGCGCGAGTGTGCCAGTCGAGTGGGAGATTTTTCATAAAATCTGATATCGGCCGAAGCTACTTTACTCTACGACGTAGAGGTGAAGAGGGTTGAGAGGTCTACAGTATGTACTACCTGGTAGTGTTCGGTTAGTGTTCGGGTCAACCGACAAATAACAACTGAAACGGCCAGCTCAATCTGACAATACGGCGTTTTTTTGCGCAACGACGCTGCTGGCCCATCATTTCTGACGCGTCACCCCAGAAGCGCCTTGCAAGGCCGGCTGGCGCCGACAGGCGGTGTCGGCGCATTCTGCGCCTCTGAACTTCCAGCCTGTCATAACCTCCAGAAGACACATTCTTCGCGGCATCTTCGTCGACGTCGACGCCATCGCGTGCCGTAATTTGGTGACGCGCCCCGTGGCACGAGCTGGAGGAGCAAGTGCAGGCGGGGTACGGCGCAATAGGTGAGGAGGAGGAGCGCCGACTGCGGTTCAACAGCACCGAGCGAGTTTATACATCTTTCACCTTTCATTATGCTTGTCAACGACAGGCTTGACGTACTCGGTGGCGTACGCCGCATTCTGCCGGCACAGATATGCCGGAGCTTCTTCTTCAAGTCATGTCATTACATATTTCCCACCGGTCCGCCCATCGCGCGCATCCCCGCTCCACCCCCACCCGGCTCGCACATTTCCAGCCCTCCGCTTGCCGGGCCGCCCACCGCCTCCACGGTGCCATGGAAGCCCGTCGGTCGCCGTCAGCTCTGTGGCTGATGAAATTGGGAAATCGAATGACCTAATTCAAGTCGCCCGCGCCGCTAGCCCGCTACCTGTCAACCTAGCCCCCGCGAACTATCAACTCCGGCCCTACTACGATCATTCGGACTCGAACCTTGCGACCAGTCAACCTCGTCCCGGGAAAACCCTACGTTCATCGACTTGGAGGCATTCACGTTACTCTAGCTGGGCGAGCATCAAACAATTTATCTCAAGCAAACACACATGAACCGACGCGCACGCGTGGACCTGTTGGAGCGCCTCCGCTCCACTAAATTCCCACCAATCTCTCGATAAAGGGAAATGCGGAGGACCAATACCAACGCGCCCACTGCTACGACCAAGGGACGGAGGGGGTGAAGCCAGACAAGGTGGCGGCTGCGGCGTGGTACGGCAAGGCGGCCGAGCAAGAGCACTCGGGCGCCCAGCGTGTTCTCGGCATGTGCCATCGATTCGGCGCGGGCGTGAAGCAGAACTTCGAGGTGGCGGCGCAGTGGTACCTGAGGGCGGCTGATCTGGGGGACGTGAGCGCTCAGGGTTTCCTCGGCAGGTGCTACGCACTCGGCGAGGGGGTGGAGCAGGACAACGCGCAGGCGGTGGCGTTGTGGGAGAAAGGTGCTAAGGGAGGGAACGTCGAGTCTCAGTACGACATCGGCCGCAGCTACATGCACGGTGACCGCGGCCTTCCCAAGAACGCACGGCGCGCGAGGAGCTTCATGAAGGCCGCTGCCGCGCAAGGCCATGCGCACGCTATCGAAGACCTGAAGCTGCTCAATACGTGCGAGTGGTGCGGCGCCCCCGCCGCCAACCGCACCTGCGGGGGATGCCGGTCCGTGAAGTGCATCCGCGTAGCCCGCTACTGCACCCCCGAGTGCCAGGCGAAGGACTGGAAGTTCCACAAGCTCGACTGCGGCAGCCTCAAAGTGTGCGAGTGCCGCAACTGCCGCGTGAGCGAGCGCGGCGAGAGCAGCACCACTGCGGCGCTGGAGTGAACGGCCGGTGGCTAGGGATAATTGAATGAACGAACTACGAGCACGACGCACGACACTCAGGAACACTAGCCAATGTCACTCATTGTACACATGATACCACGCATAACTCACCACGTGCTGCCATTCTCCGCCGCTGCCGCTACCACATCCCTGATGTGTTAATTGAGTCAACCTGTGACTGAGCGTTGTGTTGCGGGCTACCATTCCGCGATGGCTCATATAGCGGCACCGGGAGTGGCGCGAGAGCGCCTCATGGCGCGGAGAGCGCGTCGTGACGGGCAGTGACGCACAGCGGTGAGCCTGCGGGGCATTGAGGAGCTAGAGAGCCGAGGTGTTTCACTATTGGCGACACTGGATTCGTTGGCGGTCGGGCGGATATTTGTCCGTCTCAGAGGCAATTTCCGCGCTCTATTTCAAGCGTGCCGTCCGTCAGTCCGTCGCCACCACAATAAGGCAAAGGAGAGGAGAGAAGGGTGTCTCTGCCGCCGCCGCCGCTGCCGCCGCCGCCGTGCACGTTGCAACCACAGGCGAGCGCGCCGGGTGTCGCCGAGGGCCGGCTGCGGGGCTCCACGCGTGGGTTCGAGAGAGGGGAGAGCGCTGAGTAGTCCGGTTGAGGGGTGCCGTCGCAGCCAAGGAAAGGGAAGTCAACTTTGCCGCCGCCGCCGCCGCGCACGTCGCGACTGTAGGCGAGCGCGCTGGGTGTCGCCGAGGATCTGGCCGTGAGGGTTCCGAGGATCAAAACGGTTGCAAGCTGTCATGGGGCTGAGCAAGCTCGCGAAGGGGTGGCGCAAGGGCGCGATAAAGGGAAACGCGGAGGACCAATCCCAACTCGCTGTCTGCCACCACAGAGGGACGGAGGGGGTGAAGCGAGACCAGGTGGCGGCGGCGGCTGGATGGGCAAGGCGGCCGAGCAAGAGCACGCGGGCGCCCAGTGCAATCTCGGCACGTGCTATGAGCTCGGCGAGGGCGTGGTGCAGAACCTCGAGGTGGCGGCGCAGTGGTACCTGAGGGCGGCTGATCTGGGGGACGCGACAGCTCAGGGTCTCCTCGGCAGGTGCTACGCCGGGGGTAAGGGGGTGGAGCAGGACGAAGCGCAGGCGGTGGCGTGGTGGGAGAAAGGCGCTAAGGGAGCTGACGTCGATTCTCAGTACAACCTCGGCCTCTGCTACATGCACGGCAGGTACGGCCTTCCCAAGTACTCACAGAGCGCGAAAGTGTTCATGATGGCCGCCGCCGCGCAAGGCCACGCTGAGGCCACCGAAGACCTGAAGCTGCTCCGTGCGTGCACCTCGTGCGGCGCCCCTGACGCCACCCGCACGTGCCTGGGCTGCCGGTCCTGCACGGGCCTCAGCTTTGCCCGCTACTGCACCCCCGAGTGCCAGACGAAGGACTGGAAGTTCCACAAGCTCGACTGCGGCGGGAGCAAGACGTGCGAGTGCGCCGGCTGCGTGGGCGAGCGCGGCGAAAGCAGCACTGCTGCGGCGCCGGAGTGAATGGCCAGCGGCTGGGGATGATTGAATGAAAGAACTACGAGCAGCACGACGCACGACACTCATGCACACCAGCTGATGCCACGCACTGTACACATGATATTGTACATAACTCACCACGCGCCGCCGATGCCGCCTCGGTGGCGGCGGTGGCGGCGGCGGCGGCAGCGGCAGGGGTGGCGGCGGCGGCGGCGGCGGCGGCGGGGGGGGGGCGGGGGCGGGGGGCGCCCGCTCCCGGTCGCGGCCAAGACGCCGCCGAGGTCACCGGCCCTTCGTGCCCACCGCTGCGTGACTCGACGGTCGGTCTGTCAAGCTGCCGACGGTCGGACCACGGCTCCGCCGGCGGCGACGTAACGTCAATGAGCAGCCTGCGCGATGCGAGCACCGATGCACCGATGCACTATACAAAACAATACATGAGGATACAATCTGCGCGGTACGAGTGCCGGTACACTAGACACATCAAGACATGATGATCGACGGCAAGACAGGTGACTCGTCGGTGCAGTAGCACGCCTGCGGCCTGCGGCCTAAACCCTGAACGCGTGCGGCGTGCGGCGCGGCGGGAGGAGCGATTGACGCATGAAGTATCAACGTGGTACAAGTACCGGTACACTATACAACTGACGACAACACATGACTATGCTACAACGACGCCACTATGCACCCTACGGCGGCAACACCCACTGCTACCGAGAAACACAAATAAAGTATGCTCCCGAGAAACACTCATACATCAATGAATAGGCCTCCCGAGTGTTTGAGCGGGGGTCCGCACTGCTAGACACAATGTGAAGGGAAACACAAGACCCCACGGGGAACGATGAACCAACAAACACCACGTCCTCACACGCTGCAAAACCGCCGTTCCAATCCTTCCACTGGCAGTCGTAATCCCGTGCCCACTGCAGCACCTCCAGGTGCCCGCCCTCACCAACATCAGTCACGCCCCCCCGCCCCTCCCCGCGCTCGCCCCGCACCCCCCTGCCCCCAAAAGCGGACCCGGAAGGTAGCTCTGGATGCAAATCTAATATGATGGTCGCTCGATGTAGCAGAAAGGGTTGATTAATGCTCTCCATGTGAGCGCCAGCGGGCTCGATGAACACTTCTGAAGAAACTGAACAGAATGTGATGTTTCGTTCACACTTTCGCGATTTCCACCTCCTTTTGCTTGGTCAGCACCTCCACTTGCTTGACATAGTCCGCCGTAAGCTTCTCTATACTATTCAGAAGTTAGGGCCTGGCGAATTTTGCTCGCCACGTCACAGGGTGCGGGTTCATTCAAGAAACTAGGGTCAGAGATGTGGATGATGACGCTCGCGATCGCCACGTCATAGGGTGCAGTTCAACTCAAGATACAAGGGTCTAAAATGTGGATGATGATGATGAATCCGCCAGGCACTACCTCCAGTGACTTTTGCGTATCTTCGGACACGCCGTCGAGCGCCTTAATGGACTTGAGGGCGTCGCGCCGCACGTTGCGCAGCGCCACCTTGCCGTCCTCGCCTCGCCTCAGGGACTGACGGTTTATGCTTGCCAAATCACAAGTTGGTACTTGACTCACTACGCAGTTCTGGTCGGGGGGTCAAATGGGGATGGCGCATGGCGCGGTCTGGTCACGATCGTTGAATTAACAGACCCACGCCCATACATATTTCAAACTCCCGTTTACGGACGGGAGTTTGATCTGCACTATAATTCATATGAGCGACCGTCTATAACTCCAGCAAATCCAGATCGTCATTTGACGCCCCCACCCGATCTGCGTAGCAAGACACGCGAGGGTTGAAAATTATAACTGTAACTTGGCGGGCATAATCCGTGAGTCCCTACCTAAGCCGGACACCAGCTTCGCGAGCCCCTTTCTGCGCTCCGTCGTCAGTGAGGGAATGGTCAGGCGGATCACCACGCCATCGTTGCCCGGGGTCAGGCCCAAGTCCAGGGCCTGGCGGATTTTTCTCGCCGCGTCATAGGCAGGGGCTTACACTCGTCCACCTGTCAGTTCAACGCAAGCGCTTTTTGTGGGACAAGGGGTATTTATGGGGTGTTTAGGGAGTGTTTCAGGCGGGGGTGTAGGGGTTGTTTAGGCGTTTAGGGGATGTGTTGGGTGTCAGAAACGGCTCAGGTTGAGCTGAGAAGTGGACGAGTGTAAGCTCCTGGTCATAGGGTGCAGCTAAGTCAGGAAAAAAAACTATAAAATTGTGGATGTTGACGTGGCGAGCAAACTCCGCTTGCCCTACCCAAGTCGCTCTTCATGATGGCTCTCTCGATGTCGTTGATGGCGGCCTTGTCGAAGGGCTGGATGACGATGGTCTGCGAGTCCGAGGTGGTTGCGTTGGCGATGGTGTTCAGCGGCGTCAGAGCCCCGTAGTATTCCACCTCGATGCGGTCAAGGATCGATGGGTTGGCTCGTCCGGTGCGGACAGTGTTGAAGTCGTTGCGGACGGTGGCGATGGTCTTATCCGTGCGCGAGGGCCTGCCAGACGTTGCCCGCCACGTCATAGGATGCCATCGGTACTCGCAATATCTTCCATGCCCGATGCCAATGCCCGCCACGCCTTCGAGTACCACACCACACGCGTTTTGACCCCTCGTCATGTAATAACGGCATCCTATGAGGTGGCGAGCACGAGCACGAGCATGGGCGATTTCTGCGACGGCCCTACCATGCGCTCCAACGCGTCCATCTCGATCTCCTCGGGGTCCAACGCAACCTGCTTCGTGTCTCCCCCCTTCGCGGCGGCGAGCACCACCGCATCGAACTTGAACTTGGGTTGCGCGCAGCGTGGCAGCCGGATAGACCGGATGCCAGGGGCTTACACTCGTCCACCTCTCAGCTCAACTTGAGCCGTGTGTGTCACAAGAAAACACCTTAAACACCCTCAACACCCCCTAACACCCCCTTGACACGGGCTACACAACCCCTACGCGCACCCCCTATCCTACACAAAGCGCTCGAGTTGAGCTGAAAAGTGGACGAGAGTATAAAGCCCCTGCCGGTTGCCCACCTGTGCGGGGTTGGCGCGTCGGCCCAGGGGGGAAGCCAGGGCCGCAACCGGAAGGCAGCACGCGGCGGCGCAACTAGACATGACTAACAGAGTGAGCGGTGGCAACGGAGGCGGCGGTGAGGGTGGCGGTGGCGAAGTGGGGGGAGGGTGGAGGGCAGTGTGGGAAGGGGCAGCGCGTGGCAGTGATACACTGATACCTGTATGGACACCTTAGTGGTCGTTATTTCGACGCTAACTCGGCGATAAAATACGGCGCGTTAGCGCGCGCGCGCGACGCGCAGCGGTCGTAAATATGAACGTTACAAGGGTAATATAAATA
>Ga0307489_10002301_pt1 | contig 12768 bp, 17 predicted proteins | sample SB12metaG_FD_202247 | JGI IMG/M metagenome (GOLD analysis project Ga0307489, IMG submission 202247) | Sea-ice brine microbial communities from Beaufort Sea near Barrow, Alaska, United States - SB 1.2 | ecosystem: Environmental > Aquatic > Marine > Coastal | place: USA: Alaska | collected...
CTCCTCCTTCTCCTCCTCCTCCTCCTCCTCCTCCTCCTCCTCCTCCTCCTCCACTCCAACTCGCATACCCCCGGTTTTGTAATGGATTCATCCCTATTTCTCTCTCGGTTTACCGGTATAACAGTGACGGCGGCGTTGATTATACCCTTTGGCGACTTAAACTATCGTGTGGATTCCAACCAACTCAAACGCTACGAGCCTCATATGAGCCCCCGTCACCCGTTCAACAGAATCGTCTCAACCGTCGCTTTGCCCACCACGTCATCCACAACGTATACACCCCTGTCTCGTATGAGACCTTTGAAGGACGGCGATGACGACTTTCGTCCGTTGAGTTAGTTGGTGTCGTTGTAGCTATGCTTTATATTACTTGTTCAGGACGATGATAACATGTAAGCGTGAGTTTTGCTACCTACAAGAGAGTGAAATTTCGACAGTTGGCATCCGATGACGTGGCGAGCAATATCTGCGAGACCCTACCGGCCGGTGCTGAACACGCACGCGTTCGCGTTCTGGGAGCGGTGCACGGACCTGGGCTCCTCCGGCGCCGTCCAGGGCAACTCCACCGAGTATTACCGGCAGGGACTCATCGACAGTGCTCGCCACTTCATGGGATGCCATTTGACTCAAGAAACAAGGGTTAGCAATGCGTTTGATGTCGTGCTCGCCACGTCATAGGATGCCATTTGACTCAAGAAACAAGGGTTCACAATGCGTTTGATGACATGTCGAGCATTATCCATCAGTCCAGGGACTGCTCGATAGCGCTTGCCATGTCGTAGGATGCCATTTGACTCAAGACATAAGGGTTCGCAATGCGGTTGCTGACGTGGCGAGATTTATCCGTCAGTCCCTATGTACTGGCGAGCTGGGTCGGGCTCGAGCTGCGGGGTCGGGCTCAGGCTCGGGCCCGTGCGCGCCGAGTACTGCACTGACGGGAACCAGGCTAACGGCAGGGGCTTACACTCGTCCACTTTCCAGCTCAACTTGAGCCAAATCTGACGCGACAAACACACTCCGACTACCCCCTAATACCCTCTGAAACCCCCTAAACAACCCCTAAGCTCACCCCCTCTCCCGTAAAAACCTCTCCAGCTAATCTGAAAAGTGAACGAGTGTAAGCCCATGGCTTACGGCACCGCCTTCATGCGCTTCGGCGAGCGCTTCTAAGTGCTCAACAGTGTGTTCGGGTTGGAGGGTGTTAAAGACTTTGTGGGGGTTTGGCGCATATGGCGCAAAAGTAGAAGTGTGGAGAGATAGAGTCTATTGCGTATTACGGGCTGGTGTTGCTTTGCAGCCGGTCAAACGGGATCTCATCAAATATTATATATCTCAAGACTATTTAGAGCTACCGTCCGATCGATCGCAAGTACCCGATTTCCACGATCGCCCGGTTACCACCAGCGTCCGATTACCACCAGCGCCCGATGACCACTATGCATTCGATCAGAAACGAACCCACTATCATATACAGCCGCATGAATACTATGGCTAAAACGCTACAAAGCAGGTTGACGCCCAGGACACATCAGGTTTTGAGCTTGGCCTTCTTGACTCGGTCACCGATTCTGTTAGGGTCGTTCCTCTTGGACGTCGCAAAGCGCCCCATGCTGTAGCGGCGCAAATTGCATTTGAAAGCAAAGTCTGAAAGCGGTTCGTCATATTTACGTTTCAAGCGCTTAGTTCCAAGGCGCTTTCGACATGGGTTGTATTGGGTCAACCTGCACCGCCCTACCACGCCGTCCTCCAGTTGGTGCCGGTCGCTCTTCACGATTTGCACCACGTCCTCGTCTTTCAAATGGTGCCTTACCCCCATCGAGCAGGGTCCTTTCTGTGGACGAAACCGCTCAGTTTTACGTAAGCCACATGCTTCCGGAAAACATTGCCCTACAGAGATCCTCCGACGGCCCCCAAGGTGCACTGGATACCTGTGTTAAGCGCGGGGAGCGTCACTTTCCCTCGGTACCAGACTCACTGACACAGCATCATCATCCCCGTGTGTATGATTTCTTCTCACGTTTTAGCCCCACCACACGCTGGCCCATGTGCTTGGTGCTGGTGCCCCACACCTGCGCGTACTTTAGCTGTTTGGCCACCGACCAGGGGCTTACACTCGTCAACTTTTCGGCTCAACTTAAGCGCTTTCTGCGGGCCAGGGGGTAGATTTAGGGGTTGTCCAGGGGGTGTGTAGGGTGTGTCAAGGGGTATGCGGGGGGCTCAAGAGTGTGCTCTTGTGTCAGAAACGGCTCAAGTTGAGCTGAATAGTGGACGAGTGTAAGCCCCTGCCAGCGAGGCATGCAGGTGGTCGCAGAACCGCTTCACGCGCAGCAGGGTCACACGGATCACTGTGTCCACGTCAAGGAGGAGGAGGAGGAGGAGGAGGTGAACGAGGAGGAGGAGGAGGAAGAGGAGGAGCAGGTGATGGAGGAGGAGGAGGAGGACGAGGAGGAGATAGGGGAGGAGTAGCAGAAAGAGGAGGAGGAGTAGGAGGAAGGGGAAAAAGGAGGAGGAGAAGCAGGAGGAGGAGAAAGAGGTGCATGAGGAGTAGGAGGAGGAGGAGGAGGAGGAAGAAAAGGTGCCGTAAGAGGAGGATGAGCAGCAGGAGGAGGAGGAGGGGGAGGAGGAGGAGGAGACACACACGCAGAGTACTGCTACACAGTATGTCCCCACCACTAGTGCCGCCGCGGTGATCGGCCAGCACCACCGGCTCCTCAAAGTCCGGCTTGCTGCCCGTTTTCTTCGAGTACACGCGCACCAGTCCCATTGACTCCCACACCTTAGCCCAGGGGCTTACACTCGTCCACTTTTCAGCTCAACGCAAGCACTTTCAGAGGGATAGGGGGTGTCGTCAGAGGTTGTGGGGGGGATGTTCAGGGGGTGTTGAGGGGATGTTAGGGGGTATTAAGGGGGGTTTAGGGTGTTTTTGTGTCAGAAAAGGCTCAAGTTGAGCTGAGAAGTGGACGAGTGTAAGCCCCTGCCTTGGCCAGCAGGTGTTCCATACCAATGCTGAGGTAGCAGCTGATGCACACGGAGTGCGGCCGCCGGCCAGGGGCTTACACTCGTTCACGGTAGACCTCAACTTCAGTAACTCCAGGACACATTCACGAGTTAAGCTCGCTTTTACGTTGGACAGAAAAGCTCAAGTTAAGCTGAAATGGGAATGAGTGTAAGCCCCTGCCGCCGGCTCAGCGAATCCACCTCCTCGATCGTCAGATTGTCCACCAACTTGTAGAGCCAGACACATGTATGAGCAAGGGTCTATTAACTCAACGATCGTGACCAGACCGCGCCCCGCGCCATCCCCATTTCACCCCCCACCAGAACTGTGTAGATTGCAGCTTCAAGCGCTGAAACCAACCGCGGATCAATCGTGCTCGCCGCTTCATCGGGTAATGCTTGATTCAAGAAAGGAGATTTCACATTGACTTATGATCGTCACATTGTAGGTCGAGACTTCGCGCAAGGACGAAGGGTTCGTAAGGTGCCATGTCATGGGTGCCACTTGACAAAAATGAGGGTTCATAACGTGGTGAATGACGCAGCATAGGCCTACCTTGTTATACACGTACATGCACCGGACATACTTGCGGTTGCCCTCCGGCCAGGGGCTTACACTCGCCCACTTCTCAGCGTAACCTAAGCCATTTTGGTCAGTGAGCCGCTTTGTGTCCAATCTGTCACGAGTTATGACCCATCCATCTACTGAAGGTATCCAACGCATCCCATAAAAGTGCTTAAGTTGAGCTGGAAAGTGGGCGAGCGTAAGCCCCTGCCTCCAGCGCGTCGATCAGCTGGTCAACGGAGCAGTCCTCCCGCAGGATCAGCTCGGCGTGGTGGATCTTGTACTCCGCCAGGATCTTCAACACCGTGGATTCGGACATCTTGGTCAGCCCACCGGGCACCGTGATGTTAACCTGGCACCCGCCCTGGCAGGAGGGTCATTGAGAACAAGCAGGGTCTATTAACTCGAGAACCAGGTTCGACTCCCCATTAACTTATCACGTGCCAACACTCTCTGCCAGGAGGGTCATTGAGAACAAATTCACTCGAGCCAGGATCGGAGCATGACTCGCCGGATACCTGCTCAGGGGAGGTGCTCATTCAGACGCGATGAGGAGGAGGAGATTCAACGTCGGTGCAGTTCTTCTACGCGGTACGACTCTACTTTACTTAGCTGAGGGTAAATCACACTGATTTACAGTTGGGGGTTTAATAACTCGAGAAGGCACTGAAACCGATCGGCCGGTTGTCGGTCGTAGTCCAAGAATCAGGTAGTTTCACACAGAACCCTCCAGTTTCTCAGATTATCATATGATAGAGGGGCGCGGATCGCGCAGTCGGAAGAGTGCTTGTTATCCTGCCTGGTGCTTGGTCTTGATGTAGATCTGCGGCGGGCGCTGATTCAGCCGCAGCCCAGGGGCTTACACTCGTTCACTTCTCAGCTCAATCTAAGCTGTTTTGGTCACACCTCCATGTGTCCCCCAGTCTAATAGACTGGGGGAAAATCATGCACCCAACGTATCCAACAAAATGTGCTTATGTTGAGCCGAAAAGTGGACGAGTGTAAGCCCCTGCCGCAGCCCCACCGCCTCCAGCTCACGAGTCAGTTGGTAAGGCCAGCTGGATTAAATCTCGAGATCCGGTCAACATTTTGGGTTGGATCGCAGTGGGGGGGGCGGGCGAGTCGCGTCGGCAAGTCGGTCTGAAACGTATGGGCAAAACGACCCTTGATAATATACCTTGAACTCGGGATAAACCCTGAACCCAAAACAGACTGCGTCGTATGGACAAAATGACCCAAAAACACATCCGACTCGTCCGAAATCGCTCAAAATCGAGGGGGCGGGTTGACCGCATCTCGAGATTGGGTCGGGTTGGCCTAAGGCCCGGCACGTCTCACATCCGCGTTAATGAAGTGTTACCGGTACATATTCAACCCATCAATGTGAACATAGTGAACCTGGTTCACCTTCAACCCATCCTCTTGCTTCTTGATGATACGCGTGTTGAACGACACAGGACACGGGAAGACAAGTAAGCCCCAGTGAGGTCCGAGCAAGGGCCGGTAAAGTGACCCAAAAAATTACCAGTTAAGAGGGGTATATATTGATTTTAGGGGGTTATGAGGGGGTATCAAGGGGGGGGCGTCTCGTGAAAGCAACACCCTCAGACCTAAACCATGAAAAGTACTTTTACAGTCTGTCAACTGGTAAATTCTTGGGTCACTTCACCGGCCCTTGGTCGGACCTATATGGGTAAACAGGTAAAGCACGGCACATGAAGCAGCGGGCCTCGCCAGAATTTCCCTAAACCCTAAACCCTAAACCCTAAACCCTAAACCCTAAACCCTAAACCCTAAACCCAACCGGCCTCGCCAGAATTTCCTTGTGTGCGTACTGGCTGTTGGCCGCTTCACTCTTGGTGTAGCGGCACACGTTGAACTTGAAACCAGATATTGAAAGCATTATCTCACACTTTACTTTCAAGCGCTTGTCTCCAGGCAGTTTCAACTTGGGTTTCATAGGGTCCGCCTGCACCGCCCTGCCTTGGTCGCGTCCAGGATCATGAGGATCAGGTCGCACGATTTCGCCACGGCGTAGTGGCGCAAGTTGTAATTTGACAGCGGAGTTTGAAAGCGTTTCATCATGTTGTAGCTTCAAGTGCTGAAACCATGGGCGCTTTCAAAACGGGGTCAGACACTGTGAACCTGCACCACCATACCACGGCGATGACCTGGCGCCCGCGCCCTGTGCCAACGGCCCGCCGCTATGACAAAGTGCGTGAAACCACTTAGACACTTAGAAACAAGTAGTACTAAGTAGTCCAAATGGAGCCTTCTGATTGGTCGAGCGGGCACTAAGTAGCACTAAGTAGCACTAAGTCTCACTAAGTGTCTAAGTGGTTTCACGCACTTTGTCATAGAAAACGCTCTAAACATCAGTCGGGTGGCAAATGTGTCGAGAAATATGACAAGAAACGAGCCTGGAAACATGTTGAAGGTCATTTTGAATCACACAACGCCAACAAAGCCTACGACTACTCGTAGAAGAAGACAGCTTCTTCGCAGTACTCCAGGATACCTCAAATGGCTGTCAATGGTGCGCAAATTTTGCGACCTTGAGTAAATAGACAGTCAGATTTGCCATACAACGGCACAATATGGCGACTCGACCGTCTACTTCTCGAGAAGTGGCGACCGCCATTTGAGGTACCCTGGAAAACTGCGAAGTACGTCTACAAGGGGACAGCTTTATGGCCTGTGTCATCCTAAAAGTGAAATATTGCCCGGCCCTACCCTTGCCCTCCGAGGCACCCTCGATGATACCTGGTAAATCCAGTAACTGGATCTTGGCGTCGTTGTAATGGATGACGCCGCAGATCAGGGCCTTACACTCGCTCACTTCAGAGCTCAACTTGAGGACCTTCGGGACACATCGCTCACGTCGGAGCTGAACTTGAGCACCTTCGGCACACATCCACGGCTTAATTCGGGTCATATGGGGTACGAAGTCAGCTTAAGTTGAGCGGGAAGGTGCAAAGTAAGCTCAAGTTGAGCGGGAATGGGAACGAGTTCAAGCCCCTGCCGGGGATGCAGGTGAGGGTGGTGAACTCGTACGCCGCCGCCTCAGAGTCGGTGCCCGTCAGCCAGGGGCTTACACTCGTTCATTTTTCAGCTCAACTTGAGCGCTGTGTATGGGATAGGGGGTGCACGTAGGGGTTGTGTAGCCCGTGTCAAGGGGGTCTTAGGGGGTGTTTAGGGGGTGTTTAGGGGGTGTTTAGGGGGTGTTTAGGGCGTGTAGGGTGTTTTTGTGTGTTAGACACGGCTCAAGTTGAGCTGAGAAGTGAGCGAATGTAAGCCCCTGCCGTCAGCTGCGTCAGCATGGTAGACTTGCCAACGGAGGGAAACCCTATGCGCAGGGCCGTGACACGAGTGTAATAGGCCGATTTCGGTATATCGCTCTCCGCGCCGAGCGCTGATGCACCGCCCGCGACTCTGTATGGGCATTCAACCTGGCGTCCGCTTTTCCGCGCGGAGCGCTGACGCTTTGCCCGCAACTCTGCATGGGCGTTTCACCCAGGCGATGTACCGAAATCGGCCTAAGACAGCTCAACTCGTGTACACCTAATGTAAGGCCAGTGAGGAAATTGCGGCGAGTGTGCACGGGTGCACGGTAGGTACACTTGAAGCATGAGTGAACATTAAGGTCGAGCTGAAGAGTGGACGCCGCGGCCGTGGCACGAGAAGAGCCGTGCCACGAGTAGGATCCGGCGAGTGACCAGGCTGGTACACCATCTGGTACACGGGTGCTGGTGCTCAAGTTGGGCATTTTCAAGGTTTTCATTGGGATAATCGAAACAGCTTCTTGGAGATGCACATGCACATGGGCAGGTTGGACTCTCAAGCGGGAACGGCGTGGCCTGAGGCCCAACCGATGAGCGCGGCGCGGCCGTGGCCGTACCGGGAGACCTCGAAGCCCTCGCCCTCGCCCTGGACCCCCGTGGTCTTCGCTGGCGCCGCGCTGGAGGGTCACTGGGAACAACGGCTCGGCAGACGTTGGAGGAAAGGAGGACGAAAAACAATCAACCACAATCGCGCCAAGGGTGCTACTCAATAGGGTACTGATTGACGACGGTCAGACCGGAAAAAAAACGAGTCCGCAAGTCTTAGTGGGAGCATCCACGATGAGTAAGCTGTGCTCCGTTCCGCGTTCGAGTCGTTTCTCTCAACGGCGCTCTGAGTAATCCCCTCAGGGGCTTACACTCGTCCACTTCTCAGCTCAACTTGAGCCGTGTCTGACACACAAAAACACCCAACACAGCCTAAACACCCCCTAACGCTCCCTTGACACGGGATACACAACCCATACGCGCACCCCCTATCCCATACAAAGCGCTCAAGTTGAGCTGAACAGTGGACGAGTGTAAGCCCTTGGTTCCGAGTAACCCCCCTGCCAGAAGCGAGGTGCGCAGCTTGGCCAGCTTGGACTTCAGGATGCCCAGGTGCCCATCTATTAGGGCCGGGGCAGATTAGTGCCTGCCTCGTCATAATGTGCCAGGTAGATGTTGCCCGCCGCATCATAGGATGGGCCGGGCAGGTATCGCCCGCCTCGTCATAGGATGGGCCTTGCATAGCCACGTCAAAGCATGGGCCTCGCAGGTATCGCCCGCCAAGTCATAGGATGGGCCGGGCAGGTAAAAGCCCGATATCACCCACCACGTCCTCCAACGCACTGGGAACCATCGCTTATTGAGCTGCACGGCATCCTGTGCCGTGGTGAACATTATGTGCTGGGCCCTCGGAGGAGGAGGAGGCGGGGCTGCGGCTGAGGGAGAATGGGGCGTGGGATGGGGCTTGGGCGTTCGGCCTCGGGCCCTCGGCCTCGGGCCCTCGGCCTCGAGCATGATCCGCGATGCCCTGCCTTCGGTGGCTTTGTTCTTCTGGGTGCGGCTCATCTCAATCTCGATGTCTTTAATCTTCTCCAGGATCCCCATACCGCCCGAGTTCTTGTCGTTGTCCCGGCGCTTAGCTCGAGGGGTGGCGACGCTCGGACGGCCGCGGACGTTGTATGTGTGTGGTGGGGTGCGGATGGGCGTCGAGCAAAATCACTGCAAAAACCAAGGCGCATCGAAACCAGCGAGCTGGTTTTGCTCTCCGCTGCGCGTTCAGATAGTTGCCGACGTGCCCAGATGCTGACTCGGACTTGTTGGGGCTTTTTGCGGACGTGGCAAAGATTTCGGAGGATCGCGCGTCCACGTCTTCGGCCGCTTATCCGCCTCAGCATCATTTTTCTGACGCACACGGGAAGAGAGATCCCGACGCGCTTCGCACGTCAAAAACACTGTCCGCGACGCTCGAGGACGCCGGAGCGAAGTCGCCTGGTGGCCGGTCTCCGGCGAACCGTCAGGCCCTTGCGTAGAACGAAGCAGAGTGTGTTCGCTCCGCTCATCCTTTATTGACGTTTTCTGGGAGGTGGGCGGAGGAGTGAACATTTCTGGTGTTAGGGAGCGACCGCGTCGCCCTTTGAAGATCTCGGCGGCGTTGTGAAGGATGTCCCTTGCAATAAGCGCGGCGGGGGCGGCGCGCGCCGCGATGGTGCCGGGGCTCCGTACGACCCCCGCGCCGCGCCGCACGACTGCGCCCCTCGCGTACGCATCCTCCTCCAAGACCTTTACAAACCGAGGCGCGGGGCGGACCACCAACGCTTCGTCGTCCTCGTCATCACCCTTCGCACGCGGCGGGCCGCTGGGGCTGGGAACAACCCACTCGCCGCTGCGTCCGCGTCCGAGGCGGGGGTCTAGCAGACGGAGAAATGGCGGCGGCGGTGGTAAGACGCGCGGCGTGGTCGCGGTACGCGCCGTGGCCGCCGCCCTCGCCCCCGCGCTACACGCCCTGGAGCACGCCGCTTGGGATGCAGAAGGGACGGTAAGGGCAGGGGCGCCAGATATTTTCGAATCTCATTACAACTTGGTCACAGCAGGTGCTTCTCACCGCGTCAGTGGGATGCCGTGTTACTCAAGAGGGTACCGTGTGACGCAAGAGGATGCTATGTATCTCACGAGGGTTGGAAACGCGTGCCGATGACGTGGTAAGCAACACCTGCCTGGTTGAATAAAGGGGGTGTGCCCACAAATGCCTGGCCCTGTGGAAAGGCGACAGGTGTGGGGATGGGGATGGGAGCGCTCGGGGCAGGGGCTTACACTCGTTCACTTCTCAGCTCAACTTCAGCCGTTTCTAACACAAATGCTCCCTAGCCGCGCCCCGATACCTCCAAACACCCCAAGAACAACCCCGAAACACCCCCTAAACAGCCTCTAAATGCACCCCTACCCCACAGCATGCGCCTACGTTGAGCTTAAAAGTGTACGAGTGTAAGCCCCTGGCTTGGGGTGGCGTCAAAGTCTGGAACCGCTTACTCGGCACGCGGCCGCGGCGGGTCCGTGGCGACCCGCGCCATCGGTCTCTCGCAGCTCGCCGCGGCCACCAACACGGCAGGGCCTCAACCCGCCATCCCAATTTAAACCACAACATGTAGCGGGCAAACAACCCACACGGCGCCATGGGGAGCAAGGAGTGCCAATGGAGTAAGGAGTGTATTTACACGTACTCTACGCTACGAATACTCAGTGCTTATGACTCACGCCATCGCTTACATGGTTTCGACGTTGAGTTGAATACGACAAACCACTTAGACACTTAGTCTGACTTTGTGCTACTTAGTCTGACTTAATGCCCGCTCGACCACTCAGAACGCTCCATTTGGACGACTTAGAACTGCTTGTTGCTAAGTGTCTGAGTTTGTTTTGCACTTGGTCATTGGGGACCCTGCGACACGGCGACGACGATGTACTTCGCGTCGTTCGCCATCGCGCTGGTAAGGCGGTGCAGGTTGACCCTATCAACACCCGGGTTGAAAACGCGCCTGTTGTCAGCGCTCGAAACTGAAATGTGATGATGCGCTTTCAATTTTTGCTTTCACGTTCAACTTGCGCCGCTACACCCTGGCCGCCGCCGCGCTCGTGGCCGCGGCGTGGATGCTGTGGCGCCGCGCACGCAAGAACCGCCAGTACTGCACGGCAGGGGCGTACGCTCGTTCCCATTTCCGCTCAACTTGAGCTTACTTTGCCCCTTTCCGCTCAACTTGAGCTCACTGTGTCCACCATGTAACCCAAATTAACCCGTGGATGTGGCCCGAAGGTGCTCAAGTTGAGCAAATTAACCTGTGGATGTGGCCCGAAGGTGATCAAGTTGAGCTCCAACGTGAGCAATGTGTCCCGAAGGTTCTCAATTTGAGCTCTGAAGTGAGCGAGTGTAAGCCTCTGCTGCACGGCGCAAACGGTGGGCGGGGGCAAGGCGGCTGCCGCGGTGCTCGAGAAGCGCCGCGACGCGGTGCTGGTGGTGGGCAGGGGCTTGCACTCGTCCACTTCTCAGCTCAACTTGAGTAATGTCTGACACAAGCAGACACCCCACACACCTCCTAAGACCCCTGAACACGGGCTACACAACCCCTATGCGCACCCCCTCTCTCATACAGAGCGCTCACGTTGAGCTGAACAGTGGACGAGTTCAAGCCCCTGGTGGTGGGTGCCACGGGGCGCACAGGGCGCGAGGTGGTTCGTGCCGCGCTGGCATCGGGGCGCCAGGTCGTGGCGGCCGTCCGCAGCGCGGAGAAGGCCGCTGAAGTCTTCAACAAAGCGTTCATGGACGAGGCCTTGGGCGGTACATCTTCCGTCATGTTCTCCTCGTCGTCCGCTACATTCAACGGCGGGCCCGCCGCCGGTGGCAAGACCTGGAGCGGCATGGACGTGCGAGGCAAGCGCTCACACTCGTCCACTTCTCACCTCAACCGCAGCCCTCAACCCTTAACCCTAAAACCTAAACCCTAAATCCTTGACCCGGCCTGGGACGTGCGAGTCAAGCGCTTACACTTGTCCACTTCTCACCTCAACCTCAGCCGTTTCCGTCGTCGCTGAAACCCTGCACCCACCCAAGGTACTCCACCAAAAGTGCTTACGTCGCGCTGAATGGTGGATGAGTGTACACTCATCCACTTCTCAGCTCATCCTCAGCCGTTTTCGTCGCTGAAGCCCTGAAAACACCCGAGGTACCCCTGGAAAGTGCTTACGTCGAGCTGAACGGTGAAGGAGTGTCAGCCTCTGAAACCCTGCAGCTACGCAAGGTATCCCACGAAAAGTGCTCAAGTCGAGCTGATCCGGTGGACGAGAGTAAGACTCTGGTGCTCGGCAAGCGGCAGCTGAAGCCGCTGGTGATCCACGCGGGGGTAGACATCATGCGCCCCAACACCCTCACCCCCGAGCTTTTCGCCGGCGTCACGCAGGTTGTCAGCTGCGTGGGATCCATCTACGGGCGCCTCCCCTACGTACCCCCCCCGGCTGCCGAGGAGAAATCCAAACCCCCGCCCGCCCCCGCGCCCGGCGCCAATTCACACACCAACGAGAAACACGGTAGCGGCGCCGGCAACGAGAAACACGGCGGCAGGGGCTTACACTCGTTCCCATTTCCCCTTAACTTGAGCTTACTTTGCACCTCTCCGCTCAAGTTAAGCTTACATAGTCCCTTATGTAACCCAACCTTACCCGTGGATGTGTCCCGAATGTGCTCAAGTTGAGGTCTAACGCGAGCGTTGTGGTATCGAAGGTCCTCAAGTTGAGCTCTGAAGTGAGCGAGTGTAAGCCCCTGCACGGCGGCAACAAGTACAGCATCAACATCAAGAATGTGACCAACGGGGTGACCAATGGCGTCAAGAACGGCATTCAGAAAGTGAAGACAAATGTTAAGAAGGGCAAAAAAAACGGCGATGTGGTGGAGGAGCTAGGGTAGGGCCCTGACACACAGTTGCTAGCCACGTCAACACAAGGTGTTACACCCTTACAGGGGTTAAACCCTTACATGCTTTGGGGTTTGTCGTCCTCAAGTGGCGGAGGGGGTCGGTCAGTGCTCACCATGTGAAGCGCCTCGGGGCTCGATAAGCGTCAGTAAGACAAGGAAAAAACAATTAAACCAACTGGGGTTTGCAGTGCGTTGTATAACGCAGCGAGCAACCTCTGCCGGGCTCTAAGGTGAGGGAGATGGGGTACATTGACAGCATGACCAGCGAGCGAGTGGACGCCACGGGCATCCCCAACTTGTCGCGGGCGTTTATCCGCCACGTGTCGCGCGGCGCGGTCGGCGGGCGCTGCCCGCAGCCGCGGGTCATCGCGCGCTTTGACTCGTCGGAGGCGGCAGGGCCTTGCGATTTGATCCCTTAC
>Ga0307489_10002302_pt1 | contig 12765 bp, 22 predicted proteins | sample SB12metaG_FD_202247 | JGI IMG/M metagenome (GOLD analysis project Ga0307489, IMG submission 202247) | Sea-ice brine microbial communities from Beaufort Sea near Barrow, Alaska, United States - SB 1.2 | ecosystem: Environmental > Aquatic > Marine > Coastal | place: USA: Alaska | collected...
GCGGCGGCAGCGGCGGCGGCGGTGGCGGTGGCGACGGCGGGGGCGATAGCGGCGGCGGCGGCGGCGGCAGCGGCGGCGGCGGCGGCTTCGTCAGCTTTGGCTTCAGTGCGGAGCTCGGCGGCGAGGGCGTTGGCACGGGCGCGCTGCGTCGCGGCCAGCGCGTCAACTCCGAGACCGCTGATTCTGCGCGCCGCCACCGCCGCGTGCGATAGCGGGAACGAGGTCAGTTTGGTCAATTTATTCAGACGCGATTTGGACGCGGCGGTGGCGAGAGGCATCTCGCCCACGTCGTCGTCGTCCTCGCCGCTCTCGTAGTCGGAATCGGCGCCGCTGCTCCCGCTCCCGCTCCCGTCGCTCCGCCTTCATCTATCGGCGCAAGTTGAATTAGAGGGCAAAGTTTGAAGGCGGTACATCATATTGTAGTTTCAAGCGCTTAGTTCCAGGCGCTTTCAACTTGAGTTTCAAAGGGTCAACCTGCACCGCCCTACCTTCGGCTTCGCTCGTCTCTGCCCCCTTCCATCATGGTCTCCAGATTGACGAGGTTGCCGGCGCTGGCGTTACCGATAATGCCGCCGCCTCCGCCGCCTCCGCCGCCGGCAGGTTTCGAAAAGGAGAGCGATCGTTTGGCAGGATAGGAGAACAATCTGCTGAAGAAACTGCCGCCGCCGCCGCTGTTGCCGCCGTTGCCGCCGCCGCCAATAACAGCGTCGGAAGCATCGGCGTTGGTCTCGGCGTCGGGATCAGCGTTGGCGGCGGCGGCCACAACCCCGAGCTGCCCCGACATACGCAGCGGCGACGCGAGGAGCGAGGAGGTGGGCGTGCGGGTCCCGGTGGCGTGCGGGTCACGGCGGTGCGCGGGCTGCGGCGACGACCACGAGCGGCGCCGCAGGTGGCCACCCCCCTCCTCCACATCCGCGCCGCGCAGCAGAAACTTCTCGAGCCCGTGCAGGCGCGCCTCCGCCCGCCTCTTAGGGTCAAACACATCATGCTCTCGCCACGTCACTGGACATCGTTTAACTCCATGAATGAGGGTTTAAGACTGTGTGGGTGAGACGACGAGGGTGATACACGTGTCCCCACCGGCTCCTGGCCTCCTCGGCGACCCGCGCCTCCGCCCGCGCGCGCGTCAGCTCCCCCTCCGCCACATGCTCCGCCGCCACCACACCCCCCGCGCCCTCCGCGCCCGCACCCGCCTCGTCCTAGGAGCAAATAAATAAAGCCTGTCACGTCATCCAAAGCAATTTGAACCCTCGATTCTTGAGATATATGGGAACCTATGACATGGCGAGTAGTATATACCAGGCCCTACCTCGCCCGCGCCCGCGCCCGCGGCGAGGGTGCGGCGCAGCTGGGCGATCTCCGCCTGATACTTGCGGATGAGCGCCTTGTCGTCGCACAACTCGTTCACTGTGGCGTGGTTCGTCACCAGCTTTGCCTCACACCAGGGCCGGGTGGATCATGCCTCAAACACTTGTTCACTGACTGGTCGGTCAGAGTGTACCAGTGTAGCCGTACACACTCGCCGCATCCTCCACCCTGGCCTGGCCACTCGTTCCCTGATTGTTTGCTCATCGCATACTAGTATACCCGTACACACTCGCCGCATCCACCTCCCCGGCCTGGCCACGTCATGATGGCCACGTCATACGGGGCCCGACCTGGCTGGCGAAGTGCAGCGCCGCCCGGGTGGGTTCCACGGCCGACGCGGCGGCGGACACGCACGTCACCACGGAGTAGCAGCGCAAGTTGCATTTGAAACCATGATTTGAAAGGAGTACATCACACTGTAGTTTCAAGCGCTCAGTTGAAGGCGGTTTCAACTGGGGTTTCGTAGGGTCAACCTGCACCGCCCTGCCACGGCGGTCCGCGCGTTGCCGCCGATGGAGCTCGCTAGTATGCGCGTCAACTTGGAGTTGCGGTACGGGATGTGCATCGACGAGTGGCCGTGATGCGGGTCGCCCGAGCCCCCCGTATAGGGCCTCAATAATACTGCTTGCCACGTCGTCGACACGCATGTTGTTGAACCCTTGAGTGTTGATCTATTCGGCATCATTTGAGGTGGTGAGCAGGAGCACAATCTCTGCCAGGCCCTACCCCTACAGCAGAAACCCCGCTTCGAGCTTCACCCAAACTCCGAATCACTATGCCCAGTGTGAGCAACGATTTGTTGATGTGGCAGCCCTCCTTGAGCTAGGGCTTAGCAGATAGTGCTCACCACGTCATGTGATGCCAATTGAATTGCGTAACGAGGGTCAAAATTGTGGAGGATGACGTGGCATACAATATAGAAAAGTGCGTCAAACCACTTAGCGACTTGATGACTTTGAGTGCTAAGTCGTCCAAATGGACAGCTCTGATTGGTCGAGCGGGACGACTTAGCACGCTAAGTCGCTAAGCCGCCAAGTGGCTTGACGCACTTTTGTCATATCTGCGGGGCCGTACCTTGAGGCGAGCCCCCGAGGACTGCGCCTGGCTGGCGCGCTCGGATCCCGCCACGCAGCAGGGTCATTGAGAACATGCACTCCAACCCAGATCGGACGTGCCTGCATGGCTTACCTCCACGTTGAATGCTCATACATACGCGCGGACTCAGTCAGTCGATGCAACGTCGGCCGGGTGCTTGTTCTCAACACCCCTCCTGCCAGATCCACGAAGTTGAGGGTAGCGGTGAGCACCGGCCCGGACTTGGAGGATGGACGGTCGGACGTTTCAGCAGACGGCACGGACGGCTGCTTGGGGTGGTTACCCTTGAGAGTCGGGTCGTTGTCGTCAAAGCTGCCGGAGGCACTGCCGTAATCACTCCCGGTGCCACCGCCGCCGCCGCCGCCGCCACCACCGCCGCCGCCGCCACCGCCGCCGCCGGCGCCGGCGCCGTTGGGTGCACCCTTGGCCGCCTCGTGCGACACCGCCCGGCTCTCGATGGTGAGGCGCACGATCTGGTGCGAGCGGCTGGACTCCGAGTTCATCCCCGTAGCGCCCGTCTGCCGCCTCCTCTCCGCCCTAGGGCCGAGCGAATATGCGATGACGCGTCACAGGATGACACGTCAACGGATGACACGTCAACGGATGACACATCATATATGACACGTCATATATGACACGTCATAGGATGACAGTTGACTCGATGAGCGAGGATGTACAACTAGGTGGATGTCGTGGCAGGCATGGGGCCAAGTATGTATCGATTAGCACATCGTGGGATGACATGTGAGCCCACCTCCACCGCCGCCAGCAGCCGGTCCAGTGCCTCGCGCGACTCGACCAGCTCATCGGTGAGCCGCTCCACCACGGTGCCGCGCTCCTTGTCGTCCCAAAGCCGAAGCCCCTCCTCGCCGCCGCGACCGCCGCCGCCACCACCGGTCCCCCAGAACCCGCCCCCGCCGCCGCCAGGCCCCCCGAAACCACCGCCGCCCCCTCCGCCACCTCCGCCGTGACCGTGACCGCTTCTATTTCCGTGACCATGTCCGTTTCCATTCCCATTTCCATTTTCCAGGTCCGCGGCCCCTGATGCGGGCTCGTCCACGTTGAGGTCTCGCACCACCTCGTTGTAGATCTCAATGGCGGACACGTGGATGAGGTACTCGCGGTCGCCGCACGCCTTGATGCTCGCGAAGATGTCGGCCACAGCGGCGTGCATCACGGCGCGCATGGTGTGCGTCTTTCCGCCGCCCGTCTGCCCGTACGCGAATACCGTGCCATTGACCCCCTTGAGCGACCCCAGCACGATGTCCTTGGCGGCAGCCTGGTACACCGCCTGCGAGCCCACGTCGGGAGCGAAGACGCGGTCGGCGTGGTAGCTCGCGGGGGCGGAGCGCGGAGCCGGGGCGGCGCCCACGTAGCGCAGCTCGCGGTCGTCGCGCACCTCCCACACGCTCAGCTCCGGGCGCAGGGCCGCCCGCGCCGACACACACCAACGTTTGTGTGTTGAGTTAACCAGGGTACAGTATCGGCAACTTGGAGCTGCTAGCTTTTTGCCTGGCAAAAGCGAAGATGGGGTGCCTTCGGCGGGGTCCCTCTCGACACGCGTTTGACCTGGGAAGGATGCGGGAGGTACGCAAGCCACAGGATATATCGCATGCGCCGTCTCCGGATGCATGGGAAGTTCGCTGGCCGCCGGAGGAGACGCTGGCGACGCTATGGATGAGGGTGTGCGCCTTCTCAGTTGAGATTCCTTGGTGCGCGGTGTGTTGGGTTGCCGAGGGAAAATGCCTTGTTACTCAAATGTGAACACGCCGCGGTGGTGAGGGAGTGGTGTTGCGCGCAGGGCGGGAAGGGATACGGGCGAGGGATGATATGGGCGCACGTCCCCACCGCGTGTCTCTCGCTCGGCGTCGCTCAGCGGCCGCACCCGTACGCCAACCCATATGGCCTGGCCAGCACCTCCATCGTCAACCGTCTCGACTGCTGATGTTGAAATTCTCTCTATCACGCCGCCGCCGCCGCCGCCGTGCGCTGGCGCGGCGGGCGGCATCCTACGGTCCCCGACGCTGCGGGGCACCGAGCTTTAAAGGGAACACTATCGCTCTGCGGCGTCGCCGCTACGACTGCGGGAGGTGCAATCCCGATTGCGATGGCGTTGCCTCTGCCCGCGGCCCGTGACACAAAATATCGTCTTGGCCTCGGCAGGGGTAATAAATGGGTTTAGGGTTTCGGGTTTAGGGTTTTATAGGGGTACTAAACCCTAAACCCTAAACCCTAAACCTTGTGAAACGGCCGTCGGCCTCCCCCATAGAAAACGCTCTCTGTCACGTCACCTCGTTGCATCCCACGCCAGCAAGGCGCTGGGCGAACAACTTCAACACGCTCGCTTCTCACTCCCTCAGCGCCGTACATCACCGAGTGCAAGCGTGTGCGTCACGCGGACTGGACTGGCGGCTGCACCGCTACCTGCTCATACCACCCTCATCTCGTTGCGAGTTCCGAGATCGACCAGACGCGGACACCCGACGACCAGTTCGCCACCAAAAGCCGCCGCCCGATCACGTGCTCAAGAGCCCGCCGGCGCGCACGTGCTACATTAACCAGCCTCTGCAGAAGCACTAGCACGTCCGACGCGCGCCCCGGCGACGTCAGTAGCGGCGCCTCGACCCGGGTCACACGAGGAGTCTTTGAGCACGTAAAAGCAATTCTAGGAGCGGGCGAGAGGCGCGATGCAGTGTCTGATGAGCCCGGCGATGGTGGGGCTGCCGGACGACGAGCTGTTCCGGCGCATCAAGCACCACCGCGGCGTGTACGGCAAGTGGGAGGACACCACGCCGGGTGGGGCCGCCCAGATGCCGGGCAGATACTGCCCACCACGTCACCAACACGCATTTCGAACCCTCGGTTCTTGAGCGTTGAGGCCTCCAAGATGCTGGCAGTGAAGCCAGCACGAGAGATCGTGGCCAGGCCAGGGAGGAGGACGCGGCGAGTGCGCACGCGTACACTGTTCCGCTTTGAGCAAACAACTACGTTGAGCTCAACCGTACAAAGGCATGCTCTGACGTGTTACTTGCAGCATCAGGCGGGCCCTGCCCCCAGGGGGCAACACCCTGTTCCACATGTGCCCCGCGCAGTTCTTCCACAGCAAACTGCCCATCGGCGCCGGGATGCACGGGTCGGGACCCCAGATCTTTCCCGCCACGACACGACACGCCCTCCAAACCCTCGTGTCCTCAGTGACTTCATATTCATGACTTGGCGAGCAGTATCTTTATGGCCCATTGCCCGCCGCGTCATCGACACGCATTTTGCACCCTGGTTTCTTGAATCAAATGATGTGGCGAGCAATACCTGCCAGGCCCTGACCGAAGATACATGCCTGAGGACTTCCACCACACTGGAGTCGTCGAGGTACGTTCTGTTTACCTTTTCGCCGCTTACAGGGCGACGCTTATCATGGAATCATATGAAGCTGACTCACGAGTATGCCTGCTGTGTCACACGGTGGCACTGTACTCACGAACCAGGGGTTTAAACGTCTGTACCGCAGACATTCTTCGACACCGGCGCCCTCATGGCCTTCGCCAACGAACAGCTGGCGGACCAGGAGGTGGGGCCGGGGCCCGGATCCGGGGCGGCTACACTGGTACATTATGAGCGGACAGTCAGGGAACTACTCTAGTCGGTACACTATGAGCGGACAGTCAGGGAACTACTCTAGTCGGTACACCATGAGCGGACAGTCACGGAACTACTCTAGTCGGTACACTATGAGCGGACATTCAGGGCACGAGTCGGGATGTGCCAGCCCGGTGATTTCACCACATTCACAATTTACAACGTCCTTTCTTGACTTGAAGCGCCACCGAAGGACGTAAGCGTACTCGTAATTCTCCGAGCGCCAGGTCACTCGCCACGTTACAGTCTATAGACCACCGCGTCTTGCGTTGAGTGCCACCCAGTGACGCGCGAGCGTAATGTGACACGTGGCCCTAAATCCTAAACCCTAAACCCTAAACCCTAAATCCTAAACCCTACTGTGACACGTGGCGACCCTGGCTGGAGGGGTTCTTCTACGTGCTGCAGCTGGACCCCAAATACCTGCCCGAGATCGAGGACTACACGATGAGCGAGGCGGGGCGGGAAGGGAAGATTCTGATGCACGGTAGGATTCACCGTGGATGACGCTCGCCGCGTCATCTACCACAAGAGTTAGAAGGCTTTCATCCACCACATTTCATACCTTTGTTACATGAGTCAAAGGGCACCCTATGACGCTGCCGCCCTTCTCTCTCACTTTTAAGTGAGAGAATGGCACTAGAGCCCTTGATAAGATTTGCGGTTTACCGATTAGCTCCCATCATTAGACCCCTATACCACCTGTTCATAAATATCGCCCCCCTGACGTGGCGAGCATAAATCGCCTGGCTCTAATGCACGGGGTGATACAGGTGGAGGCGATCCAGCGCGTGTACCTGGCGGCATGGGCTTACACTCATTCACGTTTGACTTCAATTTGAGCAACTCCAGGACACATTCATGACTGAAGTTGGGTTACACGGTGGACAGAGGAGCTCAAGTTGAGCTGAATTCGGAACGTGTGTAAGCCCCTGCCTGGCGGCGCGAGCGGAGGACAACTCCATGCGGGGCACCTTCACCGACGTCACGCCGCCCACCCGGTAGCTCGACATACCAGAGTAGGCCGATTTCGGCATATCACCTGGGTGAAATGCCCATACAGAGTTGCGGACAAAGCGTCAGCGCCAGCGCTCGGCGCGGGAAACGATATACCGAAATCAGCCTGTTTAGCATGTGGTGAATGACGTCACCGTCACGCTGACGCCGGCCGCGCCGGAGCGCAAGACACGAGGGTTTGTAAAATGTTGTCGTGTACGTAGGTAGCATCCATCTCGTCAGTTGTTGTATAAATGAAGGCATGGTGAATGACGTCACCAACGAATGACGCCACCGTGACGCCACCATTCAGGTAACTCAAGACATGAGGGTTCAGCATGTGGTGGATGATGTCACCGTTCGTGCCGCGGGCGGCTGTGGCAAGGGTAACTAAGCTCAATTAATGTCACGTCATGACTCAAATTTTCCGGATAATTGTGATTTCGCTGGAGCTGGTGCTATGAACCTATGAGACGAGGCTGTCACATGCTGCCGGAGGAGGGGAGTGCGCGGTGCGGTGCGTGCGAGAGCGAGGGCGTATCCGGGCATGTGATTACGGAAACTGACTAAATGCTACTTTGGGAAAACTACTTTGTGAGCGCCTTGGGGCTGGATACCGTGAGAAGAAACCATAAACTACTTTGGGACACTGCTAAGCGCCTCAGGCCGTGGCCCCTCGCCTCGCTCAAGACGGCACACGGCCCCACAGCGCCGCGCCCATCACCCCTCGCTCTAGACCACTACCTCCTACCCCCGAACCCCCGCACCCACCACCCCTCACTCTACACAGCCACCTCCTCCGCGTTGTGGTTCTCACTTTGGTTGTCCGCTCTGGCCCCTCTACCCCATACGCATGGCCCCACGCAACCAGAGACCCCCAAAGACCCCCCACAGATCCCCCACAGACCCCCCACAGAACCCTTAAGCACCCCACCACCGTCCCTCCACTTCCCTTGCACTCCACATACACCCTCCACAACCCCCACATACCACCTACGCACCCCCTACACCCTGCTAAAACACCGTCCAGCCACCGCCACCCCTGGCTCTACACACCCCCCACCTCCTCCTCGCTAACCTCCGCCTCGCTCTCCGCCTCCGCCGTGTTAGCCGTGTTGAACGCCTCGTCCTCCGCCTGCGTCGGCGCCGTCTTCCTCGCGATGCGCGCGAACTTGCGGTCCATCTTCTTCATATTGATCCAGCTTTAGCGCCGCAAGTTAACGGTGGAAGCAAAACTGTTTGGTGGTCTATCATGGTTTAATTTCAAGACCTGAAACCAGGCGCTGGCTGTCAACACGGCTTACGATGGGTCTCAAGCTTTCAACTTGCACCGCCACGTTGAATGCGAAAGCCGCTGCTGGTAAGGCGCCATGCTTTGAACACGGGTTTGAAGGGTTTTCGGGTTTAGGGTTTAGGGCGGGTTTAGGGTTTAGCGCGGCGCCCCACCTTGGTAACGCGCTGCGCGGCGCCGGGGAACAGCTGGTTCTTCAAGAACAGCATCATGTAGCGCCGCAAGTTGAATTTAAACCAAAGTTTGAAAGCAGCTTATCATGTCCTAGTTTCAAGCGCTTAGACCTAGATCCAGGCGGTATCAACGTGGGTTGGGATGAAGGTGCAGCGCCAACCTACCATGAAGCGCTTGGTGACGGGGATGTACGGGTTGGGGTTGAGGTGCATGGCCACCACCAGCAGCATCTCGATGAACTCATCGATGTTGGCCTCCGCGCAGGGCCTTACACTCAACCACTTCTCGGCCCAACTTAAGCGCTACCTGTGGGATAGGGGGTGCGTTTAGGGATTATGTAGGGGGTGTTTAGGATGTATTACGGGGTATTACGGGGTATATCAGGGGGTGTTTTGGGTGTATTTTGTGTCCCAAACGGCTCAGGTTGAGCTGAAAAGTGGACGAGTGTGAGACCCTGCCTCCGCGTCGTCGTCCGTCTGCACGGAGCCGAGGATGACGTCCAGGTCGCTGCGCACCAGCCGCCCGCCGGGAGCCAGAGCCCACCACGAAAATGAAAGGAGCATCGAAAATAAGAGAAGCATCGAAAATGAGAGAAACATCTCAGGCTGACAGGGTAAAATTTAACTCGTTACCTCTCCCTCTCTCATCTCTCTCCTCTCCCCTCTCTTCCCTCCCTCTCAGATCTCCGCTTTCTCCTCTCTCCCTCCTCTGATGTGTTGAAATATGTTGAAGGACATTTTGAGCAATTTGTGGCGGCCCCCTACCCATGACGTTGATGTGCTGCAGCAGGGTGGTGAACTCCTTCAGGTCCATCGTCTTCATGTTGCCCTCGTTGTAGCGGCGCAAGTTGAATTTGAAAGCAACTTTTGAAAGCAGTTCATCAGGTTTTAGTTTCAAGCGCTTGGCTGCAGGACCTTTCAACATGGGTTTGATAGGGTCAACCTGCACCACCCTACCTCGTTACGCCCTTTGTAGAACTTGAACACCTCGTCAAGCTCGGGTTTGACGATTGTCAAAATCTTGGTCATAACCTTGCCCCCCATCACGTTTTTGACCTCGGTGTCATCCGCCACCGACGAGTTGGGCAGCAGAGTATCCACGACTAGCTTCTCGAAAGCCTCCGCCACGCTAATCCCAGAGGAACCGAGACTGGCGGAGGGGGCGTGGTGAGAACGCCCGCTGCCGTCGGCGGTGTTCATTCCGTCCACACCCATGCAGCCGTAGCGCTTGGCGGCTATGCGGATGAGCAAGTTGATGTATTCTCGCGGGTCCAGCTCGTTCGCGGGTCCAGCGTTGTTTTTCTCCCTGTGGCCGTCATCGAGGGCCTGGCAGATGCTGCTCGCCATGTCATTGACACTCAGTATGAACCTCGATTTCCTCATTTAAAACGCCATCCCATGATGTGGCGAGTAATTTCTGCCAAGCCCATTGCCCGCCATGTCATCGACACGCATTCTGAATCCTCGGTTTTTGAGTTCAACGGCGGGCTATGACGTGGCAAGCAATATGCGACAGACACTGCCTTCGTTGCGGTTGACGCGCGTGAAGATGATGTCCAGCTGTGCCTGCATGCAGGGGCTTGCACTCGTTCACGTTAGAGCTCAACTTGAGCACATTCGGGACACGTTCATGGTTCAAGTTTGGGGTACGTGGGGCGCACAGACAGCTCAAGTTGAGCTGAAAGTGAACGAGTGTAAGCCCCTGCCTGCGTGCACCCGCTGGGCTCGTGCGTGAGCTTGGCGTCTTTGACCAGCTTGTGGAACTCGGTCATGTTCATGTACCCGCCCATGCTGTAGAACTTGTAGATGCCGCGCAGCAGGGGCGCACACTCCTCCACTTCTCACCTCAACGTTTGCCCTTTTCGTGGGAAAGGGGGTGTTTAGGGGGTGTCTAGGTGATGTCTAGGGGGTGTCTGGGGGGTGTCTAGGGGGTGATTACGGGATGTGTTGGTGGTGTTCAGCGGGGGAGTCAGGGGAGAGTATAGGGTGTGGTGCCGGGTTGTTTAAGAGGAGTTCGGGGGTTGTTTACGGTGTGCTGGGGTGTATTTTGACAGAAACGGCTGAGGTTGAGGTGAGAGGTGGAGGAGTGTGACGCCCCTGCCGCGCAGGTCCGTGAAGTACATGGACAGCAGGCGCTGCAGGTCGCCCCCCTGCTCCTTGCTGTAGCGGCGCAAGTTGAATTTGAAAGCAAAAGTTGAAAGCAATTTATCATATTGCTCTTTCAAGGCCTGACTTCCAGGCGCTTTCAACGTCGCTTTGATAGGGTCAATCTGCATCGCTCTACCTTGGACAGGCCCAGCGACGACAGGTCACCGCCGGACAGCGTGGTGAACAGCAGCCGCTCCTTCATGTAGCAGCGCAACTTAAATTCGAATTCAACGTTTGAAAGCGGTTCATCATAGTTTAGTCTCAAGCGCTTAGTTCCAGGCGCTTGCAACGTGGGTTTGATAGGATCAACCTGCGCTGCCCTACCTTGGCCAGCGCCGCCGAGTCACCCGTCCGGTAGGGTCTCATGGACAGTGCTCGCCACGTCATAGGATACAATTTATCTCAAGAAAGTTGGGTTAAGAATGAGTGCGTGATGACGTGGCGAGCACTGTGCCACGTCATAGGATACGGTTTAACTCAAGAAGGAAGGATTCAGAATGTGGGCGTGATGACGTGGCGAGCACTATCCATGAGTCCCTACCGTCTCGCCCCACAGCGCGGTGGCCAGCGAGTTGCCCAGCTTGTCCAAGATCGACCGGCACGTTCGGGTCTGAAAGCGACTGCACGCCTCCTCGCTGTAGCGGCGCAAGTCGAATTTGAAAGCAAAGTTTCAAACCGGTTCATCATATTTTAGCTTCAAGCACATAGTTCCTGGCGCTTTCAATGTGAATCTGATAGGGTCAACCTGCACCGCCCTACCTCGCTCACGCGCAGGGACGTCTCCTCGGCTTGCACCACTTTCATGAGCTCCGCGACCTGCGCGGGCGAGGGACCGGGCTGGCCGGGCTCTGCCGCCGCCTCTAGCGCCGCCGCCGCCGCCGCCAGCGCCTCCACCCGCCGCGCCGGGAGCGGCGCCGGGGGCAGCTTGGGCACAACACCCAACATCAGGGCCGCAGCAACAACTTGCACCCTGCTTCCTCACGGGGTTGCCTAGGGGTTGGACACATGGTGTACCGGTGCTCGCCGCGTCATCCACCACATTGCTCAAAATGCCCTTCAACACATCTGCCAACCCTCGGATTTTGGGTCCAATGCTGCCCCCACCCCCGACATGTTATGAGTATTTATTGCCGGGCTTGAACTGATGAACGCCGTCCGCCGGATGTTTTGAACCCATGCTCTGTAAGGCCCGACCGAACATCCACGCGATGAGGGAGGGCAGGAGGTCGAGGTCGCCGGTGGTGAGCGCGGGCAGCAGTAGGCCGTGCAGGGAGGTGGGCAGCTTCAGGTGTGTGCAGCAGTCCTCCAGTACCTTGATGATGACGTCGTTGTAGCCGCAGCCCTCCAGCACCGGGTCGTCGGGGAGCGCACCGCCGGCCCCGTCCGTGATGACCGCCACCAGGTGCGCCAACGTCCGCGGGTTCGACAGCAAGTCCATTGACAGCGGGCCGTCCGCCACCGTGCGCCCCAGGGCGTACCGCCGAAACTTGAAATTGAAAGCAAAGTTTGAAAGCGGTAAATCAAATTCAAGCTTTAAGCATTGAACCAAGTGCGGTCCACGCGGGGTCAACCTGAGGTGATTGGGGTCTAGGGTCTAGGGTTTAGGGCTTAGGGACAGGGTTTAGGGCTTAGGGTTTAGGGTTGAGGTTGCACCCCACCAGGTGCAGCGCCGCCCACCTCAGCAGCACTGCCTCCTCCGCCTCCGCGTCCGCCACCTTGTTCACGAATTCCTTTTCCAGGTCCGGGCGCCGGCGCTGCGGGTCCGGCATCAGCCACCGGATGTCACCCTTGCCGCAATTACCCGTCACTCCCAAGTCGGCGATCACGGAACTCGGCGTTTGTCGCCCGGTCTCACGAATGTCTCCGGTCGACTTTCTCAAGCCGGCTTTGGTGTCATCCAACGGCTCTGCCAGGGTGGCGCCAAAGTCTCCATCTCCCAGCGACTTTCGTCTTCTTCTTGACGTCATCGCTTTCGCCTCTGCCCCCTCCGCCGCCTCCGCCCCCGCCGCCTCCGCCGCCTCCGCCCCCGCCCCGGCCGCCGCCTCCGCCGTCGCCTCT
>Ga0307489_10002303_pt1 | contig 12763 bp, 8 predicted proteins | sample SB12metaG_FD_202247 | JGI IMG/M metagenome (GOLD analysis project Ga0307489, IMG submission 202247) | Sea-ice brine microbial communities from Beaufort Sea near Barrow, Alaska, United States - SB 1.2 | ecosystem: Environmental > Aquatic > Marine > Coastal | place: USA: Alaska | collected 2017-05-06
ACACCAGTACCCACGTCTGTTAGTCCTGAAGACGCAGACGATATGTCTGGCTTGAGGGAAGTCAATATGGGTGCATTAGCCAAAGATATTATTCCGTCTATGCAAGGCGCTTTTGATGGTGGTGCTACTGATTCAAAAGAAGATGTCACTGTGAATAACGTCCGAGGTAAGGATGAGCAGGAGGACAATAAACGTTTTGACGTACCTTCTAATGGTGCGCCCAGTCCATTATTTGGCGCGCTGCCTTTTACCCAGCAGTTTTTACGTTTTGAAGAATTTGGCACCTCATCACTGGCTGACGTAAATGTTGATCCTGAAACAGCCTTGTCACTACCGATACCAGCAGATGCGGCAAGTATGCCAGATTCCGCTGCTTTGGATACCTTCCTAAAACAGGATATTTACCCGGCACCCACGCGTTGGGCGAATACAGTTGGCAGCAACCCCTGGCAAGCATTAATAGAATCATTTATTGGCCGTGATTTGGATACGCCGCCTATTGAAGGTCGCCCCCCTGGTGAGGGCTGGGCCCATCAGCGCTGGGAGGAGTTCGCGCCGAAAACCTATTTCAATACCGCCCAAACAGGCGCACGCACAAATGCCGGATTACGGGACGATAAGCAAACACATGCTTATCGTGTGGGTGAGTTTGCTCCGGGTGGTTTGTACCATAATACCGCCGGTATGACTGGATTTGCGGGCACGACCAGTGGTTTACAAGTTAAGCTTCATCCCAGTCTACCGGTGCAGAAACAGGAGTCACTTTGGACCTTTGACGGCACTTTCCCCCCCAAATTGCTAAAAGTGCGTTATGGCGAGCCGGTGCTTATGCGTCACCATAATGCCTTACCGGTAGATGTATCGGCCAACCGAGGATTCGGTCTGCACACCATCACCACCCATGAGCATAATGGCCATAACCCTGCCGAAAGTGATGGTTTTGCTAATGCTTTTTTCTTTCCTGGGCAATTTTATGATTATAGATGGCCAGTGACCCTGGCCGGGCATGACAGTATTAATACTGATGCCAAAGATCCCCGCGCGGGCTCTCCAGATGGTAATGGCGGGATCACCAAATTAGCTGGTGATTGGCGTGAAACCATGAGTACGCATTGGTTTCATGATCATATGCTCGATTTTACCGCGCAAAATGTCTACAAAGGCAATGTGGCCATGATGAATTACTACAGCGCGGTCGATCGTGGTAATGAGTCAATCGAAGACGGCGTAAACCTTCGCCTACCATCTGGCTCTGCCCTGGATTGGGGTAATCGAGACTATGATGTCAATTTACTATTGGCAGAAAAAGCCTGGGATAAAAGTGGGCAACTTTGGTTTAACCCCTTTAACCAAATAGGCTTTATCGGCGATGTTATGACAGTAAACTGGTTATATAAGCCGTATATGGAAGTTCGCGCACGTCGTTATCGTTTTAGAATACTTAACGGCTCGGTGTCCCGTTACTTTAAACTTGCCTTGGTTAATCAAAGCGGTGTCGCTGCCGAGTTTCATATGGTGGCCAATGATGGAAACATCATGGAACATTCTGTGTTGATGGAAAATGGCGAAATGCCGACTCTGGGTGTCGCAGAACGTTACGATATCGTGGTTGATTTTAGTAAGTTTAAAGAAGGTGACAGGTTATATCTAGTCAATATGCTACAGCATAAAACGGGTCTGGGTACCGATAAAATTATCCCTGTCAAAGATATCATAAATGGTGCGTACAAAGCGCAAACCATTGATGACGATAACGACGCTATCGCCGATAGATGGAGTGCTGATCCGGTTGTAGGGCGTTTTATGGAATTTCGTATAGTAGAGTATACCGGTCAGGATAAGAGCCTGGATCCTGCTGACTATGTGGAAGGCAAGAAAAAAATGATCCCTCTGCGTCGCCCTACTGAAGACGAATTGGGCAAGGCATTACACCGTACCTTCGAATTTGAACGTCAAGCTACCGATGAAACCCCCTGGGTTATAGAAACCGACGGTGGCAAAGGCTTCAACATGGATCCAAGACGCTTATCCGCCGCGCCGGAAAAAAATTCTGGTGGTTTGGAAGTATGGCGTTTACTTAATAGCGGCACCTGGAGCCACCCGATTCATATCCACTTTGAAGAGGGGATTATTCTGCGCCGCGATGGCAAAGAGCCACCACCCTGGGAAAAATATGCTCGTAAAGACGTTTACCGCTTAGGCCCGCAGCCTGATAGCGGGGATATGGTAGAAATTGCCTTACGCTTCCGTGAATTTGCCGGTACTTTTATGGAGCATTGCCATAATACCCAGCATGAAGATCACGCTATGCTATTGCGCTGGGACATTGAAAATCCAGGGCAAACATTAGTCATGCCATCACCCATCCCATCGTGGGACGGAGTGGGTTATGTGGATACTCATGCGTTGCCCACATTTCGTACTGGTGACGCGGTAGGTCAATACGGCCCCGATCTGGATGATCAGGCACTGGAAATTTGGCTAAAAGGTATGGAAATCGAAGAAATTAATATGTTGGATATGGAAATCGGCGATGCCTTAAATCCTACTGAAGATGAAAGAGCGGTGGGTAAAATACCACTACGTCGCGGGATTAATATTGATGCTCAGGGTGTCGAGCGAGAAGTGTTCTTTGTTTTACATGACATTTCCAATCGGGATTTGGCCACACAATACGGTGTTGCCTGGGCGGGGGCTCTAGTGGGCACACCCGAGGCCGCCACTTCTGAAGCAAGCTATGATGGATCCACTGATACCTTTACTTTCTTTGGTGATTTACCCAATCCGGTTACCCGTGTTCATCCAAATTTTGTCGACCAAAATGATCCCAATATTCCTGCCCAAAGCGCAGACAATACCTACTCGCCACTGCGCCGCGTCACAATGGATGGCAAAGATGTCATTGTAAATACATTCTTTATCAACTGGGGCAGCGAAGGTTGGGAACAACTAAGAGTTGATGTTAACTGTGACCCAACAGTGGAAGGTACTTTCCCGGATGATCCGCCTAATACATCGTGTATGTATAACGGTGAAACGTGGGGGGGCGATACCGGACATGCAGTTGAAATAAATGTCGATACAGCTGAACCTTATGTGCGGATGAAATTACATAAGTCATGGACGTTCCGCGCTGACTATATTCCTTATTATATCGTGGTCGACTCCTATCCTGCGGGACCCGCTAACGCTATGGGCATTATTTATGTACCTAAGCATGAATTTTTAGCGCAAGTTGCTGTGCCGTTAATACAGTGGCTACCCCCAGCGCCTCTTAACGACAGCTACCCGCCGAGCGATGTGAACTCTGCAGCGGCAGGGGTGGATTTATCCATGCAATTGTCGGGTGGGGGTCCACTAGGTGGCCAAATTGGACTGCCTTCGTACTTTATGCCAGAAGCCAAATATAGCCCCCTGTGGCATATTGGATTTGCCCATTGGAACAGTGAAGTTGTGACTGCCGATGAAGTGTTTGTGGTTAAAGGCTTGGACGAGCTCAAAGCACTGAGGGATGAAGGTAAGGTAAAAATCCACGAATGGCCCGGGGCGTCTCCAGCCAAGATTGGCAGTAATGATTACAACTTTGAGAATTTGAACTCGCCTCAGGTGGTTAATTGTCCTACGCCAGTGACGATAGATGTCTCACTGCACAGATCTAGAAAATTATCCAAACCTTAACAGGCGACTACTGAGCAGCGTAAAGCGGGGACGACTTTATAGTAATCCGTGCTTTTTAATTTTTAGTTTAAGTGTTTCAAAAAAAATTATGCATTTAGCAGCAAACAAGCGAGAGATAGCTATGTTTAATAAGTTACGGATAGCGAGTGTTACAGCATTATTAATGGTGTCTACATTTGTCATGTCCGCAGAATCGATATGGGGAGGGAATTACTTCCCCAATACTAAACTCATCACTCATGAAGGTAAAACAGTACAGTTTTTTGACGATTTAATTAAAGATAAAATTGTGGCGATTAATTTTATCTACACCAGTTGCCCTGACGTCTGTCCTCTTGAAACGGCAAAATTGACCCAGGTGCAAAGAATAATGGGCGATAGGGTGGGTAAAGATGTACATTTTTATTCTATCAGCATTGATCCAAAAAATGACACGCCAGAAGTACTGGCTGAATATCGTGATCGCTTCGGTGCCAAATGGACTTTTTTAAGCGGCGATAAAGAGGAAATTATAGGCTTACGCCGTAAGCTGGGCTTGTATGTTGAGGGAGTTGATAGTGGCCCCAACAAAAATAATCATAATGTGAGTATGATCATCGGTAACCAAAAAACAGGGCGGTGGATGACTCGTTCTCCTTTTGAAAATCCCCATGTTTTGGCTGACCAACTGGGTAATTGGTTAAGTGGATGGGTATCAAAACAGGAAGGCAGTGACTACGACACCGCTCCTGAATTGCGTCCATTGACCCTTGGAGAACCTATTTTTAGAACCCGCTGTGCTTCCTGTCACTCCGTTGATGGGGTTGAAAATGAAGATGATATCGGCCCTGATTTATTAGGCGTGACCAAACGTCGTCAAAAGCAGTGGTTGATTAACTGGTTACGTAGTCCGGATAAAATGATAGCAAATAAAGATCCTATCGCCCTGGCGTTACTTGAAAAGTACAATCATTTACCGATGCCGAATTTGCGCCTCAATCAACAGGAAGTGATGGAATTGGTTACCTACATGGATGAGTTACACGATCCAAAGGCTGCCTCTCCGGGTACGTTGGTGAGTATGTTAAAAGTTTATCGGCAGCCTAAAGTAGTTGCATCATTAGCGGGTGTCGACGTTGTTGCGGTAATGAATGCCTGGGTACGTGAGGCCCATCCCAAAGCCAAAACAAATGCCGGTTTTATGACACTTATCAACGTAAGTGAGTCGCCCATATTATTGCAGTCTGCCTCAAGTCCGGATTATGACAAAGTGGAATTTCACGAAATGAAAATGCAAGACGGTATGATGCAAATGAATGAACTGCAGAAACTTAAAATAGCATCCGGCGAGCAACTTAAATTTGTTTCTGGCGGCAAACATTTAATGTTAATGATGCCTAAAAGAAAGTTGCTGGACGGTGATAAAACTGAAGTGATGTTGAAATTTGAAGGCGAAGATACACAAACCATTGTGCTTAAGGTGATAAAGGATCATTAAAACAACCCAGATAGAGCCTGACTGAAAGATCAGGGGGCAGGCTCTGAAAGACCCTATGAATGTATTGAACACCTGCACTACTTGCCATTTTGCAACAAATAAATATGTCGCCTGTGCCTGGACCGAAAAGGATAGATAAAACTGCAGCAGATAGCACAGCAAGCTCCTGAACATTTTTGAACAAGATTAGCATTGTCTGGCGCACTGATGCCGTTGAGATCTTAGACTATATTTTGCGTACTCAACCATTACAATTACGTATTTTTCTCAACACTTCGCTGATGTAAAAAGACCTTCGTCAAAGTGCTAAGATCAGCTATCCTCCTTACGGGATTTTGTTCTTATCTATTTGTGCCATCAGACGGGTTGTCAAGGTTGGGAGGATATTAAAGATTTTGGTCAATCCTGACTCAGTTGACTAAAAGGATTAGGCTTATTCACAGAGGCACTGCCCGTTTACGATACGATAGTCCGTATTATTTCAACATAGACCCATTGCATTATGATCGAGCTTTATGCGTAGGATGCAAGAGTTGATAAAACTGTGCGAAGGGTAAGTCGTGCGGTAGATGGCAACTGTTTACGCCGCTCATAAAATAGGCACTGACCATGTCAATACGTTATTCACATGGTCAGTGCCTTTGCTGCTGCTAATGGCGTGGTTATCGCACAGACTAAAACAGACGCCAAGTCGAATGACATCACAGCCATTACAGATTTACTCAATTTGCTGGATATCAAATGTTTTTTGATCACGATTGACGCTACGGGATGCCAACACAAAATAACTAACACCATTGTTGATAAAGCGGTGGCTTACCTGCTTACGGTCAATGGCAAACTGCTTCAATTGTACAATATCATCAGCCAACCCTTTGCCTGTACCAATAAAACCTCTACCCTGCATATTAACAAAGGACATCGCCAAAGCATTCCTCGACTGGGCAGGCTTGTAGAGTATTGATATGGCGATAAAACTATTAGCATAATGGCCAAAAAGACGTCACTGGAATACTGCTATTACACTAGCTCAGCCCTGCTGACGACAAAGCAATGTTGTAAAGCTTTACGGGGCACTGGGGTCTCGAAAGTAAGCTGTACTAGATTCATGATAGAGCGATGCATGAAGATAACTTGGTGATGGAGCAGAGAATATTGCCCGCTTAAGGGACATTTGGACTAATCTTATTTTAAGGGAGGGTTACAGGGGTAATGGATACTGGTTACCTTGAGGCTATATTTTTAGAGGTATGCGAGTTAGTTGAGTGATTATTAAGCACCTAGGCTCTTGCCTTGCAGCAGGTAGCCTTCACTAATAATTTAGCTGTATCCAACTAAGTTATTATCCTCGTAAAACCCAAAATGGTCTGAAATAGGTAAAACCCAAATGCCATCTACCATCAAGGGGGGGAGGGATAGTCTGTAGTCTGATTTCGACTAATGGCGGTATTGTTTATTTCGAACATAATCATGACTAAAAACGTTATATCAACACTGCTCTTAAAGCAGATGTTGCTGCTTTATTTAGATAAAAATAGTTAGCGATAGGTCGGTTGAATGAAAACGATAATCTGCCAGTAGTGACTTCAAAGAAAAGTAACAGCATAGCTAATACATGGGCTTATCGCTTCCAATTTATGTGTTCGATACGATTAGCACATTGAGTCGCAGCTTATGGCAGTCATTTGTTATTTGCTCATATCTACAAGGAGGGGGATGAATAAATCACATTTGATGCTCTGTTTCTTTTTTAAACGTTTAGCCCTATCGATTGGTACAATCAACAGGGGCTAAGCCTGAAGTATCCCTCAGCCTTTGATTCAAAAATTTCTGATAAGGATGATTTCAATCGGTTAAAAAATTACTCACTATATTCTAATGAAACCATCCAGTGTTGAAGTATTGCGGGTACGTTCTTGTACCGCGTCACCGGAATTTCCTTCAACGGTAAATATATTTTTATTTTTTGCATCATAACTTTGTACAAAACCAATATGACCACCAACAATTTTTCCGGCGTCGTCTCTACGTGCCTTGGTAAATATATCTCCCGCTTCAGGGGTCGCATTATCCACTGATGAGTATTTTCCATTACGTTGCCCCCAACGCCTAATGGTAGCGACCGATGCGACATGACCGAAAGGACTTGTTCCTGTCTGCTCTATACACCAGGAAACAAAATGGGCACACCAGTACTGACCTTTTTTACTTCCCTGATATTCGTCCACTCGTGGTCCACGATTAGAACCTTTGGGTTGCTCTTTTACACCTATTTCCTGACGTGCAACTTGCATGGCTTGTTTGCCTTGTGTGGATGATTTTTGTCGCACCATGATTTGTTGCTGATTACTCTGATCATCACTGCCGGGTGTATTAGTATTAGAGGTCTCGGAAGATATTTTTCTCGAGTTTGAGCGGCCTAAACCTGAGGTTTCATTTTCAACAGTAGGGTTGTCAGGTCTATCTGGCATTTTAGGTACCCCTGACGCTTTGGGCGATTTTGGTATATCCGGAGCGCGGGGTGACGATATGGCTGGCGGTGACATATTTTCAAAGAGTTTATTGATATTGTCTAGCTGACTTAGCTTACCGTTAAGAATATCAATATTATCAACGGAGGGTAGATTAAATCTTACTGGCTTTATTAGCATGATCCTATAGCCCGTATGCGAGGATTAATTACTTATTTGAACCTGATTCTGCTTCAAGAGCGATGACATCAGCATCAATAAGCGTGACTTTAAGGCGATGTAACTTTTCAATAGGTATATCTTGCAGTTCAGATTTTGTAAATCCAACTCTTAACCCTTCTTCATCAGAGAGAGAAACGATACTGTAAGAAAAATCCAACTCTGTTTTGGAAATATGAAATCGTGGAACATCCTGTTCCTCAGATTCTGCAATTAAAGCGACGGCTTCAAGTTCACGTCTGATGGCAGCTAATACATCAGATAAACGATAGGCATCGTTTTTTTCTGTCACCGTCGAGCCTATTTCAAAATCTTTTTTGCTTACCGGTTTTCTAATGACTTTTGTGGCAGTCTCTTTAGTGATTTTTGGATTAGCCAATTTTTTACCACTTCCGCTGTTGATTTTTTGTTGTGGCGCCATTTTTCAGTTCCTGAAATAATATCTGAGCGCACAAGTAAGTTATTTTTTATCGTCTAGATTAATCGTTGCATTCAGCCCTTCCGAGATAAAGCGTATCAAACGACCATAAGCCTCGTCTTCTTCAGCTGATTTAAGTTTCAGACTGAAATTCATTTTACCTTTATTTCTGAAAGATTTGCTGGAAGCTCTTGATGCAATAGAGCCTTTTAATCGCAGAGGCAGCATTTTTCTCTCTAGAAAAATATTCTTTTTTGCTGATTTTTTAATATCGTTTTTGTCTGTATTAGGTTCATTTAGACTGGTTTCGATATCAAGTGTTAAATCAATACTCGCCTCATCTACTGAAAGGGCTGGTAAACGCATAATGGATAATAGTGGTGCTTTGATATTCACTTTATGTATCACTGAATTACCAGGATTTGAAGCATCAGGAATTGAACGATCCATTTCAAAATCAAGGGTTTTTAGTCTTAATCCTGATTGATTTTGATTACCTATTTTTATACTATATTCTTCTAAACCGTAATCTAGTATAAATTCTATGACCTGACGTTCACATTCAATTTGCGCCTCTTGGACAGCGATAATAGGCCCAGCCAACAACATTCCAATCGGTAAAATAGTATCTTCTAGATCTTCATCCATATATCCGCTCCTCAAATAAATCTGATTAAATATTATTAAGGAAGAGTGGCCTGGGCAGTAATGGCATCAGCAAAAATAGACAATACACGCTGAAATCCTTCAGGCACGCGTTGCTTCGCTGTCATGTTCATTTTAAGTGTGGCTGAACGATCTGTTTCGTGCCTTGCGGATCTTTGATATGTGGCCGAAACATTAAAGTTGGCTTTAAATTTACTGGTTGATTTTACACCCGCTTTACCATAAAGGAATTTTGCCAAACCGCCTGTGCTGGCTTCTACTGTTGTTGTGTTTTCATAACTGGCGCCCGCTTCTGACGTTAGTTTGAACTGATTCTCCTTTGAGATGACATCTCTGATCTTAAATTCAAATGCAATAGTAAGGTCTTCGATAGCAATATGGGGGGCTTCTAACATGGATAATAATGGAACGGTAAGTGTCACATCTTTTTCTGTGGCTTCACCTGTGTCTGGGTCAGTAACACTTGATTTGTAATTAAAATCCATTGTTTGCAGGTTGCCAGAGTCATCCATCCCCACAGCAGCAATAAATTCGACTGTACTGTGTGCTGAAATTGCCTGCGCTTCAATTGCGGCAGTTAATGGTGCGGCTAACATGTAATTAAGAGGCAGTGCCTGAAGTTCTGCACCTATATTGACTTGTGCCATAATTTTTAATCCTTATGAAATTAAAAAGATACAACTCACTTAAAAAGAATAGAATGGAAAGGTTATATGTCAACTAGAAAACCAATTTTTTTAATTTACATCAAGTTTGTCATCAACGTATCTGATTACTCATGATTTTGAGTTAAGTCGAAAGTCTTAACAATAAAGGCTTCCAGCGACTTTCAAACGTCATGCTAATCCCGCGTTCGGTAATTCACTAAAGGCAAAATGAGTAAATTCAAGGCTTCTGGAGCCATGGCTGAAATGTGACTGAGCTTTGTGTACGTACCAAAACCATTGCAGTTGCCGCTAGGCGGTAAACCAACTCAGTCCCTTGAACTTAGATGCACGAAGTGATTGGGGTGAGTGACAGCAGTCTACATGACTGAAAATTCAAGGGTGATGGATAAATATTTAGCCTCTAAATTTGCTTTGCTTTAGTCAGGGTAGGCCTCTAATGAACGCAGTATCGCCTACATTATCACCTTGAAATCCACCCACACCCATTATTTTTCTTGTTCTGTCCGGTGATCGTTGCCTAACTTTGATTCGCTAAGAGTGATCTGTTTATTTCATCATGTTGTGACTAAGCGGTTGGGTATAGACCTTGCTATAGTGTTTTTTCAGTAATAATAATTAATGGGCGAAAGTTGTCGTTTGAAACCCTATTGCTTGTGGTTTGTTTTTTCTGCATTTTTAATAATCCTGCTAACCCCGCCGCGCCAGATGGTGTGGTGTGAATATCGTTTTCTTTAAGAATGCCAGTGGCATCTATTGATTCTTTATCGCTTATGGTTAGATAGTGTACGTTTGATTTTTCTAAGGCATTAAAGGCGACTAACGAGGGGGCCTTACAATCTAGCCTTCCCATAACAGAGATGTTGCCAGTGACAGTAGTCGCTTTGCCATTTTGGTGGCTGGTTTGTAAACAAGGGGCTAGCTCAGGCTCGACAACAATAATTTCCGGTTGCTGTGACCAGTTTTCTCTGATCATATATGCCATTGCCGCAGCAAGGCCGCCAACGCCTGCCTGTAAAAAAACATGGGATGGCCATTGTTGTAATTCAGATAACTGTTCCCGTAACTCTTCTGCGATAATGGTATAACCTTCCATGACTAACGATGGCGGGTGGGTATAGCCTTCCCAAGAACCATCGGCAAGTAGAATTCCATTGCCGCTATCGGCATCTCGAGTTGCAGCAGCAACACTGTCTTCATATACTTTTCCTGATCGAACAACGATGGCCGATTTTTCGAGTAAAAGTTGTCTAAATTTTTCGGGTACTTCTTCTGATAAATGTATTTTGGCTTTTGCATTAAACATTTTTGCGCCGCTAGCAACCGCGAGGCCATGATTACCTGCACTGGCACAAATAAAGGTTGTTGAACTGGAAAATTGTTTAAATTCGTCACTGACGAATTGCTCAGGGTTTAATGTTTTTCCTGTCGTTTGGTACCATTTTTCGGCTAACAACATGGCTACCGCATAAACTCCGCCCAATGCTTTAAAAGATCCTAGTTCCATTCGATGGCTTTCGTCTTTTATTAGTAAATGTATAGAAGCAATCGCTGTTGTTTGGATCAGCGGGGACGGTTTATATACCGGACATGCCGCTAATAATTTTTGGGGTTTACTTGGGTTAGGTTTAAAATCGTTCATGCTGGATCCTATATAATGAGCGGCTAAATATGAAGAATATGCAGTGTCTATTTTTGTTGTGGGTTCATATGATTAAGCTTTTGAATTCAACACATAAGTGCATAATTGGCAGACCAAGCCTGAAGTGCATAACCCATGAAGATGCTAGTGTAGCTATATGCCAGCCATTTTTTTTCTGGAATTTGATAATTGAATCCTTTCTTGGCCAGTTATTAAGGGCAATAATGACAGTTTAAACAGCCTTTGTGAAACCTGTTTAAAATTTGCTTTTTTTGGCTAGTTCTGCCTTAGCATCTATTTGTGTTTTCATTTAAAGCACAGTGCCAAGAACGATAGATATCGGCAAAATATACCGCCGCATCAAGCGCATATGTCATTTTTCATGGTAAGTAACAGTGTTCTCATTGTCTGCAGTTATCGTCAACACTGCAGCTTTATAAGGCGCTAGCAGGAAGTTGGTTGCGGCGGTGGTGATTTCAACCGATTTACTTTAAATACGCTTTAAAAGCATAAAACGTGTTTCTTGCCCAACAAGGGTCAAGAATGTAAGACCATGAACCTTGCCTATCACCAGATCAACTTGCTACGCTTTTGGTGCAATAGGTCACTTAAATTCAATTGCTGCGAATAGAAACTTGATTAGCTTTTTTTGGGTGTTAATTTTTCTATCCAAAAATTTAATAAGGGTGTCTGGAATTTTGGCTTTGTAATTTGGGAAAATATGAAGCCACATCAAAACTTAGATGAATGGGCTGAAATTCACAAGCCACTAAGCAACACCTCTAAATTTACTGCAGTTGTTGAGCGTCAGGTCTATATTGTCTACAATAGCGTACTTTTTATTTACTTTAGGTCATGCAAATGAACGACCCTAAATTGCTACCCGCTTTACCGGATCGCCTTTCGGGTAATCCCCGTAGCCGACATCACGTAGAAGAAATCTTCAAGCACGACATTGGTATTTTGCTTAACGGCAAGGAGCGTTCCGATGTTGAGGAATATTGCATCAGTGAAGGTTGGGTGAAAATTCCTTCACCTAAAGCGCTGGACCGTCGGGGACAACCCCTTCTGATGACGCTTAAAGGAACAGTTGAAGCCTTTTATAGTTAAGTCACTTTGCTGTGCCACTTACCTATCATCGCCAAAATAGGGCCTGGAGAAATTTAGGCCCTATCCCCTATTGCTGCCCAGACAAACATTACTGTCATGCTCAGATTTTAAGGGGCCGGGCTAAATTAACCATTATGGCGGTCATGTTTATTAGTTTGTCTTGGTTTTTCCCATCCCGTTAACCTATTTCGTTTACCTGGCGCCAAACACTTTTCCGACAGGATGGGGCTTCAGTTTCATCCCTGAAACTGAGCTGGATCTTTTGTGCATGAAATAGGGTGCCCGTCATTATTGATCAGAGTATTGAAGACGATGGGGTCATAAATCTTGCTAATCCACCCGTTAAGGTAATCAAAATACCGCAAAAAACTAATTACACTATCCCATGCATCTTATCCTATGAAGTTTTGCCTGAAT
>Ga0307489_10002304_pt1 | contig 12762 bp, 19 predicted proteins | sample SB12metaG_FD_202247 | JGI IMG/M metagenome (GOLD analysis project Ga0307489, IMG submission 202247) | Sea-ice brine microbial communities from Beaufort Sea near Barrow, Alaska, United States - SB 1.2 | ecosystem: Environmental > Aquatic > Marine > Coastal | place: USA: Alaska | collected...
CTCGCTCTCGCTCTCGCTCTCGCTCTCGCTCTCGCTCTCGCTCTCGCTCTCGCTCTCGCTCTCGCTCTCGCTCTCGCTCTCGCTCTCGCTCTCGCTCGCTCGCTCGCTCTCTCTCTCTCTCTCTCTCTCTCTCTCTCTCTCTCTCTCTCTCTCTCACAGGAGGCACCATGTTTTTGCTCTGGTCCCCGTGACGCGGCGAGGTAGCGTTATTCACCGGGCCCTGCGCCCCGGCCAAGATCAACTGCTTCGGCAGCAAAAACGAATGCGAGGGCAAAACGTGGGTCAAAGACTCCGGCTTCAAAACCTCCGGCACGGTGACGTGCGCCAAGGCGTCGCACGGCGGCCGCGAGTGGTCCTACACGCGCGGCTACAAGACCGCCGGCGTCGCCGCCGCCGTCTTCTCCATGGAGAGCTCCATCGGCTACGCCGTCCTCGCCGACGCAATCTCCGGTGGGGCTCAGCGCTGTGTGGCGCTGTATGACACAGACTGATGACTGAGAGAGAGAAATAACCCCCCTCGTCTCTGGAGTTATGCGCCCAGCTGTGCGTCACACGCGGCGAGCGTGATCCGCCGGACCCACGGGGGCCAAGGCGGAAGCCTTGTGCCTCCTCATACACGCTGACGCGTCTCTCTCTCTCTTAGGGGGCCAAGGCGGAAGCCTGGTGCCTCCTCGTACACCCTGACGCGTCTCTCTCTCTCACGGGGGCCAAGGCGGAAGCCTGGTGCCTCCTCATACACGCTGACGCGTCTCTCTCTCACAGGGGCCAAGGCAGAAGCCTAGTGCCTCCTCATACGCGCTGACGCGTCTCTCTCTCACTCTCCCCGCCGGACCCTGATCTGCGGCGGGCTGGCGCAGGTGACGGTGAAGAACAAGGCCGGGCAGCCGGTCATCGCCGACAGCCGCTCGGTGTCCTTCGCGCTCATGGAGCTGGGCGGGAACCTCAATGCGCGCGGCAACGCTGAGCTCATGGATGCCTCCTCCACGTACGCGTGGCCCATCGCAGGTAGGGCCCGCGGCCCAGTATTGGGGGCCAGGGCGGCGGAAGCCTGGTGCCTCCTTATATTATATACGCTGACGCGTCGTTCTCTCCCGCGGCCCGGTGTCTGACTCTCGGACTCTCTCACTCTTTGACTCCCCCACGCCGATGGCCCGGTACGGCGCAGTTGAACCCAAGCGATACCACTGAACGTGGGGGGGGAGTCATTCGCGGTGTGAAGTGTGATGTGTTTAGTGCGTCCGTGTGCGGGCCCTCGCCGCGGGGTACACGTATTACGTGCTGCGCAAGGGCGTCACCTTCCCCCATGGCAACACCGCGGGCGTCCCCACGCCGCTCATGTCCGGCGCGCTGGCCGAGCAGATGTTCAACTGCGAAACGCGCGCCAAGACGCTCGGTAGGGCTCGGTGGAGTTCACACCCTCGTCGATTGAGTTGACTAATTAACTCAGTTGATGAATTCGTTTATATACACTCCCGAGATCCTCTTATTTTGATAATATCCCATAGCTCTACAACCAGAGATAGAGCTAGGTGCTACCAGGTAACATTTTTGAATACTCCCGAGTGCCTTGACGTGCGCTGGCGCTGATTATCCGCGGGGCCCTGTGGTGCGACTACCTGGAGTGGTTCTTCACGTCGGAGACCTCCGCCGCCATCGGCGACATGCTCGGCTTCACGCTGCTCCCGTCCTTCGTCGCCAAGAATGTCGTGCAGAAAATGGTGGGCCTGGCTGGGATCGCGCCCCCCGTGTCATCGTCATCGTTCGCGCATTACATTGACGGGGGCCAAGGCGGAAGCCTGGTGCCTCCTCATACACGCTGACGCGTCTCTCTCTCTATCTCTCTCGCGCATTAAACTGGCGTGGCTTCGTCGAAGAGGAGAGAGAGAGACGCGTCACCTTGTGTATAAGGACGCACCGGGCTTTCGCCTTGGCCCCCGTACGGTGTGTCTTCGTTGAAGATGTAAGTTCGCACGCACCACGCACCACATGACGCGGCACGGATGATAACCCGGCGGTGGGGTCCCTACTGGGCGCTGAAGGAGAACTACTGCCTGAACGCCGCCGGGGTGGCGACGCTGGCCAAGGCGCCCAAGGTAGGGCAGTGCAACTTGACAGTATCAAAACTCGTGTTGAAATGACCGCGCCTATGGTTTGAGCGCTTCAAGAAACTATAATATGATGAACCGCTTTCGAAGTTTGCTTTCAATTTCAAGCTTGCACCGCTACAGCAAGGAGCCCGCCGCGGAGTACATGTTTGTGTCGGAGCTGACGTCGTACATGCTGGAGACATACGTCTCAGTGTACCGCGAGGTGGACAACTCCGTGTTCTGGCAGTACCGCGTGGTAAGGCCCGGTATCAACGGGGGCCAGGGCGAAAGCATGGTGCCTCCTCATACACGCTGGCCCGGTATCATCCACGTCATTTGGTGTGAGAGAGACGCATCAGCGTGTATGAGGAGGCACCAGGCTTTCGCCCTGGCCCCCGTGTCATTTGGTGTAAATGACCATAAAGTACTTCGTAAACATGGTAACAATGACCAAATGACGTGGATGATACCAGGCAGTACCGTGTGGCGCCGCAGAGCACCACGATGCTGAGCGATAAGTACGTCAACGCGGCCAATCCGGCGGACGACGCCGCCGCCGCCGCCGCCCCCGCCACCGGCCTCGGCATGGCGATGATGCGCCAGGTGGGGCTGGCTTCCACCCCGGTGTACTGGCGCAAATTGCAATCGAAAGCAGAGTTTGAAAGCCTGCGTTTCATCATATGTGTGTTTCAGGCTATCAGCCGCTCAAACCAGGCGCTTTCAACACTTGTTTCAGCACGTTTCAACATGCACCGCTACCCCGGCGGATTACGCGACGTGTTCGCCACGTTTTCAGACCCGCCCGTCTTTGGTGGAACACGCGGAGTTGAGTGGCACCCCCGTGACTTGGCGTGGCGTGCGTGATCCGCCGGGCCCGGGCGCGAGGGGGTGACGTACCCGGACGACATCGTCGCGGCGCCGCTGTTCACCGTCGGCATCGCGCCGCAGTACCACGTCGGTGAGGCAGCGCGCCGCACACTCGCCCCCATAAATGTTTGCCCATGGTGTACAAGCCACCAGTGTACCCGCTGCTCACTCGGACGCTGACACGGGGGCCATGGCGAAAGTCTGGTGCCTCCTCATACACGCTGACGCGTCTCTCTCTCACGGGGGCCAGGGCGAAAGCCGGGTGCCTCCTCATACACGCTGCCGCGTCTCTCTCTCTCTCACACGGACACTGTCACACTGAGTCACTGACGCGGTGCTGGATCATACCGGGCCTTGCGTTTGGGAAGCAATAATGACATCAGCATGTCCCTGGAGACCATCGCGCGCATCTACCTCGGCGAAGTGGACAGCTGGAACCAGGCAGGGCCTAGATGGCCAGTCCATACTACACTAAGTGCATGCATCCACGATCATTCGCACGATCGAGGCGCCCTGTGGTTACTCGTCGCCAAGAGCTAACAACATCAGACCATGCGCAGGGCCTAGCGGATGTTGGGAGTCAACGTCATAGGATGCCGTTTATAAACTACTCAAGACACGAGGGTGGTTAACAAAATGCGTGTCGAACTGTCGATAACGTGGCGAGCAATGGGTTTCTTTCTAAAAACAAGATGCATGTCGATGACGTTGACTCGGGACCCATCATCTGGCAGGCTCTGAGCGCAGGTGCGCGCGGACCTGGGCGACGTCCCCATCGTGCTGGTGGCAGGGACTTACACTCGTTCACTTTTCAGCTCGACGTAAGCGCTTTTTATGGGATAGGGGGTGCGTTTAGGGGGTACATAGGGGGTATTTAAGAGGTGTCAGGGGGTGTTAGGGGGTGTTTAGGGTGTGTTTTTGTCGACGAGAAACGGCTCAGGTTGAGCTGACAAGTGGACGAGTGTAAGCCCCTGGCTGGTGGTGCGCACGGACGAGTGCGACCTCAACGACATCGTGAGCTCCGCGCTCGCCGCCGCGCACGCCCCCTTCGCCGCGCTGTACAAGGCGGGCACGCGCGCCATGACCAAGGCAAGGCCACGTCGCCCCCACGGCTGCTCGCTCCATACTGAGAGAGAGAGAGAGACGCGTCAGCGTGTATGAGGAGGCACCAGACTTTAGCGTGTATGAGGTGGCACCAGGCTTCAGCGTGCATGAGGAGGCACCAGGCTTCAGCGTGTATGAGGTGGCACCAGGCTTCAGCGTGTATGCGGAGGCACCAGGCTTCCGCCCTGGCCCCCATTCTTCGTACTGCCCCCTCCCGCTCCCTCCCCCGTGGATCGTTAAGCGTGAAGTGATCGGAGTAAACATGGTCAAGAACAACGACCAACCCGACGTGGCGCGAACGTTTACGTAGGTTGCGACACCATATTGACGTGTGACGAAGCCCTAGACCTGCGACGTGGAGATGTGCACTGGGGCCTTGGACGTCGGCGGACATTGTGGGTGCGATGCCGGCGGGGTCGAGGCTGGTTGTCCGCGAGGTGGCGTCGGACATCCAGCTGGACGCGCAGATCACGTTCTCGGACTACTCGCTCGGCATGCGCACCAGGATGGGCGGCCTGCCGGGTAGGGCGGTGCAGGTTGCCAGTTTCTAAAATCGTGTTGAAAGCGCCTGTGGTATCAGTGCTTGAAGCCAAAATATGATGAACTGCTTTCAAACTTTCGTTTCAAATTCAACTTGCACCACTACAGCCGGGCAGCGTCGCCAGCATCTACGCCGACGCCACGAACACCACGGTAGAGCAGTGCAAGTTGCCAGTATCAAAACCCGCGTTGAAAGCGCCTATGGTATCAGCGCTTGAAGCAATAATATGATAAACTGCTTTCAACTTTCGCTTTCAAATTCAACTCGCACCACTACACCACGGTGCTCACCCTCGACGAGGCTTCGCTCCTCGCGTGCTCCTCCTCCACCTTCACCATATCGGCCAACGGTGAGGACCCGTGAAACGTGTTTCATCCGAGAGAGAGAGAGACGCGTCAGCGTGTATGAGGAGGCACCAGGCTTCCGCCTTGGCCCCCGTGTGTTTCATCCGAGATCCGATATCCGGCGCACTTTAATACCAAAACGGCCACCTGGTGCCTCCTTATACACGCGGACGCGTCTCTCTCACTCTATCTAGCTAGCTAGATATCTCTCGCTCGCTCTCTCACTCTCTCTCGCACACTCACGCACACTCACGCACACATACACGCTTGAATCCCTCGTGTAACGATCAATCTGACGACGGTCTGTGGCGTGGATGTTTCACTGGTCCCTGCGCGCGGGCGACCCCATGAGCTCCGGCGGGTTCTCCACCGTGGCATCCAACGTGTACGACGCCACCGCCTCCGCCGCCACCTCCGCGGGTAGGGCTTTGGGGCGGAAAATGCTCCAAATGTGCTTCAACGCCAATCCTCGTTTCTTGAGTTAAATACCATCCACTGATGTTTTTGAGCATTTTCTGCCAGGCCACATCCGCGGGCTGCTGGCCGCTGGCCGCGTCCTACGCGCTCATCATCAAGTCCAACCTCGTGGGGAAAGCGCAGTGCGCGCCCGCCGACGTGGCGTGCACGGGCGCCACCGCCGACGCGAGCCTGGCCGTGTGCACGGGGAAATCGCGCGCGCTGCAGCTCGCGTCGTGGCTCTTCGATGGCGCCGAGATCACCCAGTCCATGCGCGCCCTCGGTGTGGTCTGTGGTGCTGCAACTCCAAACCCGTGTCGAAAGCGCCTGCTTTCGTTTCTCAGTTTCTGAGTTTCAACTTTCAAACGCTTTTGAAACTAAAATATGATAAACTGCTTTCAGCGCTTCTGAACCTAAAATAGGGCTAGCTCTATGATGAACTGCTTTCTCGTTTTGCAAAACAATTTCAAGTTGCGCCCATCGCGCCCCTACACCTCGGCGTCGCCCCGACCACCGACGCCATCCGCGCCAAGGTGATGGATACGCTGTTTGCGTACGAGTGCTACCCTGAGATATTGCCCAACGACAAGGCAGAGCGGTGCAGGTTGCCAGTATCAAATCCCGCGTTGAAAGCGCCTATCCTATCAGCGCTTGAATCCATAATATGATAAGCTGCTTTCAAGTTTTGCTTTCAAATTCAACTTGCACCACTACAACAAGGCCGACAACACCCCCGTCATCGCCGGCGTCGCCGGCGCCATCCTCCTCCTCGCCGTCGCCCTCGGCGCGCTCTACATCTACCTCGTGCGCCGCCGGTGGGGACTGGGAATGACCTGTGATACGAAGAGAGAGAGAGAGAGAGAGAGAGAGAGAGAGAGAGGGAGGGAGAGAGAGAGAGAGGCGCGTCAGCGTGTATGAGGAGGCACCACGCTGCCGCCCTGGCCCCCATTCTGTGATACGAAGAAGAACGCGGATGTTCGGTTGCTCGCCGCGTCATCCACTGCGTACTGAATCCCGAGAACCCAGCGTTGTCTTGACACTTGAATTGCATGACTCAGTGACACCCCCGCCGTGTCTAACGTCTGGCAAGCGTTTATTATTACAAGTATTACCTACTCGACCCTCGCCGCGGGTTGCGCCTGAACAATTTGCTCGCCAACGCCAAGCTCCCGTCCAACGTTATGGAGAAGCTGAACGAGATCTTCGAGGACACGCGGCACCGGGACAGCGGGGAGACGGCGCAGTATATCCCTGACCTCGCGAGCGTCAAGCCGGAGCTCTTTGGCATCGCCCTGTGCGACATGGAGGTAGCGCCAGAGTGATTCAGTACCTCAAGGCCCTCATGTGATTGGCCGAGAGAGTGGTTTACTTTCGATACCAGATCGCTTCGTAAATGTTGATGGTCCCTGATTGGTCAGAGGTCAATGGAACACTGACATTTTACTGCTGTCCGTGATTGGTCGGATCGAAGGTGTTTTCTGGGGGGGTCAGGGGGTAGAGCTAGTCATACCGGAGACTGGGTTTAAACTCGTCAAACGCGTTCAACGGGGCATCCTGTGACGCGGCGAGCGTTCTTCTATCACTCGGCCTTACGTGTCGGGGAAGATGTACGCCGTGGGCGACACGAGCCAGCGGTTCACGATCCAGTCGGCGTGCAAGCCGGTGTTGTACGGCATCGCCATGCGCGAGCGCGGCGAGAGCGCGGTGCACGCCAAGGAAGGGCGCTGCAGCTTGCCAGTATACAAAACCAGTGTTGAAAGCGCCTATAATGTATCAGCGCTTGAATCTATGATATGCTGAACCGCTTTCAAAATTTGCTTTTGTGGTTTGAGCGCTTGAAACTATAATATGATGAACCGCTTTCGCAATTTGCTTTCAATTTGAAGTTGCGCCGCTGCAGCAAGGTGGGCAACGAGCCGTCGGGCAAGCCGTTCGACGACCTGTCCATCGACCAGAACGGCAAGGCGTACAACCCGATGGTGAACGCCGGCGCCATCATCACGGCCAGCATGGCGCCCGGGCGCAACGACCGCGCGCGCTACGACTTCTTCGAGGCCGCCGTGCGCCAGATGGCCAACAAGGTAGAACGGTGCAAGTTGCCAGGCACTCAAAACCCGTTTTGAAACTTGAAAGCGCCGCCTCGTATCAGCGCTTGAAGCGCCAAACATGCTAAGCTGCTTTCAAGTTTTGCTTTTCAAATTCAACTTGCACCACTACAACAAGGACACCACCGCGTGCTACCTCAACCAGAGCGTGTACAACAACGAGATGGCGTTTAACGCGCGCAACCAGGAGATCGTGGACGACCTGGTGCGGCGCAAGCTGATGGATGCCGACCCCACAGAGTCTCTCAGCGCGTACACCATGGTAGGGCGGTGCAGGTTGCCAGTATCGAAATCCGTGTTTAACGCGCCTAGGTATCAGCGCTTGAATCTATAATATGATGAACCGCTTTTCAGATTTTGCTTTCAATCTCAACTTGCGGCACTACACCATGGCGTGCTCGCTGGACATTGACACGCTTGACGCCGCGGTGATCGCCGCCACGCTGGCCAACCGCGGCACCAACCCTACTACGAAGGAGCACGTTCTGCCCGAGATTATCACCGACCAGATCATCAACGTGATGATGAGCTGCGGGATGTACAACGGCGCGGGGAAGTGGATCGTGGACGTCGGCGTGCCGGCCAAGTCCGGCGTCTCCGGCGTCATCATGGGCGTCGTCCCCGGAGTCTGCGGCTTCGCCGTGTTCTCCCCGTGCCTGGACGAGCACGGCAACTCCACGCGCGGCGTCCTCGTGGCCAAGGCGCTCAGCGACTCGCTCGGCCTGCACGTGCTCAAGAACAAGTCCTCGCAGGACTCCAAGCAGTCGCACAAGGAGCGCGAGGAGAAGGAGAAGCAAAGCTGGTCCCTCATCCCGCGCACGTCGGGAAGCGCCGGGAAGTCAGCCAAGGTGGCGCCCGAGGCTGAGGCAGAGTTCCTCTCCGGCACCGTCCGCAGCGGCGATTCCTGGTTTGACTCCATCAAGCCCGTCACCGTCGTCCCCGTCTGAGCCGACGCGCACCCATTATTTTGCCCTCCTAGTTGGGGCTCAATATTTATTGTTATAACGGGGACATCTTGCATCGTCTCTTTCTCTCTCTATCTCCCCGCATTTATTACATATTTATTATACATATTTTATACGAAGCCCTTCCCGCGGGGGAGGGTGGTCGGCCGCCTTGTAGTCCCGCAGCTGCGCGGTTGACCCTGCGGTCTCTGCGGTTGACCCCGCGGAGATCTGCGGTTGACCCGCCTGCGTAGTTCTAGCTAGAAAGAAGCGCCAGTTTCTTTATTAATAATTACCATTCATGTATCAACCCATTCGATGATTGTGCGGGTATGCCGACATCGAGCCCCAAGCCCCCAACCAAGGCGAGCATCAACCACCGCCCATCGCCATTTCAAGCCGGACAGACCAACGGTCTGACAGGATTTGGGCCATGTCACCATTACGGCTCAAAATAATAATTGGAAACGTTCTTTCACTGTAGCTCTAGCTCTAGCCGTGACGGGGTAAAATGTATTCTTTGCTTTGATAGCAATCCCGAATTAGGTTGGGCGTGACTGACGGGGCTTGACCTTAAACTCAGTTTCGGGTCTGGTATCGAATGTACGGTATCGAGTCCCGTTCAACGAATCAGAACTGTCCATTTCGAATATCCCACCGACCGACTCGCCGACAGTCCGACCTGGTCGCTATCCTTGAGCTAATAGACCCTCGATTTCGAGGAGATAAACGTCACTATCAATAGTGACGCCTACTAACCTACACTGAGTTTAAATCGAAAAATGATGGCGTATGGCGCAAGGACAGCTGGTTTCGATATTTGATTTTGGCCAATATTAAATGGAAAAATGACGTTCCCATATGTCCTCGGGCTCTAGCTCTATGGCGCAAGGACAGCTGTCGACGTTCATAGAGTTTGAGATGCGTTGTTGCTATGCGCTAGTCAAAGTTGGATTTCACCCCACCCTTGAGTCCACCCCAGTCCAAAACACACCCCCAATCCGCGTATTTGGGTTTTGGCTCAGGGCTGTCCGCTTAAAGTAAAATACGCTGAAAGCTGCCGGCGCCGCCACTCACGGCGAGACGGGGACCAGTCGGAGAGGTGCGGCGGTAGGTGCGGTTCGCGCGTGTTTTTTTGTGGCGGTGAACGGCGGCGTAACGCTACAAGGCGACACCAATGCATTTAGAAAATGTATTAGACTGGGGTTAGACTGGGGTTAGACTGGGGTTAGACTGCCGCGCGCCGTGAATATTACTTCAGACTCGAGGGGGGCAAGGGCGAAAGCCTGGTGCCTCCTTACTCCTTATATACGCGGAAGCATCTCTCGATCTCTCATTCTCACACTCTCTAGTTCTCACACTCTCTCGTTCTCACACTCTCTCGATCTCACACTCTCTCGTTCTCACACTCTCTCGTTCTCACTCACTCACAGTTCGCCGCCGCGTGACGCTCGTTCTTGCAACCGCATCCGCTCCTCCTCGAAAAGCACGCGCCTCGCGTCCTCCGCGCGCCGCGCTTCCCTCTCCAGGAGAAACTCGCGCTCCCACCCAGCGCGAGTCTCCTTGGTCTCCCGCGCCGCCGCCGCCGCCGCCGCCTCCGCCGCCGCGCCCATCCCACCCCCCGCTTCCCGCCCGCTCCCGTGCTCGCCGCCGAAGGAGCCGTGGGAGCCGCCCCCGCCGCCCCCGCCCCCGCCCCCCTCCTCACTCGCGGCGGCGTCCAACCACTAGGGCCTGGAACATATTGCTCGCCACGTCATCGGAATTTAACTCTCAAGACACGAGGGTTCAAGATGCGTTGGGTGACGTGGCGAGCAACATCTGTCAGGCTCTCAGGCTCTACCAACCACGGCGCGACGCGCGGCGGGAGCGGCGCGGCGGCGACCTTCCGCGACGCGAGCGAAGCCGGGTCTAGCACGCTCGCCTCGTGCCCCTGCGCGGCGGCAGGCGCGGCGCGCAGGTTCCCGTGGGCGTGTCAGCGTGAGGTTCACACGTTCACGCCCGTGGTCGGACGTGAGCGGGACCGTGAGGTGAGTGAGGTTCATGTGGTCGGACGTGAGCGTGAGCGTGAGGTGAGGTTCATGTGCGTGGGTGTGCAGTGTCAAGCCGAGCTGGCGGAGAAAGGGAACGTGTGTGGCCAGGCGAGTTCGTCGGATGCGGCGCGAGTGTGTACTACGGGTACACTTGCACGAAGGTACACTATGAGCAAACAGCGCAGGCCGGAACGAGTGTGTGCACCTGGACGATCGCCTCGAACTCCTCCGGCGCGGCCATCGCGAGGCCATCCCCGAAGTCCGCCAGCACGTTCGCCAGCGTGCGCTTGGTGCGCGCGGTGGCTTTCACGTCCGCCGCGCTCGCCGGCCGCAGCTCAAGCACCCGCCGAAGCGCCTCCGCCGCTCCCTGTAATGGTCAACGACGAGGCGCGTTTGTTGTCAGCTGTCAGCTGTCATGTCAGCTGTCACTCGTCACCCGTCACTCGTCAGCCTGTCAGCGCGTGCGTGAGTTGCTCGGTTCGACTTCACTCGTGGTTCGAGCTGTAGCTGGAGTCTTCGCTCCGCTCCGTCGCAGGTCGCACGGTCGCGGTCGTCGGGCTCGCGGTGGCCCTCAGCTGTACCCGCCCGCCCCATTCCAGGTCGCCGCGTGCATACAGTACGCGGCGCGCCATTCACACCTGGAGCGCCGGGGATGCGGTATTACCTCAAGTGATTGTGCCGGGCGGGGCGGGGAGCCCCCTCCCCCCGCGCTCGGCGCTCGAGGCGGTCGGCGCGCCCGGAGTCACCATACGGCGGTGGTGGGCGTGGGCATTAAAACTTTAAAAACATTGGAAGGACACCTGGCGTGCTGGCTAGCTCGCGGTGGCCTTCCCTACGCGGAAGCGCTGTCCCCTGCATGGCTGCTCTTCGCGACGTGGGAAGTGACAACCATGCAGCAGGCCTCCCACAGGGGAACTAAGTGTCTTTTCGGCCGGGCTGGAGCCAAAAGGAACAAAGGTTCTTCGACCTTGAGATCGCCAGCTGCCGCAAGCCGCTCCCCGCGCCGCTCCTCGTCGTCCGCCGCCAGCCTGGACGACTCGTGGCGCGCCGCGGGGGTCAGAGAGCCGCGGTCCATCGCCGCCGCCGCCTCCGTCACGCATACCACGCATGCAACGCATGCCAGCAGGGTCAGCCGCAGCACCACCGCGCGTGCCGCCATCGATGGTGCTGATGATTGATGTGCGCCTTTCGTATGGAGTCCTGCCAAGACGGCCGGACACCCAAATCGAGTGCCAAATCACGGTCGACGGTCACTGATATCAGTTTGTGCGAGCGTCCTTGTGTACGGCGCGTATCGGTGCTGCGCGAGGGATTACTCGGGGATTACAAAAACCGACGGCGCCAACGTCCTCCCCGTAGTCTCATTAGTCGGTAGGCGCCGGGCGCACGTTGCATAGCGGCGCATATAGTCGCGTGACGGCCGCAATTTGCCTCATTTTGCAGTGTAGGGGACCCGTTAGATCCGCAGATTTTGGGCCAGTCTATACCAGGTGGACACAGAATGGCCACGAAAAACGCCCGCGACGCCGCCCCCGACGTCGCACAGCCTGTGCCTCATCGGAATCGGGCATCACTCGTCGAGGCGCGTAGGATGACACCCGGCGAGACGTCGCAAACACGACGTGACGGCCTCGCGCAAGAAATGGCCAAATTACCGAATTTGGCTGGTATCGGCGACATCTTGACCGGCGCCGGCCCTACCTTCACGCTCACTGGGTGGTTTCAAAGAACGAGACCACCTGCGTCCAACCGTGCGGTGGGTCTAACTCTTGAAACTGAGGACAAAAAAATCTTGGCTGGACTCCATAAGCTGATCTGTTCTCGTCCTGTATAAATATTATTTCTAGGGAAAGATAGCAAATCGACGGTCTAATTAACTAGCCAATCCTAACCCTCGTTGCACAGGCAAGATGGGACAGGGCCGAAAGTCTTGACGAAAACTGTGCTGACGCGACAGCCTGAATCCGCCTCTAACAACCCCGAGTGGACGGCGCGGGGACAGCGTGGCAACGTTGCTCGCTCGACGCCGCCGCGTCTACGGTATCATTCAACACCCAAGGAACGCGGCCCGCGCTCGTTGGTGCGTTTTTTCGCTGGCGATCGCGCATGACCCCCCTCCCCGTGCCGTGAGATGCTGCCTCTAGGACGGGCCCGATGTACGGCGTGCCATGGCGCCCGAACGGTTGGGCAGCCGCACGCACCCGTCGGGGGTTCACCTAACGAGGTGGTGTACTCGTGAGCCAACCAATCGCCGCCCAACGTACGGGGCTGGCACAATTGCGCG
>Ga0307489_10002305_pt1 | contig 12762 bp, 20 predicted proteins | sample SB12metaG_FD_202247 | JGI IMG/M metagenome (GOLD analysis project Ga0307489, IMG submission 202247) | Sea-ice brine microbial communities from Beaufort Sea near Barrow, Alaska, United States - SB 1.2 | ecosystem: Environmental > Aquatic > Marine > Coastal | place: USA: Alaska | collected...
TTTCGTCCCACTCGCCACCTGTGGCGCCTCAACTTCAGCCTATCCATATGTGCCTCTGCCACCTGTGACGCCTCAACTTTCACCCTTTCCTTCCACTCGCCATCTGTGTCGTCTTAACTTGTTACCTTTCGTGGTCCCTCCCGCCTCCTGTGGCGCCTTGACGTAAGCCTCATTCATCCCGCTCGCCATTCGCCAGCTGTGGTGCCTCTCAGCTTTGAGTCCTTTCGTGGTCCCCTGGTGAAGTGGTGACGTCGATGACGAGGAAGCGGTGGCAGCGATCGAAGCGGGGGCAGCAGCCACTGCCGCCGCCGCCGCTGCAGCAGGCGCAGCGGCAGCAGGAGTAGCGGCGGCAGCAGCAGCAGCAACAGCGGCGGCAGCGGCGGCGGCAGGCGGGGGGGTGAACCACTGGAAGACGTGGCAGAGCGACGAGGACATCCCGCAGCGCAAGGTCCTCATCCAGCGCATGTAAGTACCTCGCAACTCCCCAACGCCGGGACGCCACCCACTTTCGCCGCTCTACGCGAATATTCTTCCTGCCCTTTTCCGCGTTCTCCTTCCCTCTACGTTCCTCCATCGAGAAATGTCCCGGACTCGTACCCTCCCGCAGTCTGCGGCTATTTCAGCAACGCAAGCCCAGCGAGACGAAGGAGTGGCAGCAGAAGCTCCCGGACTTCGTGCTACGGCTTGAAGAAGACGTGTATCGGCGCGCGCAATCCAAGGTACTACCTCCCGCGCACCCCCGCACCTCCCCCCCGCACACACACACGCTCTTTCACTCTCTCTCACACACGCATGCACGCATTCACGCACTCACGCACACGTACTCACACTCGCACACTCGCACCGTGCTGACAGGAGGAATATTGCAACAAAGAAACGCTGGAGGCGCGGCTCCAGGCGGTGGCCCGAATCATCGTGGGGCAGTGCCAGTTGACACTTGAACTCCGTGTTGAAAGCGCCTGGTAACAGGATTAGAAACTGAAATTTGATAAACTGCTCTCAAAGTGCTCTCAAGCTTTGCGTTCAATTTCAAATTGCGCCCCCTAAGTGTAGGTGGCGCGGCCCAGGCAGGGGCAGGGTGGCGGCGGGGGCGACGGAGGGGGCAGCGGCCATGCAGGGACCAAGCGGCACCGCGGAGGAGGAGACAGCGCTGCGGGTAAGGATGTCGCGGCGGCGGAGGAGGAGGAGGAGGAGATGGTGCTCGAAAGGGTCCTCGCAGCGGAGGAGGCATGGCCAGGCAGATAATGCTCGCCGCGTCATAGGGTGGCATTCAATTCAAACAGAGGGTGTACAAAAACAATCTTAAAACGACATTTCAAGCAATTTCTGTCAGGGCCCTGGGAGGCGGTAGCAGCTGAGGCGCTGGCGCGGGCGGGCGCAGCGGGCGAGGCAGGGGGTGCAAGTAGAACTGCTGGAACTCATGTTGAAAACACCTGGAACAAAGCGCTTCTTGATAAACTGCTTTCAATTTTTGCTTCAAATTCCAACTTGCGCCGCTACAGCGAGGTGTTTGATTTCACCGGCGACCGCGACGACGACGCCGGTGGGGAATGGAATATGCTGGGAGTGAACGTGATCGACACTCATTTCGAACCCTCGTGTCTTCAGTTACATGGCACCCTATGACGTGGCGAGCAATATCTGCCAGGCCCTGGCATCCTCCTCTGCATGTTAGACCCCCGTTGATTGTGTTAGACCCCCGTTGATTGAGTTGAATTTCATCCTATGAGGTGGGCAGGCGAGCGATATCTGCCAGGCCCTGGACGCCGGCGAGGACGAAGACGCCGCTCGTCGGATGGCTGCGGCGCGGGCGGCGGCGGCGGCAGCAGCGGCGGCAGCCGGGACGGCGGCGGGGGCGGCCGCAGCGGCAGCGGCGGCGGCGGGAGTGGCGGCGGGAAAGGGCTTGGAAGGCGATGCTGATGACGTGAAGCCCGCCGCCAAGAAGCCCGCGGCCCGCGGTGTCGGCCGCGGCGCTGCCAGCGCCAACCAGGACATGGACGCTGATAACGTGAAGCCCGCCGCTAGGAAGCCCGCGGCCCGCGGCGCCGGCTGTGGCGCTGCCGGGACGGACATGGTCGACAAGGACGCACCTGATTGTCAGCTTCTCTTCTCGTATCATTTGAGATTGACAGCCCCCCGTCTGAATTGACTGTGACTTTGACATTCCAAAATTTGACCAGAGAGAAACTGCTAGAAACCAAACCCTGGCAGGTTGCAAAGACTTCACTGCATAGGCAGTTGCAGTAGCACATAGCCCGCTGTTGACCGGCCACAGAGTCAGCTCCATCCTCCATGTCGCCTGTTCCGCCATCTTACCCGTTGATGTTTCGAAATCTCAGGCGACACTGGCGTTTGGGCTGATGGCTATGGTGGCGGGGCTGAAGGCGGCGCGCGACGCGGAGGCACAGGCTCAGATAGCGGAGGTCATGCGCGAGCTCCACGACAAGACGGAGCGCGCTGCCCCGGGCTTCGGTGGTGGGGCGGCCACTCTTCACTGTTTTTGACTAGCCCCCCCCCCCTTTTCTTTCCAGATGTAATCGAGATTGAAGTGACCTTAGAGGTTGTCCGCTTGAAACGGCGGAGGGGGTTGCTTAATGCGCACCATGTGAGTGCCTTGGGGCACGATGAACGTGAACAAATATATATAAAATGGAGGTTAACGTCTTGTGTTAGTAGGTCCTCTCTCCTCCACAATGTCCAATGCATGCCTCATCACGGTGCAACCATGAACAGTCATCAAAGTGTCCAGACGAGAGAGTCATAGAGTGATCCTTCCTCGGACATTTGATGGAGGCACCAGAATCTCGCCCTTGCCCCCGTGGTAACGGACTCACGTTCACCTGACAAAACGTGTAGCTGTCTTTTGCGATTTGGCGGCGGCCCTGGCTCTGGCCGAGGTGGTGATGAAGGAACAGGCGCGGTTGGATGCTATCAATAAGTCCATCCGGGAGGAGGCTGCCCGCGAGTACGACGCGCATACCGCGGAGGCCGCCGCCGCGCACCAGAAGTTCCGAGCGGAGATGAAGCGCCGCGTCGCCGGCTTCGCCGCCGCGGTAGGGCCTGCCGGATATTGCCCGCCACGACCCGAGGGTCCCATTGCACTTAAGAGAGGAGGTATCAAAGTGCGTTGCATGACGTGGCGAGCAATCGGCCTCGCTCATATTGCTCGCCACGTCATAGGGTGCCGATTAACTCAAGAGACGAGGGCTCAACGTGCGTTGGATGACGTGGCGAGCAATAGGCCTCGTATATATTGCTCTCCACGTCATAGGGTGCCTTTTACACAAGAGACGAGGGTTCAAAGTGCGTTGGATGACGTGGCGAGCATAATCCGCCAGGCCCGACGCGGCGGAGGCGGAGGACGAGCGCACGCAGGCGGAGTTCGCGCAGGTCGCGGCCGCCAGCAAGGAGGCCGGGGGCGGTGTTGACCAATACAGCTCGCACGGCATGTAACACAGGGGCCAGGGCGAAAGCCTGGTGCCTCCCTCAGTACTGGGGCCAGGGCGAAAGCCTGGTGCCGAACCGCTTCGTCCGAAATCGCCCAAAATCGCCCAAAATCCAAGGGGCAGGTTGACCGGAACTCGAGATTGTATCGGGTTGGCCTTATGTCGGCACCCTGGCGGCGGGCGATGACGCGGCACAACGCGCAGTTCATGGCTAAGGTGGCGGTAGGGCCTGCTAGTGCCTGGTCTGTACTCTGTACTAGATCGAGTACTTCGTACTAGATGTACTACGAGTACGGTTGAGTTGGAAATTGGTGATTTGACCAACAGTTATATGTGTTTTGGTGATTTGGCCAAAAGTCAGACGGTACTACAAGTACTACAAATTCAGACAGAACAGACCAGGCACTAGATATGCTTGCCACCTCATTGACGCGCGTTCAAACCCTCGATTGTTGCTTCATTATGACGAGCAACATCTGGTCGGCCGTGCTCGGAGGTGAAGGCGAAGCGCGCCTCCGCCAAGGTGGCGGAGATCCAGCGCGAGGCAGGGGCTAGTCAATCTTTCAGCTCGACCTGAGCCGCTTCCGACACAAAATACACCCCAAACAATCCCCTAAACACCCCTCAACACCCCCTACACACCCCCTAAACACCCCCCAAACACCCCCGAACACCCCGTAAATACCCCCTAAAACCCCCTGACACTTCTTAAGCACCTCCTACATGCACCTCCGATCCCACACAAAGCGCTTACGTTGAGCCGAAATGTGGACGAGTGTAACCCCCTTGCGTGAGGCGGCCTCCGGCGGCGACCTCAAGAGCATGCTGCTCACGCTGGCCAACGGCCTCGCGTGATCGCTGTGGACCACTCAACCACACATCCGCAGCATCGACACACGCCACGTCGCCTGTGACAGAGAAAGAGAGAGCGAGAGACGCTTCTCCATGTAAACGAAAGGAGGCACCAGGGTTTTGCCCTCCCCTTGTGCCACGTGATGTGCGTGAGGGTCTGAGAGGACAGTCACACATCAAATCACGCAGCGTCACGTGCATGAGAGAGAGACAGATGTAGAGAGAGAGGGGAGCCACTCTATGCTTGCGGCACACGCACACACAAACACTCAAACTAGAATCGACCACAACGTAGTCACGGACACGCCACAACAAACGAACGCCATTTGCAGTAGACAACACCGAACATCGGGACCACACGCAAACGACGACACAGACAACAGATACAGAGACGCTTATGCGTGTATAAGGAGGCACCAGGCGTTAGCCCTGGCCCCCGTGACATAGACATCACGAAACGTGCGGGATTGGAGGAGACGTCGGGGTGGATCGGAGCTCGACATAGACATCAGACATCACGAGCGACACACCATGTGAACGTATTGAGGCTCTATGAGCGTGTTGGTAAAAAGAGGACGACACGAACGACTATGATCACACCCTCCCCACGAACTGAGCTGAGCATATTAGTGCATGAATGCAATGGATGAAAAACATAAATCAACGATGCCTTCCGTTACTCATAGTCATCGCACGCCCGCCGAAACGGACCGCACGTACGCAGCAGTGTATTCCACTCCATTAGGTATGATTGACAATGCTACAAGTCTTAGTCATTGACGACAAAGTCTACACAGACCTTTGGCGCTACATTGGACAAGTGCTCGCGAGCCCACCTTCTATGATTGCCTGTGTGTGTCTCTTCAGTTTGTCTGCGTTTCTCGTCCAATGTCCTGTGACTGCGTCTCTTGTCCCACAGAGAAACGCATTCTTGCAATGTACATATTATTGTCGCTATCATACAGTGATTCTTGATATGTCGTATATTCGCGTCATGCTGTGAGTCACGTGTGCAACATCATTACCCACCTCGTCTGTGTATGCTGATGCAAAAGGGGCCGGGGAACAGACGCAGCTGGGCCCTCTGCCCATTTAGGACGACGGCACCTCCTCTACTTAGCGTCAGAAACACCAAAGCTCACCTCGTCATCAGACAACAAATACCTTTGTTTTCTTTACTGTTGGCTTATCATCCGGTAACTGGAGAAAGGTATAGTGGTGGATGACGTGGCCTGCCCCCACCTCCAGAGTGGCGACAGTGAGGTAAGGGCCCTCCTGGCAGGGGCTTACACTCGTCCACTTTTCAGCTCACCGTAGACACTCTTTGTGGGATACACTTGGTGGAATCAGTATCAATAGCGGCTCAGGTTGAGGTGAGAAGTGGACGATTGGAAGCCCCTGCCTCCTCCTCCTTATCGGCGTCATCTCCGCCGTCCGCGTCCATGGGCTCGTCCTTCGCCGCCGCCGAGTAGGGACAGAATGTAATATCAGGGCTAATATATGTGGTGAATGACGTGACGAGCTTCAGGAATCTATGTAGTGCATGACGTGGCGAGCACTGCCACAGTATAGGGTGAATGGCGGAGTTGCCGTACACAATGTGATGGACGACGTGGCGAGCACTCGCATGACGTTTCTGGCAGAGTGACACGATGTGATCCGATATCGATATTGCAGATCGATATGGGAGATCGATATGGGAGATTCGGACATCAACGAGATAATATGAATATGAACATCGATATGGGATATGGGATATGGGATATCGATTTGGGATATGGTGTATCGATGTGGTTATCTACCATATCGGTCTACCATATCGATGTGGTCATCCTGGATATCGATATGGGACATGGGCCAATGATGTGGGAGATGACAGTATCGATATGGTCATCTCCCATGTCGATATGGGATATTTTGTCACACTGAGATCTGGCCCTACCGCCAGGCTGCCTGTCACCAGTACCTTGTAGTCCTTTTTTTTGTCCGCCGCGTGGGGCCCGGCGCACAAAAGGGTGTAGGGTTTAGGGTTAGGGGTTTAGGGTTTAGGGTTTAGGGTTTAGGGTTTAGGATTTAGGATTTAGGGTTTAGAGTTGCGTGGGGCCCGGCTCCTGATCATGCTAGCATTGTCACAGCCTGGCAATTCACTCAAGACAGCGGGCCAAGGCAAAGCCTGGTGCTTCCTAATACACACGAAAGCGTCTGCGAGGCAGTACAGCTGGTAGTAGCACAATGGGGCTTCTGATCATACCAATCACGTCACGGGGTGGCACTTGACTCAGAAAGCGAGGCGCTTTATACAAAGAAATATAAAGTTGCAATTGAAAACATTAATTGTGACGTGCCTTGCCGTGGCGTCGAGAAGCTCGAGCGCGCGCGCGTTGCCGGCAGCATCCAAGCGGAACATGACGCGATATGAACCGTCGCCGCCGGCATCTTCGTCGTCTCCGTCGTCTGGGTTGGCGGCGGCTGCATCAGTGGCGTTGGCAGCGACAGCGGCGGCTTCGGCATCGACGATATCATCGGCGTCAACTCCGGCGGCGGCGGCGGCGGCGGCGGCGACAGCGGCTTTCTTCGGGATCTTACCCAGCACAGCGAAGCCTCCCACCTGGTAAGGGCTTTCACTGGCTCCGATCAAAAATCTAAATACACATATTTGTGTTGACATGAAGTGGGAAGAGTCCGCGTGCGTGTTTTAAGCAGGAAGAACCAGGCTTCAGCCCTGCTGGAAATGTGGGTGGGCGGACCACAACAAAAAGTAACACAGGTAGACATAAATGTGCAGTGCGTGGGGTATCTCCCATAGCTCAAAGATGATATCATGTAGCATATCGTTCATCGAATCTACTCGCGCCGAGCCCCTCTACCATAAAAGCACGGGGGTTTGGAGGAATCGTTCCGGACACAGATGTCGACCGGCCAGCCGGCCGGTCTCTCGCTTTGCAGGAGTTAATAACCCCTCAAATCGACCATTTTGACGAAGCGAGGTTTTGGCGCGATTCGACGCCTCAGTTTCTTATGGTAGAGGGGGGTCGGACCGTGTAGATGCGGGATAAAAGGAGAGGACCCCCGCATGCGTGTAAGGCCCTGCCTCGCGGCACGCCTGGTAGTCTCGCATGCATGCCACGGTGTGGTCCTGGTGTCAAGGGCCTGACACGCCCCGTCATCGTTTTCAACTCACAATCGGGGAAAATGAACTCATACATACGAACACATTTCAGCGCAAGTCAAGTCACGTAACAGCTACAGCCACCAGGTCGAGCTGTGTATAAGCTGAGTTGGGCCTAACACGGTTGCATACCCCGTTCAAATTAAGCGGTGTGTTCAGGCTATTCCGCTTCCCTGCCTGCGGCGCCTCAGCCAGGTTGGAGCCGTCGACCGGTGAGACATGTCCGGGGCTGTCCCAGCACGCCAGGTCCACCAGGTACTAGGGGCTCACACTCGTCCACTTCTCAGCTCAACCTGAGCCGCTTGTGGTCACTGATTCCACAGTCACCGTCCACTTCTCAACTCAGCCTGAGACGTTTTTTTGTCGATGAAACTCCCGAAATAGCCCACGAAAAGTACTCACGTCAAGCCGAAAAGCGGACGCGTGTAGTACACGAACAGTGCTTACGTTGAGCTGAAAAGTGGACGAATGTAAGCCCCTGCCAAGTACCCCTCGTGACTCACCCACGTGCAGGGCCGCCGCCACTCGTTCCCGTGCACGCTTTCGCGTGGCAGCAAAGTATATTGTGGAGTGACTCCGCACGGCCCACTGTGAAGTGCGGAGCGATCCTCTACCAGAGCAACCAACGCCGTGGCCGCCACCTGGCCTGCTAGTGGTTTCAGGAACATGACGGATTACGGTGCTGCAGACGAGGAGGGGGAAGAAGAGGATAGGGGGCGCGGGTACAAGAGAGGAGAGGAGAGGAGAGGAGAGAAGAGGAGAGGGAGGATGATGGTGGCCGCCTGCTTGTGGTTTCAGGAACAGGACGGTTTACGGTGCTGCAGACGAGGAGGGGATAGAGGCGACGAGAGAGAAGCGGCGAGCGTTCCCGTTCGGCCCGGGCGGGTGTGTCCGAGCGACGAGTTTTGCAAACCCGATGTTTCGATGTTAACTTTATTTCCGTATTGGGGCGGGGAGAGGACAGGAGAGGAGAGGAGAGGAGAGGAGACGGAGAATATTCGAGAGGAGAGAGGGCAGAGGAGAGGACAGGCACAGGAGCGAGGAGAGGAGAGGAGTGGACGATGGGCTGCCTCCGGGGCACCCTTTCGGGGGACGCCGCGTCATCGGTATCGGTGCCGGTGACGGCGACATCGATTGGTGGAGAGGGAGGACGAGAAGCGAAGAAGGGTGCGGCTTCGTCTCGCGTAGGGAACGAGTGTCGGTCGGGAGGGACAGGACGGGTTACGTGATGCTGCACTCAAGACGCGCCGGGGGAAGTCCATGCCTCCGGCTGTTTGTCGGTAGCGGTGCCGGTGACGTTGGCGGCGGTGTCGTTCAGCGCGGTGAGGACAGCAGGCTTGGTGGCGAGGCGGCTCGGGAAGATGGAGGCGGCGGCGCCGGGCGTGTCGGCTTCGGCGGCGTCGGCGGCGTCGGAGGCGGCAGCGGCGAGACCCCGCGCGGCGGGCCTGGCAAATTTTACTCGCCACGTCATCCTTTTGTTGGACCTCCGTTTCTTGAGTTGAGCGGTATCCTATGACGTGGCGAGTGGTTGTCGCGGACATGAGCTTGCGAGGGAAAACTCTAAGATGGATAACACGACCCGATCCCTGCGCGCTTGCGCGCGGGTCATCACTCGGGGGGCAGGGCGAAAGCCTGGTGCCTCATTGTACACGCGGAAGCGTCTCTCTGTCTTTGACGAGGCGACGCAATATCAGTTCTGGCAGGCCTTACCGGCGCCGCGGCGGGCAGCGTGGCGGTGGCGTTGACAACGTCAGCGCGTCCCCCGGCGAGCGCGCCGAGGAGGAGGCCTAGGGCGAGGGCGGCGGCGGTGGTGGCTGTTGGAAGACGCATATCGACGTGGGTAGCGTTTGGTTGGGCGGTGGGAAGTGAGTTTTGCAGGGAGAGCCCGACGGTTCGGAAGTGAGAGAGTTACTTACGGAACCGGACTGCTGAGTCACCCCCTCTGCTTTCCACCTTTCCCTTTCATTGGAACAACCAATCGACAGGGGACGGCAACTTATCGGAGCACCCGCCAGAGCTACTCGGATCTCACTTCCAGCCCACTTCCTTTGAGCGAACACGCACAGAAAGAACGCGGAAGCCCCATCGGCAAAGGCGTCGCCACCGAGCCTTCGTGTGGGCAGGGTTTAGGGTTTAGGGTTTAGGGTTTAGGGTTTAGGGTAGCCACCGCTGCCGCCGCCACGGCGCTGCCTTCCTTGGCCGAAGCCGAGACGAAGGCTGCGATCACTATGTGTGCGCAGGTGGTGACAGACATGATGGCCCAGGGCGTGGTAGGGCGGTGCCGGTTGAACACAGATAGACAGCGCGTGATTCTAGCCTTGAAGCTAAAGTATTATGATGAACTGCTTTCAAGTTTGCTCACAGTTTCAACTTGCGACGCTACAGCGTGGCATACTACTTCCTGGTGCCCGTCGACCCGGAAAGGGGGGTATTGAGAACAGGCACTCGACCGACGTTGAATCTCCTCCTCCTCCTCCTCCTCCTCCTCCTCCTCCCCTCTGTCGCCTCCTCCCTGAGAACACGCACTCGACCGAACTTGAAGCTCCTCCTCCGCCTCCGCGCGTCTGTATGACCCTTCACCATGAAGGTTAGTCTTGCTTCGATTGTGCTCGAGTCTCGAGTGCTTGTTCTCAATGACCCTCCGGTCCGGTGTTGTTCGGGTGCGCCGACTACTTGACCGTGGTGAAGCGGCCCATGGACCTGGCAGGGGGGGCATTGAGAACGAGCACTCTCCTCCTCCTCAATTTCCTCCGATTGGCCGATTTTGGTACATCGCCTAGGTGAAATGCCCATACAGAGTTGCGGACAAAGCGTCAGCGCTCCGTGCGGGAAACTGGGCGTCAGGTTGAATGCCCATACAGGGTTGCGGGCAGAGCGTCAGCGCTCGGCGCGGCAAGCGGTATACCGAAATCGGCCTATTCCTCCTCCTATACGACCATCCACGCTAAGTTCAGTCATGCTCTGTCTATACGAGTATTCACCCTAAGCTGCGTCATGCTCTGACCTCGGGCGTGTGATTGTTCTCAATGACGACCCTGCTGCCTGGGCACCATCGCGAGGAAGCTGGCGGGCGGTGAATGCAGCAGGAACTGATAGATAGTGCTCTCCACGTCATTAAACGCATTTTGAACCCTGAACCCTCGTTTATTGAGTTGAACCGCATCCTGTGATGTGGCGAGCACTATGCACCGGTACCAATAATACGGCTCACCGTTGGAGGTGTGGGCGGACTCGCAGTAGGGCCTGGCGGATACATTGACGTTGGGGCCAGGGCGAAAGCCGGGTGCCTCCTTATACATGCGGAAGCGTCCCTCTCTCGCGGGGGGCAGGACGACAGCCTGGTGCCTTCTTATACATGCGGAAGCATCTCTCTCTCGCTCTCTCTCACGGGGGCCAAGGCGACAGCCTGGTGCCTCTTTATACACGCGGATGCGTCTCTCTCCTCAGATTGCTCGCTACGTCGTTGACACGCACGTTGAGCCCTCGTCTCTTGAGCTAGAATGATGGCACCCTGTGACGTGACGAGCAACATCCGCCAGGCCCGTTGCCCGCCACGTCGTCGACACGCACTTCGAACCCTCATATCTTGAGCCCGATGGCAGCCTGTGACGTGGCGAGCAACATCTCCCAGGCCCTAAGTCACCGCTAGTGTGGAACAACTGCCGCATGTACAACGGCCCGGAGCATGAGATTGCCGTAGGGCCCGCCCGACATCACCCATCTGAAAGAGAGCGACGCTTCCGCGTGTTTAAACACGGTATCGTCAGGACGTGTCCGGATTACATAACATCGAAATCGCGGGTCTGATTACCTAAGGAATCGTAAACCGGTCGGACTTTCGGCGAGTCGATCGGTGGGAGTTTCGAACTGCCGCATGTACAACGGCCCGGAGCATGAGATCACCGTAGGGACTGCCCAGCATTGCCCGCCAGAAATATAGAGAGACGCTTCCGCACCAGGCACCAGAGTTCTGCTTTGCCCCCCGAACACTTGTCCCGCCACGTCATCCATCGCATTTTGTGCGCTCGGTTCTTGATTCAGTCGGCCGCTATGACATGGTGATAGAGAGAGAGGGAGGTAGAGAGGGAGAGATGCTTCCGCGCGTCTTCTAAGGAGGCACCAGGCTTTCGCCCTGGCCCCCGTGAGAGAGAGACGCTTCCGCGTGTGTTAGGATGCACCAGGCTTTCGCCCTGACCCCGTGACCCTGTGAGCATTTTCTGCCAGGCTGACAGTGATTCGTCTTGAGTAAAGTTAATACGTACCAGTATGTCGATCCAAACCCGAATCAGTTCAAAATGTCTGACCAGTTTCAAAGTTAGGGTATACTAGGCCCTGGGTTACGGGCTGTTGCGACCGCGCGGAGGAGGCGTTCGCAGCCGTGTGGCGCGCGGCAGGCCTGCAGCCCTGGCTCGCCCCGGCCCGCCCCAACGCGTGCTGGGCAGAGGCTCACACTCGTCCACTCTCAGCTCAATTTCAGCCGCTTTTGGTCACTGAAGCCACAGCAAGAGTCTACCTCTCAGCTTGACCTGAGACGCTTTTGCCGACGACACCTGCCAGCATAGCCCACAACAAGTGCGCACGTGAAGCCAAAAAGAAGATGCGTGTAGTCCACCATGAATGCTCACGTTGAGCTGAAAAGTGGACGAGTGTAAGCCCCTGCTGGTGGGTATGCGGCGGGGACGTACGCAGCTCCTTCGACATACCTGGTTCCGGTGAGGACAGCCGACGCTACGGTGGGGACCATACACAGATGTGACACAACAAGTGAAGCTGGTCTGATGTCGATCGATATCGATCCATCAACGTCGACAATGTTCATGCTGTGATTGGTCGAGACGTCGACACGTCGAACACCGATCGAAATCGAGCGAAAACAACATCGATCGATCGAAATTGATCGATCGATATCAGTAACAGCTCCACTTGTTTTATCATAAAGTGCCAGGTAATCATATCACACTCGATGCATTTTATATTCCCCCGCGTTTACAGATAATCGGCATCCTATGACGTGGCGAGCATGGTTCACCTGGCCCTGGACGGCGTGTTGATGTGCGACGGGCATGGGCAGGGCCCGGCGACTCGTTCTCTTTTCAGCTCGAATTGAAACTCAGTGTCGTCGTGAGCAGTCACGCTTATCGCCTCGAAATCAAGGGTCTATTCATCGTGCACAAGCCTGTACTATGAGAAGCTGGTTGTGCTGACCAAATGCTACAACACCGGCCTCGATGTAAGCACCGGCAAGCGCGCGTTCCCCACCGTCTTCGCGGACGATGTTGAGGACGGCAACGGGAA